>Ga0182030_10005419_pt1 | contig 27090 bp, 38 predicted proteins | sample 812S3MmetaG_FD_121299 | JGI IMG/M metagenome (GOLD analysis project Ga0182030, IMG submission 121299) | Permafrost microbial communities from Stordalen Mire, Sweden - 812S3M metaG (Illumina Assembly) | ecosystem: Environmental > Terrestrial > Soil > Wetlands > Permafrost | place: Sweden...
TACCTACGAGCGCTTTTACGCTGTTGGAACTGTGCTTAGCAACATGGTTTCGCAGCTTGTTGAGCAACAGACAGCACGACTTCTAAAGCATGTCGTGCGCTGCTTTCTTCGGTAAGATATTCCCCATTCAGTGTAACGAGCACCTCTAATGCATCTTATAGACTCAGCGATAATGCTCGTGCTCGTGAGGCTCTCCGACAATGCCTACCGGAGCCACTTCGAGACGCAACTTTTTCCTCCGTTCTACGCGATGATGCTGCTACCAAGCGCTGCCTCGCACAACTATTGATAAATCTATCCGACAATGTCGTCGAATCTTCCTCTGGAAATCATCAGGGCATCTGATGTCAATCAGTTTCCTCCCTCTGTACCATACTAAAGCACCGACTTATGCTTTCACAAAACGCACGAGTGGGATTTTCATCTTCGGTTTTGCATAGACAACGATACCCGGTCTTCTTTTCGGAAATGACGTCTCTGCAACTGGTTATACAACGATTTTATAAAAGCATTGCAGGGTGATGGAGCGTTGGCTTTGGGGTGTTCAGCGGGCTTGACGGATTTGCTTTCTTGCGCATCACAATCATCCAAGGGGATCGCAATCTATTTCTTGCCTAAAAGCTGTTATTTCTTTCTTCATTTACCTGGCGTCTTCAGGCTAGGTTCTTTGCATTATTCAGACGGCGTTTTGGTATGGATGCCATGGGTGCTTCGGTAGCTATGGGCATTGTAAATTAGGAGGAGTCTTTAGGAATAGATACACAATGAAGTTCGAGCAATTACTAGGATGACTATATTGACCAAGGCGAGAGGCATGATTCCGTGGAGAAGCAGAGCCTCGCCAAGAATGCAGTTCCTTAGGGCTGAGGTATTTCGGGAGGAATAGGAGGTGCAAATGGGATGATATAAAGGTAAACGCAATAGCAAGACATCACGAGCCTTTGATATAGCCTATCCCATTACCAATTCATTGCAGTATTACGAAAAACACGGAGCTCGGGCGTGGTTACAATATATTTCCCTCATCGTCATCAAGCTTCCGGACGCAGCGGTTGTGGCTGAGATCTGACATGAAGTCAAAATCTCCTAATCTGTGCAATGCCGCGGGGTCTGCTCAAGATTAAAGGAGATTGGAGAAGGCGGGTCTTCATCCCACACACGGGATCCCTCATGGCTATTTTGAAATACGAGTGGCTACTTAACTCCGATTTCAAGAAATATCAGGAAAGGGATGAATAATCCACTGCAAATGCAATGCGGGCTGCAATGAGTAATCAGCAAACGCCCGCAAAATTGACAGGGAATAGGCTACCTGTCAGCACTCAAACGCATGTCAATTTTCGAATTCGGGACAGAAGTTGATCAGTAATACAGTATAAAGTTTCGGCACTGCACCTTTTGCAGCAACCATTGAACCAAGCATCTGCCCATCAGACGAAGCTTGACGAGTTTGTAGAGATAGTAAGTATACTACATCTCGTGAAGAGCTGACAAATGTCCAATTCCTTGCGTGCGTAACGGCATAGACCAGAGTAGGGGAGTTACGGCCTTCTTCGGACTCTCACACCGCTGAAGTTATTCATCCATCTCTTGGCGCCCTCCAGATATCAGTGTTCTATAAGGCGGAACATTCTAAGACAAATCTTCTGAAGGACTAATACAATGGAGCCCTCCTACAATTTTTCGAGTTCTCAGTTTCCAAAGGATGATTATGCTTTGACTATTCTCACGCAAGCCGCTATGCACACCCACCAAACAACAGGCTCTTCCACATCAAGCTACGACCGTCCCGCTTCAAGAAACGTGACAGCCAACGATGCCCGAGGAACGCCGATCAGTAATCAAAACGACGTTGAACACAGGAACAATTTGAGAGGTCAAAACGTCCCACAGTCCAGGGCGCCGGATATTCTCAGTGATTACAATTCGTCTGTGTTATCCGCTCGAAATATGGATTCTGTCGTTTTTAATCCTGCGCCTCACGGGAGACAGCATCCCTATATGGGTGCGGGATATCATGGAATTGGTGCTCAGATTTCTCAAAACTATGCCAACAGCATGGGAATCTTAAATGCTGAGTCTTATGATGATGGAAGGAGTGCTATGAGAGCTCGTGATGTTGTCGAGATGAGGATGAAGGCTCAAGCAGACCGGACAATGCCGTTTGGGATTGAGCCGCCAATTAATTTGGATACCAATTTGAGAGCCGATAGTGATGAGCCTGATAATGGCAGGAAAGGGAAGAAGAAGCATAGAAATGATAGTGATGATGATGAGGAGGCGAGAAAAAAGGCGAGAGGAAGGCCTAGGGTCGATACCAAAGACGAAACAGCAGCTGATGTAAGTTTTATCCAAATTTTCAATTGATCTTCGAAGTGAGATTCTTTTATGGGAGTCTTATTTGGATCAGAAAATAATAGTATGTTGTGCATCCTAACACACGGTAGCGCCGGAGAACACAGATACGCATGGCTCAAAGAGCTTATCGTCATCGTAAAGAGACGACTATTACCTCGCTAGAAAAGCAGGTCCAGGACCTCAGGGGGACCAATGAAGAGATGAGCAATATCTTCATCAATCTTTATGATTTTGCAATCGCCAAAGGTCTCCTGCAGCGGGAACCGGAGTTTGGTCAGCAACTTCAGTCAACAACTGAAAGATTTCTCGCGTTAGCGAAGGCTACTCAAGAGGATAATCCTGATGAGCATCATGAAGAAGAAGCCAAGCTTGATGGTGCAGAGGATACCGGTCGTCGTGCCAAGGGCCGGCGAGCATCTCCTAAGAAGCATCAAGAAGCAACGCCTCCCATTTCTGAACCCGCTCCAAGCTATGGAGGCTATAGTCTCTCTAAGGATGATAGTCCATTAGAGGAAATAGACCTAGGATACCAGCAAAACAACGGCTACAGACGACAAGAAGATCTTCAGGTAATAACTCGGCCTACCGAAGACAATGCAAGCTTCCCTTTTGGCTTGATGGATTTGCAGTCTTACCGTGTCGAGGTTCCACCAATCGAGGACTTCTCACAAAATTTCTTCCCTCAATCCCAACCACCACTACCAGATTCGCATAACTATAATGAATTCTCGTTTGCTCGCCGCATCCATCGGGCCGCTATTGAGAGAGCATTTAGACTTATAACGTCCACAGACCCAGCCGTTAGCGATCGCGTTCAGCAGGTCTTCAGATTTTGTTTACTATATGAGAGCAAGGAGATGATCGAAGCGAGACTTAAGAGACTAATTTCGAGCTCAACGAAAGAAACACTCCAGGAATGGCGTGCCCCTTTCGTGCATATTGGAGGTGCAGGAACTTACTATCCCATGCACGACAGCGATGTCAATGGCGACCTGATGCCCAAGTTCCGCACTGGCTATTCCATGGGTCCATTTTCGTCGTCAATTAGTCAAGTGCAGGAGATTATGGACGACGACATGCGACCCGATTTACCTGGATTCGAAGGCGAATTCTTCGACCCGAATGATGTGGAGGGATACCTTCGCGGTCGGGGCCTAGACATTGCTCCTGCTGCCGAATTTGTTACTGGTGAACTTGATCTTACTGCTCTTGCTGAGGTTCCAAGTCCAAAAAGCAATAGCAGCGACAGTGTCGTGTCGATCATATCGCCGCGTACTCCTCGAAGTCCCGTTGGAAGCATAATCTTTGACGTTGACAAGGACACTGCTTCTTTTAGTCTGGACTTAGTGAACGGAGACAAAACTGCTCAGAATCTTTCATTTCCATTTGGATTTACAAGCTGGGAAAATGATATGTCAATGAAGGATACTAACTTCATTGACCCTGTTTTCAGCACAAGCGAAAATCCCGGAAGAGCAACCCCAGAGAGCACCACGAGTCAAGGTCGGACCGGTGAAAGAAAGATTGTGACGATTAATGTGAAGACTTTGCTTGAGGGTAAGTTTCTTGATTTCAGGATTAAGGTATATAGCTAATCTTTGGTCTTAGAACTTCTCTCTCGAGGTGTATGCTTAGGTCGGGCACCTGGCTTTAGACCTGCTGATGTAAATGCTGCTCTTATGGCCGCGATTAATAAGGCCGGATTCTGAATCCTGAATGTCGATATTCCCGGGGATTGATATCGCATCAATTTCGTTGATGATGTCGTCGGTACCAAAGAACACCAGGATGCTATCCACGGTCTACACCCAGCGGTTACGATGATGAAATATGTATTTTCTGGTTCGCCAGTTGAAATCACAATGAAATCTCTCGAATTCATGAAAACGCTGATGCATCAACGAATTTTTACACCATTTCTCGCACATTCACATTCGAAATCTCCTCGTTGCTGCCCATCACATTCAGAAGTCCTTCCGCGCAACTTGCATCGCAACAGAACTCTGATCGCCAACATTTCGAATTTGAGAACTACCACTCTTCTTATTGATTTCCATTGCGAAATGAACTTCAAAATGGATCGCACCTCCCAAACGTGCCGAACAATCGGTCCGGCATGTGAAGCTGAGCTGTCTGAACTGGCACCACAACATAGGGTACGCCCCGCATGGCCTTTACTCTAGATTAGAGAGTCTAATGTAGTACTATAGGACGACAAAACTCGAAGCTTCAGTCTTCCCTCCATATTTACATCGTTACGACGCCCTGGATCGTCCCGCCGAGTCTCTTCCTCTAACAGTCCACTGTCAACCGTATCTCAAAGCTCAGGTCCAGATTCGCCAGCTGTTGAGTCTAATATAGAATACGACCATTACCTGCGTCTGATCAATAATCCCGACCCTAGACCGGATGTTCAAAGGAGAAAAACCGAGGAGCGTCATAGGAGACGTTCTTCGGCGAAGAATTTCTTCAGATGGGCTCTTCATCGTCGTTCACATAGCTCCCCAGCACTCCAGGACTACTACGAATCAGCACAACTATTCTCTAGTAAATACACGCTCGACCTGCCTCCCGAAATTTCGCAAGACAAATCGGAACTCGATTACCTTCGGAGAACGAACAGGGAGGCTTATGTTACTACTAAGTCTCATACTGGAGCCAACGGCACCGTTTATACGTCATATCATTACCCCATGTCGAAGTCAGACGATGGGGCGATCAACAACAAGCCCAAAGATATAGTGCATCCAAACACGGAAACCATGGCACTGGCCAAAAAGGAGTCTCATCAAATCGCCACGGTGTCTCACCCGAACTTTGCCAACTTCAAATTTCCTGCGAACATCGTGGATCCTGATGATTCGGAGTCGGGAGCAGACAAATAGCAACCTCCCCTACGAGTGCGTACCCTTCTATCGGTATAAGAGAGGGAGAAAATTTGGTCTTTTCATTATGTGGTATTATTAGCGAGCATGGATGGTGTTCAGTTGGATAATCTCATTGGATAGAGTTAGAACTTGTTTAGTACTGAAAGATTAGAGATTTCAGATATGATAATCTGAAACTGGTGGATGAATCTTTCGGAGATTGGAGAAAATGGGAGAGGAGAATCTGGAATTTGGGATTTGTAGTAAGGGCTGTGGGGGAAGGATACACGAATGAAATCCACAACTTCAACAACCAATCTCTGTGCCTTCGACAATTATGATTCTGCTTTCTTATGCCTTCTTATATGAAATAACTCTCCACTCATTATAATCTTCAAATATGAAAAAATGTCCCAAAAATACAACACGTGACATCGCTTCAAATTCCAACTCTAAAGGTACTCCATGAATTCTAGCTTCCAGAAGACCTCATACGAACGCCGCGCATCTCAATGGCAAATAAATGTATCACCCCCTCAAATACCTGGGAACGCGCATACACCGACTCCCTCGCGACTCCAGCATCCATCGAATAGCCTGTACTTTTGTCCCCCCGTTTTCCTCCCCCAACCCAAACCCAAATCTAACCAGTCCTCTCACAGGCATCGCACTCTATCGCGCCCTCCTCAAGCAAAGCACCCAAATCACCTTGCCCGCTGATTATCCCATCCGAGGACCCATACACCCAGTTAAACACCTGGTGAGGAAGGGCTTTAAACGCCATGTCGATGTTCCGAGTCCGCGGTTGGCGGTCGAGGCGTTGAAGGTTGGGTATAGAGTTTGTCACCTAGAATCCCTACTCCTCCTTTCCCCACCACGTAATTGTATGCGAATGGAAATTTCTAACTGAACAATGTGTTTGCCAGGCTGAGACACTCCTTCGAACCGCCATTAGTGGTTCAGAGGCCGCACTCACACAAATCCACAACCTCCTCTCGCACCTCACCTCCAAACGGCTTACCTCCCAAGCCAACCCCACACCACCGCGCCCCTCTCCCCCACGGGTCTGGCCCCTCCCTGGTATTCCCAAGATCCTTGACAGCCGGCCCTTGCCGTTAGAGAAGTTGTCTGGGAAGAGGAAGGTGCCGGTTTTGAGTGTGCACGATGGGTTTCCGTTCATGAGGTTGAGGAAACCACAAAGTTCTTTTTTGGGGAGGGTGTTGAGGGATAAGCATTGGAGGCGGCATAAGAGGTGGGTGAGGATTTGGGATATTGAACATAAGGGGGAGATTGGAGAAGCGGAGGAGGAGTGGGAGGCATTGGTTAAGAGGCGGTTACGTTTGGAAGCTAGTTCTGAGAGTGATGACAAGGGGGAAGGGGGGTGGGCGTTAGGTGGGGAGAGGACACTTGGAGAGGAAGGAGAGGAGAAGGTGGGGGATTACAGGAGGTTTGGGTTGGAGTGGGATTGGGGGAAGATTTTGAGTTGGAGGTATAGTATGAATGAGGCGAGAAGGGAGATTTATGATAAGATGTTCGCGGATAGTGCGAAGGCGCGGGAGTTGGGGAGGAGGATGGGTGAGATTGTGGATAGGGAGAGGGAGTTGTGGGAGAAGGAGAGGGAGGAGAGGAAGATGAAGGGTTGGCAGAAGAGGTTGGAGAGAAGGACGAAGATGCATTCGGAGAGTATTGAAAAGGTTGGAATCAGCGTAGAAAGTGTAGATAATGGGCCTCAAACATAGTAAGAGATGATACATAGCATGGAAGAAAAAAAATCCACAACATAAAGGTTCATACATTCCAATTTTGCTTTTCAGTGCATAAGAGTGTCTAGTCACAAGCGGCCTTGGAACGCCAACTGGAAAGCATAAATCATCGGTTCTTTCTTCGCCCCCATTCAAAGCTACCATAAGCACAGAGCAACTAAAACCTATTTCGCCGCGCTGATGCATCCCAATCGATGTAAAGAAGCCCCAGCCCATAACTTTGCCAATCTTAAGTCTTCTGATTCGTAAAAAAAAAATAAAAAAATAAAAAGCTATACCTCCAGCATCCTCCAGTATCAATACTCCATAGTGACCAGCCGTATCCACCGAATTGTTTTCCTGCCTTGTATGAGAAGTCTATGGGTAGGTTGAGCCTTCGGGTGGTTGAGGAAGTTTCTTGTTGCTGGGGTGGGCCATGAATCTGGTGCTGCATTAGAGCTGGTAGGAAAGTGGTTGGAAGAGAATATATTATCTACCTTCTGAGCTCAATCAAGATAGTCTCCATGGTATTATCTCTGCTCCATCTATCAAGGCAGGGTAGCTTCTTGGGGTCAACTACACCATTTCTCGGATCGACACAAGGGAGGTTGATTTGGTTGATGAACTGGATATTGGGTGGCTTGTCGGGATACTCGTTACCACAGTGCATCTTGAGGGAGTAGATTCTGTTCTCGTGAACGCTCTGCGAAAGGATTGTGAGCTGCTGCATGCTGCAATAAGGCTTGGAACCTTACGTGTGGGGGACCAAGGATGGTGCCATTCCAGTTCGACATCAACAAGTCGTCACCCTCTGCGAGTCCATATGAACATGCCTCTGAGGATAATAGAGGCATCAGTACTACGAACCAATAATTGGCCTGCGGAGATATACATACCAGCTCCAAGACCCTTCTCACCCTTCTCTAATTCCTCCAAAAGCCTGAAGTTTCTGGGGACTTTGGCACCCATGATTGCGGTGTAATTGAATGTCGCTTTGAGTGGTGGATACGGTAATTCAGAAGAGAAGAAGCTTTTTCCTCCCGCAGAAATTCAAATACCCGTCTTCACACTTTCAAAGAAAGAGCAGTGTCTGAGTGATAAACGTGACTCCCAAATCGGGTCGCGGGGATGTTAGGCGGTCTGGATCAGTCGGTTGAACGTCGGCAGAACCTGATTGGTTGTCTCAGCACCGAAAGGACAACTTCACGAGGCTCATCCTTTGAATCCTCTTAACCTGAAAGATGATGGATATATTTATTACATTCAAATAACATGACGGCGCAGATACTGGCCTCGGAGCTTGCCAATCTTATACAAGAGAGCAAAAGGAAGCACTCGGATTTAAGAAATGTGAGCTTACGTATCCTCGATTGTGGGAGGTATGGAGGGGTGCTGATCTCGTAAGGCTGCAGAAAAGTCACTGGAAGAACTTAAGGGGTTACGGTCAACATCTGAGTCTCAGATAGCGGCTGGTGAGTCCCGTCAAAATTTACAAACAAACTTGACTGACTCAGGTAGATCTCGCTCAACGTCCAAACTTCGTGACACCTTTCCTTATTGCATGCGGAACTAAGAATGTCAAGTTCACTGGAATTGCCGTGGTGTGCCTGCAAAGGTTGGTAGTCGCACGTGGACTTCCGAGGAGTAGGCTGAGAGAGGTCCTGGATGCATTACGAGAAGCTACGGGTGCGGGTCTTGATGTACAGCTCAAGATTTTGCAGGCTTTGCCTTCTCTGCTTCAAAATTATGCGGAAGACCTCAAGGGAGATCTTTTAGCGGCTGCCTTAAATATTTGCACTATTTTACAGGCAAGCAAGAATGCAATTGTCAACAATACGGCGGCTGCTACTCTTCAGCAGCTTGTCGTTTCTGTGTTTGATAAAGTTGTCGCGGAAGACAGTATGTTCAAGGATCTTGACTTGCCCAAAACTGACAAATTCGCAGAAATTGCGCTGGAAGTTCCAACAATTGGCGAAGCTCCCAGTGAGAATGGGCCGGTACAGCTTCGAGCGGCTGCTATAGATGCATACAGGGTCTTCAATGATCTTTGTCTTTTGACCGAGGCGCACAAACCACAGTTTATTAGATCCGCTGGCATCCCTCAGACTTTTGGCCTTGAGTTGATTGAGTCGGTGCTAACGAATCATGCCGAGATATTTCTGACCCACCCAGAACAAGCAAATATCCTTCGAATAAGGGTTATGCCCTTCATCATTAGCTCCCTCTCAGAGAAGTTGAACTTCGCGGTGACCGTGAGAATAGTAAGGATTTTGTACACGCTTCTTCGGCGACATCTAAGCATTCTCACATCCGAGGGTGAGATGGCTCTGGGTCTACTGACACACATGCTTGATCAAGATACAGCACTATGGAAGAGATCTCTTTGCATGGAGATTCTGAGAGGAATATTCGCAGAAGCAGCTCTAATCAGACGTATCTTTGCAATGTATGACGCCCAAGATGGCAGGAAGCCCATTCTTCGAGATCTTGTAGCTGCATTTGTTCGAATAAGTACGGAGAAACCAGCTCTCATAGGTCTCAGCCATCAGTCTACAATCCCTGTAGCAAATCGAGACAGCAATGGAGGGACTGACCAAGCGATGCTTGAAGCTAGCGGGATCTCAGGAATCATTGGCAGTCCCTCCTTGAGCTCAAGCGAATCATCAGCTGGAATCAGCACTCAGTGGAGCACGATGAGAGTTCCGTGTATCGATCAGCTGGATAAAACAGATCCGCCGGCAATTCCAGATACCTATATCTACAGCCTTACGCTTGCTTGCATCAGTGGGTTCGCAGAGGGACTAGCAAAATTTATTCTTCCCCTTACTGTCCCCGAAAGGCCGCGAAAGAAGGCCAAGCAGTCTGAAATTGACTCTAAAGGCTCCGACACTGCGCCAACGACGCCAGTGTCTAAGCCTACTGGCGAAAAGCTCTCTTCATTCAAGAAGAATCCAGTTCCCATCAACCCGTTAGACCTCGAGGATCATCCCCTGCGCGAAGAAGTCAAATTGTGTGCGGGCATAGTAGATGAGTGTTGGCCAGCTCTTTTGGCGACTTGTTCGACCTTTTTTTATGCGTCGCTTGATTCGGAATACTATCATGGACTCGTTAGATCTTTTCAAAAGTTCACGCATGTAGCAGGTCTCTTGCGCCTCGCCACTCCAAGGGATGCTTTCCTCACAACTTTGGGAAAAGCAGCTGTACCGGCGAATGTTTTGACTGCTAGCACGACTCTAACACCAATATCTACTCCAACTTTGGACAGCCCAAGTATGTTCAGTAACGCAAGAGGCCTACTGACCGTGGATGGCTTGGGTCTGCAATCCGATCGTGCCAGGAAAGCATCGGTGGAAGAATCCGCGCCAACACTCAATACTCGTAACCTACTCTGTTTACGAGCTCTGTTGAATCTGGGCATTGCCCTAGGCCCAACTTTAGATACTGCGTGGGTAATAGTTCTCGGAACCCTTCAAGAGGCTGATCTTGTACTTTTCTCAAACACCAAATCTGCCAAGCCCCAAACGACCTCTACGAAAAATGAAAACCAGAACAACAACGAACCTTCGCTGTTAGCTGGCTTTGGAACCGAGATCAAGGCTGTGGAGACTGCAGCCTCCAGATTGTTAGAAAGCTCCATTGACTTTCCGAATGAAGCTTTTCTGGATGTTATCGGGGCTTTAGGCAAATTGTTTGGAAGAGTTGAAACTTCAAGAGAAAGTATTCGTTCTGGTCCACCATCGCCAGATGTTCGACGCCCATCGACCCATCGGAGAATGAACAGTATCAACACGGCCCCAGCTACTCAGAACCAGGAAGATCTGTTCGCCTTGGCTAAGTTGGGCGATGTTGCCAGTATCAATATGGATCGATTAATGACCAACGATCCAGAAACAAGTGGATGGACAATTATCACATCTGAATTGATTACAGCTTTGTGTTCTCCTTGGACAGCTTCTTCGGTCAGGTTGAGAGCTGCCGAAATTCTTGTTCGGATTGTCCTTGAATCTGCCACAACGTCGCTGTCGTTGCCAAACGAACCTCGTGGCGTAGTCCAACTGCGACTGTTAGAAGCTTTTAATAGAGCACTGAAGCCTCTGCAATTGGAGTCACGCGAAGTGGTAGTAGCGGTTCACAATGCTGATATTGAGGTACACAAAGTCATCCTCGAAGGTCTCAAGAGCATTTTAGAGCAATGTGGCGAAACCTTCATTACCGGCTGGGACATAACTTTTGAGATCATTGGAAGCGTTTTCGCCCAAGGCGATTCCGTGGACAAGATCCACGAAAGGCCCTCCAAGGTTTCTACAAGAGCTGATAAATTAATTCGATCTTCATTCGGCTCGTTGCAGCTGATATGCTCCGATTTCCTCTCGTCTTTGCCAAATTCATGCCTTTTGATTCTTATTGATATCCTTTATCGTTTCTGTACACAAGACGACGACCTCAATATATCTTTGACGGTAGGTAATAGTCCGAGAAGAATCTGAGGCATACACTGACGCTTGCAGACCGTTACATTTTTCTGGGACCTGTCAAACTTCATTTCCGGGCGGACTAGTTCGTTTTCCCTCAGCCCTGATCTTATTCAGGGCTCTAGTGAGAAAAGGCTGATTAAGATGGCATCGGGTGACGACCGCGCTGTGTCTGACGCTGCACTATGGATGCTTCTACTCTTGCGCTTGACTGCTGTCCCCACAGATGAAAGACTTGAACTTCGCAACAGTGAGTTTTGCTTCGCCGTCGACTCATCCAGACTAACTTATTGTCTGCAGGCGCTATACAAACTCTATTTAGAATATTTGATGTCTATGGCGATCAACTTAGTGCTGAAGCATGGTCGATCTGCTTGAATGAGGTGATGTTCAAGTTGTTGACTTCTATAGAAACACAGCTTGAAGTAGCTCATGATCCCGAATCCACAATATCTGAGAAGGATAAAATCGGCTGGAATGAGACGACCGCGGTAGTCCTGAACGGAATCACGAAATTGCTGGCCGATTATCTTGATGTTGTTTCTAGTCATGAGACATTCAAAACCTCGTGGAAAACTCTATTAAATCACTTCAAGGTGTTGCTAGGTTTCGAAGTCTTGGAGATAAATACTGCTGTTTTCAAAGCATTACGGCAAATTCTCTCACGAGGCAATAAAGAAAGCACTGATTTCGACGAATCTTCGCTCGACTTGGCCTGGGCACTCTGGTCGGAATCTCTTCCAGCCGTCAAAAGGGACAGGACAGAGAAACGCTTCGATAACCAGGACTATTTCATTGCCTATGTGGCTGCTTTCGAAGAATCTTACCGGTTGATCGAAGCATATTTAGGTGTGGATCGGGTACGAAGAGTCCTCAGATTACTCCGAGAAGTCATACAGCAAGCATCAGCAGGCTACTCACCTGATATCGAGTATCTAACACCTTTGCAAACTCGAGTGTTGGAAACAGTAAAGATGATACGGACGAATATCCAGGGCGCTCCGGCTGCACTGATCAGCCAAGTTGCAGAATTCGTGGAATTAGCATATGAGCCGAAGCAGCCTACCGATGAAAAGCAACAGCCAACTTATGTCGCCCTATCAAAGGCTTCAATGACCTTGTCCGAAAGTATGATCCTCTCACATTCCGCTGATCAGGGCATCTATACCAGTGGCGCCGTAGCATCTTCACTGAGCGCTTTAGCCAAACCTATTACACTGAAATACGCATTTCCCATCACAACCAAAACCATTCCACCTTGGCGACAAGCCACCACATCCTCTCTCGCGATCCTGAAAGCAATTCTACCAATCATCACAACTTTAAATCTCAAAGAAGACATCACTCGCTCAATCTGGACCGCAATAGTAACAATCGCCAACGGAATCACCACCGCCGACTGCGACGACGCACCCTCCTCCACCATAACCACCGACCAAGACTTCGACATCTCCTCTTTCCTCGCCCTCCGCGAACTCATCACACCCTCCCTCGGCTCCCCCAGCATCCCCGACAAAACCCGGCGCACGTACACCGAATCTCTCTTCCACATGTCCCTAATCCACGCGCCCCAACCCGAAGAACTACCCCAAGTCAACACCGAACTCCTCTCCATACTCTATAAACCCCGTAAAGGGCGCACCATCGACCCTCCCCCAAGCCCCCGCGCTAAAATCTCTTATGTCTGCTTCGATGAACTGATCTCTCTCGTAACCCTCCACGACTCTTCTCCCACTCGTATAAAACTCGCACAAGCAGCAGCTCCATACCTCATCCTCCGCGCCGGGCTCACAATCCGCGCATATATCGCTGATCAACCGCTAAGAGGACGTATGCCACAGCCGCTGTCACAGAGGAAAGAGTTGATGTATATATTGAAAGCGTTGGTCAAGTTACGATGTGAGCCGGATGCGATACCGGATATGGTGGGAGTAGAGAGTGAAGGGAAGAAGCATTTGTTGAGATTGTATCCGTTGCTTGCGAAGGGTGTGAGGGCTGCTGCGAGGGATGAGGAGGTGTTGGAGTTGATGGGGAGGGCGCTTGATGAGGTGGGGATGGAGTTTGGTGTTTGATGTGAAATTAGTAATAACATTGATTAGGTTGCAGGCGCAATGGGTACTTTGTAGAAAACTGGGTTTGCATTACATTAGAATGGAATGATTTGAACGGTTCATTGATAGATTGATTTGGGATTATCTTTTATGGTTGTTTTGTACCACTAATTGAACATTGGTTCTGATACCTAATTGAGCAGTGTGATTTTTTGCCCTTACTGATTTGACGCCTTGCCTTGCTTCACTACCATAATAAAACAGAATGATATCCGCCACACCTTATTTATACACTATCCTCTCCTTCGACTCCTCGATGCCTCATTTCTACCTGACTAATCACTTCTTTTGTCTCGCAGACTCAAAGCTAGCAAGCATACTCCTCTTCATCTCATCATTTGGCGTCTCATTCTCCAGAACAAGGTTTTGACCATCCTCCCTCTGCTGCAACTCTAAAGCCTTAGCCGCAAGAGTCTTCGCCTGTGCGTCCCCAACCTTTCCATAAACTGCCATAGCACTAGCAATCATGCTTCCAATATCCCCCACATTGCCAGGTACAACGACAGCGGTGCCCTCTTTAGCAAGTTTGCCAAAAGCATCAACATATCTCTCTGCAATGCTCAAGCTGACTGCTCCTTGTGCTGAGTTTTCTCCTCTCTTGATACTGTCTGCTACGGCATCAATTCCGGCAGCTGTAGCCTTTGCCTTCAAGAGAATGGCTTCAGCTTCTCCAGACGCCATATTAATTTGCTCACTCCTCAAAGCTTCAGATGCTAGAATAACACTCTGCTTCCTTCCCTCCGCAATATTGATCGCAGACTGTCTCTGACCCTCAGAATCGAGAATCTCAGCACGTTTGCTTCGCTCGGCAGTGACTTGACGGTGCATTGCCGTGACGACGCTATCTGGTGCGTGGATATCTCGGATTTCATATCTGAGACAGGTGACGCCCCAAGCCGTGGCAGCTTCGTTTATTGCAGCAGTGATGTTGGTATTGAGTGCAGCCCGTTCTTTGAGGACATGGTCGAGAGTAAGTTGTCCGATTTCAGAGCGCATAGTTGTCTGTGCGAGTTGGGAGATGGCGTATTCAGCATCTTCGACTCCGTAACTATAATCCTTCAACGTCTGAACCTGCAACAGAGAATGCGGTATCCTACCTAGCTTTATACGCATCAAAGACTCTCGTATATAACACACCATCAAGCTCCAGCGTAACATTATCGGCCGTAATAGCACTCTGGCTTGGTATCTCAATCGCACTTTCCTTCAGGCTCTTTACATACGCAATCCTATCAAGGAATGGCCAGAGAATCGCAAGACCAGGCTCTAAAATCCTGTTGAACTTTCCCATTCGCTCAACGACCCATGCTGTTTGTTGAGGGACGAAGCGGATGATGGTGTTGGCTGGGAGGGAGGGGCGTTGGAAGTAGGTGGAGGGTATATTGGAGTTGTTGATTCCCATCAATCCAGAATTGGGAGCCCGTAATGTTGCGCTTGTGCGGTAAGTTCTGGCTTGTATGGTGTTGGGTTTATGGCGGACATCGGGACCTAGGATGGTGGGCGAGGAAGCTTCTCCTAAGATCAGAGGGAGCGTGGCGAAAGGAGAGCCAAGCACGATGCTCTTAGAGAGCATTGGTGACCTAGATGCCATTCGAGAGACCATTTGCAACGCCATATTGCCAATTGTTGTGTGAACGTCGTCTGTAGCAAGTTGGCGACTGATGGTCAAGAGCTCTCGTGAGCGATTGAATTTTAGCGAGGCAAGGCTTGAAGGCCGCCTTGCGCCTTTCAAATATTTCTTATCACTTTTCGCACTTTCCCTGTGACTTCTTATCTCTGGTTTTATCTTTACCTCGACTTTACCAAATTTCAGAAAGCAGGATAATACTCCGAACATCGACTGCGCAAGATGTCGGAATACTGGAAGTCCACGGTGAGTAATCATTGTCAATATCCTTGCTTATTCTAACGTCTCTATAGCCCAAATATTGGTGCAAGCACTGCAAAACCTTCGTTCGAGATACGAAGCTCGAGAAAACGAATCATGAAGCAACCCCTAAACATCAGGGCAATCTAAAACGTTTCCTACGAGATCTCCACCGCGGCCATGAAAAGGATGAGAAAGACAAAGAACGGGCGAAGGCTGAGGTCGCGAGGCTGAATGTTTTACCAACGGGTGGTGGAGCAAGTTCGAGTGTAGCATCAGGATCAGGAATTGGAAGAGGGCCTACACCTTCGTTACCAAAATCCCAGGCAACGCCTTCGCAGAGAAAACAGCAGCTGGCGCAATTGGCAGAAATGGGTATTGCTATACCAGACGAGTTTAGACCGGATATGGCCATGGCAGGAGAATGGGAGGTCACATCAGAACGCATATTAGAGCCAGAGGGAGAGAAGAAACCAGATGCTATTGCGCTGGGAGTACGCAAAAGAGAGCCGACGGATGAGGATAAAGAGGAGCTAGAGGCTAAGAAACGAAGATGGGGGAATGCTCATCGGACGCATCCAACAGATGAGGGCAATGGTGATTTGGATGCGTTGTTGAACAATGCGATAGGAAAGGGCAAGACACTGGCTGTTAAGACTGAGGTCAAGGACGAGGGAACTAAAGATATCAAGGAAGAGCCAGGTGCGAGTGCGGATAAGGTTCCCGGGCTTAAGAGGGAGCCTTCGGACGGTGATGAATTATTGCCTGCTGCGCTCCCGCCTTTCGAGGAGGCTGCGAAGCAAGAAGGAGAGGAAGGGGGTACACCGGGAGTTGTTTTCAAGAAGCGGAAGGCAAAGAATATCCGTCAAAAATAAAGGTGCATTCCAACTCTGTTTTCCGTACTCTGCGCCGGGTTACAAGTGCTATCCGAACATGTCACAATTTCTGGGACATTGACTCAAGGCGGAAACGAATTGAACGTCTTGATGAGGAGTTGTGTGGCTTCCGCGAGAAGTGTACCAAATTGGACTGTTCGTATCTTGGGATGCGAGCTTGTGAATTGAGCTGCAGACATGAGTGGATGAGTTTCCGCGAGGAAATATTTACAAACGAACAACCACCGCGCCAGTGATAACTCTGACACGATTTCCAAGCATCAAGTTTTCAGTTTAGCTCGGCATGTACCTGAGCTATGAGATCGCGGGGTTTATCAGCCCACATCATACGTCAACGTTTTTGTATCACGCCTTCTTCAATTAATAAGCTGCTACGAGCTCTTTCCTCAATATTTCCCTCTTGAGGAAATGAACGCAACTTTCTCTTTAAGGATTATCAATCGAGCTGTACCAACATTCACTCGAACACCAATTGCATATAAAGCAAGCTACAATTTCAATTGCCTGACTAGACCCCCCGCAGGACCTCGAAGAAATTTTACCAGATCAGCAACATTAAAAATGAAGGAGGCAATTGTCGCAAAGGGACCAAAGGTCACCATTCACGATGTCCCAGTTCCCAAGCCCAATGCAGACCAAGTCCTCATCAAAGTTATTTATTCGGGCTCGAACCCAAAAGACTGGAAGAGACCGCAGCTGAGCGACCCTCACAACTCTGGTGACGATATTGCAGGAGTTGTTGAAGCCGTCGGAGATAATGTTGTGGAGTTCAAGAAGGGCGATCGAGTGGCCGCATTCCACGAGATGATGTCCCCTCATGGAAGTTTCGCTGAATATGCAATTGCATGGGCTTATACTACATTTCATTTGCCAAAGAAGACTACCTTCGAAGAGGTTTGTACTTGTGATACTTGCGGTGATCAAAACGTATATTTCTAACACATTCAGGGTGCCACAATTCCACTTGCTGCGATGACCGCCGCCGTTGGCTTGTACCAACGGCTTGGTCTCCCTGAGCCGTGGAATGCAACTACCACTCCTACTCCCTTAATAGTTTACGGTGGATCTGGCGCTGTCGGTGCATTCGCAATCAAACTTGCCCAAGCCTCCAACATCCATCCTCTTATCGTAGTTGCCGGACGGGCTCAGTCATTCGTCGAAAAGCTCATTACGCCATGCAAAGGAGACGCCATCGTCGACTACCGCAAAGGCAATGAAGCTGTTGTATCGGGAATCAAAGATGCGTTGAAGAAGGCAGGAGTCAGCGAGGTGCATTACGCGTTCGATGCTGTTAGTGAGCACAACAGTTTCCAGAATATTAGCAAGGTACTTTCAAAGCCCGGCAAGATCACACTTGTCCTTCCCGGGAAGAATTATAGTGATATCCCTGAGTATATCGAGAAGAGCAATACCATGGTTGGAAGTGTACACATGGATAATGCACCGGACTCAGCGAAGGGTAAAGCGGGTATCAAGACCGGTGGAAAGGATTTCGGATTCGCGTTCTTCAGGCTCTTCTCACGTGGTCTGCAAGAGGGATGGTTTACAGCTCATCCTTATGAGGTTGTTCCTGGTGGACTGGCTGGTGTGGAGAAGGGATTGAGTGATTTGAAGAATGGAGTTAATAGTGCTACGAAGTATATCTTCAAGATTGAGGATACGAAGTAAGTCTCTTTTCGTAGGACAGCGATAGAGAAAATAGAAAAGAATGTTGCTCTTGCTGATGGCCATACATAGGCAGATATCAAGACTGTGAGGTAGAACGAGTATATGCTCTGTTAATGATTTCTAATTTACTTCTGCTGCTTAGTTCGGATACTTTAATTGCGAATTCTCTTTTTCGATCGCTTAGTTGTTGTTTCGGGCGAGTATAGCACTTTGAGGCAAGGCCCACACCTTTCCCCCTTGGCATAATCCTCTGAGTAACAAAAAAGGAAATAAATATTTGTCCAAAGCACTAATATGTATACTCTTCTCCGTTCCTTCCATCCCATCTTCAGACTTACCCAAATTCACATCAAAACCCCCACCAAAAAAAATCGAAAAAAAAAAAAATTTCGCAAAAACAAACGAACAACAGTAGGTATTCGCCATTGGTCTCCCACATGACTACTAATCTACCGATCTCAGGCTTAAGTGTTGCGGAGCGGACGGGACGCACTTTTCCCCTCGAGTCTATGGTCGTTCGTGAGGGCTTTTATCTCATCCAAATATATATAAATACCATGGTCAGAAGGTTTGGCTCGATGGGGCCGGGCGTAAGTATGCCGCTCTTTTACAAACCCTGTGGCCCCACGGTATTCATCTTCCCCAACTCCTCTGCAAACTACACAATTTAAGTAAGTTCCGTAATTGGTTCATCGATTATCTGTTCCTGCTTGAGCTGTTGTTCCAAAATCTGTAATTTCCCTTTGAAATTTGCATCATATGGAACTTCAACAGAAACCGTCCACCTCGAACCTATTTCCTTGTAAGTGACAGTACTATCATTGCCAAAAGTTTCCTTGATAGCATCGTCGATCTCATGGGCAATAAGAGGTCTTCGCGTGCTTTTGTCTGGGTTGAACGGGTTGTGGAAACCGCGAAATTCAATACGCGCTGTTCTTTTGCCTGTTACTTTTGCGGGCCAGGGCTGTTTGAGTCTACACATTTTGGTTATCACTCCCCATTCCTGTATACGGAGAGGAGATGCTCAGACATAGTCTGGTGGTCGTGATTGGGATCACGTACTCTTTCCAATACCCTTCCACTTCGCCTTTCTTCTGGCCTTTCTGCAACCCTTCAACGAGGTTCCAATCCTGGTCATTATCTGTTTCACCGCGCTTTGAGAAACTGGATGTAGTTTTACCTTGGGATGACGGGAATGGTGGCTCATCTGAAGGCTTGATATTTCTGCCATTTGCAATGCTTGCATCGTCCGCTGGCTTCGTGATATCGTTTTGTTCGATTCCCGCGAGGTCTAAACTCACATCGCTTTTTGGATTCAAAGGGCGACAGGTAACGAGTGCGGAGATCATGAGAGGGAAAAGGAATGTGAAGAACTTCATCTTGAAGTAGGGAGATAGATATCAAGGTAGGCTCGGAATATATAAATGGAATGTTCAAGTGAACAAGTAAAATGCTGTCTATTTTATAATTTCTACTTAAAACATCAATATCATATATAGATATTCATCAAAACGACCAAGGAGTGTTCCTTCATCCTTCAAATATATACCTTTTTTTTAGCGTCACGCTTTTACGTTACGGCGAAAATAGAGTGAGGCTGATGGGATCCTGAAGGCATCGCACCGAATTTAGGGTCCGCACCTTAAGCTAAATAAGGTGCTTAGCAGGAGAACTTGAATTATCGTTTCGGGAACACGTGGACTTTGACTACTTTATTCTCAATGATTTGGTTTCTCAGAGGATGGATCATTTATATGCTTGGGTTGGCAAAGAGCTGCGCATCGCGACCACTAAATCAAGCCCGAACCTTACACTTCACTTCAAATCCGCATCAAACTTCACTTTCCTCTTCAGCCACGTCTGATCCACTCACAGTTTATCCAAATTCCTCGCATCCACCTCTCTAGGATTTCTCTTCAAAATAACCAAATCAGCATTTCCCCCCACCTCAAGCATCTCGCCAATATCATCAATCCCAAGTTGTTTTGCGGGATTGATCGTAGCGGCCCTCAACGCAATCTCCAAATTTACCCACTGCTCTCCCCCAAGCACTTCTTGGTGTTGATACGTAAGGTGAGTTACAGCAGTACGTAGATACATCAGCGGGAAGACCTCTATGACAAGCGAGTCGCTGTAAAGAGAGAATACGAGATCAGCTTCAACGCCAGAATTTACGGGGTCAATATAGCTCCCTCTCTGCGCCGAGAACATATTATATTCTTTGAATATCTCACTTCAGGAACTGACATGGCGCATGAGGTGGCTGACGCCGAGACCGAGCTGTCGCGCACGAGCGATCTGCTTAGGATTCGTGACTGTGAAATGTTCGATATGATACGACACATTTAGGTCGGCGTTTAGGGTAGCTTTGTAGACATTGAGTGTTTGCTGGATAGCTCTATCGCCGTTGGCGTGAACGATCATTTGGGTGCCGGATTTGAGGGGAGGTGCTATGATATCTCTAAGTGCTTGTTCGGTAGGGTGGTTGAGAGCACCGCAGTTGGCACTGTTGGACGGGTTGAAGATATAGATGAGATGTGTAGTTTATATCTCGTCAAGCATGAGTTTTGTCAACCGGGATAACCTTCGACTTTGGGAGGGTCATATACGAACCTGCTGATCCAGCTGTCTTCGGATTTACTGTCTTGGACATTTTCTTTTTTCTTCTTCTTCAAATGCGATATCCAACGTGTTCACCTCCTGTTGAGGAATCAGCATGGGCTTATGGTAGATGATTTAAGGTGAGGAGCCGAGCTCTCAATTTCTGTTGTATTTTGGCACATTCTAGCTTTCAAGATAGTTTCCAAAAAAATTTCAACCGTAATTTGTTGAATTTAAGGGCAAAGAAAGACGTACCAATGGCGAGAGAGTGAGGTGAAATTTCTCAAACACAGCGGTTGGCGAGAGGTAGACATGTAGCTCGATGAAGCCAGGAAGGATGCAGCGCCCTTTGAGATCAAATGATCGTGTGACGCATATCATGAAATATTTATTACAGCCTCGGACTTTGAGCTAGTGAAAATTATCGTTGAACCCTTGACAGCCAAGGCTTCTGCCGGCGAGTATTTTCCATTCGCCATAGTGAAGATAAGCATGGAGAAAATGGTGGTTGTTTCATCGCGGGATGTATCTGCAGAGCTTGGCTCATTCGGAAGATGATTGTAGTCAAGGGCTTGAGTTGCCCACCCAGGTAGGCAACCTATTCCTGGCTGACAAGAGTCGCACATTTAGGTTGAGGGTAGAGGAAACTGGCGATCGTGAAGGCAGGGGTATGTTTGTGTGGTGAGAGAACCAAGGGATTTTCAATATAACTTATATCAGACTAGTCTGAGAAATGATACTTTCACGACATCGAGATTTCTCCAAAAAGAAATTGATGTAATCCTGTACTCTCATTTATGACTTTGGAACAGGTCTTGGGAGAATAGTCACTCCTTGCATTGGACAAGTATCCCTGAGGTTGCACAAAGCCACAATTTCTGCAAGGGAAATCCACGCACAAACTAATCTGACCGATCTTAATCAAAATGAACTGATAGTAATCCAGAGGCATTAACCCCCTATACACGATGGAAGATTCCACTACGTTCAGAAGGACAGCATTTGTTGCAGAGACTTACATATTTCAGTGCGATGAAGAAATGTACAGCGGCATGCGTCACTTCAATAGCTACGCTGGTTCTGAACTCGTATTCTGCCTCGCATGGCAACAATGTCGGAACATGTAGACTCGTTGAAGACAAAAGCGGCTACGCATTTTCGCTCTGCTGGCGAGGGATCCGCCCAGGGATCAAAAGCCACCGGCCCAGCCATGATGTCAACCAGCCACCTCCTCCAACCTCCAACCTCCAACGAAAAATCACACCGCATAAACAACATTAATACACACTCGTATTAATTGTGTTCCTCCAATCACAGACCCCAGAAAGAATATCGCCGAGACACCCCAGTCCAATGACAGCGAAGCAATCCCTCACCAACACCGAGCGCACTGCCGCGCAATTTCACGTCAAAAACAACCAATGTACGGCAACCAACATCAATCAGCGAAATCAAGCTTACTGCCACCAAACATATGCCACCAGTACCCTACCAATATAACCAAGCAAACCCGAGGCTTAGATGCGCTCCGCCGACGGTGTTTCAACCACGAATGCCAAGCCAAAAGAAACTGCTATGTCAGGCAAAAGTGCCGCAGAATGTGGGGAAGTACGATCGACGGAAATTCTAAATCGGGCATATGACGTCCGGCTGCGGCTGGGCAGTATGTAGGCATGAGGCGATCTTTCTTTGTTTGGAGTTTTCGCTGGGTTGGCACGTCCATCATCGTGAGGCATGATTTGCTGGCGGTAAGGTAGGTACGAGGCGGAAGGATTCCTGACTCTTCTTTCCAGGTCTGGGGTTTACGACGTTTGCATGGATGTTAGGTAGGCACGATATAAGAGGTTGGTTTTTTCTTTCTTTAAATCCTTAAATCCTTCTTCCCTTCCTTCCCCCATTTTGTCCTCTATCCGAAAATCCTACATCCTATTCCTTTAAATCTCGAGCGAAAGAACAGACATAATGAAAACCTCAGCAATATCCCTCCTTGCGCTCTTAGCAGCAACCACAACCCTCGCAACCCCAATCTTCCCCGCCCCTCAAACCCACCGCAAATATACCCGCCAAGACACCCCGCAAATCTCCAACTGGACAGTAACAAACTACAATTCCGGCTGCTCGCCCGCAGCATGCACCTACTCCTTCAACATCGCCACAGTGTCTCCCCCTTGGAACCCATCCGGCGAATACCCTGAACCCGCATTCAACGCGCACTGCGAAGGAAACGATATCCAAAACAAACTAGTAGCATGCAACGACACGAGCGTATTTGTGAATGCCGTTCCGGGCCTGAGTAATGTGACGATTGTGGTGCAACATACGTGGCAAGCGGGACTGGGGACTCCACCCGGGAGTGGAGGGACGGGAGTTTTTAATATCAGGGGGAACTATACGTTGGTTGATGGGACGTTTACGTATCCGGCGAACTTTGAGATTGAGGAGACGGAGGAGTATGCTGTTGCATAGGGATTTGAAGTGTGCAAGGAAGAAGATTCATGAATTATAATTGATGGGTGTACCTGCATCGGTAGAAAATTTGAGGTTGGGTCATGCATGGTCTTGTATCATAGGGGGCATTATGGTTAATGTAATTTCCAACTCCAAACCCCAAAGTTGGTGGAACGAGGCCTGATCTCAAATGCCTCACCGGTGCTCTCTGATCTTTCATTTATTACTTTCGACACTTCTCCGCCTTTCATGTTGCAGGCCATCTCAATTTTCCTGCGTGCCCTTTGGAAGAATCCAAGTAGATCGGATGCTCAGACCGGCCTCCACTCCAATCTATATGCGAAAGCCCGTATGCCCAGCAAAGTACGTATAGCAATCAGGTGCTTCCTAGGCCTCAGCATGGTCTATAACATTGCTCGATGAATTGATTTTCAAGTAAGCTTTTGACCCGTCTATTTATCTACTCGTCAGCATCCTCTCCGAAAGAGATCTTGTCTCAAACTTAAAATGATTCCTATCCAATCTCCCAAGCACCTCATTCCCCTCCTTGAAAATCTTCGGACAGAACGTAATTGAGTAGCGAAAAACGGTATTCTCATCCTTCACAAACCCCCGCCTATTCTCATACTCGTCGCATTCGGTCGGCGGATCCCCTTATACTTCTCGTGAAACGTATAGAAATTCGAACCTGCAAGCTCGCCAATCCAGTATAAATAGTTCCATCCGCCCCATTTACAGTCTTTTCACCTCCTTGGTATCCAGATCGTTCGCTAGCGTCAATGGCTTATAATGCCCATCATCTTTGAAATGCCAACCTCCTCGACATCAGCGAGTTATCCTCTCAAAACTGCAATCACCTCTTCTCCTCTGTTACTCTTCCCGCATCTCTCAAAAACAGGCCAAAAATCCCTCTCAACATTCAAGTCCCTTTCCCCAAGATTCTTTATCCTCTCCCAGCATCCCACCCCGCTCAGCATCCCATACCACATCAGCCAACCTTGCAATCCTCTCCTCCAAGTCAATGAATTCATCAGTACTCTAGTTTAGATTGTACCAGTTCCTTAAGGCGCCTCCACCTTCCTCTGCAAACCACTATAACTCTTAACCAACCAATGCTCTAATTTCAAATAAAAAGCACGATTTTAGGAAACCCCGTGAATGAGCATTCATGTATATCTTAACTAGAATATCATACCGAGATAGCTTGGGACATATGGTAGAACTCGGGATTCGATTTTTTCATCCAAACGCCGATCTCCAGTCTCCAGTACTCGCCGTAAGTTATTCTAGGGCTGGGTTCTATCTCAAAATACGGAGTTGGTCTAATACATCTGGTTTAGCTATTCTCCCATCCGGCGGACCAGAGGCCTACCTTAGCCAGAGCTCGAACTGAGCTGTGGGAACTCTGATGAAATTAATCCAGCCGAAGACTTTAGGAAGTTTCACGCTCGGTTCTGAAAAAAATGGCTGCTGCTACGAGTATGGTTTTGATATTGGAAAAGGGCGCTAGGATACCTTCAATCGTTTGGATGAACCTGCAATGCACGCCAGCGAAGGCTCCGAGGGACCATCATTCAACCTCTTCTCTTCCACAAATCCTCGTTTGTTGTCGCCGTCACGAAGATCCTTTCCCTCACGGAGCAGTCGTTCCCGCGCATTCACCATTTCTTTGATCATCTCATCTCCTTCCTCAACAAATTCCCTGATGCCATCTAATTCCTCCTTCGAGTAGCGATGCACCTTTCTGAGATGACGCGAATATTCTTTGATATTATACGTTTCCTGTGAACCAGAGCATTTACCTTTGGTACACCGGCAGCGACATTCATATGCACGCCTTTCTATGCCTTTTCGACTGCAATCTTCTTCAATTGCACCTTCCAAGGATCTCTTCGCTCTTTCTTGCAACTTTCGTTGCATTTGCTCGTTGAGAAGTTGAACCCAGCTTGGTAGAAGTAAGTCTTCTCCTTCTCTACAAGTCCGCAGCTGTTTAAGCTCTGGCCTGACATCGTAGACCGACTTCCAATCGAGGAGGTAATTGTTGTCGCAGAACTTGTGCCATGGTTTTAAATGCTCAGTCACGAAAGTCCGGAACTCAGTGATGGCCCAGTTGTGGATCTGGTCGACGAGGGATAAAAGCTCCCAAGCCGCACGCTCGTTCGTAACTCGAGCACTCCAAATTCTTTGAAAGACCTGGATAGCTTTGGTTAGCTGAGGTATCCCGTGCAAGATCTTAGAAGCTACACACATATACTGTTTTACTAAATCCGTCGAATCCTGCATGTTCTTCTGCTAATCTCGGACGCTGGTAGCCCACCAGTAGGTGCCAATGAGCACCAAAGGAGGTGAGAGCGAAAACCTGATATTTGTGACTTTTCGTTGTCTGATACGCTTTCACCGAGCCAACCGGACCGGGTGTACGGGCCAAGTTATCAAGCATGTCCAGATAGCAAGCTCCTGCTTGACATGCCTGACGACGGGCTTCGCGGCAATCCCCACTCCAACCTTTTGCTTCATATACTGCGAATGGAAACACAAGATCAGTTTCACCCCATTTTGGGTCAGCCAAAAGGCCACACTTCCGGTGCAACAGGAGTTTTTCCAACCGCTCTCGACTCAGTTCGTCTACTTGGACGGCAGAACCACTTGTTGACTTTCCGAAGGTGGCCAGACCGAATGTTGCATCAGGTATGCGATTTACGAAAGTTGACTCGCCGGTAAGAGTGCATAACACTGGGTGAGTCTTTGGCTTCTCCATATAATAGTCGTGCTTGTCGCTACAGCAGATTAGCCAGAATAAATCATTAAGGGATGGTTGGCCTTACACCTCAAGACACGGGTCATTCCTCATCCTACTGAACACATCCGCCCAAGCATCTGCTTCCCATGCATATTCACTTTTGTGTCGAGTTTCGTTGTCTGTGTTATGCTCCGTGATGATACGAGCCCGCCTTCTTCTACTCCACTCACTCGGGTCCTCCCAATCAACTCCTTCAAGAGAGGGAGTCCACACCTCGCGACCAACAGTCACAAGCTCGGGCCGGAAATCGTTATAGTAGTATATGCCTCGGGCGTTCAACGCATAGTCTTTGCCGTAATTGTCGATCATGCTGGGTGGCATAGTCTGCTTCGGATTGAGGGGCCTAATTTACAATTAGTATACTTCACCGTCTGAATATAAAAGTCCCAACTTGCCGCCCATCATTGGCGTATAAATATTCGATTTTCTCTCGCATCTCCTCTTCCGAACCGTTCAATTCCTTCATATCCACTGATTGCGGTACTATAATAACATCGACAATCTCAATGAAATCTTTCCTGAGCTCCGCTCTATTCTCTGGGCTCATCCATGCTTTGCGCTTCTCAGCATATGCCTGTCTGTACTCCTTCATCGTCGTTTCAGCGGTAACTACGGGTGGATCCATGGGAGCCATGACGGAAATTGAAAATCCTTTTTTTAGTACTTCTATTACAAGTTCGTGCCTGATGAATGGCTCTCTTTACAGCAAAGAACGCATCTGAATTTGTACGAAGTCGAGCTGTTGTCGCATTAATATGTGTGGCAGTGCGGCCTACTCAGCCATGATACGCCACTCTTTCAGCCTTGCGACATTGTCGCAGGTATACATGACATGGGAGGCTGTGTGATACTATTGGTGTTTCGGCGCTGGGCATTGGCATTGGCATTGGCATTGGCTGCGGGAACGAAACACCTTGCTGATGTACAAGGTAGCGGGTAGAATTGACTACAATAAGCCAGGTTCAAAGACAACCACGAATACTGGACCGCCCTTTGTCTTTATCTGACCCTTCTCTTATATATCTTAATAAATTCTAATGAAAGAGGGGAAATTTAAGAACCATGATTAAGCTGTACTCACAGCTTCCTTCCAGTCCGGATCTGAAACGTGAGGCAGTGCATGCGATTCAAGACTTCGGGTATCGGTAGCCAAAACCTCAAGCTAGCAGGGGGGTTCCAGGGCATCGCTTCCATATAATTAATTACTAGCTAAGCATCTTTTAGGTATTCTACTTTCACTACTATGAACTAGGGGCGTAA
>Ga0182030_10005422_pt1 | contig 27085 bp, 19 predicted proteins | sample 812S3MmetaG_FD_121299 | JGI IMG/M metagenome (GOLD analysis project Ga0182030, IMG submission 121299) | Permafrost microbial communities from Stordalen Mire, Sweden - 812S3M metaG (Illumina Assembly) | ecosystem: Environmental > Terrestrial > Soil > Wetlands > Permafrost | place: Sweden...
CAGAAGCGCAGCATGGTACGCGTCAACGCGCGCGGCGAGGTGATCGTCTCGGTGGCCGTGCCGGTGCAGCGGAGCCGGGCGATCCATGGCGCCTTGATGCTCTCGACCCAGGGCGACGACATCGACCAGATGGTGACCGCCGAGCGGCTTGCGATCCTCAAGGTGTTCGCGGTGGCCGCCGTGGTGATGATCGTCCTCTCGCTATTGCTGGCGAGCACCATTGCAGGTCCGGTGCGCCGGCTTGCCGACAGCGCCGAACGGGTCCGCCGCCGCATCCGCACCCGGGTCGAGATTCCGGATTTCACCCACCGTCGCGACGAGATCGGCCATCTCTCCGGCGCGCTGCGCGACATGACGGATGCGCTCTATAACCGCATCGAGGCGATCGAGATGTTCGCCGCCGACGTCGCCCATGAATTGAAGAACCCGCTGACGTCGCTGCGCTCGGCGGTCGAAACCCTGCCGCTGGCGCGCAACGAGAACAGCCGCTCGCGGCTGCTCGCGGTGATCGAGCATGACGTCAAGCGGCTCGATCGGCTGATCTCCGACATCTCGGATGCGAGCCGGCTCGATGCCGAACTGCAGCGCCAGGACATGGTGCCGGTCGACCTGCGCCGCCTGCTCAGCACCCTGGTCTCGGTCGCCAACGAAACCCGGCTCGGCAACGACATCGCTGTCGACGTCCGCTTCGAAGGCCGAAGCCCGACCGACGTATTTTCGGTGCCCGGCCATGATTCACGGCTCGGACAGGTGATTTCCAACCTCCTGATCAACGCCCAGTCGTTTTCCGAATCCGGCGGCAGGGTGCGCATCGTTTGCCGCCGGGTGAAATCGGAAATTGAAATCGTGATCGACGACGATGGGCCGGGGATACGCGAGGACGCGCTGGAGCGCATCTTCGAGCGCTTCTACACCGACCGGCCGCACCAGGGTTTTGGACAGAATTCCGGTCTGGGGCTGTCGATCTCCAAGCAGATCATCGAAGCCCATGGCGGACGGATCTGGGCGGAAAATCGCGCCGGTCCGGCCGGCGCCGACGGCGAGCCGACGGTGGCGGGGGCGCGCTTTGTGGTCAGGCTGCCGGTGTCATGACCGATCGCGCCAGCGCGAGCGTCCACGCTTCCGCGGTGCTGGTCGGAACCCGCGCCGTGCTGATCCGCGGTCCGTCAGGTGCCGGCAAGTCGCGGCTGGCGTTCGATCTGATGCTCGCCGGGCGCTCGGGCCAGATACCTGGGGCGGTGCTGGTCGGCGACGATCGTGTCCATCTTGAAGCAAACGGGGGACAACTCCTGGTTCGGCCGACACGGCCGCTGGCCGGCCTGATCGAGATACGCGGGCTCGGCATTCGCCGTTGCGACTTCGCGGATCACGCCATTGTGGGCCTGGTCGTCGATCTTTCGGCCGTCGATGCGGAGCGGTTGCCGCCGCCGGAAGCACTGCTGGCCCAGATTTATGGTGTCGAGATACCGCGAATCCCCGTTGGAACCGGCCACGCGGCACTCCCGTTGGTCGTTGCTGCCCTGACGACAGCCCCCGGTTCGGCTGCGAACCAACCTTCGGCTGATTGCTTGGAAGGAATTGGTAACCATATGATGCCCAGTATCGCGACCGAATAGACCGGCGCCGGCTCCCCTCTCTATCGCTAAAATCCGGGAGAAACGCGAAGATCCCCTCTTGCGCAGGGGCTCTGGATGGTCAAAGTGGCGCGTTCGTGCGGTGCACCAAAAGCACCCGCGAGGAGTTTCCGATGATTGGTCTAGTACTTGTGACCCATGGGCGCCTTGCCGACGAGTTCAAGGCAGCGCTCGAGCATGTGATGGGCCCGCAAAAGCAAATCGAAGCTGTCACGATCGGGGCCGAAGATGACTCCGATTTGTGTCGAAGTGACATCATCGAAGCGGTCAATCGCGTCGATAGTGGTGATGGCGTTGCTATCCTCACCGACATGTTCGGTGGCACACCCTCCAACCTCGCGATCTCCTGCATGAGCCGGCCGAAGGTGGAAGTACTCGCAGGAATCAATCTTCCGATGCTGGTCAAGCTTGCCAAGGTTCGCGAAGAGCGCTCGCTGCCCGACGCCATCTCGATGGCCCAGGAAGCCGGCCGCAAATACGTCACCATCGCCAGCCGGGTTCTCGCCGGCAAATGAGCGACGACGGCGCGTCGCCTAAGAACGAAGTCGGGCCGAGTATCCCGCAGGGCGCAGTATCCCGGGAACTTGCCATCATCAACAAACGCGGCCTGCACGCCCGCGCCTCGGCCAAATTCGTCCAGACCGTGGAGCGCTTCAATGCCGAAGTCTGGGTGACACGCGGCGGCGAGACCGTCGGCGGCACCTCGATCATGGGGCTGATGATGCTGTCCGCGGGGCCGGGGACATCGATCGTCGTCTCCGCGATCGGCCCCGAGGCCGACGCCGCCATCGCCGCGATCACCGAACTGGTCGCCGGCAAGTTCAACGAAGAAAGCATGTGAGCTTCAGCCTCGCGCCGACGCCGGTCATGGCGGGATGGCCTGCGGCAGGCTGGCTCGAGGTCCCTTATTTCTTCGCCGGCGGCACGATATAGATCTTCCAACTGGTCGCCGGACCGGCATGGCCATGGAAGAAGCGCTGCGTCGTCATGACGAGCTGCTCGGCCTGCCCGGCATTCGCCGCCATCCAGGCTTCACAGACCGGCAGCCGTCCATCCGAGGTGTCGCAGATGCCAATGAAGCCGAGCCGCTTCGCCTCCTCGAGCGACGTCAGCCCGGACGACCAGATCTCGCCGGGGGTGAACGGCGCCGGATGATCCGGACTGTAGAACGTCATCGGCTCGCCGATCTCGGTGGTGCCGGCGACCACGGCCCATCGCGAGGCGAAGCGCTCATGCCAGGCCTGGGTCAACTCGCGGGCGAGTTCGGAGCGCGCGCCATAGCCCGACGCGCCATTGGGATTGTCGGCCATCTCGCGGGCGGCGATGTAAGGCGACGCGGCGAGCACCGCCAGGGTGATCAGCAGCCAGATCGCGGCAAGATGGACCAGCGCGATTTTTTGCAGGCGCAGCGAGGGAATCGCAACCAGCGCCAGCGGCGTCAGGAAGAACAGCGAGATTCCCCAATCGGTCTTCATATAGACCATGAAAATCAGGGCGCCGAGCGGCGGCCCGACTGCGACCACGCTCTGGATGATCCAGACATTGAGCGCCTGCGAGACATTGACGCCCGGATTGGGGCCGCGCGACCAGGGCCGGGTGAACAGCGTCAAGGGCTGCCGCGCCAGGGTAACCCACCATCGCGGCCCCCACGCCAGCGCCAGCGCGGCGACTGCCGCCGGTGCTGCGAGCAGCGCGAGATTGTGGCCGATATAGCCGAGCACGAGGTGGACGTTTTGCGCCCGGCTCGTCAGCGCATAGACGTCGCCGGCGTAAGTCAGCGGCACGAAGTCGACCTGCCGCAGCCACCACAGATGCGGCAGCATCGCGACCAGCAGCGTGACAATCGCGACCCATGGCGCCGGCGAGCGCAGGAACAGGAGCCGGTCCGGATGAACCAGCGCGGCTATTCCGACCGCGCCGATCATGGTCAGCACCCAGTATTTCGTCATCAGCGCCAGCGCGGCGGCGAGCCCGAGCCACAGCCCTGCGCGCGCGGTGCGCCGCTCGAAGGCATGCAGATAGGCCAGCACCATCAGCGGCAGGGTCACGAGCTGCAGCAGATCCGGATTGTACTTGAAGCCCTTGAAATTGAAGATCGGATAGAGCGCGAGCATCAGCACGACGAAGAAGGCGCGGCGCCGGTCGACCACGCGCAAGCTGATCAGCCAGCAGATCACCAGGCCGCAGCCGACCGTCGCCATCGCCAGCGCATAGCTCGCCCAGTCGGCCACCGGAAACAGCCTGAACCAGAGCCCTGCGACCCAGCCGGCGAGCGGCGGGTGCTTGCCGTAACCGAGCTGGAATTTCTGACCCCAGGCGAAGGCTTCCGCCACATCCATGTGGATGTCCTGGGCCGCCTTGAGATTGATCAGGATAAAGGTCCAGAGCACGGCATGCGCGGTGGCAAAGCCGAGCACCAGCCCAAGGCCGGCCGAGCGGTCCGACGCCGACGCCGCAAGCCACGCCGCCAGGCGCCGGAGCTTCGACGACGCGCGTGCGTGCCATTTTGCGGGCAAGAACCGGGCTGCTGACATGGCGATGGCGTAGCGCGTTTTTGGCTCGAGTGAAATCAGCTTGGCGTGAAGATGGGCTGGCAAACGGCCGCAATTTGGTTGCCGCATCGGGGGGCGAATGCTATCCCGCGCCCATGACATCCATCCCTATTTCCAACATCCGCAACTTCGCCATAGTTGCGCATATCGACCATGGCAAATCGACCCTGGCCGACCGCCTGATCCAGACTACCGGCGGATTGCAGGCGCGTGAAATGAAGGAACAGGTGCTCGACTCCATGGATATCGAGCGCGAGCGCGGCATCACCATCAAGGCGCAGACCGTGCGGCTGACCTATCCGGCCAAGGACGGCAAGACCTACATCCTCAATCTGATCGACACCCCCGGCCATGTCGACTTCGCCTACGAGGTATCGCGATCGCTGGCGGCCTGCGAAGGCTCGCTGCTGGTGGTCGATGCCAGCCAGGGCGTCGAGGCGCAGACGCTCGCCAACGTCTACCACGCGCTCGACGCCGGCCACGAGATCGTCCCGGTGCTCAACAAGATCGACCTGCCGGCGGCGGAACCGGATCAGGTCAAGCAGCAGATCGAGGACGTCATCGGCATCGACGCCTCCGACGCTTTGATGATCTCGGCCAAGACCGGCCTCGGCATCGACGACGTGCTGGAAGCCATCGTGCACCGGCTGCCGGCGCCGAAAGGCGACCGCGAGGCGTCGCTCAAGGCGCTGCTGGTCGACAGCTGGTACGATGTCTATCTCGGCGTCGTGGTGCTGGTCCGGATCGTCGATGGCGTGATGAAGAAGGGCCAGCGCATCCGGATGATGGGCACCAACGCCGCCTACGACGTCGAGCGCGTCGGCTTCTTCACGCCGAAGATGACCCAGGTCGACGAACTCGGCCCCGGCGAGATCGGCTTCATCACCGCCGCGATCAAGGAAGTCGCCGACACCCGCGTCGGCGATACCATCACCGACGACCGCAAGCCGGTGACCGACATGCTGCCGGGTTTCAAGCCGGCCATTCCGGTGGTGTTCTGCGGCCTGTTTCCGGTCGATGCCGACGATTTCGAGACGCTGCGCGCGGCGATGGGCAAGCTGCGGCTGAACGACGCCAGCTTTTCGTTCGAGATGGAAACCTCCGCCGCGCTCGGTTTCGGCTTCCGCTGCGGCTTCCTCGGGCTGTTGCATCTCGAAATCATTCAGGAGCGGCTGCACCGCGAATTCGACCTCAATCTGATCGCGACCGCGCCCTCGGTGATCTACAAGATGCACCTCACCGACGGCCAGGAGATCGAGATTCACAACCCGATCGACATGCCCGACGTGGTGAAGATCGCCGAAATCCAGGAACCGTGGATCGAGGCCACCATCCTCACGCCCGACGAATATCTCGGCAGCGTGCTGAAATTGTGCCAGGACCGCCGCGGTTCGCAGAAAGAGCTCACCTATGTCGGCAATCGCGCGATGGTGAAATACGAGCTGCCGCTCAACGAAGTGGTGTTCGATTTCTACGACCGGCTGAAGTCGGTCTCCAAGGGCTATGCGTCGTTCGACTATCATCTCACCGACTACAAGCCGGCCGACCTCGTCAAGATGCAGATCCTGGTCAACAACGAGCCGGTCGATGCGCTGTCGATGCTGGTGCACCGCCAGCGCGCCGAAGGCCGCGGCCGCGCCATGGTCGAGAAGATGAAGGAATTGATCCCGCCGCACATGTTCCAGATTCCGATCCAGGCGGCGATCGGCGGCAAGGTGATCGCGCGGGAAACCGTGCGCGCGCTGCGCAAGGATGTCACCGCGAAATGTTACGGCGGCGACATCACCCGCAAGCGCAAGCTGCTGGAGAAGCAGAAGGAAGGCAAGAAGAAGATGCGGCAGTTCGGCAAGGTCGACATTCCGCAGGAAGCCTTTATCGCCGCGCTGAAGGTCGATAGCTGAGGCGGATGACCAGCATCAGATGAGGGCAGACAACACCGATGAAGAAGTCTGTCGCCTTCACCGCTCACGCCCGGATCAGATTGCGGGACCGACGGATTGATCCGAAATGGATCGAAGACACTTTCTCGATCCTGACTGGATAGAGATAGAGCCGAGAGACCCGGCTGTTGAACGCAGGTTTCGAGCTGTTCCTCAGTTCGGCGGACGCATCCTTCGCGTGGCATGTGTCGAGACAAATTCGAGCATTCGTGTTATAAGTGTGATGTTCGACCGCAATGCGAGGCGAAAGCCATGACCGACATGAGCTATGATGCCGAAGCCGACGCGGTGTATATCACCGTCGCGCGCGGCAAGGTCGACCGGACCGAGGAGACCGGACCGTTCATCTACGATGTCGATGCCGAGGGACACATCGTCGGTATCGAAATCCTGTCCGCAAGCAAAGTGCTGGCGCCCGGCGACTGGAAAAAAGCAGCCCCGCCTGGAGAGGCCCGCGTCAACGCCGCCGAATAACACAGCGGCAGCTCCGCGACCCGGCCTTGATCTTCGCCACCCCGGGCGGATCGGCGGAACTGCGGCGTGAAGCCGCGATGTTGTCGCGGCATCCCGGCAACGCCGCGATCGATGACGGGCCGGATACCGTCCGCGATCCGGACGACGGCTGGTGAAATGCAGTGACGTCGTGGCGAGGCCTGATCCCGGCACGCAGCGGGATGGCCCGATACCCGCCTCGCGCGGGCGCGCAGGGCGGTAGAACTACCGGCCCGCGATCCCGATTGTTGCGAAATCTTAAGCCATTTCTGGGACCTTGCGGCATTCTCTCGCTGCGGAGCCCGTCATCCCCATGTTCAAACTTCGGTCGATCGCGGTCCGGCTGGTCCTCGCCATCTCGCTGACCGTGGCGGTCGCCTGCGCCATCCTGGGGGGCTTTTCGATCATGCAGCAGCGCGCGTTGACGGAACTCGCGCTCGATCAGCAGCTCAAGCTGCAATATGACAGCGTCATTGCCGCGCTCGACTATGAGGGGCGCGCCGCGCTCGCGGTCAGTGCCGCCATTGCCGCGCTGCCTCCGGTCGCCGACGCTGTCGCCAAGGGCGACCGCGACGCGCTGATGACGCTGCTCGGTGGCGCCATGAAGGCGCTGCAGGCGCAGGGCATGCCGATGCTCACCTTGACTCAGCCGCCGGCCACCATTTTTCTTCGGATGCACGATCCCAAGGCGTTTGGCGAAGATGTATCGGCGCGCCGCGTGACCCTGGTGACGGCCAACAGCACCGGCAAGCCGATCGTCGGCGTGGAGCCTGGGCGCGATACCCTCAGCATCTTTGCCATCACGCCGATCATGCGCGACGGCAAGAGCCTCGCCGTCGTCGATGTCGGCGTCGCCTTTGGCAAGGAATTCGTCGACCGCGCCAAGCTGCGCTTCGGCGTCGACCTCGCCGTGCACTGGTTCGACGGCAAGAGCTTCCGGAAGCTGTCTTCGACCTTCGGCGACACCGAGGTCGCCACCCCGGACGAGCTCAAGCGCGCGTTCGACGGCTCGGCGCTGCAGCGCGATGCCAGCTTCGGCGGCCATGCCGCCGCGCTCTATCTCGGACAGATCAAGAACTATGCCGGCCAGCCGGTCGCGGTGCTGGAAGTCATCAAGGACACCACCGAATACGAGGCTGCGGCGACCCGCGCCCAGTTGCATCTGCTGCTCGGCACCCTGGCCATACTTGCCGGCGCGGTGATGCTGGCCTTCCTGCTCGGCCGCGGCCTGTCGCGCCCGCTTTCGGCGATCACCGCGGTGATGAACCGGCTCTCCAGCGGCGATACCGCGGTGACGATCCCCGGCGGCGACCGCAAGGACGAGCTCGGCACCATGGCGGTGGCGGTCGACGTGTTCCGCCGCAACATGCTCGAGGCCGGATCGCTGCGTGAGGCCCAGGAGGCCGCCAAGCAGCAGGCCGAGATCGAGAAGAAGGCCCTGCAACGCCAGATGGCCGAGCGCTTCGAGGCCGACGTCAAGAGCGTGGTCGGCGCGGTGGCGCAGGCGACCAAGGACATGCAGCGGGTGGCCGGCGAGATCACCGCCAGCGTCAACGGCACCTCGGAGCGGGCCGCGGCGGCAGCCGCCGCTTCCGAGGAGGCTTCCGCCAGCGTCGGCACCGTCGCGGCCGCCACCGAGGAGTTGGCCTCTTCCGTCGCCGAGATCGGCCGCCAGGTCACCCATTCCGCCGGCGTCGCCGACGCCGCCGTGGCCAAGGCCGGGCAGACCACCGAGATGGTCGGCAGCCTCGCCGCCGCCGCCGAGAAAATCGGCGATGTGCTGCGCCTGATCGGCGCCATCGCCAGCCAGACCAATCTGTTGGCGCTCAATGCCACCATCGAGGCGGCGCGGGCCGGGGAAGCCGGCCGGGGCTTTGCGGTGGTCGCCTCCGAAGTCAAGGAACTCGCCAGCCAGACCGCCAAGGCGACCGAGGAGATCGCCGGACAGGTCGCCGCGATTCAGTCCGCCACCGGCAATTGCGTCACCGCGATCGACGGCATCAGCAGCACCATTCGCGAGATCAGCGGCATCGCCACCACCATCGCGGCCGCGGTCGAACAGCAGGATTCGGCAACCCGGGAGATCGCCCGCAGCGTGCAGCAGGCCGCCGCCGGCACCAGCGAGGTCTCGCTCAATGTCGCCGGCGCCAGCCAGGCCGCCGACCAGTCGCGCGCCCTCGCCGACAACGTCCTGGTCGCATCCGGCCAGCTCGGCCAGCACGCCGCCACGCTGTTCAACAGCGTCGACAGCTTCCTGGCCGGCCTGCGCGACGCCGCCTAGCGGCCCGGCCCCTCCCGGGATCCATCGCCCGCTCTCTGCGGCGTCGACCGGCTGCGGCCTGCGGCGTCTCGCCATCGCCGCGGGCCGCATTCCGCTTCGGGCTTCTTCCAATTCCACAGGCCATCTTGATCGGCGGCGCCAGATGGACCACCATTGCGTCTTCGCCAATCAGAAACCCGACAAGGGGCGAGGAGACGCATGAACAAACTTCCCGGGTTCGGACTCATCGAACGCGCGCGAGCGCTGGCGCCGCTGATCGCGCGCGAGGCCGACGAGATCGAACGGACACGGCGTCTGACCGAGCCGGTGGTTTCCGCCCTGATCGAGAATGGGCTCTACCGGGCTTTGCTGCCGCAAAGCATGGGTGGCTCCGAAGCCCCGCCGGAAATCTTCATGCAGATGCTCGAAGAGGTGGCGAAGGCCGACGCCAGCACGGCATGGTGCCTGGGCCAATGCGGCGTCTGCGCGATGACGGCGGCCTATCTCGATCCCGATGCGGCCCGCGAGATTTTTGGCTCGCCCCCCGGCATCCTGGCCTGGGGTGCGGTCGCCAACGAGGTGCAGGCGGTTCCCGGCGGATATCGCGCCACCGCGCGCTGGGACTTCGCCAGCGGCTCCCGTCAGGCGAGCTGGCTCGGCGCCCATGTCCAGATCGTCGAAGCCGACGGCAGCAGGCGGCGCAAGCCCAGCGGCGCGCCGGAACTGCGCACCATCCTGTTTCCGGTGTCGAGCGCCACGATGTACGACGTCTGGGACGTGATCGGCCTCAAGGGCACCGGCACCGACAGTTACTCGGTGGAAAATCTGTTCATTCCGGAAAAATTCGCGGCGCCGCGCGACGAACCCGCCGGACTGCGCGAGAAAGGGCCGCTCTACCGCCTCACCACCAACATCGTTTTCGGACTCGGTTTCGCCGCGGTCTCGCTCGGCGTCGCCCGGGCCATGCTCGACGCCGCCGTCGATCTGGCGCGCAGCAAGGCGCCGGCCGGTCTGCATGCGATGCGCGAGAACAATGCCGTGCAGGGCGCGATCGGACGCACCGAAGGCAATTTGCGCGCCGCGCGCGCCTATCTCTATGCGACGATCGGCGAGGTATGGCGCGATCTGACGCGCGACGGAAGCTACACCGAACACCACCGCGCCGCGCTTCGCCTTGTCTCGACCTGGACGATTCACCAGGCCGCCTCGGTGGTCGATGCCGCCTATCACATGGCCGGCGCGACCGCCGTTTTCAGCGCCAACAAGTTCGAACGCCGCTTCCGCGACATGCACGCCATCGCGCAGCAGATCCAGGCGCGCGACAGCCATTATGAGGATGTCGGCCGGGCGATCCTCGCCGCCGATCCCGGCGCCGCGGCCAAGGACGGCTGAACGACCGGCTGAGGACGGCGCCGACGCAATGGCCGGGACATCCGCGGGGTCGGGCGCCCCCGACAGCCGCCGATCCGGTCAGGCCACCCGCGCGGCGTTCGCGGCGACGTCGGCGAGCGCGTCGATATCCGCCCCGCTTTGGGCTCTCAGCAGTTTGACGATCTCGGCATTGGGCCGCGCGTGGCTGAACAGGAAGCCCTGCCCCTCATGGCAGCCCTCGGCGCGCAGGCAGCTCAGCTCGGCTTCGGTCTCGACGCCTTCGGCGGTGATGGTCACGCCGAGACCGATGCCGAGGCTGATGATCGAACGCACGATCGCCTGCGCGTCCCGATTGGAGCCGAGGTCGCGCACGAACGACTGGTCGATCTTGATCTTGTCGAACGGAAAGCTTCTGAGGTAACTCAGGCTGGAATAGCCGGTGCCGAAATCGTCCATCGAGATGCGCACGCCGAGCGCCCGCAGCGCGTGCAGCGTGGCGAGCACCTGGCTGCTCTTTTCCAAAAGCAGGGTTTCGGTGATTTCCAGTTCGAGCCGCTTTGCCGGCAGGCCCGATTGCTTCAGCGCATCCATCACCACCGACAACAGGTTGCCGACGCGAAACTGCAGCGGCGACAGGTTGACCGCGACCCGGACGTCGGCGGGCCACAGCGCCGCGTCCATGCAGGCCCGGCGAAGCATCAGGCCGCCGAGCCCGTTGATCAGGCCGGTCTCCTCGGCCACCGGGATGAATTCGGCCGGCGAGATCATGCCGCGTTCGGGGTGCGGCCAGCGCACCAGCGCCTCGAAGCCGGTGATGCGCCCGCTGGCGAGATCGATCAGCGGCTGATAATACGGCCGCAGCACGTCATTCTGGATCGCGTCACGCAGGTCGATCTCGATCTTGCGGCGGCTCTGGGCGCGGGCGTCCATGCCGGCTTCGAAGAAGCTGAAGGTTCCGCGCGCGTCGTTCTTGGCGCGGGACAGCGCCATGTCGGCGTGCTTCAGGAGCTTCTCGGACTCGTCGCCGTCGCCAGGCGCCATGGCGATGCCGATGCTGGCGCCGATGACGACGGAATGACCGTCCAGCAGAAACGGATCGCCGATCGCCTCCAGCAGCCGCCGGGCCAGCAGCACCGCATCCTCCGGCCGCGTCAGCCCGCTCTGGACGATCGCGAATTCGTCGGAGTTGAGGCGGGCCAGCGTGTCTTCCTCGCGCAACATCGAGCGCAGGCGCTTGCCGACGCCGCGCAACAGCTTGTCGCCGATGCCATGGCCAAGGGTGTCGTTGACCGCCTTGAAGTTGTCGATGCCGAGTACCAGCACCGCGATCTTCTCGGCGCCGCGCCTGGTGTGCAGCATGATCTCGTCCATGTGCTGGCGCAGCAGGTTGCGGTTCGGCAGCCCGGTCAAGGCATCGTGCTGGGCCATGAAGGCCAGCCGCGCCTCGGCGCGCTTGCGCTCGGTGATATCCATCAGCGCCAGCAGGACCGCCGGCTGGTCGCGATAGACCAGCTGGCGCGAATAGATCGCCAGGTCGATCAATGTTCCGTCGGCCCTGACATGCTTCCAGGTGCGGGCCGCCAGTTCGTCGCTGCTGCGGCCGCCGGCCCAGGGCGGCTCGGATTCGAAGGCCTGCAGGCTGCGGATGGTGAGTTTCTCGAATTCGGCGCGGCTATAGCCGTAATGCTCGATCGCGGCGTCGTTGACGCCAAGGATGCGCTCGTCGTCCAGCGCGCAGACGATCATCGGAACCGGATTGCTGTCGAACATCAGCCGAAACGAGGCCTCGCGCTGCTTCAGTTCGGTGATGTCGACGCGCAGGCCGATGATGCCGCCGTCTCCGGTCAGCCGCTCCTCGATCAGGATGCAACGGCCGTCGGCGAGGATTTGCTCATGGCGGCCCTGAGGCTGATAGAGTTTGGTGAGCCGGTCGGCGATCCACTCTTCTTCGCGGCCGATCGCTTCGGGATAGTCGCCGCGCTCGACGCCGACCCGGATGGTGTCCTGCAGTCGCGCCCCCGGCTTGAACAGGTCGGAGGTGCGGCTGTAGATCTCGGCATACTTCCTGTTCCAGAGAATGTAGCGTCCCTCGGCGTCGAGAAACACGATGCCCTGCGGCAGAAGCTCGATCGCCTCGCGCAGCCGCTCATGGGATTTTCGCGCCTCGGCGATCGCGGCCTCGGCCTCGGCGCGCTTGCGCACGATCTCGGCGATCTCCGTTGCTACGCGCCGGCGGCCACCTGAGAGTTTGGGACTTGGCTTGGCCGGCCGGCCCGGGACGCGGGTGATGGCCTGATGCTTTATTTTTTTCGCCGTCTTCGACCGGATTTTCGGCATACCTAGCCTCACTCGCATTCTGCAGTGTCATGTTCTCCGATAAGTGTCTGAAAAAATGGTATCTCTTGCGGGCAATGCAGCCATGGGCGGCTCGCCGCCGGGACGGTTCTGGCTTGCGGCTGCCCTTTTTAGAGGCGAAATCGCCGACAATCGGCACAACTACGCCGGGTATCAGCTAGCACGCACAGGCAAGTGAACAAAATATTCTGCGCTTTTCAAGAAAAAGCTGTCGGACTCGGCAATTGCACAACGAATCCGCGAGCTTGCCGCGCCGCGCCCGAAATTTCGTCAATCATCGAGAGGGTTATTGAAGGGTTAAAATTGGATGCTGCAGCCGGTCCAACCGAGGCTCCAGCGTCATGTTTCGATTGAACATGATTTTTCGGGCCGAGGCTTCGCAGTCATCCAGAGCGATACCGGCTTACAGCTGTCGGTGCAGGGCCCGAGGGAAGGCTTTTCCGGATCATGCGGGGCGCGCTGTTGCGCGAGCCCGGAATGACAAAAGATGGCTCATGGCATCGGTTTCATGGAATCGCTGTACTAGTTGGAAATCTCGATCCGCGTGTGGCGCGGCCCGTTGCGCTCCACCAGGGCGAACAATGCCGCGGCATGTGACGGATGCAACCTGACGCAGCCGTGCGATGCGGGACCGCCGAGCCGCGCTATGTCGTTGGTGCCGTGAATCGCAAAGCCGTAATAGAAGAAGATCGCGTGCGGCATCGGCGCATTGTAATATTTTCGCGAAAAATAACGTCGCGACATGCTCTGCGGCTGGAACGTGCCGCTCGGCGTGCCGTAGCCGTCACGGCCGGTCGAAACCGGCCAGTTGTAGCGCAGCGCGCCGTCGACACTCACGGCCATCCGTTGCGACGACTTGTCGATCTGGACCACGACGTCGGCGCGTGCCGGCGTCAGCGCCAATCCCGACAGGACCGCCGTGGTCGCGAAACTGAGCCTCGCCAGCCGTCCGCCCCACGGCCTCTTCATGATCGCGCCCCTGCAATTCACTTTTTGTCGGGCCATGATGGCTTTCCAAAACGTGAGTTGTAAAGACCTGTCCCGGATTGCCGGTTTGGCTGTAGACTGCGGGAATGAACTGCCGGCTGATTCTTGTTCTCTCGCTTTTGCTGCTGCCCGCGACCCTGGTCGGCGCCGATGCCGCGCTGGCGCAGGACAAGGGCAGCGTCGATCCAAAGCCGTTGCCGCCGCTGGCCAATCCCAGGGATCCCAAGCTGGCCGCCAAGGAGCTGTTTGCCCGCAAGGTGCTGCCGGCCGCACTCCCGACCCGGGTGATCGGCTCCTACACCGGCGGCTGCATTGCCGGCGCCGAGCAAATGCCCATCAATGGCGACACCTGGCAGGTGATGCGGTTGTCGCGCAACCGGAATTGGGGACATCCCGATCTGGTCGCGCTTTTGAAGCGACTGTCGGTCAAGGCCCACAAGGATGCCGGCTGGCCCGGAATCTTGGTCGGCGACATGGGGCAGCCGCGCGGCGGCCCGGCGCTCAGCGGCCACGCCAGCCATCAGATCGGGCTCGACGCCGATGTCTGGCTGACACCGATGCCCGATCACCTGTTATCGCGCGAGGAGCGCGAGGAGACCTCCGCGGTGATGATGGTGCGCCCCGACCGCCTCGATGTCGATCCGCAGGTGTTTACGCCGGGTCATGTGATGGTTCTGCGCGATGCCGCGCAGGAGCCGAGCGTGCAGCGCATTTTCGTCAACGCCGCGATCAAGAAGGCGCTGTGCCGCGAAGCCAGGGGCGATCGCAGCTGGCTCGCCAAGATCCGCCCGTGGTACGGCCACGATTACCATTTTCACATCCGGATGGCCTGTCCGCCGGGCGCCAGCGATTGCAAGGGCCAGGCGCCACAGGCCGGAGGCGAAGGCTGCAGTGCCGCCGATCTGGCCTACTGGTTCAAGGATTCGATCATCCACCCGGCGCCGCCGAAACAGCCGGCGACGCCGAACCACGGGATGACGCTGGCGCAGTTGCCCGCGGCCTGCCGCCAGGTGCTGGCGGCTCCGGACGCCAAGCCATAGCCCTTCGCCGGCGGACTATCCAGACGGCGTCGAGACGCGCTGGAATTGGCGTTGCCGCGCCGTAAGCGGCGAAGCCTCAGGTCAGGGCCGCCAATCCCTCTCATTGCCGAGTTGTCGATGCAGGCCATCGTGAACGCGGATCGCGATGTTCAAGCGCGGCCGGGTCACAGCGTTCGGCGGTGCCGAAGTGTTGCCGGCGGTGGTTTCCTGGATGCTTGATGGAAAGGCTTGGCCTCGGACCTGACCCGAGGTTATCTCATATGGCATTTTCCACGCCATCCGCAGCCGAACTTTTCCGATTTTGCATTGCATTTCGACGAGTCGTCCCTGCGAACGAACGCAGGGATCCCAGCGATCAGTGCAATTTCGCTCATCGCTGGGGCGCGGCGACTCGTTTTGGCACTGGAGCAAAAGCCTTTTTCTCACCTTTAAGGTAAGGTGTGATGAAAAGCCCAAGCCGCAGTTCAAGGGACAATGGCATCGCACCTATGCACTGAACGTAGCCCGGATGCAGCTTATGCGAAATCCGGGAACTAAACTGATGCTAACCCCGGATTTCGCTTCGCTCCATCCGGGCGGCCGGGGCCGCCGTCGGCTCATACCGGCGCGATTGACCCTGAACGGTTTGGCAACCTCCAAAGAATATTTGACCGGTTCGTCCCCTGCGTCTTCCCGGTTTCAAGTTTAGGCGGCTACACTGGTGCATCTGACGGTACTGGGGCGGGCATGAAGCGGCGGGAGTTCATCACACTGGTCGGCGGCGCGGCGGCTTTGCCGCTCACAGCGCGAGCACAGCAGGTCGGACGCGTCCCGGTCGTCGCGATTCTTTGGCATGCAGCAAGTCCCCAGGAAGAGGGCGTTCTGTACGATGCGATGAAGGCTGGCTTCGCTACGCTCGGCTACGTTGCGGGCAGAAACGTAATTTTCGAAGAGCGCTTTCCCGGCGAAACACCTGGCCAGTTCGAGCGTTTCGCAAATGAACTGGTTGCTCTCAAACCGGATGTCCTTGTCGCGGTGGCTACGCCTTCGATACTGGCAGCACAGAAAGCGACGACGGCTATTCCGATTGTATTTCTGCCGCCTCTCGACCCCGTTAGGCTGAAGCTCGTCAATAGTCTGGCCCGACCGGAAGGTAACCTAACGGGATTGACAACGATTGCCGAGGGCGTTCCGGGCAAACGCGTTCAGCTTTTAAAAAGCACGTTTCCCAATCTCTCCAGCGTAGCGATAATGTTTGACCCAGTGGTCGCCTACAACGTGGTTTCAGAGGTGTCCGAGACCCGGCTAGCCGCTAATAAACTGGGCTTTTCATTTGACGCGTTTGAGACGAAGCAACCGGAAGATGTCGATCATGTATTTTCAACGATTGTTCAGCGTGGTTTTGAGGCAGTTATCGTTGCCCAAGGGCCAATGTTTTTCATTCATCGGCAACGGATGGCGAAGTTTGCACGGGAGAATAAGCTGATTTTAATGGGGGCTTCCGATGTCTTCGCGGATAGCGGATATCTGATGTCATACGGCCCAAGCTGGCCTCCAATTTTTCGAAACGTGGCGACCTACGTGGATAAAATATTGAAGGGGGCGAAGCCCGGCGATTTGCCAGTACAGCAGCCAACTATTTTTGAATTTATCATCAACATGAAAACGGCGAAATCGATTGGCTTGGATGTCCCAGCTTCAGCTTTGCTGCTTGCCGACAGGGTGATCGATTGAACGCCTACCCGTCTGCTATTGGCACATCGCGAGAATCTTTGCACTGCAGAATCTGGACGCCATCGGGGCACCGCGGACACCCGCGCACGTCTCACCCATCACGCCCGGCGAACGATGTGACCGGGCTTGACGCTGGAGCGCGTTCCGGTCCAGTAGAATCGTCATGGCCGGGCTTGACCCGGCCATCCACGTCTTGCCTGCGGATTGCCGTAAAGACGTGGACTACCGGGACAAGCCCGGTGATGGCGGTTTGCTGTGTTCGAAGCGCGTTGCTTCTACTTCACCGGAACATCCTCTGGAAGGACCCTCGCGGTTGTTTCTCCTCCCGTGTATGGTCGATCGCGCAGATCCCATGTGCGGAGATTTTCACCATGACATCGGCCCGGTTGACCGCGGCAGCCCTGGCGAGTTCGGTCGTTTTGTTTGGCATCGGCTTCTCAGCCTCTGCCGAAGCGAAGATCACCCGGATCGAGATCGCCTCCAGGCAAAGCTACGGCCTTTTCAGCCCGGGCGAATTCGTGCTCTGGGAAGGTCGGGTGGTCGGCGAACTGCAGCCGACGGAGAAAATCCCGGACCTCGACAAGGCGCCCCGAAACGCCCAAGGCTCGGTGGAATATTCGGCCAAAATCTCGCTGATCTTTCCAAGGGATCCCAAAAACGGCAACGGCGCGCTGATCGTCGATGTTCCGAACCGGGGCCGTCCCTATGCGCAGGCGCTCTACAACAGCCCGCGCGACGTGCCGTTCGAGGCCGGCACGTTTGAAGTCGGTACCGGCTTCCTGCAGGACCGCGGCTTTTCGGTTGCCGAGGTGCAATGGGAGCTCGGACAGGGCGCGGAGCTGCCTTCCTTTACCGACAGCTCCGGGCAAAAGCGTTTTGTCGAAGGCGTGGGTTTTGCAATCGTCCGCGATACCGCCGATTTTCTGGCCCATGCCGCCTCCGACACCGCGGGCACCGCCAATCCCCTGCAAGGCGCGATCACGCGGACGCTGGCGTCCGGCAAGTCGCAATCGGGGCGCTACCTCAAGACCTTCCTGCTCGACGGATTCAACATGTCGGAGGGGCGGCGCGTGTTCGACGGCATGCATGTCTTTGTCTCCGGCGCGGGCATGCTGCCGATCATGCAATCGGGAACCGGCCCGCAATCCAGCGCCACCGGCTCGCCGAGCTTTGAAGATCCTGAATTTCGCGGCGTCCACGAGGACGTGCTGACCATCGGCGATATCGTCAAACGGGTGGAAGCCCGCGGCGAAACGCCGCCGCGCATGATCATGATCAATTCGACCACCGACTACTTCTCGCTGCGCGCCTCGCTTTCGCGAACCGGCGCCGAAGGCACCACCGAGCTGCCGTTTCCGGACAATGTCCGCGTCTACGACATCGCCGGCGCCTCGCACGTCGTTGTGCGCAAGGCAAATTGCGAGCTGCCGCCGGCCCGACTCGATTGGAGTCCGGTGTCGCGCGCGACCCTGCTGCATCTGGACGACTGGGTGGCGAAGGGGACCGAACCGCCGAAAGGCCGGCTGATGCCGCTCGAGCAGGCCAACGGCGATCCGACCGTGCTGCGCGCGCCGCATCATTTGCCCAGGGCGATTATCGAGATTCCGAAGCGCGATGAGGACGGCAATGTCGTTGGAGGCGTGCGGCTCCCCGACATGGAAGCGCCGCTCGGCGCCAATGCGCGGCAAAATCCCCCGCTTTCCTTCCTGTGCATGCTGGCCGGCGCCTATGTCGCGTTTCCGCGAACCCAGGCCGACGCCGACGCCAGCCATGACCCGCATCGTCCGGTCCTGGAGCGGTACGGCACGCGCAACGAATATGTGAACCGGATTCGGACCGCCGCGCGCGCCCTGGAGCGCGATGGTTTTCTGCTGCCCGAAGATGCCGCCATCATCATTCAATCCGCGGCGGAGAATCCTTCATGGAGCAAGTCGGCGCCATGAGCGGTCAATGATCTGCCCAGCCGCCCGCGGGGCTATCGCATGTGGAACGAGTGGTTGCCGCATCTCGTCCATGGGCCCCGGATCAGCAGCGCACCACGCCGCAAGCGCGGCGCGTTGCGCAGCATCCGGGGAACACAATTCGTGTCCCGGACGCGGTGCAGCGCTCTTCGCGGTGCGCCGCAGAGCCGGGACCCACACACCACATTTCCCATTTCACCATATCCGATCGCCCTGCCCTGCAGAGGAGGTTAGGAAAGAGATGCGGCAGCACCTGCCCCCTCATCGCAGCAGCTCCGACAACCGGCCGACGATGCGATCGGGCCGGATGCTGGTTCCCGCAGGCAAACCCTTCCCGGTCGGATCGAACCAGATCGCATAGATGCCCAGGCGCTGCGGAGCCACGACCTCCCATTCCAGATTGTCGCCGACCATCCAGGTCTCCCGCGCCTCCACATCAAGCGCCTGCAGGGCGTGCCGGTAGGCGCGCTCCTCCGGCTTGCCGAAGCCATGCTCGCCTTCGATCTGGATGTGATCGAAGCGATGGGCCAGATCGAAGCGCATGATCTTGGCGCGCTGCAATGCGCCTGCGCCGTTGGTGACCAGTCCGAGCCGGGTGCCGCGCGCTCGCAAGCCGTCGATCACTTCGAGGGCGTCGGGGAACAGGCTCATCTGCTCTTCCCGATAGGCGGAGAAGCGGTCGGCCAGCCGCAAGGCGAGGTCGGGCGGGGGCGTCGGCCGGCCGGCCTTGGCCAGAGCGGCGAACGATCCGGCGACGACTTGCCGCCGCGCCTCCTGCAGTCGCATCCGCCACTGCGGATCCGCGTTGAGCCAGAAGGCTTGCGAAAACGCCGTGATCGCGGTGGACGCCTCGTGCGGCGATAACGGCGCCAGCTCGGATGCAAACTCGGTGGCGACGCTGAGCCATGCTTGCTGCTGTCCGCCATAGGCGTTGAGAATGGTGTCGTCGAGGTCGAACAGGATGGCGCGTGGGAGCATCGGAGCGACCGTGGTGTAATGCGCGATTTTAAGGACGGAGCGACAAGCCCCTTCAAATCACGGGGAGACGGCCACCGCAACAAGGCAGTCGACCAGCCGCCGTTCGCTCTGCCGGGGGGATCAGGCTCAACGCGGCGCGATTCGCGCGACAACGCCACATGAAGCCACCTGTGCCATCGACCGCGCAGCGCACAGCAGTGTTGCTTTCTTGCCTGGTGTAAAATTTTATTTGTCGCTGGCAAACGCCCCCAAAGGCTGCCATCGTGTTTTTCTCGCCTGCGTAACGTGGCTGCTCAGAATGAGTGCAATCGATCCACCAGCCGCGCGACACCACTTCCATCGGCAGAGCGCCGGGGGCTTGCTCTCCGCCGCCGAGATCTGGTCGACAGGAGCCGATGCGCAGACGCGTGCCGCGAAAATAGCCGAGAAAGCAGCGACCGAGAAAGTTGCGGCCGGGCCGATTGTGGTCGGGCAAGTTGCGGCCGAAAAAATCCTGCTCGAACCCGCGGCCGCGGTGAAATCCGACGGCGTCCGGCCAAGGGGCGCCCTGAACAGCCGTGTGCGGGCACAGGGCGGTTTGGTCCGAAGCCAGACTTGGCCGCCACGTCGATTGTCGCTGGCCCTGCAAGGCGGCGGCTCGTTCGGCGCTTTCACCTGGGGTGTCCTGGACCGGCTGCTGGAAGAGCCGACTTGCGCGCTCGACAGCATCAGCGGCGCCAGCGCGGGCGCGGTCAATGGCGTGCTGCTGGCATCCGGATTCGTCGAGGGCGGCCGCGAGGGTGCGCGGGCGCGGCTGCGGCGATTTTGGCGGCGGGTGACGGAAGAAGCTTCCTTCCGCTCGCTGATGCTGATCGGCGGGTTTTCGCCGGCCGGCAGCTCCGTCGCCTTCGGCCGGGGGTTATCGGCGCAATTCGATCCACTCGATCTTGATCCCCTCCGTCAGGCGCTGGCGACCGAGATTGATTTTGGCTGTTTGCGTGAACCGAGCTGTCCAAGGCTCCTGATCGCGACCACCCGGGTTCGCGACGGCCGGCTGCGGATTTTCCGCAACAAGGACCTCACCGCCGACGTGTTGCTGGCGTCGACCTGTCCTCCCTTGATCCATTGTGCCGTCGAGATCGAGGGCGAAGCCTATTGGGACGGCGGCTTCGCCGCCAATCCCCCGGTGGCGCAACTGGTCCAGGACTCCGAGGCGACCGACGTGCTGGTCGTTCAGATCACCCCGACCCGCGACGCTTATGTCCCGATGACCATGGCGGCGATCGATCGCCGCATCGATCAGATCACGGCCAATTCCGTCCTCAATGCCGAAATCGCAGCCCTCGATATGGCGCGCGACAACGCCGCCACGCCGAAGCTGCACGCCTTGAGACTGTTCCGGATCGCGGCGGAAGACACCGTTGACGGACTTGCCCAGCGCAGCCCTGTGGATGTCGGGCAGAGCTTCATCACCCTGCTGCACCGCAGCGGCCGCGATGCCGCCGATCGCTTTCTGTCGCGCGATCCGGACCCCGCGGCGCCCCCGCGCCGGCAACAGCACGATCGCAACGACACATTCGGCGCGTTCGAATTTCGGCCGACGCCGATGGTGCTCGCCGCCGATGCCTTCACGCCCTAGATGCGGGATGGGTTGATGTTGATTCACAGCGGTGATGGTCTGCTCCCCTCGCTCTTGCGGGGAGTGGAGCAGAAGCGCGCCCGGCATCAACTCAAACGCATCACGCCCTAGATTCCCGCGACCTGCGACCACAGCTGCGACAACTTGCGCCTGAATGCGCCCAGCCGCGTCAATGGCGCGGTTTCTTCGGCCTCCTCAGGCAGCCGCAGGCCGACCACATTGACCCGGCCGCCGCCGATGCTGCGGGCCACCAGGACGATGGAGTCGAGCTCGAGCGTGGCGTCCTGCTTCGGCGCATGATCGAGATGAACGTCGAAATAATCTGAAAGCGTCAGCTTCGCCTCGGCTTCACCGACCGCCACGCCGTAGGCATCGGCAAGTTCGCCAAGCGTATGCTCGCCGGAGACGACGAATTCCCCGAGCAGATGCGGATCCGGCGCCGTGCCGGGCTGCATGTCGACAAAGAAACGGTCCAACGCTTCGGCCTTTTCCGGCGGCGCCAGCAGGTAGATGTAGTCGCCGGGCAGCACCGGATCGGCCTCGGCGGGCGACAGGATGTGCTGGTCGCGGATCACCAGCGTCGGCTTCGACCAGGATGGTATCAGGCCGCGACGGAAGTACAGGCTTTTCGGGCGCACCGGATAGCCGACCAGTTGCTGTTCGAGCTGGCCGGGCAGATCAAGCTCGACGCGCCGCGGCCCGCGATCCGCGCGCGGCAGCGCCACATGCAGCCGCCGGGCTGCGGCCGCCAAGGTCCAGCCCTGCAGCAACAGCGAGATGATGACGACGACGAAGGCGACGTCGAAATACAGATAGGCCTTCGACAGTCCGACCAGCATCGGGATCGACGCCAGAAAGATCGCGACCGCGCCGCGCAGGCCGGTCCAGGCGATGAAGACCTTTTCCCGCCAGTTGAAACGAAACGGCGCCAGGCAGACCAGAACCGCCAGCGGCCGCGCCACCAGCATCAGCACCAAAGCGACGATCACGGCCGGAACGATGCTGCTCAACAGCCGATGCGGCGACACCAGGAGGCCGAGCAGCACGAACATCACGATCTGCGCCAGCCAGGTGGCGGCGTCGAGGAACGTCACCACCGAATTATGCGCCCGGGTCGGGCGGTTGCCGATGATGATGCCGGCGAGATAGACCGCGAGAAATCCCGAGGCGTGCGCGATCTGCGACCCGCCGAAAATCACCAGGGCGGCGGTGGCCACGAACGGCGCGTGCAGGCCCTGCGGCAGCGCGACCCGGTTCAGCGCCAGCACCACCAGCCGGCCGCCGAGCACGCCGATGACGGCGCCGAGCACGGCCTCGCGGCCGAATTCCACCGCGACATGCCAGACCGAGCTCGTCCCGCTCGATATCAACTCCACCAGCATCAAGGTCAGAAACACCGCGAACGGATCGTTGGTGCCGGATTCGACCTCCAGCGTCGCGCCGACCCGCGGACGCAGGCGCAGGCCCTGGGCATGCACCAGCAGAAACACCGCCGCGGCGTCGGTCGAGGCCACCACCGCGCCCACCAGCAGCGCTTCGGTCCAGTTCAGATCGAGCGCGTATCTGGCGACCGGCGCGGTGATCAGCGCCGTCAACAGCACGCCGACGGTCGCCAGCACCACCGAGGGCGCCAGCACGGCGCGAATGCTCGAAAACCGGGTACGCAAGCCGCCGTCGAACAGGATCAGCGCCAGCGCCACCGATCCGACCAGATAGGTGGTCCGCACGTCGTCGAAGCGCAGCTCGCCGGGGCCGGAATCGCCGGCCAGCATGCCGATCAGCAGGAACACCAGCAGCAGCGGCGCACCGAAGCGCAGCGCGAGCAGGCTCGACAGGATGCCTGCCATCACCAGAACCGCGCCGAGGAGGATGGCTATGCTGACCGAATCGAGCGAGCCCATGCGCCTTCGCAAATCATTGCAAATAGTTGCAATTGCATCCTTATCGTCGGCGCCGTTGGACGCCAAGGCCGTTTCCGCGGCGCCTGCCCGGTTTCGCGGTCGCTGCGATGGCATCGACGTTGGGCTTGTGGGAATCTGCCGGACCACCGAATCAGGCCGATCCGGTTGCGCCGACCTGCCTTGCCATGAGACACCTTGCCGATGGACCTGAGCGATATCACCGATTTCCTGCACGCCGCCGCGCGTACGGTCGGCGCCGAGGTCACCTCGCCGTGGTTCTATCTGCAGCTTGGCCTGATGCTGGCCTCCTCCGGCTTCGCCTTCGCCGCCGGCGCCGCGGCGCGCGCGCGGATCGACCTTTCCACGCTCGCCACGGCCTGGCCGACGCCGCTGCGGCTGTTCATGCAGGCGCTGGCCGGCAGCGCCTCGACCGCGGTATTCGCCGCGCTGATGACGATCGCCCATACGGTGATGCTGGCGTCGACCTCGCCGGGCCGCTGCTATCTGCTCGGCATTGCCGCCAACCTGGCCTTTGCCTGGCTGATCATCCGCCTCGTGACCTCGGTCATACGCAACAGCTTCATCGTCCGGCTGGTGTCGCTGTCGGCATGGCTGGTGGCGGCCCTGAGCATTCTCGGACAGCTCGAGCCTGTCATCGATGCGCTCGACTCGGTCTCGATCGTGCTGGGAGGCCTGCGGCTGACGCCGCTATTGCTGATCAAGCTCGCGGTACTGCTGGCGGTGGCGCTGTGGCTGTCCAACGTCGCCAGCAATTTTGCGGAAAGCCGGATCACCCAGTCGGGCGATCTGACGCCGTCGATCCAGGTGCTGCTGGTCAAGATGATCCGGCTGGCGCTGATGATATTCGCGGTCGCGGCGGTGCTGAGCGCGGTCGGCATCAACCTCTCCGCGCTGGCGATCTTCTCCGGCGCCGCCGGCGTCGGCATCGGATTCGGCCTGCAGAAGATCGTCGCCAATTTCATCAGCGGCATCATTCTGCTGGCGGATAAATCGGTGAAGCCCGGCGATCTCGTCACCATCGGCGACAGTTCAGGGCGCATCAGCGCGATGAAAACCCGCTATATATCGGTCGCCGCCGGCGACGGCCGCGAATTCCTGATCCCGAACGAGGACCTGGTGACGCAGAAGGTCACCAACTGGACCTACAGCGACACCAATACGCTGGTGAAGATCAATTTCGGCACCAGTTACGAGGCCGATCCGCGGCGGGTGTGCAAATTGGCGGTCGATCTCGCGGCGGCGGCGCCGCGGGCGATCAAGGCCAAGCCGCCGAACTGCATCCTGGTGGAATTCACCGATGCCGGGATGAAGTTTTCGCTGACCTTCTGGCTCGCCGACCCCGACGGCATGGACAACGTCAAGAGCGACGTGATGCAGTCGCTGTGGGAGACTTTCAAGCGCGAGGGCATCCACGTGCCGTATCCGGTGCGCGAAATCCGCGTCCGCGGCGGCGCGCTGCCGGTCGAGACCAATGTCGAGCTTCGGGGCTGACGGCGATGCGGCCAGCCGTCGACATGGCCATCGCAATTAGAAAGAGTGGTTGCTGAATCTCTTCCCTACCCTACCCTACCCTGCGGGGCAGGGCTATCGCATATGATGAAATGGAAGTGGCGACGAAGCTTACCCTCCCCTGGAGCCTGTAGCCCGGATGCAGCCATCGGATCGCGCGAATGCGCGATCCGATGGCGAAATCCGGGGCCGACGCAGGATTTGTACCCGGATTGCGCCGACGGGACGCGCATACGCGCGACCCGTCGGCTCCATCCGGGCTACGATACCTGGGGCCGCAGCCTGCGGTTCCGGCCGCCCGGCCCGGGCCGTTTCCAACCTTGGCTTGCGCTGACCGTTCCGATCATTAAATTAGACCCTCAAACCGGCCCTCGCCGTCCCGCCCGACAACCCGTGATCCGCCCATGAGCTACATCGAAGCCTCCGATAACACCTCCTTGCGCAAAACCGGGCAGATCAAGCTGCACGGGCCGAGCGGCTTTGCCGGCATGCGCAAGGCGGGCGCGCTGGTGGCGAAATGCCTCGACGAGCTCACCGATCTCGTGAAACCGGGCGTGCCGACCTCGAAAATCGACGATTTCGTGCGCGACTTCGCCTTCGGCCATGGCGCCTACCCGGCCACCCTGATGTATCGCGGCTATCGCTATTCGACCTGCACCTCGATCAACCACGTGGTCTGCCACGGCATGCCCGGCGACCGGATGCTGAAGGAAGGCGACATCGTCAATATCGACGTCACCTTCATTGTCGAGGGCTGGTATGGCGATTCCAGCCGGATGTATGCGGTGGGCCCGATCGCCCGCAAGGCCGAGCGGCTGATCGAGGTGACCTATGAGGCGATGATGCGCGGCATTGCCGCGGTCAAGCCGGGCGCCACCACCGGCGATATCGGCCACGCCATCCAGAGTTTTGTCGAGCCGCAGGCCATGAGCGTGGTGCGCGACTTCTGCGGCCATGGGCTGGGGCGCATGTTCCACGACGAGCCCAACATCATCCATATCGGCCGGCCCGGCGAAGGCGTGGTGCTCAAGCCCGGCATGTTCTTCACCATCGAGCCGATGATCAATCTGGGCAAGCCGCATGTCAAAATCCTGTCCGACGGCTGGACCGCAGTGACCCGCGACCGCTCGCTGTCGGCGCAGTTCGAGCATTCGGTCGGGGTGACCGGAAACGGCGTCGAGATCTTCACGCTGTCGCAGCGCCACGCCGAGAAGCCGCCGGCGGCGACCTGAGATTGCAACAAGCCCCAGGCCCGTCATTCCGGGATGGGCCATCCAGGTCGGCGACAGCCGGACTGGATGGACCAGACCCGGAATCTCGAGATTCCCCGATGTGCAATTGCACATCTGAGGTTCGCGCTATCGCGCGCCCCGGAATGACGGGTCAGCCGGATCCGCTTCCGGCACTTCCCGGTTGCAAAACCCGCCGGGCACGGCATGGTTGGCGTTCCATGATTGGTGTTGGCGCCGGTGCCCGCGGAAAACAGCGAACCCGAAAAGCCGTCCGGACCCAGCGAGGCGCCGCATTACCACGGCCATCGCGAACGCCTGCGCGAGCGGTTTCATGGCGCCGGGCCCGACGCCCTGAGCGACTATGAGCTGCTGGAGATGGTGCTGTTCACCGCTCGCGCCCAGGGCGACGTCAAGCCGCTGGCCAAGATGCTGATCAAGACTTTCGGTTCCTTCGCCGAGGTCGTTCACGCCCCGGAGGCGCGGCTGCGCGAAGTCAAGGGCGTCGGCGACAGGACCATCACCGAACTCAAGCTGATCGCCGCCGCCGCCAGCCGCATTGCCAGGGGCCAGCTGAAACAGCGCACCCTGCTGTCGTCATGGCAGGCGGTGATCGACTATTGCCGGACCAGCATGGCGTTCGCCGACAAGGAGCAGTTTCGGGTACTGTTTCTCGACAAGCGCAACGGCCTGATCGCCGACGAGGTGCAGCAGACCGGCACCGTCGACCACACCCCGGTCTATCCGCGCGAAGTGATAAAACGGGCGCTGGAATTGTCGGCCACCGCGGTCCTTCTGGTGCACAACCACCCCTCCGGCGATCCCTCGCCGTCGCAAGCCGACATCCAGATGACCCGCGCGATCGTCGACATCGCGCAGCCGCTGGGGATCGCGGTGCATGATCATATCATCGTCGGCAAGAACGGGCATGCGAGTTTGAAGGGGTTGAAGCTGATCTAGCGGCCGGCGCCGAGAAATTCGATTGGCGATCTGGAACACGTAAGGGTTGCCTGATAAAAGCCGCTGGCCTGCTGCGAGGCGATCCGGCGCAGGCAAACGGGGCTGGGGCTTGCGTGATGTGGTTCAAGGTCGAGAATAAGCGTTCAAGCACGAAGCAAAAGTTCGTCGTCCGCTGCGATTCCGATATTGCCGGCACTCGTGTGGTCGAGGAGCGGCCGGCGCGGATGATGGCCGCGACCGTGAACCGGGGCAGGCGAGGTGCCCGAAGCGTCAAATTCCGGCCTCGCCGGCGAGCGGGCGGATAAAATCGCATCGAACAACCCGCGCCGAGCGCCTATTCCGACGGGGCCGGGAAAAATTTCCGGCGCGAAATCAAGCGCTCAGGCCGGTTCGGCGCCTTGCGAAGACGCCTCTTGACATTCAGTCCAAATCTGTTCATACTTCGTTCTATCCTACCCCAACTACCAGGGGCGTTTCGCGAACGTCACGAACGCGGGGTGGGCTGCGGTGGACGCACAGGGTGATCCTGACGACATCATCCTTGCGGACGACAAAAGCGTGTGG
>Ga0182030_10005423_pt1 | contig 27082 bp, 25 predicted proteins | sample 812S3MmetaG_FD_121299 | JGI IMG/M metagenome (GOLD analysis project Ga0182030, IMG submission 121299) | Permafrost microbial communities from Stordalen Mire, Sweden - 812S3M metaG (Illumina Assembly) | ecosystem: Environmental > Terrestrial > Soil > Wetlands > Permafrost | place: Sweden...
CAACGGAGCTGCAATCGTCGCGTCATGGGAAGCCATAGCGACCGAAATCGCAGCACTGCAAGCCAGCGTGGGGTTCGACTTCATTACCGCTTCGCTCGGAACAATAGACTCGCACACGCTCAAAGCAATGAACACGGTTGTTGAGCGGATCCTAGCCTCCTTAGATCTACTTCCCGACTGGATGCAATTCCAGCGGCTTCGCTCAGAAGTCGACAGCCGTGGTTTGCAGAGTTTCAGCGCATTGTGTATGCGCGACCCGTCGCTCGACGTCAGTGATGCGCTGGAGTACGCGGTTCTCCGCGCCGTGGTTGAGGAGAGCATTAGCTCGGATCTTATTCTCTCTTCCGCCTCGGGAGTCGCCCTTAATGAAGCCCGTGGCCGATTTCGTGAGCTCGACCGCCGATACAGTCGCGAGCACAGGGAGCTCGTTAGGCAGCGCCTAGCCGGTCGGCCAATACCTACCGGAAACGGGATTGGCAAAAAAGGCACTTACACGGAGAATGCCCTTCTAAAACTCGAGGCATCGAAGAGCACTCGACACATTTCCATACGTGAGCTAATGAAACGGAGTAGTAACGCGCTACAGGCTGCCAAGCCTTGTTTCATGATGTCGCCCCTGTCGGTAGCGCAATACATTCAAGCCGGCACCGCGCATTTCGACATCGTGGTCATTGACGAGGCCTCACAGATGCGGCCGGAGGATGCGCTTGGCGCAATTTCACGTGGCTCGCAGCTCATAGTCGTCGGAGACCCGAAGCAGCTTCCACCCACAACGTTCTTCGATCGACTCGAGAGCAACGAAGATGTTCCCGATGAAGATAGCGATGACGCGAAGTCGATACTTGATCTAGCAATGCAACAATTTCGATTAACGCGGCGCCTTATTTGGCATTATCGGTCGCGCCACGACAGCCTAATCGCATTTTCTAACCAACACTTCTATGACAATGAATTAATCGTGTTTCCTTCGGCCGACCACGGAGAGCGGCTCGGCGTTAAGCTCCGAAAGATCGCTGGGAAGTACGGCGCGAGCCTCAACCCGATTGAGGCACAGGCAATCGCTGCACGTACGCTTGAGATCATGCAGACCGAACCGGACATGTCCATTGCCGTAGTTGCCATGAATCAGCCGCAGCGCGATCTTATTCGAATGGAGATAGAACGGTTAGTGGCATCTAACTCCAGGGCGCAAGCATACCTGGAACGATGGGATTCTGAAGTTGAAAACTTCATCGTAAAGAATTTGGAGTCAATCCAAGGCGATGAGAGAGACATCGTCCTAATCTCGACTGTATACGGGCCAAACAGCGACGGCCGAGTCCTCCAAAATTTTGGACCAGTGAATAACGCTACGAGCGGGTGGCGACGACTAAACGTGCTTCTCACTCGCGCCAAGTACCGTCTTGAGCTTTTCACATCGCTATCGCCTTCAGACATCGTTATAGACGAACGAACCGGCCGAGGTGCCCGGGCGCTGCACGATTACATCGAGTTTGCTAACTCCGGCCGCTTGGTCCAAGGTAAGATCACGGGCCGCGCCCCCGACTCCGAGTTTGAGATCTCGGTTGCGCGCGCGCTGGACAAGCACGGGTATGAGTGCGTCCCTCAGGTCGGCGTCGGCAATTATTTCATCGACATTGGAATCATCGATCCGGCCGATCACAGCCGCTTCTTGATCGGAATTGAGTGTGACGGGAGCGCCTACCACAGCACAAAAAGTGCGCGCGACAGGGATCGACTCCGGCAAGAAGTGCTGGAACGATTAGGGTGGGATCTTCACCGGGTTTGGTCTACAGATTGGTTTTCGGACCCGAACCGCGAGTCGAACCGTTTGCTCGATGCAATTCGAAGTGCCACGAAGGGCAAGGCACCAGCTACCAAATCAACGGATCGCTCAATGTCAAGCAACCCGCCGTCGAGTTCGCAGCCCTCGAAAGACGTGGCCAGCGCTTCTGAACGCACAGAAAATCCGTGGCAGAAGAGCGTCGAACCCTCTCCAATATTGGATGATGCCAAAGCCGAGCAATTTGAACCGCGGACGGAAGGCTCCCTGTACGCTCCGGATATTGTCGAGGCGCTGCTAAGGTCCTTACCGGAGCACGGCATGGTTTCTCGCGAGGAGGTCTTGGATTCCGTGGCCGCATTACTCGGGATGCCGTTAACAAAGCGACTGAGGTCAATTGTAAATAAGACCATCATGAACGAGGTTGCAGCACGCCGTCTTCAGGTCGACCAATCCTGGACGCATTTGGGAAGAACCTAGATTTTTTGGACCCATCGACGCCCGCGCACTCTATACCATAAGCGACTGTCGAATAAGGCCGGTTCAGCGGACAAAAGACGCGACCCTAAGACGATGAGAGTTAACGAGCCGGCACGGAGCGGCGCGAGTTGCTTTCCGACAGCGATCGAGGTCGGTTCGAACGCCCTGCCTAACCGGCGTCGAAAATCTCCGTTTGCATTACCCGAATCCTGTACGATAATGGAACGTTATCGGCGGTCGCGTCCGGCTAGGTTGCGAACGGCTCACGCAGCCTAAGGGGTCGCCGCAACGCAGGCTGGCCGGCCGGAAGCACCGTCTCTGGGCCGATACTGCGTCGCTGCGGCCCCGGCATGCTGAAAACGGCCGCTGACACCTGGGTGGCTGAGGCGCCGTAAAAACACTTCAAATCGATGACGAAAAAACCAAATCACGTCACGTTCTATGACAAATTCGGGCTGCTGCACCTCATTCCCAGTGACAATTCACGAGGAAGAGTATGTCAACGGGTATGAAATTCTACACCACCACGGCGGCACGACTCCGCGCCCTGGCGAGGTAACGCTCGCATCTCGCGGCGTGCTGTACCTCGATGAAATCCAGAGTACCCGCGCTCGACACTCGAAGTGCTACGTCATCGCAGCGCGCAAACTGCAGCACGAATGGAACGGCAGCCTCAACCCGCGGTTGCGCGGAATGATTTGCGCTTCCAAGCAACTGTCGTGATTTGACACCACGCACGAGCGTGTGTTACCTTGCAGCCATGTTGGTTCGCCCGAGCGCCATCGTCTGTTGTATCGCCTGTTGCTGCCGTCCGGTTTACCGGGCGAGCCTTGGCGTGATGTAGACGTTCGAGCGTCCCCTATCACTTCAAGCCCTCGCTTCCGCGAGGGTTTTTTATTTCTCTTTACCGACAAAGATCGCATACGACCGAATGGCTTCCAGCACGTTTACACTCCCTGCGATGGAACACGTCACGGACGTGCTCGTGATCGGGGGCGGCCCCGCCGCGACGTGGGCCGCGCTTGAAGCCGTTCGCGCCGGCAGCCGCGTGGCGCTCGTCGATAAAGGCTACGTCGGAACGAGCGGCGCCGCCGCACCAACCGGCGTCGGCACCTGGTTTCCACCCAAAGCATCTCGGCGCGAGGCCGCCGAACGCCGGGCGGCACGTTCGTTCGGGCTCGCGGACGTCGGCTGGACCGTTCGCACGCTCGATGAATCCGCCGCCGGGCTCGAGCAGCTCGCGGCATGGAACTATCCGTTCCCGCACGATGAAACCGGTGCGCTGTATACGCCGAACCTGCGCACCGCCGACTACATGCACTTCATGCGCCGGCGCGTGCGCATGTCGGGCGTGCGCGTCTACGATCACCATCCGGCGCTCCATCTCATCGTTTCCGACGGCGTCGTCTGCGGTGCATCCGGCATCGCCCGTCACAGCGCGCGGCCCTGGACGATCCGTGCGGCCGCTGTCATCGTTGCGACCGGCGGATGCGTGTTCGGCGAACGCGTGCAAGGCGCGGCCGGCCTCACCGGCGACGGCTATCTCATGGCCGTGGAAGCGGGCGCAGTACTCTCGAGCATGGAGTTCATCGGACAATACGGGATCGTCCCGTTCAAGACCGCCTCGAACAAAGGGCTGATCTATACCTGGGCAACGTTCATGCGCGAAGACGGGACGACGATCGAAAGCCACGGCGAAGACCGGCAAGTACTCGTCGCGCGCGCGCTGGCAGACGGACCCGTTTTCGCGCGCTTCGACGATGTCCCGCCCGAATTGCAGCGCAACTTGCGCGCGGGCCAACCGAATATTCTGCTGCCCTTCAATCGCGCGGGAATCAATCCGTTCGAAGAGCGTTTCCCCGTGATGCTCCGCTGTGAGGGGACGACCCGCGGGGTCGGCGGGATTCGCATCACGGGAGAAACATGTGCCACCGGCGTCCCCGGCCTGTTTGCCGCCGGCGACGCGGCGAGCCGCGAACGTTTGACCGGTGCGATCAGCGGCGGCGGCGGTCCCAATTCGGCCTGGTCGATCGCATCGGGCCGCTGGGCCGGACGTTCGGCCGCCTCGTTCGCCGCGCATCTCGGAAAGCGGCATGAGACACGCAGCGGTGCAGCCGTCGGCACGGCACGTTTGCAGCCGGCTGCCGTCGATGTCGTCAAAGCCGAAGTGTTACCGGTCGATCGGAACTTCTTCCGCACCGGACGTACGCTTGAACGATCGCTCGCGCAACTCAACGCGGCGTGGAGCACGCTGCGCAGTCCGGATGGGCTATCGGGTATGGATGCGTTGCGTACGCGCGAAGCTGCCGCCATGACGGCAACTGCGCGCTGGTCGTACACGGCCGCACTCCATCGCAACGAGAGCCGCGGGATCCACCGGCGGCTTGATGTGCCGGCAATCGATCCCGCGTTCGCGCGCACGATCAGCGTGAGCGGACTCGATGTCGTCCGGGTGCACGATGACGCACCCGTGGCCGAGGCGATCGCTTCGTGATCGAGGTTGTCTCCGAAGCGCGCTGCATCTCGTGCGACATCTGCGTGCGCGTTTGCCCGGCCGATGTCTTCGACGCCGTTCCCGGCGCGGCACCGCTCATCGCGCGGCAGGACGCCTGCCAGACGTGCTTCTTGTGCGAGCTCTATTGCCCGACCGACGCGCTGTACGTCGACCCGAACGGTGATGGTCCAACCAACGTTGCGGAAAGCGAGATCGAAACGTTGGGACTCTTCGGAAGCTACGCTCGCGCGATGGGTTGGAAACGCGGCCAGCCTGGCGGCGCAGACCTCGATCCGACATTCTACATTCGTACCGCGATGGGAGAAAACCGATCATGAGCGATCGTGCTCCGGGCACGGTGTACTGGATCGATCACTTCGTCGTCCCGATCAACGACGTGCTGGCCTACAAACGCTTCATGCCGCAGGTCTTCGGCGGCGTACTCGATCTCGAGATCGGTTTGACGACTGCGGCGCGCGCGCGCCGTTCGCCGATTGGCGTCTTCTATCGGGTCGGCCACTACCACCTCAACGGCGGCTTCCTGCAAGACAAACCCTTGCCGCCGGCTCGGCCGCTCGGCTCCGAGACGCCGCGGCATGGTTTCTACGTTCGTGCCGCCGATTTCGACGCCCACTTACGTCGCCTCGATGGCGCCGGCGTTCCGTACCACGGCCCGATCGCGACGTCGGCCGAGGGCGAAGAAGGCAGCACGATCTATTTCGCCGATCCCGACGGCAACCAATACGAGTTCTGGGCGCCGAAACGTCATCCCGACGGCGCGATGGAGAACGACAATCCGCTGCGTATCGGCCGCATCTCGCACGTCGTGCAGGAAACGCGCGATCTCGAGCGCACGGCCGACTTCTATCAACGCTATTGCGGTTTGCAACGCATCCGCTCGAGCGACATCCCGGTCGGCACGGTCGTCCTGCAACTCGCCGGTGGCGGACGGCTCGTCTTCAAGCACGTCGAGGCGATCGCGCCACGGACCGGTGGCCATAACTGGTGGAAGGGCCAACACACGGCGCTGACCGTCGCCGACGACACCTTCCTTGAAGCGTACCAAACGCTGTGGAGCGGATTGGCGGAATCCGACTATTTGCCGTACTCCGGCGTCGCGCTCGAGGGTGACGAACGGACGTTTCCCGCGCGGACCGAGTTGCACGGTTTGCAAGCGCGCGGCGAGGCGAAGAACTCGTTGGGCCGCGGAACGTTCGTGTACGACTGGGACGGCAATAACTTCCACTTCGTCGGCGGCTTGCCGCTCGACGGCGGCTACGCGCACTACCAAGCCGGCAAAGATGAGAACTTCCAAAACAATCCGGCGCCGGCCGTTTCCACACTCGCTCTGGTCTGAAAGGTTCGTCTCAGTGCTTCGTCTTCGCGCGCTATTCGCCGCACTCGCTTTACCGATGGTTCTCGCCGCCGCGCCGACGTCATCGGCGCCGCCGATCACGCTGAAGGTCGGCGAGGTCGGACCGCCGCTCGCATTACTCGCGGGGATCGATCGCGGCTACTTCGCTAAGCAAAACATCACCGTCGATCTCGTTCCGCTCGTGAATGGGCCGGCGCTGATCTCCGCCACAATCGGCGGTTCGCTCGATCTGAATTTTGGGGACACGTTCGCATGGGCGGCTGCGGTCGCGAACGGCTTCAAAGTCCAAATGTTTCAGTCGTCGAACACCGGCGAGCGTACCGGTCAGTCGCTGCTCGTCGATCCGGCGAGCGGGATCCGAAGCGCGTCCGACCTCAAAGGGAAACAGATCGGCGTCTCCGGCTCGGCGCTTTCGGTGCTCATCGTCAAATTGTGGCTACAGCGTCACGGCGTCGATCCGAGCACCGTCAAGACCGTGACGGTAACACCATACCTCGGAATGGCGGCTGCGCTGAAAGGCGGTCACATCGACGCGATCCTCGACAACGACCCGTACACACAGCAAGCGCAGAAGCAGTACGGTTTCGTCAGCATCGGAACGCCGATGGATGAGGTCGTTCCGCGCGGTGTCACGATGGCCGGCTACTTCGCGACGACGGCGTGGCTGCAAGCACACGGCGACGTCGCGCGCCGATTCGCGCTCGCCTATCGTGAAGCGGCAGCGTGGGCCAATCACGCGAGCCCCGACGAGAAGGCCGCCGTCCTTGCCAAGTACAGTCCGGTCAACCTCAGCACGTTGGAAGCCGACGTTCCGGGAATCGTGAAGAGCTTCCACTACGGCACCTGGACCGATGGTCCGACCGACGTCGACGCGACCCAGCACTGGATCGCGACCGCGGTTCGCAACGGCGTACTCGACAAGGAGATCTCCATCAAAGACAATCTCTACCCGACCGCAACTGCAGCGAGGCTCTAGCACGATGACCGATCGCATTCGCGTAGGAATTGTCGGCGCAACCGTTACCGCCGGCGGCAGCGGATGGGGGGCGAACGCGCACGTGCCGGCGCTCAAGGCGCTTCCGGCATACGATCTCAAGGCCGTTTGCACGGCGCACGAGGAGTCGGCCAAGGCGTCGGCCGCAGCGTTCGGTGCGGAGCTCGCGTTCTCCGATTTCGATCGCCTGCTCGCCCATCCGGACATCGATCTCGTCGCGATCGTCGTGCGCGTGCCGTCGCATCACGAGCTCACGTTGAAAGCACTTCGCGCCGGGAAGGCGACGTTCTGCGAGTGGCCGCTCGGAGCCGATCTGGCCGAAGCCGAAGAGCTGACCAACCTCGCCCGAACAAACGGGCTTTCAACGCTCGTGGGTTTGCAGGCGCGCAGCGATCCGGCAGTGCTGACCGCGCACGAGCTGATCGCCGAATGTTACGCCGGCGATCTGCTCGTCGCGAACCTCTCCGTCATTTCGAGCGGACAGTTCGTGCGCGGCAAAGGCCGCATCTGGCAGTCGCAGCGCAAGAACGGCGCCAATCCGCTGACGATTTCGGGCGGACACGCCATGGACGCTACGCGCTTCCTGGTGGGCGACTTCAGCGAAATCGCCGCGCGCGTCGCGACCCAAACCCGTGAATGGCTCGACAGCGATACGGGCCAAAAAGTCGCCGTCGACGCCCCCGATACAACGAGCGTCGCCGCACGCGCGCGAAGCGGTGCCGAGGTCGCAATACAGGTCGCTACCGTGGCCACCGCGGCATCCGGCTTCCGGCTCGAAATCTACGGCACCGCAGGCCGGCTCGTGTTGACCTCAAACGCCAACGTCAATAACGGTCCGACCAAACTCCTTGGTGCGAAGGGCAAAGACGAGTTGGCGGAACTGCCGATCCCGGCGCGCTTCAAGCTCGCTCCCGCTTCGCTTGCCGCCGGCTCACCGAGCATCAACGTTGCGCAGGCATACGTGCGCTACGCCGAAGATCGTGCCGCCGGCCGGAGCACCGCTCCCGATTTCGATACCGCACTCGGCATGCACCGCGTCATCGACGCCATCGAACGTTCGGCAGCCGCGCAATGACAGTCTCAGTTTCGCGTCGCGCCGTCTTGGGCGGCATTGGGGCAGCGGCACTCTACCACAGCACGGCAATGGCGGCCGAGACGCCGCCGCCGGTCATCCGCTTTGCCGGCGTCAATGGCGGCTTCGCCAAACCGCTCGGCACCGGTCTGATCGGAATCGTGCAGCACTTCAACTACATCGAGAACGAACTCAAGCCAAACAACGTCCGTATCGATTGGCAGTTTCCGGAAGGGACCGGACCGGCGATCAACGAGGCGATCGCTGCCGGACGCGTCGACTTCGCCGCCTACGGCGATTTGCCGCAGGTCATCGGTCGCGCCGCCGGTCCCCCGACGCGGATCATCTCGGGCGAAGGGAACAGCGGCTACCAATTTCTAGCCGTGCGCTCCGGCCTTAAGGTTCGCACGGTCGCAGATCTCAAAGGACTGCGCGTAAGCATTCAGCGCGGGACGATCCTGCAGTTGCTCCTAGATCGCCTGTTGGCGCAACACGGGCTCACCGAGAACGACATCCAGCTGTTCGATCTGCATACGCCGGACCAGATTTCGGCACTGACGTCCGATAGCGTCGACGCATCGCTCGGCAGCACGGGCCTGCTCGCGCTGCGCGATCAGGGCGTCGTTCGGATCATCGACAAAGTGATCGGCGGCGGGGCCGGCGGCGCGGGTTCGCTGCTCGTGACCGACGACTTCGCGCAACGCTACCCGGCGACGACGCGCGCGGTCGTCCGCGCGGTCCTCAAGGCCTCCCGCTGGTCGGCGCTGCCGGAGAACCGTGCGGCGTTCCTCGACGTCTCAGCGCTAGGCGGCATCCCAAGGAACGCCCTCAACGAAGAGCTGCCGGGAGACCTTGGCCCCTACGTGCACCCGTTGATCGACGACTGGCTCGTCGGCGACTTCCGCGACACGACCGCATTCGCAACGCAGCACGGGATCATTCGCGCGCCGATCGACATCCCATCATGGTTCGACCGTTCGTTCCTAAACGGGGCGCTGGACGACCTCCGTTTGCAACACTATTGGCGTTCGCGGGCGGCGGTCGGACGATGACATTCCGTCAGCGCTCGGCACGATGCGTGGCCGTGTTCCTACTCGCCACGGTTCTCGCCCTCGGAACCACCCTCGCCCCCGCCCGCGCGGCCGATCCATACGACATCAATGTGGTGATGTCGCTGACCGGCCCGGGCGCGTTCCTCGGGCAGGCCGCGGTACAAACGCTCCATGCTGCCGAGCAGCTGGTCAACGCGACCGGCGGCATCAAGGGCCGGCCCGTGCACTTCGCGATCGCTGACGATCAGACGTCGCCTTCGGTCGCGGTGCAGCTCGCGACGGGCATCATCGCCAAAGGTGCCCCGATCGTCATCGGGTCGACGATCGGCGCGACGTGCGCCGCAATCGCACCCTTGTTCAAGAACGGACCGGTCGACTATTGTCTCGCACCGGTGATCCATCCGGTCGCTCCGAGCTACGTCTTCTCGGCGGGCGTCTCGACACGCGATCTTTCGCTCGCCGGTCTGCGTTGGGCGAAAGGGCGCGGGTTCAAGAAGATCGCTTTCCTCGTCGCGACCGACACGACGGGTCAAGACGGCGAGGCGGTTAGCAAAGCCAACCTGGCGTTACCGGAGTTCTCGGGCTTGCAACTCGTAGCCGACGAGCACTTCAACGTCGCCGACATCAGCGTCGACGCGCAGCTCGCTCGTGTCAAGGCATCGGGTGCGCAACTGCTGTACGCGCAGACCGTCGGTACGCCGTTCGGAACCATCCTCAAGGACGCGTCCGACTCGGGCCTGGATCTGCCGATCCTCACCAACGCGGGAAACATCAACTTCACCCAGATGTCGCAGTACGAAGCATTCGTTCCGCCGGAAGTCTACTTCACCGGCTTCCGTTTCTTACAGTATGCAACGGCGCCGCCGGGCCCTGTGCGCGACGCACAACAGCGCTTCATCGCCGCGCTCAAAAAGGTCGGCGTCGCTCGGCCCGACTTCTCCTACAACTTCGCCTGGGATGCAGCGCTCATCATCGTCGACGCGCTCCGCCATCTCGGCACGAATGCGACGGCCGAGCAAATCCGCCTGTACATTGCGAGCCTGCACGAATACGCCGGCATCAACGGGATCATGGATTTTCGCGACGGGCAGCAGCGCGGACTGTCAACCAATGCCGCGCTCATCGTCCGTTGGGACAATAAAAAGCACGATTTCACCGCGGCAAGCAAACCCGGAGGGTTCTAAAGCGTGCGCGCGACCGCCGTCGGATAGAGATGGTCTTTGATCGGGACATCTTTGTCCAGGACGCCGTTCTTGACGGCGAGGTCGACCCACGACTGGGTGGTCTCGACGTTCAGCGCGCCCTCATCGTAGGTCTGGTAATGAAAGTCTTTCACGATTCCGGGAACCTGCGACTCGAGCGCCGGTAAGTTGACGGGGCTGAAGCGCGCCAGTGTTTCGGCTTTCTGCTCCGGGGTCGCATGATTGGCCCAGATGGCGGCCCGCCGGTAGGCCGCCGCGAAGCGGCGCGCGATGTCGCCGTGCGCGGCGAGCCACGTCGCCGTCGCAAAGTAGCCGGCAGTCGACGCGCCGACCGGCACCTCGTGCGAGGGCACACCGATTGCCGTGAACCCGAACGACTTGACGGCTTGCTGCGTGTAGGGATCGGCATCGGCAACGGCATCGACGTGACCGCCTTTGAGCGCGGCTCCCATTGCCAAGTAAGGCGTTACCGGCACGAGCGTGACCGAGCTCGGATCGACCCCGCGCCGCTGGAGAAACAGCTTCACTTCGAGTGCGACGAGTTGCGTTGGCGCGATCCCGATCTGCTTTCCCCGCAGATCCGCTGCCGTCTTGATTCCGCTGGCCGGATTGACCAAAAGCGTGATCTGTCCGCCACGATCCGTCGGCGGATCGGCGCCGTTCGAGCCCTGGAACATCTCGACGTTGAAGCCGTTTGCAAGCGCCGCAACCCAGGCGAAGATATCGCCGTAGTTTATGTCGGTTGACCCGCCGATCGTCGCCGAAATCAGCGCCGGTCCGCCGCTCAGCGGCACGAGCGCTATGGCGATGCCCTCGCGGGCGAAGAAGCCGCGATCGATGCCGGCAACGAGGGCCAGCGGCTCGCCGACTTCACCGACCTTGAGCGTCACGGGCGGCGGCGTCGCCGGCGCTTGCGCTTCCGCGCTTCGCGCCGCGAGGAGCAGCACGCAGAACGCGATTCCGAGCCATAGGCGCGGGGATATCAACGCAGCGTCGTCTCCGGCAGCAAGTTGTCGACCAACTTGTCGAACGCCGAATCGTCGTTGACCAATCCCCAGCTGACGAGCCACTCGTTCGTCTGATCGAAGTCCTCGCGCGCATACGGTTCGGGATCGACGTAGCGCAAACGGGGGAGATGGAAATCGTCGGCACTGATCAGCTTCGCATACCGCTCGGGCAGCGCGTCGATCAGGTAGTGCAGGTACTTTCGCTTGTCGGCGTTGATCAGCACCACCGCATCGTGAAGGGCCCGGTTTGCAGCTTCCCATGACGCCGCATCGACGTCGTCCGATGCGATCTCGGTCCCGACGTAGTGGGTCTCGATGATCTTCTGCAGACCTTCCTTTTCGGCCAGCGTGATCCACGGATCCATCAGTGAGATGGCTGCGAGTTCACCGCGTTTCACCGCCTCGTAGCCTTCCTCGATCGCAATGTTGACAACCTTGATCTGATCGCGCGTAAGGAAGCCTTCGAGCTGCTGTAACGTGGCGTAGTGCGAACCGGCGTGAAAGCGCACGCCAATCGGTTGATTGCGCAGTGTCTGCGGATGGGTGAACTTCGAGCCGGGGGTCGAAAAGAGCGCTTGGATGCCGATCGCCGAACGCTTGCCGACGATCCGGCCACCGCGCTCGCTGTCGTACGAACGGCGAATCTGTCCCCACTCGCAGGCGCGGTACACGGCCGCTTGGCCTTCTTCAAACGGAGCGTGCGCGACGATCGAAGGCACGAGCCGGTGATCTTCGACGATGCGCAGCAGCCCGGTTTGCGGCCGCGCCTTTACGAACTCGACCTCGATGCCCTCGCGTTCGAACAAACCCTCGTCGCGCGCAACCAACCAGGGTAGGGAAAAGATGGTCCCCGAGATTTCATTGATGATCTTAGCCACGTGCTGTCCTCATTGGAATGAAGGTGTGTTTTGCCGGCTTAAGCGAGCGCGACGGTCCTGCCGAATTCGTCATCGGTCATGCGGGCGAAACCGTATTTGGGATACGCGTCCCGTGCGTGCGAAAAGAAGAACTCCGTAAACGCCGCGCGTGCGCGCGGACGCGGCGGATCGGCAACGTGCGCAAGCGCCTCGAAATTCGCAAACCGCTCCGAACCTTCGATAGGAACGATTTCGAAGAGATCGGGAAAGAGTTGCACCCAATAATTCACGAGGTGGAAGGGCGAGAACCCGACGTCGGCATAATTCCGCGCGATCATTTCCGGTACGTCGCGATGCGTGATACCGAGCCGGCCCGGAAAGTGTTCCACCTCGTTGGCAAAAATCGTATCCGAGCCGGGTTTCCCGATCAGTGTTTCGACGAAAACGCGACTTCGCGCTTGCGCTGCGACTTCGTTCGAATCGGCTTGCGCGAAGCGAGCGCGAGTTCGCTCAACGTCGGCGAGGCCGTGAATGCCGAGCGGATTGCCTTTGCGCACCAGCAGAGCGAGACTCCGGCTCTTGGAGAAATTCCGGGCCGCCGGTTCGAGCACGCCCAGCTTGCGAAGCTGCTGCAGCGGATCGAGCCCGCCCATGACGATATCCGGAAAGGTGCCGGCCGCGCGGCTGAAATCCAGGGTGAGATTTCCGAACGACACCGCTCCGGTGCGGATGATCTGGACGACCGTTGGCTGCGGCAGGGTAACGACGATGACGTTTTCTGTCGCGAGGTCCGCATAGGCCGGCTGCGCTTTCGCCCACGCCGGAAAGGCCCCGAAGATGTCGTCGCTGAGCAACGCCATGAGGTGATTCCCCTCGGTGAAAATCACCAGACTCGGCGGTACCCCGAAGCGGCCGACGACGTCGGGTACCGTGTCGGTATGACCGTCGAACGCGTGTATGCCGGAGGCCGGCTTCTTCACAACCGGCCATACCAGCGGCGTTGGCGACGCGGCTACGCCGACCGGTGCGCTTGCCGCCGCAATCGGCGCGAAGGCGGGTAGCGCGGCAGCAGCGCCGGCCAAGCTGAAAAACGTACGGCGATCGGTCATGCGCGGGCGAGGTTCTCCATAACGAAGCAATAAAAAAGGCCTCTTGCTGTCGGCAAGAGGCTCACATCGTCTAATTCCGAGGCACGGAAATTAGGGCAGACGATCTCCTACGCGACCGCGCGACGGCGAAAAGCGGCAACAACATGCGGAGAGCGGTAAGCGTTCCATAGCCCGGGCCACCGTACCACCGGCCGGCGACAATTGTCAACCCGCTTGTAGACACGCTGCAGCCCGCGATGTTACGATGCCAGCATGTCACACCGGGATCGTTCGGGCGCGTTCTGTTGCAGCTGTTGTTGCGCGCCGAAGCGTGTTCCGGAGCTTGATGTGACGTAATCTTCGACGGCGAACCGACGCCGGCAGCGTCCGCGAACCGGAGCACCACGCACTTGCGCGCGGTGCTTTTTCTTTTTCCACCGGCCATCCACGAAGAAAGCAGTCCCCACCCCAATGTCCGCTATCGCCATCGACCGCCCGGCGCCCGATATTCCGGGACGGCACAACGACGTCCACCTCCGAAACGCTGGCAAATCGTACGCGGACCGCGGCCGCGTGGTCCGCGGTCTCGCCCCGATTTCACTCGACATCGCCGGCGGAAGCCTGGTGGCAATCGTCGGGCGCTCGGGATGCGGAAAATCGACGCTCTTGCGCCTCATCGCCGGCCTCATCGACCCCACGGCGGGGTCGATCGAGATCGGCGCTGCGGCCCTGTCCGGACCACCCGATCAAGCGCGTTACGTCTTCCAAGACTACGGGCAGTCGTTGCTCCCGTGGAAGACGGTCATGCAGAACGTCGAGTTCGGCGTCCGTCACGGTTTCCGCAATCAGGCCCACGCACACGGCTCGACCCCGAGCGAAAGCCTCGCACTGGTGGGCCTCGCCGGGACCGGCGACCGTTATCCGTGGGAACTCTCCGGCGGCATGCAACAGCGCGTCGCCGTGGCGCGCGCGATCTCCGCGCAGCCGAGCGTGCTGCTCCTCGACGAGCCCTTCAGCTCCGTCGACGCGCTGAGCCGCGCGCAGTTGCAAGACATGATATTGAACGTCTGGGGCGCCATCGACGTGACCGTTGTGCTCGTCACCCACGATATCGACGAGGCGATCTATCTGGCCGATCGCGTCATCGTGCTGGAGCCCGAAGGCGCCGGCATCGGCGCCGACATCACGATCGATCTGCCGCGGCCGCGTCATCAGATCGAAACCCGCGAGCAGACCAACTACCTGGCGTACCGGCGCGACCTCTTCCATCTGGTCACCGGGGAATAAGCGGCCGGCATGAGCATCATCGTTGCAAACGTTTCGCTCCCGGCACGCGCCAGGACACTTCCCAACTCACGCATCATCGGCCTCGCGTTCGTTCTCGCTCTGCTCGTCGTCTGGCAGATCATCAGCGTTACCGGCGTCATCGATACCGCGTTGCTGCCGCCGGTATCGACGATTCTGCGTGCCTGGTACGCTGCGATTACCGCCGGTAAGCTGATCGGCCCCTTGGCCGAAACGCTGCAGCACATGTTTGCCGGTTATCTTTTGGCAATCGTCGTCGGCACGATCGTCGGTGTGCTCATGGGAACCAGCCGTTTCGTCTACGCGCTGCTCGAACCGTTGATCGAACTCGTGCGGCCGGTTCCGATTCCGGCCTTCATTCCGCTGCTGATTCTGTTTCTCGGCATTGCGGGAGGGCTGAAGATCGCCGTCGTCTTCATCGGCTCGGTGTTTCCGATCATCATCAGTTCGCTGGCCGGCGTGCGCGGCGTTTCCCGCACGATGCGCGAGACGGCTTCGACGTTCCGTCTGTCCCGCTGGGACACGATCCGCGAGATTACGGTCCCCGCGGCAGCTCCCGTCATCTTGGTCGGCCTGCGCACGAGCCTCGCCATCGCGCTGATCGTCGACGTCGTTTCGGAGATGATCGCCGGAACGGGCGGTATCGGATATTTCATTCTGCAGGCGGAAGAAGCGCTGCGCGTGGTCGACATGTACGTCGGGATCTTCACCCTCGCTCTGGTCGGATATGCGCTCAACAGCTGCTTCTTGCTCGTCGAGCGGAAACTGTTGTTTTGGCACGCCGGGAGTACGGCAAAAGCAGGCGCGAACTGAACGGGTCCCTGCCGCTCGGCATCCTCGATCAATCGCCGGTGTTTGCCCACAGCGGCGCCGAAGAAGCGATCGCTGCGACGATCGCCTTAGTGCGAGAAGCCGAGCAACTCGGTTACGCTCGCTATTGGTTTGCCGAGCATCACGGCAAAGAACACAACAACACGAGTGCTGCTCCCGAATTGCTCATCGCGCGCATGAGCGGCGAGACGCAGCACATCCGTCTCGGCAGCGGGGGCGTGTTGCTCACGCACTACAGCGCGCTGAAGGTTGCCGAGTCGTTCCGGATGCTAGAAACGATGGCGCCGGGCCGGATCGATCTTGGAATCGGACGCGGCACCGGCAGCAACGACGAGACGGAGGTCGCACTCCGCTCCGGCATCGTGCGCGAGGGCGCATTCGACGAGCGCCTCGTGGAGTTGCTCAGCTTCCTTGAGAAGCGAACGAGCGCTGCCGCACCCTTTCCCGGCGTCACCGCGACACCGGCCATTTCACGTATACCGCAGACGTGGCTGCTCGGTTCGACGGCGCACGGCGCACGGTTGGCAGGAGCCCTTGGCCTTTCGTTCGCCTATGCCCACTTCATCAACGGCGATGCACCGGAGGTCACGGCCGCGTATCGCGCGGCCTATCGTCCGTCCACCCATTCCCAGCATCCGCGCGTGCTCCTCACGCTCGCGGCCTTTTGCTCGAGCGATGCTGCGGAACGCAGCGACTATTTGGCAACGCTCGCATTGCGCCGTGCGCGCATGCGTCTCGAACACGACCCCTTGCCGCCCACCCGCGAAGAAGCGCGCACCCACGTACCGACGGCCGAAGAACGCGAGCACATCGAGAAGACGCTCCGCCTCGCCGTCGCCGCCGACCCAGCGGCGATTCAAGAACAGCTTCAGGCGCTCGCCGCACGACACACCGCGGACGAACTGATGATCGTGAGCGTAACCCCCGACGCCGCGAGCCGCCGCAAGTCGTACGAATCGCTTGCGGCGGCGTGGTCGTAGCTTACTTGGCCGGCACGGGATTCTGGGCCACGAGGTAGGCGATGATCGCGTCGGAGTCAATGTCCGGAATCGACGCACCGTAGGCAACGCGCATTTTCGTCACCTCGTTGGTCCACGCAGTTTTGCTGAGCGCCGGCTGTGACAACACGTATTCGGCCGAGTGACACGTGAGACAATCCTTGTGCGCGAGTTCGACTCCCGGCGCCTCGCGAAAATTGACGCTCTGCGGGGGAAGCTTGATCGACACGGGCGTCTGCGCGGCCGGCGCGGCGGCAGCAAGCGCCCCGGCGATGCAGAGGACACCGATCGTTACCATGAGGCCGCGCCGGCCATTATTCGGAGCGCTCATCACGAGTTCACCGAAACGCTCACGTTATCGACGGCATTGCGCGCATAGCCGCTAGGATTCCAGCGCTGCACCTGCCCTTCGCCGGCATTACTGACGGCGCGCGAAGCGATGACGTACCGCTGACCGGCCTGCGCATCGAACGTTGCCGTCCAGCGCCGAAAGCTGAATTTTCCCAGATCCGGTCCGAGGTCGGTGGGGCGCCACGTCGTTCCGCCGTCGCTGGAAATCTCGACGCTTCGGATGCCGGTGCCCCCGTCGAAGGCGATTCCGCGAATGGTCTTGCGGCCCGCACCAATTGCGGCGCCGTCGGTGAAGTTCGTGATGAACGAACGGACCGTCAGATTGGTCAGCGGAACGGTCGCAAACCCCGTATCGGTTGGGGCGACGCTATAGTTCGGTGTATTCGGGACGCGGTAGGCGGTCTTCATCCAATAGTTCTGATCGGGTTCCGTCAGCACTTCGATATCGGTGAGCGCTTTGACCCAATACGTGCCGAAGTATCCGGGCACGATCAATCGCAACGGGTAGCCATTCAGGACCGGCAAATCGGACCCGTTCATTTGATAGGCCAAGATGACGTTCGGATTGACGGCAACCGCCAAATCGAGCGACTTCAAGAATTGCGGCGTGGTGGGAAGCGCCGGCCGCTCCGCGCCTTGGAAGCGAACCTGCACCGCGCCGGTGCCGACCTTTGCTTTGGCCAAGACGTCGCGCAGTCGGGCACCGCGCCACTTCGCATTTCCCATTGCGCCGTTTGCCCACTGACCGCCCGGAACGCGCGGTGACGAGAAGCCACGGCTGTTGCCCGCACATTCGAGCACGGCGTTCACCTCGACGGCCTCGAAGTTCGAGCGCAGATCGTCGAGCCCGAAGGTGACCGGCGTAGCGACCGCACCGTGGACGTTCACACGAAAGGCCGACGGATCGATGTGCGTCGGGACGTCGGGTAGATGCCAGCGCACGAAGAACTCGTCGTTCGGTGTGAATTCGCCGGCGTCGAAGACGTGGGCCGGTGTCTCGAGTTGGACGGGACGCGATGACAAGACGATGAGCTGCCGCTTTTGCGGAAACGCAGCTAACGCCCGCTCTCCGTTATCAAACGGGAGCGTGACGCTTTGCGCCAGCGCAGGCGTAGCAACGGCGCTTCCGGCAATAGCCGCCGAAGCCGCGAGAAAATGCTTCCGTTTCATCGATCGTGAACCTTATCCATAACCGCTCCTCCGCGTGATACATATAAAAAACCCCGCAGTCATCGTGCGGGGCTTCATCGAGATTCTGGGCGACCGCGTCGCCGCAGCCGAAGATCAGATCACGACGAAGCGCTGCCCCGCATGAACGCGACAGGGACAACGGCGACACCGACCGGCTGAGAACATGTGCCACATCCTATCAGAGGCCCGTATCCTTTGTCTAGCGGAATAAGCGTTAATCCCGACCATGCATAACGCTCGTTTCGTTTGATGACCTGTTATCGGAGGTACTAACGCAAATGTCGCAAGCATCTACCGATCCATCGTTGGACTGCACAAAGCTGATTCCGCTGCCGATCGTGCGGCTGAACCGCGCGACGATCTTGCTCGGCGTGATCCTCGCCTACGTCGTGAACGCCCCGCTGATTACGACCGCGGTGTTTGTGATCGTCGCCCTTGCGGCGGGCTTCGGACGGCGTGCAAGCCTGATCTATCTCGTTGGTTCGTTCGTTTTCCGGCCGGCACCCGACCCCACGCATGACGAAGATCCTCGCCTCATGCGCTTTAACAACACGCTCGCGACGATCATTCTCGGCGCGGCGCAGATCGCGTTCGCTGCGCACACTCCGGTTCTCGGATGGGTTCTTGCCGGACTCGCTGCCTTGGCAGCAGCGGTCGCACTGGCCGGGTTTTGTTTCGGCTGCTTTTTGTTCTACCAGTTCAAGCTGAATCGCAGCCGCATCTTCGGTTAGAGAGCTTGACGCCAACTCCGCGGTTGACGACTCCTATGCTTGGTGAACGTTGTAGACGAACTTGCGAACATCGGGCACCGTCGGGATGATCTTCTGGTCGGCGAACCATTGCGCGACGTGCGTGAGCGAGGCAATAACGGCCGGCGTCACCGGGCCATAAATGAAGGGGGCGCGTTTAGCGAGCAAGGCGGTCGTCGGCGCGTCTTGTTTGGCGTCGGCCGCCCACAAGTTCGTCGCCGCAGCCTGGTTCGCGTTGGACCATTTATTTTCAGCGATGAGCGCATCGTAGAGCAGCTTCACCGCCAGCGGGTTCTCGTCGATGAAGCCGTTGCGCGCGACGATGATCGTAGCGTTCTCGGAACCGATCTCGTGCGATTGCGCGATCACTCGCGCCTTGTCGCGAACTTCCGCCACCGCGAGATAGGGATCCCACGCCGCCCAGCCGTCGATGGCGCCGGTTGAAAACGCGTACGCCGCATCGGCGGGGCCAAGGTACACGCGGTCGACCTTGTCGTACGACAGCCCGTGCTTCTGCAGTGCGAGCGCCAGCAGATACTCACCGGTCCCGCCGCGGTTCACCGCAACGCGCTTTCCGACCAGGCCCGGGACGCTCGTGATTCCGCTCGCGGGCCGAACGAAGACGCCTTCGCCGTTCGACGACGGCGGCGAATATTGGAAGATTTTGAACGGCGCGTTCGCGACCATTGCCGACGCAGCCGACGTCCCGCTGCCGACCGTGATATCGATGCTCCCCGGGGTCAGCGCCTCAACGGCCGGCGCAAAAGCGGCAAACGGACCGGCCCACTGGATCGTGTAGCCGTGCGGCGCGACCGCAGCCTGCAATGTCCCCCGCAGACGCCCGAAATTCAGCGGCGTGAGGCTCGGCAGATAACCGATGCGGATGACTTTGGCATCGGCCGCATCGGCCGCCTCGGCACCGCCGCCGGCCAGTGCGAGTCCCGCCAGCGCGGTTGCGCCGGCGACGAAGTGCCGCCGCGTTGTTTGGGTCATTGAGGTCCTCCTAGTGCTTGAAGAATACGGCGGCCCAGATGACGATCAGGGCGATTGGGATCAGGGTGACGATGAGTGATTCGCGCCCGTTCTCAGGCGAGAGGGAGTCTCGCTCATCGTCTGCGGAGAGCTCGTGCTTTTTGCGGACGAAGTTCGAAAATGGGAACATCGGTAGACCTCGACGATTGCAAGCCGGCGATGAAATAGAAAAAGCCCCTCACCGAATCGGCGAAGGGCTCGAGCGCACACGCACTGGCGTCGACGCGAAAACCTACCTCACTCGATTTGGCGGAGCGGCTCCAAAACAACAACAGCGTGCGTCGCGAATGAAAATCATTGGGCGCAGACTATCATACCCTTCCCCGCGCTGTCAACGGACGAAGCACTTTGCTTTTCGGCGCAGCAGTGCTACAATGCGGTCATGCTGCACGTTCCAACAGCTGCGCGTTGTTGTTCGGCCCTCACGAATATTCGGGAGAGGCTGCTGTTCGTTTAGCGCACCGTAAAGCGGTGGTAACGTGCAACCCTCTGCCGGACCGGCAGGGGGTTTTTTCTTTCTGACCGTTCGGCGATTCAAGGAGTGTCCTCATTATGACGGTCATGAAGCGCTGGCGAGCGCTACTGGTGCTCGCCCTCATCCTCGCCGGCGTCGCGCACGCCACACCGACGTCGGCGGAGCCGGCGAAGCAGATCCGCATCGGCTATCAGAAGATCGGCACGCTGCTCGTGCTCAAAGGCCAGGGGACGCTCGAGAAGCGTCTGGCCGCACAGGGCATCGCCGTAAAGTGGGTCCTCTTCCAGTCGGGTCCGCCGCTGCTCGAGGCGCTCAACGCCGGGGCGATCGACTTCGGCTACACGGGCGATACGCCGCCGATCTTCGCGCAAGCCGCCGGCGTCAATTTTGTCTACGTCGCCGCCGAACCCTCACCCGGGCGGAGCAACGCGATCGTCGTGCGCGACGCTTCCGGCATCAAGGCGCTGGCCGACTTACGCGGCAAGAAGATCGCCGTAACGAAGGGTTCCAGCGCGCAGAACGTGCTGGTGCAAGTTCTCGCCAAGGCTCGCGTCCCATATACCGCCGTCACGCCGGTCTACTTGCAGCCCGCCGATGCCGGTGCGGCGCTACGCTCGGGCAGCGTCGACGCTTGGGCAATCTGGGATCCGTTCTACGCCCTGGCCGAACGCTTTCCGGGCGTTCACAAGCTCACCGACGCTCGCGGGATCGCCCCGTCGAACAGCTTTTTTCTCGCGTCCCGTACGTTTGCCAACGACAACCCGGGGATCGTTCGCAGCGTCATTGCTGAAGTTGCGACCGTCACGAAGTGGAAGGCCACGCACCAGTCCGAACTCGCCAAAGTGCTGGCCGATGCTTCGGGTGTCGATCTCGGGGTCGAGAAAATCGTCGCGGCGCGCGGAACCTACGAAGTCGGTTACGTGACACCGAAAGTGATCAAACAGCAGCAAGCGATCGCGGACACGTTCGCAAAGCTCGGACTGCTGCCGCATGCGATCGTCGTGCAAACCAACGTTTGGACACCGTCCAAGAGCGTTGCCGACGCCGGCAAGCCGTAGATCGCCACCAAATGATGCATCTCCACCGGCGCCTTCGAGAACGGGCACTCCTCGTCGCCGCGGCAATCGCGAGCGCGCTCGCGGTGTTCGCGGGTCTTTCGGGCGCCGGTGCGCAGACGCTGCCCCCCATTCACGTCGGAACCACCGGCAAAGAGACCGACGCCCAGGCGTTCTACGCCGCCGATCTCGGCTTTTTTCAACGGGCCGGACTCGACGTCGACGTCCAAGTCCTCGCGAACGGCGCGGCCATTGCGTCGGCAATTGCCGGCGGCTCGTTGCAAGTCGGAAACACCAACGTGCTCACGCTCGCGAAGGCCGCCGAACAGGGGCTTCCGTTCTCCATCATCGCGCTCTCCGCGGTCTACTCGGAGAGGAATCCCGCAACGGTCTTCGCGGTCGCACCGAACGGCGGAATTTCATCGGCGAAGGACCTGGCCGGCAAAGTCCTTGCCGGCGTCTCGCTCGGCGGCCTCGACCAGCTCTCGATGGAAGCGTGGATCGATGAGAACGGCGGCGATGCGAGCGCCGAGAAATACATCGAATTGACGTCTTCGCAGGTCGTTCCCGCGCTCGAGCGAGGAACGATCGGCGCGGGCAATATATCCGAACCCGAGCTGAGCGCGCAGCACGGCCGCTACCGCGTGCTCGGCTACAGCTATGGAGCCGTTGCGAAACGCTTTGCGCAGACCGGCTGGTTCGCATCACGCAGGTGGATCGCGCAGAATCCGGCAGTCGTCCGGAAATATCAAACCGCGATGGCGGAAGCCGCCGATTGGGCGAGTAAACCGGCAAACCACGCGCGCGCTTCCGCAATTCTTGCCAAATATGCGCAAACCGCTACGGCCGACGCGCGCATCCAATATGCGCGCTCGCTGGATCCGGCGTTAGTCCAGCCGGTGATCGATCAGGGCGTCAAGTACCATCTGCTCGAACGCCACCTCGACGCCTCCGAGTTACTTTATAGTCCGAAGTAGCGCGACGCCACGTGCGGGTGCGACCGCAGAACGACCTTCAGCGCCTCGTCTCCATAGCCGGCGTAATCGAGACGCGGATTGAGAAAATACGCTACGCTCACGCGCTCGCGACCGGCCGGCGGACTGACCACCCGGTGCCGCGCCGCGATCGTCCGCGCGGCGGTGGCGTCGGCAAGCGCGCGCCCCAAAACGGCGATGAGCGCGCCGGCCGGCGCCGTAACGTCGACGAACGCGCGGCCATCGTAGACTTGGAGGCCCTGCGTTCCATCGTGCGCGATCAGCGCGAGAAAGCCGGAATCCGTGTGTTCTCCGACGCCCTGCTGCGTACTCGCGGGTTCGCCCTGCGGATACTTGATGATCTTCAAGCGCTCGTGCGGTTGTCCCGAATAACCGGCAACGAACATCTCGCTCTGCAGTCCGGCGGATGCGGCGATGGCCGTCAACACGCGCGTCGAAACGTGGCGCAAGAGTTCCATCCACGCGAGCACCGACGAACGCAGTGACGGCAGCGACGCGGGCCAAAGGTTCGGTCCGTGCAGCCGCAGATATGGCGGATCGCCGGCAGCGAGAATCCGCGGTTCTTCTTCGGGTCCGACGTCGAGCTGTTCGCGCAGATCGGGCTCACCCTGCGTGCGTTCGGTTCCAAGCGACGAGTAGCCGCGAAAATACGGCGAATGAATCATGTCGATCGCGTCGCGGTCGGCCTGCGGCAACGTGAAAAACCGCCGGCTGAGGGCGAGCACTTCCGCGGTTTGGCTTTCAGCGACCCCGTGCCCGGTGAGCACAAACGCGCCAACCTCGCTGGCCGCGAAACGAAGCCCTCCGCACTCGCTGCTGCTGCCGCCCTCGAGTGCAGTGAGATCGACCCATGGAATCGACACGCGCGCGCATGGGGTTAGTTCGGTCGCGGCGCCGTCAAGCGCCGGCCGTTAAAAACGCCCGACAGCGAGCCGCCGCCGAGAAACGGCGATTCGGGCGGAAGCGCGCGCGTTGCGACGCGTTCGCGCTCGAGAACGGGAAACAGTAGTTCCGCGACGCGATACGCTTCTTCAAGGTGCGGGAAGCCGGAAGCGATCACGGTGTCGATGCCGAGCGCCGTGTATTCGCGCAATCGTTCAGCAACCGTTTGCGGATCGCCGACGAGCGCCGTGCCCGCGCCGCCGCGAACGAGTCCGACGCCGGCCCACAAGTTGGGGCTCACTTCGAGTTTACGGCGATCGCCGTTGTGCAGCGCCGACATGCGCTGCTGTCCGACCGAATCCGACTCGACCGTTTGCTGATGCTGGGCCTGTGCGATCACGTCGTCGGGCAAGCGGCTGATCAACTTCTCCGCTGCCGCCCACGCTTCGGCTTCCGTTTCGCGGACGATCAAATGCAGCCGAATGCCGAAGCGCACCGTGCGCCCATGCTTCGCCGCCTCGGCGCGCACGCCGGCGATTTTCTCAGCGACGTGCGCCGGCGGTTCGCCCCACGTGAGATACAGATCGACCTGCTCGCCGGCGAGTGCTTGCGCGGCGGGCGACGAGCCGCCCAAGTACAGCGGCGGATGCGGTTCTTGAACCGGCGGAAACGGCACGTGGCCGGCCTTGAGATCGTAGTGCGCGCCGTTGAAGTCGACGCGCTCGCCCGCGAGCAACGCGCGCCAGACGCGCAGGAACTCATGCGCCTGCGCGTAGCGCTCGTCGTGATTGAGGAAGATGCCGTCGCCCGCGAGCTCCGACGGCCGCCCGCCGACGACAACGTTCACGGCCAGACGTCCTTCGCTGAGCCGGTCGAACGCCGACGCTTGCCGCGCCGCCTCCGAAGGCAACACCGTGCCGGGCCGCACCGCAACGAGAAAACGCAGCCGCTCGGTATGCGTTACGATCGACGATGCGATCGTCCAAGCATCTTCGCAACCGCGACCCGTCGGCAACAACACGCCGTCGTAGCCGAGCCGGTCGACCGCTTCGGCGATTTCCCGCAGGTAGCGGTTTGTCGCCGGGCGCTGTCCGTCACCGGAACCGAGATAGATCCCGTCGCCACCGGTTGGTAAAAACCAGTAGAAGTCGCGGATTCCGCTCACTGCCGCCCGGCCTGCGCCAATGCCGCCCGCGCTTTCGCGCTCGGCACGTACGCGATCGCGCGCACGTCGACCGCGTGCGGGATCAGACCCAGCTGCTGGAACGCATCGGCGATCTGCTGCTGCTGGTGAATGATCGTGTTGTCGAGATAATGGATCGTATAGACGTCGCGTGCGGCGACGATTTTCTCAACGTCGGGATCAACCCCGGTAACCGACGAGAAAAGCGTCGCGAGGTCGGCCGGATGCGCGGTCGCCCAGCGCGCCGCGCGATCGAGTTCCTGGACAAACGTCGACACCGCGTCGGGATTCTGCGCCGCATAATCCGCGCCTGCGAGGAAGAACCGGTTGCTCGGCGCTTTTTCGGCGTCCGTGAGCGTGTGCGCGTTCGGGAAGCGCTGACCCAGCGCGAAGAACGGATCCCAGATCGCCCACGCATCGATCCCGCCGTTCCGGAACGCCGCCGCTGCGTCGGCCGGCTGCAAATCCACCGGCTGGATGTCGGCGAACGTGAGCCCCGCGTTTGCCAGCAGACGAACGACGACGTTATGCGCGCTCGAACCGCGGGTGAACGCGACGCGCTTGCCTTTCAAATCGGCGATCTTCGTGATGCCGCTATCCGCGCGCACGAGGATGCCGCTGCGCTTGCCGAAGTCCGGCGCCGCGGCGAGATAGACCAGCTTCGAACCCGCTGCCTGCGCATAGATCGGCGGCGTATCGCCGGTTTGTCCGATGTCGATCGCCCCGCTATTGAGCGCCTCGAGCAACGGCGGTCCGGATTGGAACTCCACCCACGAGAGCTTCACACCGGCCTGCGCCAGCCGTTTTTCCAAGGCGCCCTGCTGCTTGACGATCAGCAACACCCCATCTTTCTGGTAGCCGATGCGCAGTTCTTTGGCTTGATCGGCCGAGAGCGGCGCCGCCGACGTGGCGAACAGCGCAGCGCAGACGAGGCCGAAGGTGAAACGGGTGAAGACGGTCATCGATGATCCTTTTCTCTGGATTGGTTAGATGCTGGCAGCGTAGGGGTCGAGCGGGGCGTCGTCGTGCACGTCGACGCCGAGCGCACCGAGCAAAGCGTTGCGCAAATCGTGAAAGCCGGCATACGCGGGCGAACGCGGACGCGACATCGCGACGAGCTCGTCGAGTACGATGTGGCCGCCGTCGAGCACGAGCACGCGATCGGCGAGCATGATCGCTTCGTCGACATCGTGCGTCACGAGCAACACCGCCGGACGATGCCGGCGCCATAATGCCTCGACCAGCACGTGCATGCGGATGCGCGTGAGCGCGTCGAGCGAAGCGAATGGTTCATCGAGCAAGAGCAGGTCCGGCTCGCGGACCAGCGCCCGCGCGAGCGCCGCCCGCTGCGCTTCGCCGCCCGAAAGCGTCAGCGGCCATGCGTCGGCCCGATGCGACAACTCCACTTCACCGAGCGCTGCGACCGCGCGCTCGCGTTCGGCGTCGCCGTGAAACCCGAGCACGACATTTTCCCACGTCCTCTTCCATGGCAGCAGCCGCGCCTCTTGAAACACGACGGCCCGCTGTTGCGCAACGCTGAGTTCGCCGGCCGTGGGGGTATCGAGCCCGGCGAGTAACCGCAGCAACGTCGTCTTCCCGGATCCGCTGCGCCCGAGCAGCGCGATGAACTCGCCCGGCCCGACGTCGAGATCGAGTTCCGAGAGGACGCGATTCTCGCCGAAGGTCTGCGTGAGCCCGCGCGCCCGGATGCCTTCGCTCACGGCGCCCCCTTGAGGATCGACGGGCGCCAGCGCAACGCGCGGCGCTCGAGGAGCCGTACGACCGCGTCGGTGGCCAGCCCCAAAATTGCATAGACCGCGAGTCCGACGACGATCACGTCGGTGCGCAAGAAGTCGCGCGCGTTCATGATCAAGTAGCCGATGCCGTGGTCGGCGTTGATCTGTTCGGCCACGACGAGGCTGAGCCACGCAATGCCCAACGATTGGCGAACGCCGACGAGCGCCGACGGCAGCGAGCCGGGCAAGATCACCTCGCGGATCACGGCCCAGCGATCGAGCCCGAACACTTGCGCGGCCTCGATCAGCTTGCGGTCCACCGCGCGAATGCCGGCGAACAAGGTGATGTACACCGGAAAGAACGAGGCGAGCGCGACCAGCGTGATCTTCGGCACCTCGCTGATACCGAACCAGAGAATGAACAGCGGCGTCAGGCCGAGTAGCGGGATCGCCCGCAACATCTGCATCGGCGGATCGACGGCATCTTCGCCGATACGCGAGAGACCGGCGATCAAGGCGAGCAAGATGCCCAAGCTGACGCCGATCGACAACCCCACGAGTGCTCGCGCCAGCGAAACCAGGAGATCGGGCAGCAGCTCCCCGCTCGCGAGCAGCCCATAGGCGGTGGTAATGATGGTGGCCGGCGACGCGATGATACGGGCCGGAATCAGACCGGCCAACGAACCAGCCTGCCACAACGCGAGAATCACCAGCGGCGAGATCGCGCGACGAAACGGGAACGCCCGTGGCCGCGCTATCGCCAGCCGCGGCAGTTCCGGTAACGGAACGGTCCGGCCGTACATATTCAGGCAGCGGCGGGAATCGAACCCGCGATCAGAGATTTGCAATCTCCCGCCTTCCCCCTTGGCTACGCTGCCGCGCGCGGCTTCCACCG
>Ga0182030_10005424_pt1 | contig 27080 bp, 21 predicted proteins | sample 812S3MmetaG_FD_121299 | JGI IMG/M metagenome (GOLD analysis project Ga0182030, IMG submission 121299) | Permafrost microbial communities from Stordalen Mire, Sweden - 812S3M metaG (Illumina Assembly) | ecosystem: Environmental > Terrestrial > Soil > Wetlands > Permafrost | place: Sweden...
AGCGCGATGTCTCCGGCGAAGGCCAGTGGGTGCAGACCTCGCTGCTGCAGGCCCAGATCTTCATGCTGGATTTCCAGGCCGCGCGCTGGCTGATGGAAAAGGACGTGGCCAAGCAGGCCGGCAACAACCACCCGACCAGCATTCCCACCGGCGTGTTCAAGACCTCGGACGGCTATATCAACATTGCCACCACGGGGGGACGGATCTGGGAACGCTGTGCGGAAGCCATCGGCGCGCCCGAGCTTGCGACCCGCCCCGAATATGCCACCGCGCCGGCGCGCTCGAAAAACCGCGATGCCCTGAACGCGGAGATCAGCGCGTTCACGGAAAAAAAATCCACCGACACCTGGGTCCGGGAGCTCAACGCCGCCGGCGTGCCCTGCGGCCCGATCTACTCGATCGACCAGATGTTCGAGGACGCGCAAGTCAAGCATCTCGGCATCGCGCAGGACGTGCCCAATGCCGAGAACCGTCATATCCGGCTGGTCGGCCAGCCGGTCACGTTGTCGCGAACCCCGAGCACCATGGCGGCGCGGCCGCCGGAATTCGGCGAGCAGACCGACGAAGTGCTCGCCGAGTTCGGCTTCAACGCCGACGAGATCGCGGCGTTGCGGCAGGAGAAGGTGGTGTGACGTCTCTGCCTGGAACTAGCCGCTCGCCTTGGCGGGACGTCGCAGCCGCGTCAGGCGGCCGAACGCCTGATCGATGACCGGCCAGAACAGCAGCGTGATCGCCAGCGTCATGATCGATCCAACCAGGCCGTTCGACCAGAACACCGTCATGTCGCCCTCGGCGCCGATCATCGACAGCCGGAACGCATCCTCGGCGCGGTTGCCGAGCACCAGCGCCAGGGTGAACGGCGCCAGCGGAATGCCGATCTTCTTGAAGACATAGCCGACCACGCCGAACCCCAGCATCAGCCAGATGTCGAACATCGCGTTCTGGATCGCATAGGCGCCGATCGCGCAGGACACCACGATCATCGGCGCCACCGCCGCGAACGGCACCCGCAGGACCGAGGCGAAAATCGGTACCGTGGTCAGCACCAGCACCAGGCCGACGACGTTGCCGAGATACATCGAGGCGATCAGGCCCCAGACAAAATCCTTGTGCTCGACGAACAACAGCGGACCGGGATTGAGCCCCCACACCATCAGGCCGCCGAGCAGGATCGCCGCGGTGCCGGAGCCGGGGATGCCGAGCGCCAGCATCGGCAGCAGCGCCGCGGTGCCGGAGGCGTGCGCCGCGGTCTCCGGCGCGAACACGCCCTCGATGCGGCCCTTGCCAAAACTTTCGGGGTCCTTGGAAAAGCGTTTGGCCAGATTATAACCCATGAAGGAGGCGGCGATCGCGCCGCCCGGAGTAATGCCGAGCCAGCAGCCGATCAGCGACGAACGCAGCAGCGTCACCCAGTATTTCGGCAGGTCCTTCCAGACCTTCAGGACCACGCGCAGGCTGATGCCGGCGGCATGGCCGCGCAGCGCCAGGCGCTCTTCCATGGTCAGCAGGATCTCGCTGATCCCGAACAGCCCGATCACCGCGACCAGGAAGTTGATGCCGCGCAGCAATTCGCTGGAGCCGAAAGTCATGCGCAGCTGGCCGGACACCGTGTCCATGCCGATGCCGGCCAAGAGCAGGCCGAGCGACATCGAGATCACCGTCTTGTGCTTGGACTCGCGGCCAAGGCCGACAAAGGAGCAGAACGTCAAGAGATAGACCGCGAAAAATTCCGGCGGTCCGAATTTCAGCGCGAACGACGAGATCAGCGGCGCCAGAAAGGTGATCAACAGCACCGCGACCAGCGAGCCGATGAAGGACGAGGTGAACGCCGCGGTCAGTGCTTCGGCCGCCCTGCCCTGCTGCGCCATCGGATAACCGTCGAAGGTGGTGGCCACCGACCAGGCTTCGCCGGGGATATTGAACAGGATCGAGGTGATGGCGCCGCCGAACAGCGCCCCCCAATAGATGCTCGACAACATCACGATCGCCGAGGTCGGGTCCATGGTGAAGGTCAGCGGCAGCAGGATCGCCACCCCGTTGGGGCCGCCGAGGCCCGGCAGCACGCCGACAAAAATGCCGAGCACCAGCCCGACCATCATCAGGGCAAGTGTCTTCCACGTCATCAGCACGGCGAAGCCGTGCAGCAATAGACCGAAGGCTTCCATGGGAATTGCTATCCTGCTTTGCGCATGATCCGGTCCGACAAGCGCCGCCCGCCGACCGGGTCATGACCCGCGGGCATGCTGTTCGGGATCATGCGTCAGTAACCGAAGGCCGCTTCGAGCGGCCCCTTCGGCATGATGACGTCGAAGGCGATGTCGAAGGTGACGAACATCGTGGCGGTGAATACCAGGGCGGTGAGCAGCGACTTCCACAGCGCGATTCGTCCCACCCGGTGCATGAAGCCGGCGATCAGCAGGAAGCTCGCGACATAGAGCCCGAGGAATTGCGTGGCCAGGCAGAACAGCAGCGTCGGAACGAACACCGCCATGACCCGGCGAAGCTGCGCCCGCGTGACGAAGGTTTCCGAGACCTCGCGGCGCGACAGAAAGGCGGTGACCAGGCCATAGAGGCTGGCGCCGCCGAGGATCACCGACAGATAGAACGGAAAATAACCCGCCTGCGGGCCGGTCGAATCCCAGCCGATGCCGGTGCGCCAGTTGTCGTATCCGAGCAGCAGCGCCAGCCCCAGCAGCAGCACCGAGACCACCACCTCGGCGGTACGGGCGTTGGTCACCGCCGGCGAGCCCGGCTCCGGCGCGGTCGGATCGTCGACGACAATTTCAATTTCGGAATTGGACATGGTGGGTTGTTTCATCAGGCGGGAGAGAAGATCGGCGGCTGGAGTTGTCGATTCGGGCGGCGCATTCGGCGAGGCCAATGGCTGCCGAGGCTTTTGCCGGCCGTACCCGGTTACTTCGCCACAAACCCCGCCTGCGTCATCAGCGAGGTGTTGAGCGCGTCATCCTCGTCGAGGAATTGCAGCATGTCCTTGCCGGTGAGGAAGATCGGTTTCAGCGCCTGCTTTTCCATGTAGTCCCGGTATTCGTGGGTTTGCGTCACCTTCTGAAACAGGTCGACGTAGAACGCCTGCTGTTCGGCCGTGACCTTGCCCGGCAAAAACATGGCGCGCAGCATCAGGTACTGGACGTCGAGGCCCTGTTCCTTGCAGGTCGGGATATCGTTCCAGGACTGCGTCTCAGTCACCTTGGCCGTGTAGGAGATCCGTTCCTTGTCGAACACGCAGAGCGCGCGGACCTGTCCGGCGCGCCAGACTTCGAGATTCTCGCTGGGGTTGTTGACGTTGGCTTCGGTATGATTGCCGACCAGCTGCGTGGCGGCCTCGCCGCCGGACTTGTAGGGCAGGTAGGCGAATTTCGCGCCGGTCTTCTGCTCCACGAACACCGTGAGCACGTTGTCCTCGCGCTTCGATCCGGTGCCGCCCATCTTGAACGGCTGGCTGGCGGCCTTGGCGGCGGCGATGAACTCCTTGACGGTGGCCGGCCCCGCGGCATTGTCCCACAGCACGAACTGATCCAGCGCGACCACGGCCACCGGCGTCAGCTCGCGCCAGTTGAACGGAATTTTCGCCGACAGCGGCAGCATGTAGATCAGCGAATAGGCGATCATCACCTTGTTGGGGTCGCCTTCCGAGGCTTTCATGTACATCAGCGCTTCGGCGCCGGACGCCCCGCCCTTCAGCGACACCACCATCGGCTGCTTCATCAGATTGTTCTTCTGCACCGCGGACTGCATCATCCGCGCCATCTGGTCGGAGGCGCCGCCGGCGCCGGCCGCGACCACGATTTCAACCGGCTTGGTCGGCTCCCAGGCGGCAAAAGCCGGCGCACTCGCGAGCGCGGCGGCCAGCGCGGCCGCAGCCTTGATGAATTGTCGCACCTGTGCTTCCCCTTGATGTTCTTGGCCTCGGCCGAGGCAGAGGGCGTATATTGTATGCCACCGTGCTTATAGCGGCGAGTTGCGGCGGACTCCAGCCGCTTGGCTTGTGACTTTCGCAGGACATCCAATCTCCCGGTCGCCTTGTCGGGACCGTTGCGCAGCGCCGCTCCACAACGAGCCGTCATACCCCGCCAGAGGGTCTCGCGAGCCCGATTGAGCCGGGGTATCCAGCGCGCCGGCTGTTCGATTGAATTACGAACGCCGTCAATTGAGGAACTGATTCACCCGGAGAAGTCCGGGGACATCCGCTCTACCTTGAAGCGGTAGCTTTCGGCATGGCGATCAACTAGCATCCGACAAAATAGCGTTGCCTGGCGCGTGCCCGCCACGGCCCGCAATCAAGCCGAGTGGAGGACGCGATGAATTTGCCCATTCGTCATCGAGGTAACCTGCACGAAATTGCCGCGCTGGTAGACGATCGCCCTGCGGAGCATATTTTCCAGATCGACCGCCGCGTCTTTGTCGACCCGCAAGTGTATGAAGCGGAGATCAGGCACATCTTCGAGGCGACCTGGGTTTTCGTCGGCCTCGAATCCCAGATCCCGAAGCCGCATGACTTCCTGACCACCCATATCGGACGGCACCCGGTGCTGTTGTCCCGGGATCAGGACAACAAGATCAGCTGTCTGCTCAATACCTGCCGCCACAGGGGCACGCTGGTGTGCCCTTTCAAAAGCGGCAACAGGAAATTGCATGTCTGCCGCTATCATGCATGGTCGTACGACAGCGCCGGCCGCAATGTTGCGATTCCGGAGCGCGCCACCGGCCAATATCCGGACGGATTTGACCATGAAAATCACGACCTGATCCACGTGGCGCGACTCGGCAGCTACCGCGGGTTCATATTTGCAAGCCTTTCCGCCGATGTTCCCGCGCTCGATGATTTTCTCGGCGAAGCAAAAGCGTTTCTCGACCTCGTGATCGACCAGAGCCCGACCGGGCAGCTTGAAGTCGTGCCGGGCGAAATCAGCTACACCTTCGATGCGAACTGGAAACTGCAGTTCGAGAACGGGCTGGATTATTACCACTTCGGGGCGACCCATGCCTCCTATGTCGACATCCTGAAGAAGCGCGCCTCCCTCGCCACTTCGGAAGCCGGCTTCAGCAAGGAAGCTGCGTCCGAAGGCGAAGGCCAGGGCAGCTTCAGCTTCGATCATGGACATGCCGTCAACTGGTCGATCAAGCAGACGACGCTCTACGGCCGGCCGCTGGCATCCGATCCGCAGCTGTTGCAGGCGGCGCGAAGCCGCGTAGGACCCGACCGCGTCAAATGGATGCTGCGACAGCGCAACCTGACGATCTTTCCGAATCTTCAGGTCATCGACATCTCGTCGGCGCAGCTGCGGACCTGGCGTCCCCTGGCGGCCAACAAGACCGAGATGGTATCGCACTGCCTTGCTCCTGTCGGCGAGCCGGCGGCGGCGCGCGCCCTGCGCATCCGCAATTATGAGGATTTTTTCAATCCCACCGGCCTGGCCAGTTCGGACGACAACGTCATGTATGAATTCTGCCAATCCGGCTACGAAGCCGAGCAGGCGGGCTACACCCAGGGCTATCTGCGTGGCGCGGCCGGCGCCGGCATCGGGACGGGCCGGCATGCGAAGGAGCTCGGCGTTTCCCCGGCGGAATCGGCGTTCGGCGCCGTTTCCTTCGGAGGCGAGACCAATTTCTACGCCGGCTACCGGGAATGGCGGCGCCTCATCGAACGCGCCGCCGCAAAGGCCATCTGATGACGGAGCTCGAGCAAGCCGCGGCGTTCCTGTTCCGGGAAGCGCGCCACCTGGACATGCACGAATGGGACGCCTGGGTCGCCATGTACCGCAAGGATGCGGTCTACTGGCTGCCGGCCTGGCGCGACGAGTACCAGACCACGACGGATCCGCAGACCGAAGTATCGATGATCTTCCACAACACCCGCCTGGGGCTGGAGGAGCGCATCGCCCGGATCGAATCCCGCAAGTCGATCACGGCGCTGCCGCTTCCGCGCACCCTGCACCAGATCGGCAACGTCGAGCTGCGCGCCGCGAGCCCGGCGCAGATCGAGACCGAAGCCACTTTCGCGGTGCATGTCTACGATCCCAGGACCGCGAAGGAACACACGCGATTCGGACGCTATCAGCATGTCATTTCCAGAGAACAGGAAACCTGGCTGATCGCCAAAAAGAAGATCATCCTGGTCAACGACAAGGTTCCGGCGGTACTCGATTTCTACAGTATCTGATCCGAACCACGCGCTGGCGCCAGACAACGACGACAAGGAAACGAACATGTCCGATCTGGCGGTAACCGCGCAAAACCCGGCAGAGCCAAAGTCGGAGGTGATCGGATCTGCCGTCGTCCGCAAGGTTGCGCTGCGCCTGATGTGGTTCGTCATGGCGCTGTATTTCCTGGCGATCCTGGATCGCGGAAATATCTCGTTTGCCGCGATCTCGATGAACAGGGATCTCGGCCTCAATGCGCAGATGTTCGGCATCGCGGTCGGGGTCATGTATTTCACATATTCGATGTTCGAAATTCCGAGCAACCTCATTCTCGGGCGCTTTGGCGCGCGTGTGACGCTGACCAGGATCGCCATCCTCTGGGGAATTGCGACGGTCCTGATGGCCTTCACGAAGGGGCCATGGAGTCTGTACGCCTTCCGGGCCTTCCTCGGTTTTGCGGAATCGGGTCTGTTCCCCGGCGTGATGTTGCTCCTGAGCCTCTGGTTCCCGTTCGGCTATCGCGCGCGCTACAATGCGATGTTCAATTACGCCGTTCCGGTCTCCTATATCTTCGGGTCGCTGATTTCCGGAGCCATCCTCGACCTGGACGGTCTGCTCGGCATTGCCGGATGGAAGTGGCTTTTCATCCTGGAGGGTGCGCCGCCGATACTGCTCGGCATCGTCGGTATCTTTTATCTGACCGACCGGCCGCGCGACGCGAAATGGCTGGCGCCGCATGAGAAAACCTGGTTGGCGGCGGAGATCGAGCGTGACGCCCGGAATCTCGGCGTCATCCACGATCGAAGCCTGTTCAGGACATTGATGAAGCCGATGGTGCTGCTGTTCGCGCTGTGCAACTTCGGACTTTTCTGCGGCCTCGCCTCGCTGTTTTCCTGGCTGCCCCAGATCATCAAGACGTTCGGCCTGCCGAATTCGCAAGTCGGGATGGTGACCGCGATTCCGCCATTGGCGGGGCTCATCGGGATGATCCTGCTGAGCCGCCACTCCGACCGTCTCGGCGAAAGGTTCGTCTACAGCTTTTGCACCCTGTTGCTGGCGGCGGCCGGTTTTGCGATCGCCGCGTTCGCGCCTACTCCAACGCTGATCATCGTCGGTTTCATGGTCGCCAATGTCGGCATCTATGGGACCCAGGCGGTGTTCTGGACCATCCCGCAATCCTACCTGTCCCGCGACAGCGCGCCCGGCGCCATCGGCCTCGTCGCAATGGTCGGGAGTATTGGAGGCGCGCTAATTCCGGTGCTGATCGGCCGCATCAAGGATTCGACCGGCAGCTTCACCGGCGGTTTTCTCGTGGTCTCCGCGGTGCTCGTCGTCGCGGCGCTGGGCGTGATGGCCGCGCGACAACAGCTCGGGCATGGCGGGGTTCGGGGATCGCCTCGAACGAGTTGACATCGCGACCGCCAAACGGGGCCCGAAAACGGCTGAAACGCTCGCCGTTGGAGACTTTAACCGGTCGTTTACCGGATTGACCGACCGTGGATCGGGATCCCGGCGCCCAGCATCCTGAACCGAACAGCCGCACCGCCGGCACCGCCATCCATGCGTGAGAGCCCCTCAGAAGCAACGCGACCGCTGCAGGCGGCGGGTGCGCTGATCGCCGCCGTTGCGATCGCGATCATCGCGTTTCGTTCGCTGACCGGGCAACTCTGGATGGACGAACTGCTCACCTTGACGCTGGTGCAGGCCAACAGTCTTCCAAAACTCTGGTCCGGCATCGCTGCCGGCATCGATGGCAATCCGCCGCTGTACATGACCGTTGCATGGCTGATCGCCCACGCGACGCCGGCGGCATTGTCGAGCGTGGCCGCGCTCAAGCTGGCAAACCTCGCGCTGACAATCGCCGCGATTTTCGCGCTTTACCGGATCGGCCGGCGCGTCGCATCGGCGCTGGCGTGCTGGATCGGCACCTTCCTGTTCGCCGCGCTGAACGACAACCTGATTCATGCCGCGCTCGAGCTGCGAACCTACGCGCTCTATTTTCTGGTGGCGGCGCTGGCGGTATTGTTTCAACAGCGGCTGATCGAGCGCCGCCGGACCGGCGACCTTATCGTGCTGGCGTTGCTTTATGCCGGGCTCACCCTGACCCATACCTTCGGCATCGTCTACGTCGCCTGCATCGCGCTTGCCGGCTGGCTCAGCCAGTTTCGCGATCGGCAGCTTTGGCGACCTGCCGCCATGGCTGTCGTCCCCGCGATCGCCGTGCTGGCATGCTGGATCCCGGTTTTCCTCCGCCAGAGCGCCCTGGGGCAACCCTATCTCTGGTTCGGCCGTCCGGGTCTGCCGGAGCTGCTCGAAACCCTGTTCGCGTCGAAACCATCGATGTGGATCGCGCTCGTCGAGCTGTATTGTCTCGCCGGCGCGGCGTTTTCGGCGCTAAGGCGGCGCGGACTTCAGTTCGGTGCGGCCCTCGATGACGCGCGATGGCAACCGTTCCGATATGTCGTCCTGGTGCTCGCCGGCATAACGGGCTTCACGTTGACGGCCTGGATCGTGTCGGTGCTGCTGTTTCCCCTGTTCGTGCCGCGCTATTTCACGCCGCAATTGATCGTCGGCTTCGCGCTCCATGTCGCGTTCGGCGAATGGCTGGTGCGGGTGGCGAAGCATCGTCTCAAGCGCGGCAACGGCTTTACCATCGCCGCGGTCATCGTGCCGCCGGCGCTGCTCTGCGCGGCAATGCTGCTGAGAAGCCCGGACCGCGGCGAGGTTTGCGCCAACGCCGCCGGCGCCTATTTCGAGACCGAGTTCGTAAACGGCGACCTGCCGGTGATCACGGAATCCCCCCATGTCTGGCTGCCACGGGCGACCTACGCGGCCCACCGCACAGCCTACCTGTTCCCGCTCGACTGGGATGTGGTGCTGAAATATCCCGAGCGCGCCAAGGGCAACGCGGTGGACTATCATGTCATGGACAATCTCAGGGATTGGGGCCGGATCGACGGCATCATGTCCACCGAGGATATCCTCGGCAAATATCCGCAGTTCCTGGTGATCGAGCAATCCGGGCGTGCCTGGTTTCACAACCTGCGAACCACCCGGGATGTCTCGGCCGAGAAGCTTGCGGAAGTGAGCAGCGATGACGGTCAGGCCTGCACGCTGTGGAAAGTGACGAGCGTGAAAGCGCGGCCCTGAAGGCGGCAAGCGGAAGCGCTGTTGCCTGCGCGTCCAGGCCGGGTTGCGCCTGTCGTGAAAGCACCGCGAAGATCCTCGCAATTTAGGGACCACGAGATCCGGTCTCGCCTTCTTCGAAGGACGGAGGCGACGCTCCCTGAAAGGGGCGGCGGCGCCTGGACTCAGGTCGCGACCGAGCGAATTGGCTCACACCCCGCAATGCAAGCTGACGGGTTGCACGCATATCCGGAACAATACATCGAAGGGGCCGTTGAGTGCTTAAGGTACTCGGCAAAATGCCGTCGCCGTCAACGGAGAAATCCCATGGAATTGATCCTGATTGTCGTTGTGCTCGTGCTGTTGTTCGGTGGCGGCGGATACTGGGGTCGTAGCCGAGGTCACTGGTGACGAACAGACGCTTCCGCGCTGTCTCCAGCCGAAACGCGACGGGTGCCAAGTCGATAGATTTTCGTTTGAGTCCTGAGAATTGACGGAACGGAATTGCGAAGTCCGGAATCTCTCGACGATACGATATTGCATCGTCGAGAGTCACAGCTGGAATTGCGTTCAGCCGTATTTGCGAGGAGCTCTCTTGTCCGCCGAAGCCCGTCTTCGGGCGAAGGCGGATGCGACGAAGCGACCCACCGCTTGGTGATGCGCCATGGATTGCTTCGCGGAACTCGCAATGACGACCTTTATGGAGCGGCGCCGTGCCAGACCCCAACTGGCCGTGCATATGCTGGGCAAATAACATTCGCGCAGTCCATGCTGCGGTCGGCCGCTATTTTCCCTTCCACTCCGGCGTGCGCTTGTTGAGAAACGCGTCCATGCCCTCGCGGAAATCCTCGCTCATATAGGCGCGCAGGATCAGGTCCTCGCCCTCGTCGCGGGTCAGGGTGCGGCGGATCCGGCGCACCGCTTCCTTGGTGACTTCCAGCGTGATCGGCGCATGGCCGGCCAAGAGCTTGGCCGTCTCGTCGGCGCGGCGCTGCAATGTCGCGAGATCGGGCACCACTTCGTTGAGCAGGCCGAGCGCCAGCGCTTCCGGCGCCTCGACCAGCCGCGCCTTGAAGATCAGGTCCTTGGTGCGCGCCGGTCCGATCAGCGAGACCAGCCGCGAGATGTTGGACATCGACAGACAGTTGCCGAGTGTGCGCGCGATCGGAAAGCCGATTCTTGTCGCCTCGGTGCCGATCCTGATGTCACAGCAGGCGGCGATCCCCGCCCCGCCCCCGGTGCAGGCGCCGGCGATGGCGGCAATGGTCGGCACCCGGCAGCTTTCCAGCGCGCCCAGCACGCGGTCGATCCGCCCTTCATAGTCGAGGGCGTCCTGCGCGGTCTTGAAGGCGCGGAATTGCGAGATGTCGGTGCCCGACGCGAACGCCTTGTCGCCGGTCCCTGTCAGGATGATCGCCTTGATCGAGCGGTCGGTGTTGGCGGTTTCGCAGATCGCCGCCATCCGCTCGTACATCGCAAAGGTCAGCGCGTTGCGGGCCTGCGGGCGATTGAAGGTGATGCGGGCGATGCCGTCCTCGAGCGAATAGATCAGGTCTTCATTTGCCGGTACGGGGGCGTTCATCGCGCGCTCTTTCTGTTGGCTCGAAAGCTCAGGGAGGGATTTGCAGCCGGCTCAGGCCACGGCGGCCTTGGATTTCGGCATCGCCACCACGTCGCGGCGTTTCAGGACATCCATCGCGGCCAGCACCCCGCCGCCGCGATGCGGCACCTTGGCGAGATCGAGACCCATCTCGATGCCGGCCAATGTACCCATCAGCATCAGATCGTTGAAATGTCCGAGATGGCCGATCCGGAACGCCTTGCCCTTGAGCTTGCCGAGGCCGGTGCCCAGCGACATGTCGAAGTTTTCCAGCACCACCTTGCGGAAGGCGTCGGCATCGTGTCCGTCCGGAACCATGACCGCGGTCAGCGCCGGCGAATAGCAATGCGGGTCGAGGCACACCAGTTCGAGGCCCCAGGCCTTGACCGCCGCGCGGCTCGCCGCGCCGTGGCGCTGGTGCCGGACAAACACGTTGTCCAGCCCCTCCTCCTCGAGCATCGCGACGGCTTCCCGCAGCGCATACAAAAGGTTGGTCGCCGGCGTGTAGGGGAAGGTGCCCTGCTTGTTGATCGCGATCATGTCATGCCAGTCCCAGTAGGACCGCATCGAGCTGTTGGCCCTGGAGGCCGCCAGCGCCTTTTCCGAGACCGCGTTGAAGCTGAGGCCCGGCGGCAGCATCATGCCCTTCTGCGACCCGGCAACGGAGATATCGATGCCCCAGGCATCGTGTTCGTATTCCAGCGCCGCCAGCCCGGAGATGGTATCGACCATCAGCAGCGCCGGGTGGTTGGTGCGGTTGAGCGCCTTGCGGACTTCGAACGGATGGGTGACGCAACTGGTCGAGGTCTCGTTGTGCACGACACACACGGCCTTGATCCTGTGCTGGCGATCGGCGGCAAGTCTCGCCTCGATCTCTTCGACATTGGCGCCGCGCCGCCAGTCGGTGGGCAAAAATTCGACGTCGAGCTTGAATTTCTCGGCGATGCCGCGCCACAGCACCGCGAACTGGCCGGTCTCGGCCATCAGCACCTTGTCGCCGGGCGACAGCGTATTGACGATGGCGGCTTCCCAGGCGCCGGTGCCCGACGCGGGATAGATGATGACCGGCTGCTGGGTGCGGAAAATGCGCTGGCAGCCCGCCAGCACGGCAAAACCGAGTTCGGCGAATTCGGGACCGCGATGATCCAGGGTCGGCATGTCCATGGCCCGCAGCACCCGGTCGGGTACGTTGGTCGGTCCTGGAATCTGTAGAAAATGCCTTCCAGTATGCAGGGTCATCTGGCGTCCTTCCCGGGATTCTTGGTTTCGCGGGGCCCGAATATCATCATTTGACCGGCTTGTCCCCCCACCCGGCGGGCGCCGTTAATGGGATGTAAGGAGCAGCCGCGCCGAATCCCGCTGTTTTTCTATCCCGCCGTCACCGGTTGGCCAGCCGGCGCAATCGCCTCACCCGGCTCGAACGGCGTCTCCGGATGCATCAGGAACGCGCAGAACAGGCCGAGCAGCAGCAACCCCATCGACATCAGGAACGGCAGATACCAGTTGCCGGTGACATCGATCACGTAGCCGGCCACCAGCGGCGAAACAATCGCCGCCAGCGCCGAGCCGGTATTCATCAGCCCGGCCGCGGTGCCGGAATATTTCGGCGCAATGTCCATCGGCACCGACCACATCGGGCCGATCACCAGTTCGGCAAAGAAAAATCCCCCGGACAGGCACAGGGCGACGATGGTGATGTCGTGGACGAACAGGATCGGCAGCAGCGATAGCAGCGCGCCGGCGAAGCCGAGCACGGTCACGCTGAGCCGCGCCAGCCGAACGTCGCCGGTGCGCTTCAAGATGCCGTCGGACAGAATTCCGCCAAGACTGTCGCCGACCACGCCGGCAAAGAACACGCCGGAGGCGAACAGCGCCGAATGCCCGATGTCCAGGCTGTAATTGTTCTTGAAGAACAGCGGCAGCCAGTTCAGGTACAGCCACAGGCTCCAGCCGTAGCAGAAATAGGTCAGCGTCACCGGCCACATCCGGCGCACCAGCGGACCCCAAGGGACCTGGGGCCGCACTTCCGGCCGAGCCTGGACCGGGCGCGGCGGCAGCGACTCCAGTTCGGCCGCGGTGATGCCGCTGTGATCCCTGGGCTCGTTGCGGAAATACCAGGCCCAGACCACGCCCCAACCCAGGCTGACCAACCCGAGCGCTACGAACGAGCCGCGCCAGGTCAGCCAGGCCATCAAGGCCGCGATCAGTGGCGGCGTCACCGCATTGCCGAGTCGGGCGAAGGCGTGGGTCAGGCCCTGGGCAAAGCCTCTTCGGTTGGCCGGCGTCCAGTATTGCATGGCGCGGGTGGCGGTCGGAAAGGTGGCGCCTTCGCCAAAGCCGAGTGCGATGCGGGCGATGAACAGGGTCGACAGGCTGGTGACAAAGCCGGTCATGATGGTGGAGAGCGCCCAGATCAGGCCGCACCAGAACAGGGTCTTGCGCGCCCCGAAGCGGTCGCCGACCCAGCCGCCGATCACCTGGAACAGCAGATAGGGATAGGCGAAGGCCGAGAACACCAGGCCGAGCTGGGTATTGCTGAGGCCGAGCTCTTTCTGGATTTCGCTGGCCGCCGTGCTGATGTTGACCCGGTCGACATAGGTGATGAGGTACATCACGCACAGCATCGCCAGCACGACATGGGTGGCCTTGAACCGAAGCCGCATCCTCAACCTCCCGAATTCGTTGTTTTTGCTTTTCGTAGTTTCGCTTTTTGCGGTTGCGCAGCTTCCACCTGGCCGCCTTGATGGTCTGCGGCCGGATCAGGTCTTGACCACTTTCAGATGCGGCGGCGAATTCGACCCGGTTCGCTCCTCCAGCAGCTTCATCGCCGCCTCGACGCCGCCGGCCCGGTACGGCACGCCCGCAGCCGACAGACCCATCTCGACGCCGGACAAGGCGCCCATCAAGGTCAGCGCATTGCATTCGCCGAGGTGGCCGATGCGAAACACCTTGCCCGCGAGCTTGCCGAGGCCGGAGCCGAGCGACATGTTGTAATTGTCCAGCACGATCTTGCGGAACTTGTCGGCATCATGTCCCGGCGGCATCAGCACCGCCGTCAGCACCGGCGAATATTCCGACGGCTCCAGGCACAGCACCTCAAGGCCCCAATGCGCGACCGCGGCGCGGGTGGCCGCCGCCAAGCGGCGGTGGCGGGCGAACACCGCCTCCAGCCCTTCCTCGAGCAGCATCGCGATGGCTTCGCGCAGGCCGTAGAGCAGATTGGTCGCCGGCGTGTAGGGAAAGAAGCCGGTCGCGTTGGGTTTGAGCATTTCCTCCCAGTCCCAATACGACCGCGGCATCTTGTTGGTCCTGGCGGCGGCGCGGGCCTTTTCGGAAATGGCGTTGAAACCGAGTCCTGGCGGCAGCATGAATCCCTTTTGCGAACAGCTGACGGTGACGTCGACCTTCCACTCGTCGTGGCGGAAATCGACCGAGCCCAGCGAGGAGATGGTATCGACCAGCAGCAACGCGGGATGGCCGACCTTGTCGATTGCGGCGCGGATCTCGCCGACCCGGCTGGTGACGCCGGTCGACGTCTCGTTGTGCACCACCATGACAGCCTTGATGGCGTGGGCCGAATCCTGCGCCAGCCGCTGCTCGATCGCCGCGGGATCGACGCCGTGGCGCCAGTCGCCCGGCATGAAATCGACCTCGATGCCCCAGCGCGCCGCCATCTGCCGCCACAGCGTGGCGAAGTGGCCGGTCTCGACCATCAGCACATGGTCGCCCGGCGACAACGTGTTCACGATCGCCGCCTCCCAGGCACCGGTGCCCGACGAGGGAAAAATGATCACCGGCCCGGCCGTCTTGAAGATCTTCTGGCAGCCTTCGAAGATGGTCCTGCCGAGCGCGGCGAATTCGGCGCTGCGATGGTCGATGACCGGCATGTCCATGGCGCGGAGCACGCGGTCCGGCACCGGGCTTGGGCCGGGAATCTGGAGGAAATGGCGTCCCTGATGCTCTGTCATGATGTCCTCACCGGATCTCGTGGAATTATTGCATTCAATTCTTATGGCATCAACCCAAAAATTGTGTACAATTATCAAATCGACGCCTTCCCTTCGAGAGCCTATGTTTTGCCGCCATGAAACCCATCATTCCCAGTGACGCGACGTCGACAGCCATTGCGGCCGCGGCGGATCGCGGCCGGGAAGACCACTCGCTACATGACGAGATCCTGACCCGGCTGCGCGACCACATCGTCGAGGGCAACATCGCCGACGGCGGCCGGGTTCCGGAACGCCAGCTCTGCGCGATGCTGGGCATCTCGCGCACGCCGTTGCGCGAAGCCCTGAAGGTGCTGGCGGCGGAAGGACTGGTCGAACTGCTGCCGAACCGCGGCGCCCGGGTGCGGCAATTGAGCGAGCAGGCGCTCGGCGAATTGTTCGACGTCATGGGCGGTCTTGAAGCGCTTGCCGGGCGGCTGGCCTGCGAAAACATCACCGACGCCGAGATCGCCGAGATCGAGCGACTGCATTACGAGATGTACGGGTTCTACCTGCACCGCGATATGCACGGCTATTTCCGCGTCAACCAGCTGATCCACCAGAAGATCGTCGAAGCCTCGCGCAACGCGACCCTGCTCGGCGCCTATGCCAACTTCGCCGGGCGGATCAGGCGGATCCGCTACTCCGCCAATTTCGCCCGCAAACGCGAACGATGGGGCGAAGCCATGCGCGAACACGAGAGCATCCTGGAGGCGCTGCGCCGCCGCGCCGGCAGCGAACTCAGCGACATCCTGTTCACCCATCTGCGCAACAAGCGGACCGCCGCGGTCGAATATCTCAGGGCAGGCGACGCGGCAACGCCGGTGCCAGCCTGAGATTTCGGCCGATCGGATGGACCATTATTTTGCATTCAAAATATAACATTTTCCCAAACGGATTGCATTTCTTCTCGGCAGCAAATGCGGGCAGATGCAGGACGACAGCGGCCAGCGGGGCGGAATGTCCGATACGGGTTTAACGGCGCTCAAGGACCAGCTCGCCCGCGAGATCACGGGCGAGGTGCTGTTCGATACCTACAGCCGCGGCCGCTATGCCACCGATGCGTCGTTCTACCAGATCATGCCGGCCGGCGTGGTGGTGCCGCGCAGCATCGACGAGGCGCTGCGGGCGATGGCGATCTGCCGCGACGCCGGACGCAGCGTGACGCCGCGCGGAGGCGGCACCTCGCAATGCGGCCAGACCGTCAATGACGGCATCGTCATCGATTTCTCGAAGCACCTCAACCGCATCGTCTCGCTCGACGTCGCCGGCCGCGCCTGCATGGTCGAACCCGGGATCGTGCTCGACGATCTCAACCGGCAGCTCAAGCCGCACGGCCTGTGGTTTCCGGTCGACGTCTCCACCGCCTCGCGCGCCACCATCGGCGGCATGGCCGGCAACAATTCCTGCGGCGGACGTTCGCTGCGCTATGGCACCATGCGCGACAACACCTTGTCGATGGATGCCGCGCTTGCCGACGGCACCATGCTGCATTTCGGCGAGGTGCCGCGCAATCTGGCCGGGGTGAATTCCAGCGACGGCGGCCTTGCACTGTTTCGCGACATGCTTGATCTCGGCGCGCGCGAGGCGGCCGAGATATCGGAAAGATTTCCCAAGGTGCAGCGCCGCGTCGGCGGCTACAATCTCGATGCGCTGGTGCCGCGCAACGCCGCCAACAACATGGCGCATCTGCTGGTGGGGTCGGAGGGCACACTGGCCTTCACCACCAAGGTCGAACTGAAACTGTGGCCGCTCATCCGCAACAAGGTGCTGGGGGTCTGCCACTTCGGAAGTTTCTATGAGGCGATGGATGCGGCCCAGCACCTGGTGAAGCTGCGGCCGATCGCAGTCGAACTGGTCGATCGCACCATGCTGACGCTCGGCCGCGAGATCGCGATGTTCCGGTCCATCATCGGCACGGCGGTGCGCGGCGATCCCGACGCGGTGCTGATCGTCGAATTCGCCGAGCAGGACCAGGCCGAGAACATCAGGCGATTGAAGCAGCTTTCCGAACTGATGGCCGATCTCGGCTTTGGCTGGGACCGGCCGCAACGCAAATGGGGCGGCGTGGTCGAGATCACGGAGCCTGGCCTGCAGACCGCGATTGCCGAGTTTCGTGCCGCCGGCCTCAACGTCATGATGTCGATGAAGCAGGAGGGCAAGCCGGTCTCGTTTGTCGAGGATTGCGCGGTGCCGCTGCCGCATCTGGCCGATTACACCGAGCGGCTCAACCGCATCTTTGCCAGGCACGGCACCAGCGGCACCATGTACGCCCACGCCTCCGAAGGCTGCCTGCATGTGCGCCCGGTGCTGAACCTGAAACTCGAAAAGGACGTCAAGGCGATGCGCGCCATCGCCGAGGAAACCTTCGCGATGGTCAGGGAATACAAGGGGTCGCATTCCGGCGAGCATGGCGACGGCATCGTGCGCTCGGAATTTCACCAAACCATGTTCGGGCCGCGCATCACAGCCGACTTCCGCGAGGTCAAGCACCGCTTCGATCCGGATGCCGTGCTCAATCCCGGCAAGATCGTCGATCCGCCCAGAATGGACGACCGCGCGCTGTTTCGTTATCCGCCGGAATACCGGGTGCCTGCGTTGAAGACTGCGCTCGACTGGTCGGCCTATCCCGGAGCCGGCGGCGGCTTCCAGGGCGCGGTCGAGATGTGCAACAACAACGGCGCCTGCCGCAAGCTCGAAGGCGGCGTGATGTGTCCGTCCTATCGCGCCACCCGCGACGAGAAGGACGTGACGCGCGGGCGGGCCAACACGCTGCGGCTGGCGATCTCCGGCCAACTCGGAGCGGACGCGCTGGCCTCGGACGAGATGGCCGACACCATGAAACTTTGCGTGTCCTGCAAGGCCTGCCGCCACGAATGCCCCACCGGCGTCGACATGGCCAGGATGAAGATCGAAGTGCTCGCCGCGCGCGCCGCCAGGCATGGGCTGTCGCTGCGCGACCGGCTGGTGGGGTACCTGCCGCATTATGCCGGCCTGGCGTCGCGCCTCGCCCCGCTCGCCAATTGGCGCAACCACAGCCCGTGGCTGCGAAGGCTTTTGGAAAAAGCGGCTGGTATCAGCGCCAAGCGCACGCTGCCGGCGTGGCGGCGCGATGTGTTCCAGTCCGGGTTCGACGCGACCGGCCCGGCCGATGGCCGCGAGGTCGTTCTGTTCGCCGACACCTTCAACCGCGCCTTCGAGCGCGAAAACCTCGACGCCGCACTGCGCGTGCTGGTCGAGGGCGGCTACCGTGTCCACCTGCCAAAACCGGCCGATCGCGGCCGGCCGCTGTGCTGCGGGCGGACGTTCCTGTCGGCGGGACTGGTCGACAAGGCGCGCCTCGAACTCGATCGGCTGGTCGCCACCTACGCGCCATTCGCCCTGCGCGGCGTGCCGATCATAGGCCTGGAGCCGAGCTGCCTGCTGACGCTGCGCGACGAACTGCTGTCGCTGCGCTCCGATCAGCTCGCGAAAAGCGTCAGTGCCCATGCGCAATTGTTGGAGGAATTTCTGGTGGCCGAGGCCGCGGCCGGCCGCCTGAAGCTGCCGCTCGGTCCGGTCGCCGCCAAGGCCCTGGTGCACGGCCATTGCCACCAGAAATCGTTCGGCGCGTTCAAGCCCGTCGAGCAGGTGCTGCGGCTGGTTCCCGAACTCGAGGTCGAGACCATCGAAACAAGCTGCTGCGGCATGGCCGGCGCCTTCGGCTATGGCGCGGAGACCTTCGAGGTTTCGATGGCGATGGCCGAACTATCCTTGCTGCCTTCGATCCGGCGCGATGGCTCGGCGCTGGTGGTCGCCGACGGCACCTCGTGCCGGCACCAGATCAAGGATGGCGCCGGACGCGGCGCCCTTCACGTCGCCCGCGTGCTGGTGATGAGCCTCGACAGCACGCCGGCAAGCCCATATTGCTCTCCCAACGCAAAGGAACCCAGCCATGGCTGAACTCACGCTCGACGTCGCCCGCAAAATTCTCGACGCCGCTCTCGCCAAGAGCGTCGAAAAGAAGCTAAAGCCCCTGGTCGTGACCGTGCTCGACACGCGCGGCTGCGTCAAAGTCACCGCCGCGCAGGACGGCACCAGCCTGATGCGGGCCGAGATCGCGCATGGCAAGGCCTACGGGGCGCTCGCCATGGGCATGGGGTCAAGGGCGCTGTATCAGCGCGCGCAGGAGCAGCCCTATTTCATCGGCGCGATGAATACGATGGCTCAGGGCGCGCTGGTGCCGGTGCCCGGCGGCGTGCTGATCCAGGACGGCGCGCAACTGCTCGGCGCCGTCGGGATCAGCGGCGACACTTCCGACAATGACGAGGCCTGCGCGATCGCCGGCATCGAGGCCGCCGGGCTGAAGGCGAACGCGGGCTAGTCTTGCCGCTCACTTCCCCGGCCATGACGGCTTGCGCTTTTCGCCAAAGGCTTTCAGCCCCTCCTTGGCGTCCTCGGTCATCGCCAACAGGGCGATCTGGCTTTCGGTGTAGGCGATGCTCTCGTCGAACGACATCGCCGCGATCGCGCGCATGGCGTATTTGCCGCGCCGGATCGCGGTTGGCGACTTGTCGACGATGCGGCCGATCAACCAGTCGATCTTGCCGTCGAGTTCGGCGGATGGCACCACGTAATTCAATAGCCCGGCGGACCGTGCGGCCCCGGCATCGAACGGTTCGCCGGTCAGCGCCCATTCGTTGACCAGCCGACGCGGCGCGATCGACTGCAGCAGGCTCATCACCTGCATCGGAAACACGCCGACCTTGACCTCGGGCAATCCGAACAGCACGTGGTCGGCGGCCACGGCCATGTCGGTCATGCACAACAGGCCCATGCCGCCGGCCATGCAGACGCCGCCGACCCGCGCGATCGCCGGCTTGGTGGCATTCTGCGACAGCCGCAACAGATCGGCGTAGTCGACATTCGGCCGGGCAAAATCCATCGCGAAGGCGCCGCTGCTGTTCTGCAGATCGGCGCCGGCGCAGAACGCCTTGTCGCCGGCGCCGGTCAGCACGATCACGCGCACGTCCTTGTCGTCATGGGCGTCGCGATAGCCCCTGGCGATGCCGGCGATGACGTCGCCATTGATGGCGTTGCGCTTGTCCGGCCGGTTGATGGTGATCCAGAACGCCTGCCCGCGCTTTTCCAGAATCACGCTGTTGTTGTCGGTCATTGCCCTGCCGCTCGCCTTGTTGCCGCCGGCGGACATTAGAGCATGATCCGGAAAAGTGGGCACCGGTTTTCCGAAAAGATCACGCTCCAGCGGCAGGTTGACGGCGGCCGCGAGCAGATTCCAGGGTTGATTCAAGGTCGATCTAGGGCGTCGGGATCGCGGCGGACGCCGCCTTCCTGACCCAGACCTTGTTGTCGTGGAACGCAGCGCCCCCGACCGGCGCGACCGCCTCGGCCCCGGTCAGCATGTTGATCCCGTGGCCGCCGATATGGGCCTTGTTCGGGTGCACCGATTCGGCGATCAGCACGCCGCGGCGCAGGCCCTCGAACAGTTTTGCGGTCAGCGTGGTCTCGCCCCTGACATTGCCGAGGGTGACGGCATCACCGTCGGCAATGCCGAGCGGCGCGGCATCGTCGGGATGGATCATCACACTCGGCGCGCCCTCGCGCGCCTGCGACGACGGCGTTTCGTTGAAGCTGGTGTTGAGGAAGCTACGCGACGGGCTGGTGGCGAGCCGGAACGGATGGGCCTCGTCGGCCTCCTCGATCGCGGTCCAGTGATCGGGCAAGGACGGCATCTGGTCCCAAGCCCCCATCATGCCGGCATTGCCGAGCGGAACCCGCGCCCAGTCCGCCCTGAAGTGGAACTTGCCGTCGGCATGCGCAAATCCGTCGAGATAATGCGAGGTGCGGAAGTCAGGCTGCAGGTCGCGCCACAGATCGGCTTCGAGCGCCTCGATGCCGCCATGACCGCTGTTCTTCAGCGTGGCGTCGATCAGCTGGCGCGGCGACATTTCGAATCCGGGATGGGTCGCGTTGAGCCGGCGGGCGAGGCCGCGCAGCACCTCATGGTTGGAGCGGCATTCGCCGGGCGGCTCGATCAGCTTGGCGCCGACCGAAATGTGCTGCTGGCCGCCGCCGTAATAGAGATCGTCGTGCTCGATGAACATGGTCGCCGGCAGAACCAGGTCCGCCATCGCTGCGGTCTCGGTCATGAACTGCTCATGCACCACCGTGAACAGGTCTGGACGCGCGAACCCCTGCCGCACCAGCGCCTGCTCGGGCGCCACCGTCATCGGATTGGTGTTCTGGATCAGCATCGCCTTGACGGGCGGACCATGCTTCAGCGCCACGGGATCGCCGGTCAGGATCCGTCCGATCTTCGACTGATCGAGCACCCGGGTGCCGTGGTCGATCACGTCATGGCCTTCGATCAGCGATTCGTTGAACTTCCAGATCGCGTAATTATTGAAGAAGGCGCCGCCGCCCTCGTATTGCCAGGCACCGGTCACGGCCGGGATGCACAGCGCCGCGTGCATCTGCGCCGCGCCGTTGCGGCTGCGGGTAAAACCATAGCCGAGCCGGAAGAACGAGCGCTTGGTCTGCCCGACCGCGCGGGCGAAAGCCTCGATCTCCTCGACCGGCACGCCCGATATCGATGAGGCCCACTCCGGCGTGCGGGTCGCAAGATGCGCCTCGAGCTCACCGGGACAATCGGTATAGCGCGCCAGATAGTCGCGGTCGGCATAGCCTTCGCGGAACAGCACGTGCATGACGCCGCAGGCGAAGGCGCCGTCGGTGCCGGGCCGCAGCAGGATCTTGATATCGGCCTGCTTCATGGTGTCGTTGTTGTAGACATCGATGGCCGCGATCCTGGCGCCGCGTTCCTTGCGGGCGCGGGCGGCGTGCGTCATCACATTGACCTGGGTGTTGACCGGATTGGTGCCCCAGATCACCACCAGATCGGAGACACCCATCTCGCGCGGATCGACGCCGGCGACCTTGCCGGTGCCGGCGGCGAATCCCACCCGCGCGATGGTCGAACAGATGGTGCTGTAGAACCGGGAATATTTTTTGACATGGGCGAGGCGGTTGATGCCGTCGCGCATCACCAGACCCATGGTACCTGCATAATAATAAGGCCACACCGACTCGGCGCCGAACTCGCGCTCGGCCTGATTGAACCGCGACGCGACCTCGTCCAGCGCATCGTCCCATGAGATCCGCGCGAACTTGCCCGATCCCTTCGGACCGACGCGGAACTGCGGATAGGTCAGCCGATCCGGATGATGAACGCGCTCGGCATAGCGCGCAACCTTGGCGCAGACCACGCCGGCGGTATAGCTCTGCAGCTTGGAACCACGCACCCGGCCGATGCTCTGGCCGTCGATCACCTCGATATCGAGCGCGCAGGCCGACGGGCAATCGTGCGGACAGGTGGAATGCCGGATCTCGACCTTGGCGTGCTGGTTCATGGCTCGATAGCTAGCATCAAAAGCCGTGGCCGCCGAGCGCATTTATCCGGCATGCGGGTGCGAAAATTGCGCGCAGGCCATGCGTCCTGCGCCGAGACAACACCGCCAAAGACGGTCGGAGGGTCAAAGGACAGGCCGGTTCTGGCCGGTCTTTCGGGGGTGGCCCGATCTGTTCCGGAACCAGACCATTGCCGCTAGACTTTCATCCGCCTCCGGTCCAACACACAATAAAAATCGGGAGGTTGAAATGACGGGCCGAAGCCCCGCCCAAAGGCAAAGGCTCGCTCTCGCACTGGCGGCAACGCTGCTTGTTGCTCCGGTTCGCCTTGCCACCCCCGCTGTCGCGCAGGATTATCCGACGCGGGCGATCCGGATCATCGTTCCCTTTGGCGCCGGCGGCCCGGCCGATGTCGCGGCGCGCCTGATCGGCAGCGCCCTGCAGGAGAGTTTTGGCCAGCCCTTCGTGGTCGAGAACCGGGCCGGCGCCGGCGGCGTGATCGGCACGCTCGAGGCCGCGAAATCGCCGCCGGACGGCTACACGCTCTTGATGATATCGAATACCCAGACCGCGAATGAATCGCTGGTGCCGCAGCGCAAATACCAGTTGATGCGCGATCTGGCGCCGGTCGCCCCGGTCAATTACTCCGACCTCGTGGTCGTCGTGCATCCGCAGGTCGAGGCCAGCACGCTGCAGCAATTGATTGCGCTGGCCAAATCGCAGCCGGGAAAGCTGAACTACGCGTCGGCCGGCCAGGGCACGCCGTATCACATGGCCGGCGAACTGTTCAAAACTATGGCCGGCATCGACCTCGTGCACGTTCCCTACCGCAACAGCGGCGATGCGCGCAGCGGCGTCATTGGCGGACAGGTGCAGATGATGATCGATGCGGTTCCGACCATGGCGCCCAACATCAATGCCGGCCAGGTTCGGGCGCTCGCCACCACCGGCAAGACCCGTTCCAGCGTGCTGCCGGAGGTGCCGACGGTCGCCGAAGCCGGCGTCGCCGGATACGAGGCGACCATCTGGCTCGGATTGATGGCGCCGATGGGCACGCCGAAGCCGATCATCGATCGGCTCAATGCCGCCGTGAGCGCCTTCGTCAAGCGGCCTGAGATCGTCAAGCTCTGGACCGAACAGGGCGCCGTGGCGATGTCGATGACGCCGGAGCAGTTCGAGAAATTCCTGCGCGACGATATTGCAAAATCGGCCAATGTCGTCCAGCAATTCGGCGACAGGCCGTAAACGGAGGTGGCAGCCTCGATGCCGAGCATTCGATTCCGCCTCAATGGCGTCGAGACCGATGTCGACGCCGATCCCGATTCATCGCTGCTCAGCATCCTGCGCGGTCGCCTGCGCATGACCGGGCCGCATTTCGGCTGTGGCGCCGACGAATGCGGCGCCTGCAACGTCATTGTCGGCGACCGCGCGGTGGCCTCCTGCGATACGCCGCTATGGGCGGTCGCGGATCGCGAGATCACCACCATCGAGGGGCTGGGAAGCGAACGCGAGCCGCATCCCCTGCAGCAGGCCTTCATCGTCGAACAGGCGCTGCAATGCGGCTATTGCGTCTCCGGAATCCTGATCAGCGCCGCGGCGCTGTTGATGCGCAACCCGAACCCCGCCGACGCCGAGGTCAGGGCGGCGCTGGACCGCAACCTCTGCCGTTGCGGTTCGCATAACCGCATGGTGCGGGCGGTGCTGCGCGCGGCGCAAGCGATGGCCGGCCGATGACCGGGCCCGCAGCCTCCCCTCCCCGCCAATTGCCGGTCAGCCTGGCGGCGAACCCGATGCTGTCGTCATGGGTGCGGTTCTCGGTCGAAGGCCAGGTGATGGTGTCTCCGGGCAAGGTCGAGATCGGGCAAGGCATCGTGACCGCGCTGGCCCAGATCGCCGCCGACGAACTCGACGTCGATATCGGCCGGGTGCAGATGATCCGCACCACGACGGCGGCCAGCCCGAATGAGGGCGTCACCTCGGGCAGCCTTTCGGTGCAGCAGTCGGGACGCGCCATCCGGCAGGTCTGCGCCGAGGTCAGGCAGATCTTTCTCGAGGTCGCCTCCGAGCGCCTGGGCGTCGAGGCCAGTGCCCTCGATATCCAGGACGGCACCATGACGGGACCCGGCAATATCAGCACCAGCTACTGGGAGCTCGCCGCCGATGTTTCGCTGGAGCGCAACGCGACGGCAGGTGCGGTGCCGAAATTGGCAACGCAGCGCAGGCTTGCCGGAAATTCGGTGCAAAGGCTGGATATCCCCGACAAGGTTTTCGCAAAGCCGCGCTTTATCCACGATTGCGCGTTTGCCGGAATGCTGCATGGCCGCGTGCTGCGATCCGAAATCTCGGCTGCAAAACTCGTCGCGATGAAGGAGGACGGCGCGCGCGCCGTTGCCGGCCTGATCACCGTCGTGCGCGACGGCAGCTTTGCCGGCGTGGTGTGCGAGACCGAGGCCGGCGCAGAGGCCGCGTTGCTGGCGCTGCGCAAGGGCGCGGCATGGTCGGCGACTGAGACGCTTCCCGATGAAGACCGGCTGGCGGAATGGCTGAAGGCCCAGCCGGTGGAATCGACCGTCATCGACACCAGGATCACGGCCCTGACGGCTGCCAGGAGCCGTACGATGCGGCGGCAATACACCCGCCCCTATCTCGCCCACGCCTCGATCGCGCCATCCTGCGCCATCGCCCAATGGGCCGCAGACCAGGTCCGGGTCTGGACCCACAGCCAGGGGGTCTATCTGCTGCGCGCCGATCTTGCGCTGGTGCTCGGATTGCCGGTCGAGAACATCACGGTCGAGCATGTCGAGGGGGCCGGCTGCTATGGGCACAATGCCGCCGACGATGTCGCGCTCGACGCTGTTCTCCTGGCCAAAGCTGCCGCCGGCCGACCGGTCCGCGTGCAATGGTCGCGCCAGGATGAGATGTCGCATGCGCCGTTCGGTGCGGCGATGGCGATCGACATCGAAGCCGATCTCGATGCGCAGGGCGAAATCGTCGGCTGGCGCCACAGCATCTGGAGCAACGGTCACGCCGCGCGGCCGGGACGCGCCGCCGCGCCGGCCCTGCTGGCGGGCACCGAACTGGCGAGCCCGTTTCCGCGCACGATTTCCACCAATCCGCCGCAGGCCAATGGCGGCGGCGGCGATCGCAACGCGATTCCGCTCTACGATTTTCCGTGCTGGACCATCGAAAGCCATCGCCTGAAAACCATGCCGATCAGAACCTCCGCGCTGCGGACGCTGGGCGCGCAAGGCAACGTCTTTGCGATCGAATGCTTTATCGACGAGGTGGCGACCGCCCGCGGCGAGGACCCCGTGGCTTTCCGGCTGCGTCATCTGAGCGACCCGCGGGCGCAGGACGTGATCCGCGCCGCAGCCAGCCGCGCGAACTGGAAGCCCGAGCGGCAACCCGGCCGCGGCCATGGCATCGGCTTTGCGCGATACAAGAACACCGGCGCCTATTGCGCCGTGGTGGCCGAGATCGAGGGCGCCGAGGATATCAGCGTCAAGCGGCTGACCATCGCGGTCGATGTCGGCGAGGCCATCAATCCGGACGGCGTGGTCAACCAGATCGAAGGTGGCGCGATCCAGGCCACTAGCTGGGTATTGAAGGAGCGCGTTCGCTTCGACCGCCAGCGCATCACCAGCAACAGCTGGAGCGCCTATCCGATCCTTCGCTTCAGCGAAGTGCCCGAGGTGCAGGTCGAAATCCTTGCCCGGCCGCAGATCGAACCGGTGGGCGCCGGCGAGGCCGCCCACGGCCCGGTCACGGCGGCGATCGCCAATGCGGTTTTCGACGCGCTGGGCGTGCGGGTCTGCGATCTGCCGATCACGCGCGACAGCCTGATCGCGGCGATGGAGTTGAGCGCGTGAGCGCCTTGCAGATTCTCAGCGGCGGCGCGGCCCAGGGCCTGGTGGCTGCGCTTGCGCCATCGTTCAAGGCGCTGACCGGCCTCGACATCGCCGGCGCGTTCGGCGCGGTCGGCGCCATGGCGGACGAGTTGCGTGCCGGCACACCTGCCGACATCGTGGTGCTGACGGCGGCCAAGATCGCGGAACTGGCCGGCGAAAACCTCGTGGTCACAGCCTCGATCGCCGACATCGGCCTGGTCGAAACCGCGCTCGCGATCCGTGCCGGCGATCCGGAGCTCACGGTCAACGATGCCGCGGAACTGCGCGCGGCGCTGCTCGCCGCCGACGAGATCTTCGTTCCCGATACCAAAACCTCGACGGCCGGGATCCATGTGGCGAAGGTGCTGCAGCAGCTCGGCATTGCCGGCGAGGTCGCCGACCGGCTCCGGATCTTTCCCAATGGCGCGACCGCGATGCGCCGTCTGGCTCAGTCCGACGCGGCAAGGCCGCTCGGCTGCACGCAATCGACCGAGATCATCAGCACCAAGGGCGTGCTGCTCACGGGATCGCTGCCGAAGGGATGCGAACTTTCCACCATGTATACGGCGGCGGTGGCCACGCAGGCCGCCAGGGCACGGCAGGCCCAGGCGCTGATCGATCTGTTGATCGGCACGGATCAGCGCGGGCTGCGCGAGCGGGCCGGTTTTCTGGGCATTGACGTCAGGTAGCGCGGTCGAGCGCGGACTTCACCGCGACGAATTTGCGCCGCGCATGTCCGTTATCGGGGGTGATCCGGACTCCTCTGGTGCAGCGCGGAATCGACGCGAATTGTGAAGGTTTGCGGATGCCGGCCCCATGAAGGTGGCGCAGCGCGCGCGGAGGGGCCGGCGTACGCAAACCTCCAAGGGAGGAAACCGCGGGAGGTGTGGCGAGTCATGTCTTCGATCATGCG
>Ga0182030_10005425_pt1 | contig 27075 bp, 34 predicted proteins | sample 812S3MmetaG_FD_121299 | JGI IMG/M metagenome (GOLD analysis project Ga0182030, IMG submission 121299) | Permafrost microbial communities from Stordalen Mire, Sweden - 812S3M metaG (Illumina Assembly) | ecosystem: Environmental > Terrestrial > Soil > Wetlands > Permafrost | place: Sweden...
GCCGATGAACGTTTCGTCCACTTCGACGTGACCGGAAACCTTATCGAACGATCCGGTATGCACGGCGAAACGGATGCGGTGCATCATGTGCCATGCGGACTTCTGAGTGATTCCCAGGTCGCGGTGGATCTCATAGGAACTGATTCCGTTCTTGCAGCCGAACACCATCCAAACGGCGGCAAGCCATTTATCCAGACCTAACGGGGAATCCTCGAAGATCGTTCCGACCTTGAGTGAGAACTTCTGACGGGGATGATTGGCGTAGCACTTGTAGAGTTTGGCGTTTTCCAGGTAGGCGACTTTGTCGGACCCGCAAGTGGGGCATTTAACTACGCCGTCCGCCCATCGAATCTCGATCATGAACTTACGGCAGTTCTCATAATCGCTGAAGTAGATTATTGCTTCCTGAAGAGTCTTAGGGGCTTCCATGTATCAATCATGCCATGAAAACGCCGGTCAGTCAAGTAAATTCATGCCCTAATTTGGGTTTGCCTACCAAGGGCCGAAGTCTGTTTCACAACGTGAGCCACTGACTCCAGTCGCCAGACTCCGCCGCGTCCGGAACTCCGCGTGGTTTCTCCAGAGATGGGCAATCCGTTTGGAACTAAGCCACCGCCCGCAGATGTTGTTCAATTTGTAAGCATCCTGTCGGAGGCTGGATGCCGCAGAGTTTCTCTTCCGATTGCTCTTCCCGAATGTGGGGAGTGGCTTGTGCGAATCATTGGCTCGAAGAATCGTCTCGTGTATGGGGTGTACCGCCGCCACATGAAAACGATTAGCTATCTCGGCCAGATCGACAGGCCCTTTGGGGCGCCGGCGACAGCGCGCAGTTGGAACACAATACTCTTAGTGCTACGGATTCTGAAATCCCCCGAGCCCGGCAGATAGACTGCCCGAGCTGGGAACGTGGATAGGCAATGATCGACGACCAGGAGTCCGGCAATCCCCATGAGCGCGCAGTCGGCGTCCCGTCGAGTCGCCGCCGCCGTTCCTGGATGGCGGCGCATTTCTTCCCTCCTTATATGATGATGAGCCCGGACGTTCCGCAACCGGCGCCGGACGTGGCGTCGTTGACGGGGAATGGAATAACGCCCCGGCCAGGAGTAAACGACGCGACGTGGGGGCGGGACGGGGGCAACGGTGGTAGCACGTCGGCATCGACGGGGACGAGCGAGTGGGCCTCCATTCGTGCCAGCAGACGACTCGCGGGCCACAGTGTTCTGTGAGGCAGTGGTGGAATCCTAGCCGACGTGTCGGTCCTAATTCGATTCAGCACATGCGGATACGTCAACGCGCTGCGGCTATTCGACATCGGACTGGGTCAGATCGGCACCACTCGCGAGGCCGAAGTCCCTCGGGAGATCGGCCCTGAAAGGTGGCGCCATTGGCACTATCGGCTTCTCGTTGACCAGGCGTGGGCCCGATTCGGGATCCACGCGTACGCTGGGTCGGAACAGGATTTGAAGGATGCCGTCGCGCTTGAAACTACTACGCCGGCGGCCTATTGCCTGCTATTGCAGGTTCAAGTACGGCGCGGCGAGTTGGACAGCATATCGGCCCGATCGGGAGTTGCAGAGATGGACTTCCGCCGCGATGATACCTCTAGAAGCAGTGCGGTGAGCAACGAAATGCGATAATTCCCCCGATATGCCCAATGCCAATGCTCCATTTTTCCCCGTTATCTATGTGCGCGGTTACGCAATGACTGGGCGCGAAAAGGACGAGACCACATCTGATCCCTTCTGCGGATTCAATCTCGGCTCAACCGTTTATCGCGCGACAACGAACAAGGATAAACCGCTAAAATTCGTCTTCGAATCTCCCATCCTTCGGTTGATGACGGAACATGATTATACCGACGTCTACCACGAAGGGTTAGACATCATGGACCCGGATTGGACGGGCTGGCTTGCGCCGCGATCCATCATTATCTACCGCTACTATGAACAGGATTCCTCGCTATTGGGCCTCAATGATCACCTACAATCCGGCCAATGAGGATCACCTGGAATGCGGCCAATGGGCTTCGGTGCGCGGGCAACGGAGTTCATGGGCCTCCTGGGCCGACTCCCGGACATAGTTTGGCGCAGCGAAGGGAAGAACCGTCGAGAATCCTATTTCTTTTCAGAACTTCGAGATAGGGGCGAATGGGATGACAGAAAAGCGATAAATCCTGGGGTCGCAGGGGCAAAGCCCCCGGAGGCACCGGAGTGGCAGGGAATGAAGCACTTTTCTTTGGCCGGATTTTGGGTGACCACTTATGGCCGGATTTGGGTGATCACCGAGGTATTGGGCACGCCGGGGAAGCACGATATCCCTTATTTCGCTAGGGGTCTCAGCGACCTGATCCTCAAGGTGCGGGATGCAATCTGCCGCCCGCCTCCAGATTGGGACCCCCCAAAAAGCTACGCCATGGGAGATTGCGTCTTATACTCAAGCCTCGCGAGGATGAAGTGATTACAGCGGAATGCATCGGCGGCGCTGGCACTGAGGTGCGTTCGGGATTACCGCCACCGCTGCCACCGTCTCGCGCCACGTCGCGTCGTTGGCTCCCGTCCGTGGCCCTCGTCGCCTTTCCCGCCATCGACATCACGTCCACCGCGGGTTTCCAAAGGGTTCGCCAGCACCGCAATGGTCCGAGGCGTAAAGAAGCGCAATGAGTTTCGATGTTACGATCGAGCAGCGACTCCACATCTGCCCGCGTAGCAGCGACAGTCCTTCTATTAACCATGACCTGGCGCGAGTATCACGAATCTACACGGCACAGCGTTGAATCGCTGAGGCGGACACCGCATGTTCTGGACTGGGTGAATATGCCCGACCCTTTCCGTCATTACGAGGGCGTGCCGGTGCTCGATCTGCCCGCAGATCCACCGAATCTTGAAATGCCAGCCCTCGACGTGCTCCGCGGCGACCTCGGCGACACGCCTGCCGGCGACGGACCAACATTCCTTTCGCAACTGCTGTTCTATTCCGCTTCTATTAGCGCGTCCAAGCTCGCTCCCTCCACCGGATACCGGTATGCGTTGCGCGTGAATCCGTCCTCCGGCAATCTGCATCCGACTGAATTTCACTTCCTCACCAGAGGCCTGAAGGAATGGCCCGACGGGCTGTATCATTACCGTCCCTCTTCGCACATGGCCGAACAGCGTGCACTGGGGGAGTTTGAGATAAAGCTGGCCGGTAGCTGCGCGCCAATTGTGTTTGTCTTAACCAGCATTGCGTGGCGCGAGGCGTGGAAGTATCGTGAGCGGGCATATCGATACTGTCTTCATGACATGGGGCACGCCTGGCAAGCCCTCGCGCTCGCCGCCCGAGCCGTCGGCTGCGACAGCGATGCTAGCGGTCATTTCCCGGACGATGAACTGGCGCAGTCCTGTCGCCTCCACGAAGATGAGTGGCCCATGCTCATTGTCGAACTCCGTGGCAGGTCCATTCCATTGCGCGAACCAGACGTCGGTGAACCCGTTTGGTACGGAGGGCACGCCAATCAGCTCTCGAACGAAAGAACTGCTTACGCGAGCATCGACGAGATTCACGACGCTACGAAGCTCAGCGAGCGCGCGTGGCGCGGCATCTCAACCGCCGAGCCTGCTGCCACCGGCTCCGGCCAGATCAAACTGCCTCCTCCAGCCTCATCGAAACGATCCTTTGGCGAGGTCGCCCGAACGCGGCGTTCGGCACTCAACTTCCTGGGTGGAATGCGATCGATGTCGTTGACGCAACTCTCGGCGATCCTGGCTGCTGCGACCCGGCCGTTTTGTGCTGACTTTGCCAGCGCGAATTTCATCCAGCTCTATCTGTACGCCCATCGCGTCGACGGGCTGCCATCGGGTGTGTACAGGCTCTGGCCTGAGCCGGCCGAGTTGGAACTGATCAAAAGTGGCGACCAGCGCGTCGCGGCCGCGGGTCTCAGCCTCGGACAGGACCTCGCCGGTAACGCATGCGTGGCGATCTCGATGATCGGCGACCTTGATCGTGCCGTCCGCGCTCATGGTGATCGTGGTTATCGCTATGTGCATTTCGAAGCAGGCGCCATCGGTCACCGCCTGTATCTCGCCGCGGAGGCGCTTGGACTAGGGGCGACCGGCATCGGCGCGTTCTACGATAAGGAGGTGCACCATCATCTCGGTCTCGCGCCCGAAAAGGGACAGGTCGTCTACCATTTCGCGATCGGTTATCCCGTCTTCGATCCGCGCCTTGAGGCATGAGATCGCCATGGTGGGTATTCTGGTGCATGACGACAATCATTTCATCGTGCGTGGTCCGTTACCCGACCGAGAGGTCGCCTTGGCACTCATTCGACACTGGTCCCTCATTCAGATCGGAGCGACAACGCCGCTTCCGCTCGATCAATGGCAAATCGTCTCGCGAGAGTTCCGAGAGAATCTGGAATGGGCAGTGGTCGTACCTGGAGACGATGAGATGTCTCCTGCGGTGACGAGGTTACTGGACGAGCTGTCGGCGCGGGGAATTACTATACACGACTCCCGCTACGGGCCCTGGTAGAACAAGTGAGACAGTCAACCGTCGCAGTAATGGCGTTGTCTGAGGTTGAGCGGCCGGGCGGAAGAACACCCCGCCGCTGAAGTGGCGCCTCACTGTACCGGCAGGAAGCTCGGCACCGCAACCAATCACACGCGGACGGCACACCTGCCGATCGTTGTGCCCTCCGATCCCGCCGTGGCCCCACCGTTCGCACCGTCGCGCGCCACGTCGCGTCGTTTGCTCTCGGTCGGGGCATACTTCCCTTCACCGCCAACGACGCCACGTCCGCCGACGTTTGGGCAACCTTGGTTCTGTATTGTGCAGAGCCAAGAAACACGCCGCGGGAGGCGGCTCCTTTCTCGTATCAACGAGGCTGCCTTCCGTGGACGGCGTTTCGCCTTCATATGAGCCCTTCTTCACGCGGCCAGATCTGGGTCAAGGCCGGAGCGGGCGCGGATGCGACGGGGGTTTGTGTCCTGTTATTGCTCTGCGCTTTACACACTAGGGCACAAGGACGATCTTGCCGCGTGTATGACGCTGCTCAAGCTCTCGATAAGCATCGCGAACCTCGGCCAGACGATAGACCTTCGCGATCGGGATCTCCAGACGGCCGGCCGCCAGCAGCCCAGCAAGTTGCGCGAGCACGTCTGCAGTCGCGCCTTCATGGTTACCTTCCGTCTTTACACCATACTCAGCCGCGGCGCCGAAGTCGATGATCGTGTCGATTCGATGTGGAGCGACGCCCAACTTAAGTGCAAGTTCGACGTACCCGCCGCCGAATGTGTCAATGAAGGCATCCACTGTCCCTCCGGATGCGGCACGGATCCGATCTTCAACCCCCTCACCATAGGTAACAGGAATTACGCCGTGATCGGCGAGCCACTTGTGATTGGCGTCGCCGGACAAGCCGATCACTTTGGCCCCGGCATTCCTGGCCAACTGCACGGCGATGGAGCCTACCCCACCCGCGGCACCGGAGACCACGACCGTGTCGCCCGCGTTCAAATTGACGCTCCGTACCGCCGCGTAAGCCGTGGTGCCAGCCACGAACAGGGCGCCGGCTTGCTCCCACGATACGTTTGAAGGGCGCGGCACGAGGTTGCCGGGCTCGACGACCACGAACTCAGCTTGGCTCGATCTGTCGTTGGTGAATCCAATGACCTCATCACCCACCGCGACATTCGCCTCTCCCGAGCCGACCTCCTCAACGGTGCCGGCGAGATCACTGCCCTGCCCTGAAGGAAATGTGGAAGGCCAGCGGTCGGCAAACATTCCTTTGCGGATCGAGGTCTCGCCCGGATTAATGCTCGCAGCTCTTACCCGCACAAGGACCTTCCCTGGCCCGGGGCGGGGCGGTCGACTTCTACCACTTGCAGAACTTCGAGCCCGCCATAGTTATCGAATCTCACTGCACGCGGCATAGCGTTTCTCCTCTCATGAGCAACACTGCTAGTAGATTCCTTTCGGCCGCTCCCCGATTCGGCAAACTTGCCGGATTGGCATGGAGCTTTTACGAACAATCCGCCCTCTCAGGAAGAGCCCGTCTCGGACGGATTGTTTCCGCGCTCAATTGATCAACCGGTTCCAGACGATTGTCGAATTGTTCGTGCCGCCTGGGAACGAGATTAGGCACAGGAACTCGGCTGCGATCCGCGAATCTCTTTCGACAAATCGTCATAGGCCGCACGCTCCGTCCAATTAGGTCCTCGCGTTGCTGACGGGAACAGCGGGAATCAGCGGCCCGTTCGTTTAGCCCACGTACCGTCGTACCGCCGCCGTTGCCACCGTCGCGCGCCACGTCGCGTAGTTTACTCCTGGCCGGAGCATTCTCCCTTTCCCGCCATCGGCGCTACGTCCGCCGCCGTTGCACAACGTTGGGGCAGCACCGCCCAGAACCCGTGAGAAGCGCCGCAGAAAGCATCCCCGTCCGCGCATCGCTCGGGCCTCCTTCCGTGGACGGCGTTTACCAGGACGGCTCGCGTTGATCCGCCGCCAAACTTCCTCTAAGAGGACGTCTGGGGGGCTTGGCCGGACCAGATTACCGAGCCGGCGTTTATACAACCCGTGACGGCCGTCGCTGGATACTGGTCGAGCTTCAGGCGCAATCCTGCCCCGTTTCCGATAGCGAAATCAGAGGGGAGCCGTTGCATCATCGAACCGCCTCTCAACATGATCCAAACGTCACGAGCCCCCCGCGCCTTTGTGTTACGCTCCTTGCTTTAACGGTTCGGCCGCTCAAGAAGGAGTCAATATGAAGCTCGCGGGGATGGCGCTTTGTCCGGTCCTGTTTTCGGTTTGCGTGGCGCAGACCGCTTATGTGAACCCGTTCGTCGGCACGTCGCTGAGCCCATTAGGGGAACCGGGCAACACGAATCCTGGCGCGACTCGACCGTTTGGAATGCTGTTCTGGGGCCCGGATCAGGTGAAGGGTCGGTATTATCGATACGAGAATACTTCGACCAGAGGATTCAGTCTCACCCACTTGAGTGGCACCGGCTGTCCGGCGTTTGGTGATGTACCGATCCTACCGGTGCTGGGGACGCCCGTGATTCAGAAGGATCCGTACGAGGCTGCTTACGATCCGAAGGATCAGTCGGCGGAGCCCGGATATTTCGGAGTGAAACTCAGCTCGGGAATTCAGGTCCAACTCGCTGCCGATGTACATTCGGGAATCGCGGAACTGCGTTACCCCGCCGGTGGAGGCGCGCATACCGTGCTGCTGGATCTCGGTCGCAACAATACAGGGGTCAACGATACAGAGGTCCATTTTCAGGGCCGGATGGTGACGGGATGGATTGCCAGCGGCAAGTTCTGCAATAAGCGAAATGAGTATCGCCTGTACGTCGCGATGGAGTTTGATGCCACTCCGGCGAAGATGGAAACCCTCGACAAGGGAGCATATATCAGCTTCGCGGAGACCGTCACTGCGCTTCACATGAAAGTGGGACTCTCCTATGTGTCCGTCGCCAATGCAGCGCTAAATCTGAAGCAGGAGATCCCTCATTGGAGCCTCGAAAGAGAGCGCGCGGACGCTCGGGCGGCTTGGGACAAATTGCTGGGCCTGATCGAAGTGAACGGCGGGACGGATTCGCAACGGCGAACGTTTTACTCGGACCTATATCATTCGCTGATACATCCTTCGACTTTCAGCGACGTAAACGGCGAGTATTTGGGATTCGACGACAAGGTTCACCAAGCGAATGGCCGGACGCAGTTCGCGAACTTTTCGGGTTGGGACATTTACCGCTGCCAGGTGCAGTTGATCGCGATCCTGATGCCGCAGGTGGCCAGCGAGATCGCGCAATCGCTGGTCGCCGATGCGGAACAGGGCGGAGCCTTGCCCCGATGGTCGGTGGCAAACAACGAAGCCGGGAGCATGGTCGGCGATCCTGCGGATCTGATCCTGGCCAGCATTTACGCTTTCGGCGGGCGCGACTTCGACACGGCCGGCGCGCTGAAAGCGATGCTGCACGGAGCGAATGATCCTGACGCCAAGATGCGCTGGTCGAGGGCGCGGCCCCATGGGGACGAGTATTTGCGCCAGGGCTACGTCCTGGAGGACGAACGCAAGCCCTTCGGAGCAGCGTCGATCACTCTCGAATACACCAGCGCGGATTTCGCCATCTCGCAGTTCGCCAAAGCCCTGGGCGATACGGCGAACGCACGGGAATTTCTGACCAAGTCGGCGAACTGGCGCAAGATTTTCGATCCCGAGACGAAGTACATCCGGCCCCGCGAGGCGAATGGAAACTTCCTGCTCGATTTCGATCCCGGCAAAGGCGCTGGATTCGTGGAAGGGAATTCGGCGCAATATACGTGGATGGTTCCTTACGACCTCGGTGGCGTCGTCGCAGCGATCGGCGCGGACGAAGCCAACACGCGCCTCGACAGGTACTTCAGCCAATACGGCAGCTATTTCGGCGGGCCGTATTTCCGGATCGCGAATGAACCGAGTATGGAGTGTCCCTGGATTTACAATTGGACGGGCCGTCCATGGCGCGCTCAGGAAGTGGTTCGCAAAACTCTGACGGATCTGTTCACGGATAAAACCAGCGGCCTTCCGGGCAACGACGACTTAGGCGCGACATCCGCGTGGGCGGTATTTGCGCAGCTTGGAATTTACCCTGAGATCCCGGCAGTCGGCGGCTTTGCGCTGAACAGTCCAATATTCCCCGATGTCAGGTTGAAGCACGGCTCGCGGGAGATCAGAATTCACGCCGCAGGCGCTCCGGACAAGATGTACATTCGAAATGTCGCGCTCGATGGAAAGGCTGTCAGCAATTGGATTCCGTGGGGAGAGTTTTCCAATGCGAAACGGTTGGACTTTACCTTGAGCGCCTCGCCGTATATGGACGCGGGACAAATACCGCCGTCGTTTGCGCCTGCCGGGAATGAGTAACGCCTCGGCGCTTTCGACCGGGGCCCTTACCAGGTTGATCTTGATTTAGTATTTGCGAGGGAGGACGGTAGCCCGCTGAAGCCCGACTCTATCTCTGCGGCTGTTTCGGTTTACTCCGGGTGGGCGGCACGCTTGTTCATTCCCCTCGATGCCGTCGTGCCACCACCTATCCCACCGTCGCGCGCCACGTCGGGTCGTATGCTCCCGGTTGGCGCGTTGTTCCTTCCCCGCCGGCAACGCCACGTCCGCCGTCGGTTACGGAACGCCGTTGGCCGATCCGATCACGGTGGAGTTCGTGACGGCAACGCAGCACGGGGTTTTGTTCAAGAAAGTCGTCGAATGGGTGGCCCACAACGGCGGGCCGGAATCCCAAGGAGACGGCGCTGAAAGCGCGGGTGAGGCAGGGCTAAGCGGACGTCGGAAATTGTAGACGCGAATCGCCGACTGTGGCCGCGGGGAATCCGGTGGCGTTTTTGTCGCGCCAGATTCCAGCCTTGCATCTTCGCTTCTGGAGAGTAGACGCCAAGACACAAGCTACAATTGGTCGATACGGCCGTTCGTATCCGACTATGCCGAAGGCGAAATCAAAAATCACGAAGAGGGGCGTCGCCCTATCGTCCGGAACAGAACCGCGGTACGACGGTCTCGACCAATTCTTGATCCTAATGGAGGAGTCGGAGAAGTTCTGTGAGGGCATCGGCCTCTCAAAGGACCTGATCCGTCAGATCATCAAGACCGACACCGATTGGGCATTTATTCTTAAGATCGATGCGCTTCTCGAAAGCGCAGCCAGACACATCATTCGCACCGGTCTCAGGATCAAGTTGTTAAATCGGGGCGTGCAGAACGAGACGTTGGACGAATTCATTGATTCGCTCCCTATCAACGGAAGAACTAGCATCCTGAAGTTGTTGGATGCCGCCCAGCTTCCACCCGAAGAACTCGGGTTCGTAGAGACGATTCGCAAGGTAAGGAACATCTACGCCCACGACATCACCTGCGCCGACGCTAGCTTGATCGACCTGGTCAAAAAACGCAACGACAAAACTCAGCTAATCAAATACCTAAGCGGGATTAAGGCCTATGTCGAAAAGGACCTGATCACTCACTATGAGCGCGACCCAGGCTTCTTGCGCTTCTGCGTCATAAGCTCAACGATGCGGCTCCTCTTCTACAGCTACCACATGGCCGTCAAGTTCCCGACGAAGCGCTAGCGGTTTGCGGATGCTTCGCTCCGAGCGAATTCAGGAACTCCACGCTCACCTAGCCCGGTGATGGCCCTTCGAACTTCGGCGTTGGAACACCTAAAATGCACCCGCGAATGATGTCTTTGTTCCTACTGACATCCCATACACGCCAGTTACATCGAAACCTGGTTGAAGCCTCTAAAACAGGACAAGCGGGAGATTCTCCGGGCAGCAGCGGACGCGCAACAATTGTCGATATGGTGCTCGGGTTCCATCCGGATTTTGCAGCCACGGCAGAGCCGCAGCCGGATCGACCATATGGATCACCCGTTTTGCAATTCAATAAAGAACCAGCTTCATAACCAACGCTCCTATGAGATTTATCCGTACCCCCCGAGAAGCTCCTTGCTCAGAGCCTTCGCCTCCTCTGGGGTGCTGGTGAACGGAAGCGTGCGAGCCAAATCCATCTTCTCCCTGATTTGTTCAGTCGCACGGAAAAGTTTGTACTCCCGGATCAATTCCGATAGAATCGCAATATAAGATTTAATTATCACGTTAAACGTAACGCCCGCCAGCGCCTGAAATCCTTCCCTGCTAACGTTGAAAAACCCGGTAAGGCCCGAATGAACATACAGACTCAACTGCAGATAGAAGCCTGCATGCAATTCCTCCATTTCGCCGCCTACCTTCACTGCTCGTTCTGCAAGATTCAAATGGGCCCAGTGGCGTAGATCACTGCCTTTGACGCCGGGCCATATAGCGGCTCGATCAGCATCGATTGCGGCTCCTTCGGAATCGGCAAATTTCTGATAGTTCTGATCTACATCGATTAACGCTGTAGGATGCGCCTTTTTAAACGTCACGATGCGTTTGGCAGTTCGAAGTTTTTCGACATCGGAAAACACCATCATTTTTTTCACGGCATCCGGCACAACGTCGATTAGCTTCACATCAATCGCGAGCTCCATAAGAGATCTGGCGATCATCGCTACCGCCTGAAAATCTCGCAACCTCTTGAGAATCAATATCGAATCGATGTTCGCGCGTGCCCGTGTATAGTTGGCCTGGAAGCATATGTCCCTCGGCGTCGGCAGAAGCAAAGTCTCCATTGTGCCGCCCATCTCGGCCTTATCGAATTCGTTGATACTCTTGACGACGGTAAAGAACCGCTCTGTGATTTCGACTGGGTCGAACACATCCCCTTTCGGTGCCGTCGCCATGTGAGCGAGCGGAATCCGCCCAATTACCGCACCGATTGGAATCTATCCCCTTCAGAGAAGTCCAGGCGTGTTAGCCTCGAATTAACGATGAAGGTCGGACGCAACGACCTATGCCCTTGTGGCAGTGGCAAAAAATTTAAGAACTGTCACCTTGGGGCGCCCCATTCAATGGTTATCCCGCAATTGCCCATGACGCGCAGGCGCCGACTGCCACCAGATCTTATTAAGCGCGCAAGCGAAGAGTTTGAAAGACAGCGCCGCAATGAAGAGACTAGGATCAGTACCTTTGGCCAGATCAGGCCGATAATGTTCGCGCCCAATTTCAATGGGGGGCCGTTGATCTCCGTCAGAAATGAGATTTACCAAGCTCCGGAAAAGAGCACGTTTACAAACTTTCTCTTCAATCATGGGCTCTACAGGCTGGGAGACGAATGGCGAGAGACACAAAACAGCCTTCCTCTAGCCGAACAACACCCGCTTTTCATTTTGCATTGTCAGGCAAATGATTTCGTGAACCAGCAACCCCGCCAGCCAGAAGGCCACGTCTCTGTTGTTCCTAATTGTCCGTTGTCGTTCTGTGAGAGGTTCTACTACGACCTGTACATCGTCGATAACAACAACATGGTTCAAGACGACCTGTTGCATCGTCTTCGGAACCGCGATCAGTTTCAGGGTGCGATGCATGAGATGTTCGTCGAAGCCACTTGTTTGAGGGCCGGTTTCACCATTGTTCGAGAGGAATATCATGGCTCCGAACCCAAGAACGTCGAATTCATCGCGGTCCATAAAGAAACGCAGCAGCACATTGCGGTGGAAGCCAAGAGCCGGCATCGATCGGGCGTTATGGGGAGACCTGGTGCGCCACATCCTACACCAGACACTCGTTTTTTGGGTTTAATCAATAACGCTTCAGCGAAAGACCCGCATAACCCGCTCGCTATCCTCGTTGACACAAATCTTCCCCTGGACGAGGCCGAAACTTTTTATCGACCAATTTCGCTCGATCCAGTTTTGATGTCCGAGCAGATTACGCGCATCGCTGAACGAGCACGTTCCACTGACGGTGTGGACCCATACAATCTCCTCGTTTTCACCAATCATCCCCAACATTATGCGGAGGGGGATGGGGCGGCTCGGCAGGATCGTTGGGCGGCCATTATCTCGCCCAACCCCAGAGTTCAGGTTTTCCACGAAAGCGCGTTGAAAGATCTTATCCACGCCCTTGATCTCTACGGGAATATTCCGACCGACTTTCCGAAGCTTTTGCCGGCCTCGAACATACCAGCTTAGTGGCGAGAGCTATTTCGCAGCCTTGATCGCCGCCCAGCGCCTTTTCTGACCAGCAGCCATTTTCCGCCGGGCAGCGGCGCTGACATGGCGTTTTTTCGGAACTGGAGAGGTGGAATCAGCTGCGGTCGGAGCAGTTGCCGTTGCCGCAGGCTTTGTCGCGGGCCCTTGCAAGGCATCGATGGCGCGGTTCAGCCTGTCTCGTTCGGCGATCAAGAGCGCAACGATGTGGTCGGTGGGCATCAGATTCGATAGTAGCATCCCTATTTGAGCGACTCTTGATCGCGAACGCGTATCCTATCGCGAAGGCTGTGGTTGAGCTGGATCGCCGTTTTTTAAGGCTGTCGAGGATCCTTTGGAGTACGTGGGAAGAAGGAGCGAATGGCTTGCCCATCTCGCGGAAAAGAAACAGTCTGAACCATCGCAGGAGTTTTCAACGGCCCGGTTCGGCTATCCAGATTTCCCTTGCATTTCGCGCCGACCGGAGTGATCCATGTGTCACGCCGTAACCGCCGCCAAGGAGAAATCAAATGACATCGATCACAGAGCAAGCAAGTACGCCCGCCCCGGCAACCGCCGAGACGAAGGCCACCCCTGCGAAGAAGGCGCCCAACGGCCGCACGAAAGCCAAGGCCGCCAAGCCGGAGGCCCGGAGCGGCAGCAAGACCGCGAAGATCCTCGACCTGCTGAGGCGGCCCGGCGGAGCCAGCGCCAAGGAATTACTCAAAGCAACCGGCTGGCAGCCGCATTCCCTGCGCGGATTCCTGTCCGGCCAGGTCGGCAATAAGATGGGGCTGGCCCTCACGTCCGCGAAGGGAGAGGACGGCGAGCGGGTGTACGCCCTGAAAGCCTGAGCCGCTGATCGCCCCGTTCCATCACGCCGCCGGATGAAAGTTCGGCGGTGTTTCGCGTCCGGGCCAACAGGTCCTGTACAGCCCGGCTTTGTGCGGCTGTAACTCTGTTACCGGATCTTCGCCATGCTCCTAGAGTCCAGAATGGCAATGCGCGCAGTGTAAGATTGGGAGCAGGACTGCCTGGTGATCCAACCGACGTATGCCGCTGCCCAACTGGCGGCCGATCGCATTTGTCGACTCTTGGCGAGTCATCCCATCGGCCATGGGCTTTCGCAGCAGCACACTGCGGCAGTGCCCGATGGATCGACTCTAGCCGCTTTGATCGATGCCGCTTTCTGGACCAGCCTGCGTCGCGAGGAGGGCTACATCCCCCGCATATCCCTCGCCTTCGTGGCGCCGGCAGACGTGCGCGATGCCGTATGCTTCGCTAATTCGCTTTCGCTAGAGCCGAAGGATTTGACTAAGCTCGCTCCGGCCGTGGAGAGGACCGGCCTTCATTTCGGAGTTTGGCCGCAGGAGGATGAACTACGCGTTTGGGGCATCACTCGCAAGCTTCCGGCATTTTCCCTGGTCTTGGAGGTCGTTCTTCCGGGCCTCCTGGTTGTGAAGCTTAGCCCTTCGGAGGAGTTTGGCAAGTTCATTAATCTCGCAGTTCTTCAGGGAGATGAGATCAAGATCATCGATCGACAGGCAGAGGTCAGCCCTGCCTATCCGCCATTGCTCGCCTCCCTTTTCCGCTCGGAATCGCTGTCCCCCACAGGCGCTCCTGTGAACGTTCTGCTGCAGCTTGCGGTATCCATCCGAACTCATGGCCGCGGCGGGATGCTGCTGGTGGTGCCGACGGGGTCGGTGGCCTGGACCGAATCCATTCTTCAGCCACTTACCTATTCCGTTGTACCCGCATTCTCTGGCCTGGCGGATCTGATTCGAAAGGACTCGGGTGGCAAGCCGAGCCGACGGTGGGAAGATGCATTAGCGCGCGCCGTTGATGAAATCGCGGGCCTAACTGCCGTGGACGGCGCCACGCTGATTACCGAGGACTACGAGTTGCTGGCATTCGGCGCCAAGATTATCCGGCGTAAGGGTTCGCCGCAAGTGGCTCAAGTCATCGTCACGGAGCCCATCGAAGGCGGAAGCCCGCATATTGCCGAACCTGCCCAGTTCGGCGGCACGCGCCACTTGTCGGCGGCGCAGTTTGTCCATGACCAGCGCGACGCGATGGCGCTGGTCGCCTCGCAGGATGGGCAGTTTACGGTTTTCGCCTGGTCCCCAAGCGACGAAAAGCTACGCGCGCATCGCATTGACGCGCTTCTGCTCTGACATATCCAGGACGTCGGAGCCCGCGCTGATTCTGGCGCCGCCAGGGTCGAATGCGAAACTCATTCCCACGCAGGGGACTCTCTTCAGCATGCCCCCTCCCGAAAAGCCACAGGTTCCCAACGAAGAGCCGCCGGAGAAAGCGCCCCCGGTAACGGACCCGCCGCCCGATCCCAAGACCGATCCAACAGCGATCAACCTGGACGACGCCCAGATCGAGCCGCCGAAAGACGACGCGTTCCGAAAGAAGTGAAATCCATTCCGTCCTGACGGCCACGGGGACTCGCGAGGGGATTCATGACCTTTCGTTGTAGTGCTGGAAGGACGCGAAAGATAAACGGCAATTGTTCGAGGCGAATTGTGTTTTTCGTTCTCATTCTTGCCGCTTCAACGCTCTGGGGGCAGGGCCCTCCGTTCCAAACTGACGATCCGGTTCCAGTCGACCTGCATCACTACGAGTTTTATATCTTCGGAAGCGCAGGTGGCACGCCGGCGGAATTTGACTTTACAGGGCCGGCGTTCGAGTTCAACTGGGGCGCCATTCCCAGAGTGCAGTTGCACGCGATACTTCCCATCGGAGGCATTTTCCCGTCGATAATCCCATTTACCTGCCTGGTGGAACTGGACCGCACGCCTTCGGCCTGACCGACATGGAACTGGGGGTCAAGATCGCCTTCATCAAAGAATCGAAATACATTCCCCAGATCGGCCCTTTTATTATGTTTGAAATACCGACAGGCAACTACGACAAGGGACTCGGCGTGGGCAAGGTTTGGTATAAAGTGCCCCTTTGGCTGCAGAAGAAAATCGGACACTGGCTCCTGGACGGCGGCGGGGGCGTGACGATTGTCCCGCAAACCCAGTACCGCAACTTTCCATATGGATCTTTCCTGCTGAAGTACACTTTTGGCGAGCGGCTGGAGCTGGGAGCCGAGATCGTTGCCCATGGGCGCGAGGGCTACGCTACACCGCAGACCGAAGCTTCGACGCTGATCGACCTGGGCGGCTCCTATCACTTCAAAAACCACCCGGGCCAGCAGTTCTTGTTTTGCTACGGCCATTCTGTTGCTGGCCAAACGGAAACGTACGCCTATCTCGGCATGTACTGGACGTGGGGGAAAGACAAGAATAAACCCGAAGGGGCCACCACCTGGTTACGCGGGCCGGTGAACGCAACGGGATTTTGATGACCTTAGGCTGCTCATGTCTATGGCGGATTCACCTTCGGCGGCGTTGCCATTTCAGACTTCGGCCTACCGCCAGCCGCTATCCCTTAATCGGACTCTGGCGCCGCCATGCGACGTAGGATTCGAGAAACTGTTCCGCTCATCTGGCAGGTGCAGGAAGATTAGTCCCTGTTTCTCCGGGCAAGAATCACCAGGATTGCAGCGCAAAAACAAAACGCGCTGCCGTGATAGCACGGCAGCGCGATGAAGGTTGCCAACTGTTAGGAGGCAGCAGGCAAAATGCGTCCTGGCTCTTACATCCAGTAATGCCGCCAGTAATGGTAGGTGAAGTAACGGTAAGTGGGAACAACCACCACCGGGGCGGCAACCACGACCGGAGCGGCGACTACCGGGGCGACCGGCGTGACAGGAACCGCTGCCTCTGCGGTGCAGGTAGCCGGCGCCGGGTCTCCAGCGCTCACGGCGATCGTAACCTCGGGGTGGGCGACGTTCACCAGAACATATTCACCCTCGACGAGATCCACGTACACCGCATCCGTGTACAGCCACGCAGCCGGCCAGGCATCGACGAGACCGAACCAGAATCCCCCGAACTGGAAGCTCGCTTGACCACCGATCATGACGGGATTGCCGATGCGAAACTGATGATCCCGGCCAAAGCTGCCGCGGAAGCGCGCCTCGGGAATGCTTTTCCCGCCATGGAGATTTTCGCCGTGGCTGTAGGAAGCGTTCTTGGCCGCGGGGTGTCCAGGGGCATTGCCTTTTGCAGCATGTTCACCGCTGCGCGCGCCGCCAGCTTTACTGTCACGACCTGCGGCCTCGTGCCGTGCTTCGGGTCGCGAATTGCCAGACTTGGCAGTGTTGGGGTGCGCCGCGGTGTTGGATTTTGCGGTGTTGGGATGCGCAGCGGGCTTGCTGGCCGCGGCTGGATGGGAAGCCGCATTGGGTTTGGCGGCCGCTGGGCGGGCAGCGTTCTGAGTAGGCCGCGCCGCATTATTGCTGCGGGCCGGGGCTGCCGGTTTCTGAGCGGCCGGACGCGCCGGGGCGCTGCGGTTGATGGCTGCCTCGGTGTTGGCTGAGTCAACGGATTGTGCACTCACCGTCGTGCCGAGCACGGCGGTAAACGCCAGAGCAAATACCGCCAGGCGCGTCGCCTGCGGCGTCATCAAACCAACTGTCTGTTTCATGAGCTGATTTCCTTTTTTCATAACTGCCTCCTGCCGCTATACGGGCGATCCAGGACATGTGAGATTAGTGCCGGCGATATTTTATTTGGGGAGAGCGAAATAATTCCTCAGCCACACTAATGACGGTCCCCGCCGCCCGCCCACCTCTTATATGAAGAGGATGGGCCAAATGAGAACTTCGACGATTCTGATCCTGGCGAGCCTGATGACCACCGTTGCTTTCTCGCAAGAACAGACCCCGGACAAACGTCTGGAACACGCCGCCAAATCGCTCCAGGCGATCCAGAGCTCGGAAAGGCCGATCCCAGCCGTCCTTCTTAATAGGGCGCAGTGCGTGATCGTCATCCCCGGACTCATCAAGGGCGCATTCCTGTTCGGCGGCAAATACGGCCGCGGATTCGCCTCCTGCCGGCGTCCAGGCGGCTGGAGCTCACCGGCCGCGATCGTCATCGAAGGCGGCAGCTTCGGCAACCAACTCGGCGGATCGGCCACGGATGTGGTCATGCTGGTCATGAATCGCCGCGGCATGGATCATTTGCTGCACGAAAAATTCACCCTTGGAGCAGACGTTTCCGTCGTGCAGGGCATCGGCTACGACGCCAGTGTAAGCGCCGACGTTTTCATGCGCGCCCCGATGATCTCCTGGTCGCGATCGAAGGGTTTGTTTGTCGGAATGTCGCTAGAAGGCGCCTCGCTCCGAGCGGATAAAGGTGAAAATCGAAAACTCTACGGCCACGAAATCAACAATCAAGACATCCTGGCCAAACGCCTGGCTCCCCCGCGCGGAGCCCGTCCCTTTGTCGCCGCCTTGACACGCTTCGCACCGAAGGTAGTGAAAGCGTAAGGCAAGCAACGCATCGCACTAGCAGCGCCCGGCCATTCTCAACCTAGTCCCCGATCACTTTCACAGTCTTGGGGTCAATGGCAGTGGGCTGCCCATGGTCAGCAGAAGGACGATGGCATCCGAAGGGATCCGGAGGTAGCCCCCAGGCGCTGACCCGTCATCGCCGATGACCTCAAAAATATCCTGTTCTTCAATTTTCTAGGTTTACTAATATGGGCAGCAAGCCAGCGTCCTTATCTATCAGGAGGCAGTCATGAAAAACAGATTGTTGGCGGCGGTTCTGATGTTGATGTCGTTCGGAGCGGTTGCTCCGGCGGCGGTGGTGGTGGTTGCCCGGCCTGTCGCGGCGGTTCGCGTTGCACCGGTGGTGGTCTACTCGGGCCCCCGTTATTACGTGGCTCCCGTGTATCCGGCGTATCCGGTATATGGCTATCGCGTGTACGGCGGCTATCGGTATGGATACGGCGCCCGTTACTACGGCTATCGCTCGTACGGCTATCGTGGTTATCGCCGGTGAGGGGAATTGGAGAGAGCGTTGGAGCGGACATCTCGCCGCCCGAGTTCCTGGGCGCTTTTGTACTCCGACGCAATCGTGTCAATCCAATCGCGCCAATCACGGGGCCTGGATTCAAGAAATCAGTCGGGGCGCCGGCACGTGAAACTTGAAGCATCGTCGATACTTCCTGAGCCTTTATACCGCGCGACTTCAGGCCATGCGCAGAGCGGGCGCGCGCGGACCGTCTTCCCGCTCACCATGCGCGCGGCTGGGATCGCGTCTGGGGCTTGGCCCTCTTCAACCCATCGAACCAGGGCTGTGGCCGTGTCGAAGGTGCTGGTACCGATGCCGCCGCCGCAATGGAACATCCCGGGAACCATGAACAGACGCGCAAATTCCGGAGTGGACGGGCCCATCTTCGCCATCACGTTTTCGTAATATTCGAGTCCCATCCGGGGATTCAATTGCGGATCGGCCCATCCGAAGTACATCAGCAGCTTGCCACCGTGTTGGCGAAACGGCGCGAGGTCGGGATCCTTGGCATCGAGAACATCCTGAGCGAATGCGAGGCTGTCGTAGTCCTTGTTCACGTCAAACTGTTGGAGCGCGTCGGCATCGGTGAGGTTGACCAGCGGCGTGCCCGGGCCCAGGATGAATCGAACGAAGCCGCTGGCATATCCGTTCCAGGCGCTCTGGCCCGTAGCAGTATCGATATGCTGGCCGATCCACCCGCTTTGGCCATTGGGCCCCGCGATTTCAGCCCCGACGGGCCAGCCGGGAAACAAGCGTTTCCCCTGACGCGTGGCGTCGCCGTATAAGCGCTCAAGAGCGGCTATTTGATTGGCGGTGAAACAACTCGCGCCATCCTGGGAACCTTCGCAGCGGGTAAGGTCCCGGGCGGGATTGAAGTTGCACTGGAGCGGATTCTCAATGAGCCCGTCTTTCAAGCCGTCCTTGGCGTCGCACTGCTCATATACGCGCGATGCCAGCAGGCTTAGTTTGGCGGCGGGAAATGGATTCCGGGCAAGTCCCTGCTTCCAGTAGAGGCGCGCGAGCTGTCCGCCCGTGTAATCAAGTCCGGGAGATCCCGCGATAATGCCATCAAAATCCGTAGGAAAGCGTTGTGCAAGGATGAGAGCCTGACGGCCTCCGGTGGAGCAGCCGTCAAAGTAGGATTTGGAAAGCGGCGTCGAATAGTAGGCCGCAATCACGTGCTTCGCGGTTTCCGCGGTCACATGAAGGGAGCGGAAACCGAAATCGATGAATTTTTGACGGCTTAAGGCGAAGCTGCCTCCCGGATCGCGCTGAGCGGAGTGTCCCGTATCCGTCGCCGCGGTAACGAAGCCGGCTTTGAGGCCATGCGCGCGGTTGGCAACGCGGCCGGGAGTTTCGAAAGATTCGCCCGCGTAGCCACCGTTGCCGAACATATAGAGACGTCCATTCCATAGCGAGGGAAGATTCACCTCGATGTTCATGTCAGGCTCGACAAGAACATCCACGCGGCAGTGTTCGCCTAAAGTGTCCGACGCAGGGACGATCCTGGCCGAGTACACCGACAGGTCATAACTGGTGAGAGCCACCAGTCCGGCACAGGGAGTGCGCGGCTTGGCCGTGGAATTTGCCGCATTGTAGTCGCGGAACTGAACGCCTCCGCCTCCTTGCGAAAACACCGGAGCAATGATGAGTAGGGCGATCGTGATCAGCCGAATCGGAGAGCGCATGACTCGCGATTGTACCGCAGCGCGCTCAGGAGACCCTCGCCGGGGCCGAGGATGAATCGAACGGAGCCGCTGGCGAAGACCACCCGGTATACTTCGTTAGCGCGGGGACTTTCGCGCGGCTGATTTCGTGGGAACTGACACGTCGTCGGAAGACGCGGATCGTTCCTCCAACCGTCGGCGGCGGCGGCCAAAGCTCGTCCACTCCCGTTCTTCTGTCTGGTGGAGAACTTCGATCACCTCGAAGTTGGCCCACGCCCTAGTCTCCTCCAGAGTGGCCCGCCACTCCTTTAGAAATTTACGCTGCCAGCGGCGCGGGAACAAGCGCAGCGCTTCCAACCGCTGCAGGTCCTCCAGCACCTGCTCGAAGTCCCGATTCCAGGTGGCGAGCGCATCGTAAATCAGGGTCTTCGGAGGATTTTCGGGGAAGGCCGCGCGCATCGAATTCTTGGAGTTTCGTTTTTTGGATTTTGCCACACCACATGACCGCTCTTGACTCGGGCGACGTCAAGTCGCCGGAGTTCCATAGGAGATACGCCGGGGAAGACGATGGGCCTGAAGGTCACGTATCGTGAGACGACTTCAGAAAACGCTAGTAGATCTGGCCTCACACCCTTGCTCTTATTCGCAGCGCAGGGCGATCACCGGATCTACTCGCATGGCTCTGTAGGCCGGTAGGAAGCTGGCCCCTACCGCTACAATCGCCAGCAGGCCGGTGACGCCGGCGAAGGTCAGTGGATCGGTGGCGTTCACTCCATACAGCAGGCTGGAAAGCAGGCGGGTCAGGGCGAAGGCGCCAGCCAAGCCAACGACGATGCCGGCCGCGGCGAGCAACAGCCCCTGCCGGACTACCAGGCGAAGTACGTCTAGCCGCCGCGCGCCGAGGGATATGCGAATGCCAAATTCCCGCGTGCGCTGGCCGACGCTATAGGCGATCACCCCGTAGATCCCGATCGCTGCCAGCAGCAGGGCCACGGCCGCGAAGCTGCCTAGTAAAGATGTCGCGAGTCGCTGCGATCCCTGGCTGATCGCGCGCGCGACTTCCATGGTTCCCACCTGGAACACCGGCTGTTCGATATCAACGCCGCGCACGATATTGCGCACGGATGGAATCAGCATCACCGGATCCGCGGCCGTTCGCAGCAGCAAAGTCATCGCCGGCATGGGCGCTTGCGACACCGGCAGATACACCTGACCGATCTGCCCTTTGAGCAACTTCACCAGAATGCCCTGATCGACGCTGCCCACCACGCCGATGATCTGGCGCGGCGTCTGTTTCACTCCCAGCTTTAGGCTCTTTCCCAATACGTCCTGGCCGGGCCAGTTTTGTCGGGCAGTCCATTCGTCAATGACGGCGACTGGCGTCGAGTTTTTGCTATCGGCTTCGTTCAGGTAGCGGCCACGAATGAGCTTGATGCGCATGGTGGCGAAATAGTCGTCCGTCACCGAGTCGCAAAGCACTACCTTTGCATCCTCTGATCGCTGCTCCCGGTCCGTGAAAAACAACCCGGAACCGTGTATGTTGTCGCTACCAGGCAGTTCGTCGACGGCCGCGGCGCTAACGACGCCAGGCAGGGACTGCGACTCCCGCAGCACCTTATCGAAGAAGGCGACCTGCTTTTCGGGCGTCGCGTACTGCTTGTCGGAGAGCGCCACGCGCACGGTAAGAACGTTGTGCGAATCGTAACCGGGTTTGGCGGCGCGCATTTGCGCGAAACTTCGCAGCATTAGACCCGCGCCGACCAGCAACACCAACGTCAGCGCCACTTCGCTCACTACAAACACGCCGCGCAAACGCTGCGGTGCGCCGCCAGTCGAAGACCGCGACCCTTCCTTCATGGCGGCGCTCACGTTCGTCTTCCAGGCCTGCCACGCCGGCGCCAATCCAAACAGGATCCCCGTGGCGAACGAAAGGATCAGGTTGAAAAGCAGCACACTTGAGCTCAGCGTGATCAGGTCTCCATTGCGGAGTTCTTCCAGGTGAAAGGAGGTGATAAAGCGAATGGCCACGAGCGAGGGCGCGATTGCGACAGCGCCACCCAGCAGGGCCAGCAATATGCTCTCGGTGAGAAACTGCCGGCAGAGCCTCCATCGGCCGGGCACCGAGCGCCACGCGTAACGCCATTTCTCTCTGCCTGGCTGTGCCGCGGGCCAGCAGCAGATTGGCGATGTTGGCGCAGGCGATCAACAGAACGAAACCCACCGCGCCGAACAGAATCAACAGCAGTGCTCGCGCATCCTCTACAGCAGCGTCCTCGATCGGCTGAAGGGCAACGCTGTGGCCGGCGTCTTCGGTGAATTGCTTGCTTAGACCCTGCTCCAACTCCGCCATGCGCCTCTCGGCGGCGGCGAAGCTGACTCCTTCACGAAGGCGACCTACCGCCTGGAAGAAGCGTTCGCTGCGGCCGCCGGCCTGGGCTGCGGTGAACACCAGCGGCGCGTAGATTTCCTCTTGTCCTACCTTCGGGAATGTTTTCGGAAGGACCCCAACAATGGTGTGCGGCACGCCATCAAGGACCACGCTGGTGCCGACGACGGACGGATCGGCGCCGAACCGCGAGTTCCACAGGGCATCGCTAAGAATGGCGACAGCACTGTGCCCTGGTTGTGCGTCCTCCACTTGGAAGACTCTGCCCAGACGAGGTTGAACCGCCATCGCGGCAAAAAATTCCGAGGTGATGTTCAATCCGTTGATCCGGTCAGTCTGATCGCCGATCCGAAGGTTGAAGCCGCCCTCGGTCACCGCGCCCAGGCTGGAGAAAACGCCGCTATTTTTCCAGTCGGCGTAGTCGGGCACGGATGCCGGAAAGTGGTGCCAGTCACGCTTGGCATTCTCGGTCCACACCAGCACTACCCGGCTGGCGTCGGGAATGGCCAGAGGAGCGAGCGCCGCATGGATGACGCTGTAGATGGCCGTGTTGGCCCCGATGCCGAGCGCCAGAGTCAGCACCACTACAACCGTGAATCCGAGATTTTTGCGCAGCATGCGCGCGCCGTAACCTAAATCCTGTAGAAGCCGCTCGAACGATGCCCATCCCCACATATCTCGTGTAACCTCCCTCATCAAACGCGTGTTTCCGAACTCCGCCAGCGCCGCGTCTCTCGCTTCCTCGCGCGATTGCCCTCGCTCCATGCGGTCCCGAATGGCCATGCGCAGATGCGCTTCGAACTCCTCCTGCAGGTCGCGGTCGCGTCGGCGCCGCGTCACGACTCTGCTCCGTTGGGGTTCATGATGCCCGCGATGGCACTAGAAAACTTCGTCCAGCGCTCATGCTCGGCAACAAGCTGCTTCTTGCCGGCGGCAGTCAGCCGATAGTACTTCGCACGTTGGTTGCTCTCAGTCTGCTTCCATTCCGCGGATAGCCACCCCTGCCGTTCAAGTCGGTGGAGTGCCGGGTAGAGCGAGCCCGTTTCAACTTGCAGCGCTTCGTTGGAGCTGACGCGGATAGCCTGGATTATGCCGTAGCCGTGTTGTGAGCCCCACTGGAGCGTCTTGAGGATAAGCATATCGAGAGTGCCCTGTAACAGCTCAATACGATTTTGGTAGCGGTCTCTTGTTGCCATTGGAAAAGGCTGTAGATAGTCTACAGCAATTGGATGTAGATCGCCTACTGCAAAGGCTGGTTGTCAATTCGACACGTCGAAACTCCACGGGGGCGGACGAGCCGCAGATCGCCCCGTTCCCATCACGCCGCCGGATTCACGTTCGGCGGCGTTGCGCAATCGAGGGGAAAATTCTATCCGGCAGGTCCATTTTTCTCTGCCGGCAGCCTGTCAGCCACGACGATCGCAACAATGTACAGTAAAAGGCTCGCCATCACCAACCCGGCGGCGCACCAAAATGCGGCCTCGACGTTTCCCGGACGGACGAAGAAGGAACAAATCAGCGGGCCAGTGCCAAACCCCACTAATTGCAGGGACGCCAGCAACAAGGCCGCCTGGCGCGTCCTATCGAGATCGACCAGCAGGCTGACCTGAAAAGGATTGGCTCCCAGCCACATCATTCCAAAAAGGGCGCACACCGAAATATAAGCGTAAGGGGTATGAACCCGGCCCATCGACGCCAAGATCGTTGCCTGAATCAGGCAGCTCAGCAGTAGCACGATGCGAAACGGCAAGCGCCACGCAAACCAGGCGACCGCAAACGTCCCGACGATCTGAAAGATCAGATCCGCCGCAATGGCCGTTCCCACCACCTGTCCTGAAAAGTGCAGGTTCTCGCCAACCCGCGCCTGGTATTCCCAGCCCGCCCCGTTTCCGGCGTTCTGTAGAATCACACCCAATAAGCCGATCAGCACCGCCGGCGTCCAGACCCGCTTGGTGACCTCACGCGGCGGCGTGTCCTGAATTTCGTTTCCAAGCAGAAACGCCACTCCGATGCCCGCCAACGCCATCACACAGAGAAGCCCGAAACCGGAATCGGCACCAAAGCGTGGCATCACCATCGCAGGCAGAAGATAGGACGCGGCCACTTGCGGAATCGCCGAAACCATCAGAAATAGCGCGCTCAGCCGCTCTGGATGCATCCCGCGCGTAATCGCAATATTCGTCGTCGCCAGCAGCAGCCCTTCCATCAGCCCGGCAATCAACCGCGACACGATCAGCACTCGCGTGCCGTGGCTCGCGTAGACCACCGCATTGGCCAGCGCCAGCGACAGGCACGCCGCGGCAATCGTTCGTCGCGCCGATCCGAATCGCAATAGCCTCGGCCCTACACCCGAGGCTAGTGCCAGAGCTAACACCTCCACCCACGCCAGCCGCCCGAGCGTCGCCTCCGATAACCTTCCCTCTTCCGCCAGGGCGCCCAGCAGCACCGGCTGAATTCCGGTGACCATGAACGCCACAGTGCCCAGAAACAGCCCCGCGACAACCGTGGCCCTCGTGGTCGGCTGCGGCGATAAAGACGATTCACTCATCTGATTAGCGTAGGATAACGTGCATGGCCTGGACCAACCAGCGAAATAAACAACTCATCGAACGCGCGCGAAGAGTCATTCCCGGCGGAATGTACGGCCACCAATCCACAGCGATCCTACCGGACGTGTTTCCACAATTCTTCCGCCGCGCCGAGGGCGCTCGCCTCTGGGATGCCGATGGCAACGAGTATATCGACTACATGTGCGCGTTCGGTCCCAATTTGCTGGGCTACCGGCATCCGCCCGTGGAAGCCGCGGCGATGGCGCAGCAACAGCTCGGCGACACGATGACTGGACCCTCCGAAATCATGGTCGAACTGGCCGAAAAGTTCGTGTCCCTGGTAACGCACGCCGATTGGGTGATCTTCTGCAAAAACGGGACCGACGCCACCACCATGGCCATGACCACCGCTCGCGCTCACACCCGCAAGCGTAAAATTCTGGTCGCCGTGAAGGCGTATCATGGGGCCGCGCCGTGGTGCAATCCGAACGTGAACGGCATCCTCCCCGAGGAGCGCGCCCACATTCTGCATTACGAGTACAACAATCCGGCCAGTCTTACCGAGGCCTTCCGAAGCGCCGGCGATGACGTGGCCGGCGTGTTCGCTTCCGCTTTCCGGCACGATGTGTTTGAGGACCAGGATCTTCCCACACTCGAGTATGCGCAATCCACGCGCACGCTCTGCGATGAATCCGGCGCGCTACTGATCGTCGACGATGTCCGTGCCGGCTTCCGTCTTGCGCGCGATTGCAGTTGGTCAAAGGTCGGAGTCCAGCCGGATCTGAGCGCCTGGGGCAAAGCGATCGCGAATGGATATGCTCTTTCTGCGCTCGCCGGCTCCGAAAAAGCACGCGCCGCCGTCCAGAGGACGTTCGTCACCGCATCGTACTGGTTTCAGGCCATTCCCATGGCCGCCGCCATCGCCACGCTCCACGAAATCGAGAACTCCGACTATCTGGAGCGAACCGAAAAGACCGGCGCCATGCTAAGGGACGGACTCGCCCGTCAGTCCGCAAGCTACGGGTTCGGCCTGCGCCAGACCGGTCCGGTACAAATGCCGATGATCCTGTTCGAGGACGACGCGGACCTGCGGCTCGGATACTGCTGGGTAGCCGAAGCGTTGACCCGTGGCGTCTACATCCATCCCTGGCACAACAATTTCATCTGTGCCGCGCTCACCGAAAGCGACGTCGAGAGGACCCTCAACGCTACGGGTGAGGCGTTTGCCGCGTTAAAGAAACAGCGGGCCACGCTCGGCCCCGTCGAACAGCTCAAGGCGCGGTTCGCGTCTCGCGGACGGTGACACCGGTCAAAGCCTGAGCCATCGATCGCCCGTTCCAGCACGCCGCCGGATTCACGTTCGGCGGCGTTTCTCGTTCCAGCCTCGGATTACCGCCAGCCGCTATTCCTTGATCGGATTCTGGCGCCGCCAGGCAACGTAGGATTCGAGAAATTGTTCCTCCGCGACGCTCATCTGGAAGCCGACAGCAATTTTCATCTCCGTGACGATGCGGTGGTCCCACGGGCCGAATCCATCGCGGATAGCGCGCGCCTTTTTATTGACGCGTTCGACGATCTCCTCCTCGCGCTTACTGGTTGGCTTTATTCGCAGTAGGTTACACTCGGCTGCTCGCTACTCTATCATTCTGTGGTCATCTTCGCTGGGTCCAAGTCGCCGAATCTACCACAGGAAACTCATCTCACGGTGCCGGGTTCCTGACTCGCTCACGGAAGCGGTTCAATGGGCGTGACAGACTACCTGATCCCGGCACGCTTTATGATGGTTGCCTGCAGGAACTCACACCCGTGCAGATAGCAACTGATGCAACCTAAATGGCAAGTGCAGAGTGCGGAAGCCTCGGGGGACACCTCGATCCGGCCATACGTGGACACCTAAAATCCGGCCAACGAAGTGAGCACGCTGAAGTGATCGCAGCTTCACGAAGCACATCAAGGAACGTTACCCTTTAGAAC
>Ga0182030_10005426_pt1 | contig 27069 bp, 27 predicted proteins | sample 812S3MmetaG_FD_121299 | JGI IMG/M metagenome (GOLD analysis project Ga0182030, IMG submission 121299) | Permafrost microbial communities from Stordalen Mire, Sweden - 812S3M metaG (Illumina Assembly) | ecosystem: Environmental > Terrestrial > Soil > Wetlands > Permafrost | place: Sweden...
ACGCAGGGCTTCGACGCGGCCATCCATCATGTCCGAGGGGGCGATGATGTCTATGCCGGCGCGGGCCTGGGAGACGGCGGTCTTGGCGAGGATGTCGAGCGTGAGGTCATTGACGATCTCATACTCGGTCTCAGGGATTGGGCCACCGACTTTCTTGACGATGCCGCAATGACCGTGCGACATGTACTCGCAGAGGCAAACGTCGCCCATGATGAGCAGATTGGGCATGGCAGCCTTGATGGCGCGGGCCGCCTTCTGCACAATTCCATCTTCGGCCCAGGCTCCGGTGGCCACTTCGTCCTTGGCCTCCGGCAGGCCGAAGAGAATGACGGCGGGGATGCCCAGGGATTGGACCTCGCGGCACTCCTTCACCGCCTCATCGACGGAGAGGTTGAAGATGCCGGGCATGGAAGTGACTGGCTTGCGAATGCCCTCGCCGGGGCAAATGAAGAGAGGATAGACAAAGCCGGCAGGAGTAAGCCGGGTCTCCCGCACCAACCCGCGCAAGGCTTCCGTGCGGCGCAGGCGGCGCTGACGATTAACAGGAAAGGCCATGCTCAAAAGTATAGTCCCGCGGAGGGAGCGGCGGGCTGTGATAAGGGTCACAGGAGAAGCGCCGGCGAAGTTAAACGGAACCGGGAGGACAGATTCATGTCACAATTCCCTGCATGGATCGCAGCAACCCAGATTCCGAGTTGGTGCTGGTAGCTCAGTTCTTGATGGAGCAGGAATTTCTGTTCGCGCGGGGACGGCTGGAGTCGGCGGGAATCGAGTGCTTCTGCTCCAACGAGTACCTGAGCCGGATCAGCGGCGGCCTCTATAGCGGACTGACCGGAGGGATCGAACTGCAGGTGAGACGAAGCGATCTGGCCGACGCACGCGCGATTCTGAACGAGCCCGGCAAGCCCTACCTGGTGCGCTGATCGGATGGCACGAAGTGTGTAGGTGTGAATCCTGTGGGTGTGAATCCAAAGCTAGTCCTTGGGCCTCTATGAAGAAGAGTGTTTGCTGCGCGCGTATATAATTTTGCTTTGATTTGGGAAACTGACGACCCAGCAATTGTGCGGAAGGAAGACCATGCCGACTGATGTAATCATGCCTCAGATGGGCGAGTCCATCTTTGAAGGCACTATCACCAAGTGGCTCAAGAAACCCGGTGACAAGATCACCCGGGACGAACCGTTATTTGAAATTTCAACCGACAAAGTTGATGCCGAGATCCCCGCACCTGCGTCCGGCGTGCTGAAAGAGATCAAAGCTGAAGTGGGCGCGACGGTGCAGGTCAACGCCGTGGTTGCGGTGATCGATGAATCCGGCGCGCAGGCGGAGGCAGGCGGCGAATCGCCAAAAGCTGCCCCGGCGGCGAGCGCGCCTGCTACGAACGCCGATCCTGCTGCGCCTGCCGGCGGAGCCGCAACTGACGTGGTGATGCCGCAGATGGGCGAATCGATCTTCGAGGGCACAATCACCAAGTGGTTCAAGAAGGTTGGCGAACAGGTGACGCGCGACGAACCATTGTTTGAGATTTCAACCGATAAGGTGGACGCAGAGATTCCCGCGCCGGTCTCCGGCGTGCTGGCCGCGATCAAGGCAGAGACAGGGACGACCGTACAGGTCAATAGCGTGGTTGCGGTGATCGGAGGCAAGACCGGAGGGACGGGAGCCGTCACCAGCGTTGCGCCTGCGGCTCCAGCCGCGGTGAAGGCCGGGGCAGAGCCCGTGACCGCCCCGCGTGAGGTCGCAGCGGCAGTGCGCGGCACAACCGAAGCGGTGTCCGGCGAAGAGGTTCGCAGCTCTCCTCTGGTGCGCAAACTGGCTGCCGAACACAATGTGGATCTGCGCCAGGTTACAGGCAGCGGAACCGGAGGCCGCGTCACCCGTGACGACATTCTCGCCTTTGTGGAACGCGCTAAAGCCGAACCGGCTGTACCTGCGCCATCGGCGGCAGAGCCGGTAACGGAAAAGGTTGCCGTCGCGGCTCCCAATAAGTTTGCCGGTACGCCCGGCGTCGTGGAGCCGATGTCGGTGATGCGCAAGAAAATTGCCGAGCACATGATTGTCTCGCGGCGCACCAGCGCGCACGTACACACCGTCTTTGACGTTGACATGACGCGCATCGTGAAGTTGCGCGAGAAGAGCAAGAACAGCTTCCAGCAATCGACCGGACTCAAGCTGACCTACACGCCGTTCTTCATTCGCGCCGTGGCGCAGGGTCTGCGCGCATGGCCTGTCATGAACTCTTCTGTCGAGGGTGAGAGCATCCACTACAAGCGCGACATCAACATCGGCATCGCCGTCGCCCTGGACTGGGGATTGCTGGTTCCGGTGATCAAGCACGCCGACGAGCTGAGCTTCGTGGGCCTGCAGCGGGCGCTCAACGATCTCGGCGAACGTGCGCGCACCAAGAAGTTGAAGCCCGATGAAGTATCGGGCGGCACCTTTACCATCACCAATCCCGGAATCTTCGGCGCAAGTTTCGGGCTGCCGATTATCAATCAGCCCCAGGTAGGCATTCTCGATCTCGGAGCCATCGTCAAGAAGCCGGTGGTGCTCACCGATAAGGAAGGTAATGACACCATCGCCATCCGTTCGATGATCACCATGGCAATCGGCTTCGACCACCGCGTGGTGGACGGCGCCGTGGCCGACCAATTCATGATGGTCGTTAAATCCGTGCTTGAGGGCTGGGCCGAGCCGCTGTAACGAAAGAAAACACTCCCAACGGCGGGCTTCGGCTCGCCGTTTTGTATTGCACAAACGCAAAACACGCGGCAGGCCCGAAGGTCCGCCGCAATCAATCAGGAGTTGTCGTTCAGCGCTTCTTCACCCTGCCTTTGTCGCTACCATCCCATTCACTTCCTTGAGAACCGCCAGCAGTTTTTCCGCATACCTCGGATCGGTGGCCCAGTGCTTTGCCAGCTCCGTGATGAAGCCGGTTTCATCGCCGCGCTTCGCTCGCGCCCCCGCGTAAACCGCGCCTCGCAGAAGAATTCCATCCCTGTGTTGAAAGCACTCCAGCATCGAAAGATACTTTGCAAACTCGGCATGAATCTCGACGTTCGCACCGTTTTCGCATTCATCGGTAGGCATCAGGACGCAGCCGTGACTGCCGTGTGCCTTGATTCCGAAATAGTTGTTCGCCTGTTGTGAGAGCTTCGACTGCCCCCAGCTGCTCTCCAGCGCAGCCTGGGCCACGGTCACCATCGCGGGCATTCCGCTCTGCTCCGAACTCCGCGTTGCCGCCGCGCATGCTTGTTGCACAAACTCATTCTTTGTCATCAGTGATGCATCACCTTCAGCGAATCCAGCGCGAAGTGCATGATGGTCAGCAGGATTCCCGCCGCCACTCCGATTCCCGCGGTGCGTTGCAGCGCCGCCTCGTGCTTCTGGATTCTGCTTTCAAGTTCCTGGATTTTTCCTTCGTTGCCGTTGCCGACGATCCACCGCATATGCGCCTTCAACTCGCCGAGATCCCTGAGCACCCGTTCTTCGAAATTTGTCATGGCTACACCACCAGATTCAGAACCGTCGAGTAGGGTGAATACTGCGGCGGAGTGCTTGCGTCGTACTGTCTGAGGTAGAACGCCTGGGTCACTCCCGCAATCGGCAGCGTAATCGTCTGGCTGGTATAGCGTCCAACCAGATTGCGGCTCGTGGTCGTCCCCCATCCCCAATCTCCTTCCACCCGCACCTCGATGCCGCCGCCCGCCACCGGAGCCGTGCCCGCGTCCATGGTCAGCGCGGTGGCGCCCCAAGTGGTAATGCGCGCATCGGGAAGTCCCGCCGGACGCGCCGCGACGTTATCCTGCAGGTTGCTGGATACCACCGTAATCAGCGCGTTGTGTTTTGTGCGTACAAAGCGAATGGCAAATGGCTGCGCCGCATCGTTGGCGGCTTTCAAGGTAAATACCGCATATTCGTCGGAGAGGTTCTGGAATTCGATCTCGACCTCGCGCACGACAACCGCGCAACTGAGGCCAAACGAAGCTGCGGAGATGTTCCACTCTTCGCCCGGCTGCACATCGCTCGCGCTCTGCGGAAGCGCGCCAACCCACGCCTGATACTCACCGCTGTAGCCCGGCTGCGTCAGATCGTCGAGCAGGGCCCGCGCCGCCTGCTCGCAATCAAGCGATGTGCGCGGCGGCGGCCAGGTGACGTGAGCTACCATCGAGCGCGTTCCGTTGTCTTCGCTGTTGGCCAGTGCCTGCGCGCTTTGCGGAGCCACTACCCTGCCGCAAGCCAGCGCTTCAGTGCGGTAAAAGATTTCGAGCTGCTCGTTCAGCACCGGCTCGCTGACTGCGGTGAAGTGCAGTTCGTCCGACGTCAGATAGCACTCCGCGCCTGCCGTAACGTCCCCGATGACCCGGGTGCGCCAGGCCTGTCCTGGCCGCGCCGATTGCACCCAGACCGCGCCTTCGTTGACCGCGCTGGCAGAGCCGAGGGTGCAGGTGAGGTTCAGTCCCCACAGCGGCTCGTAATCCGCATAGGCGGGCACGTTCTGCAAAGTTCCGTCGTAGATCACCGTCTGAGCCGTGCTCGTCGTCGATGCGTTCGTTGGATCGATCGCGCGCATGGTCAGTACCACATGCGTCGTCCCCACCCACACCTCCGACGTGCGAGCGTTCGCTCCGTTGCAAACGCTGCTTGCATAAACCTGTCCGGCGCGAATTGGCTCCGGATGAAAAACCAGGGTACGAAACTCGTACAGCAGATTCGGCGCAAGCTGGCCTACCGGAGCGTTCATCACCCCGTTGATGACCGGACAAATTTTTCCCCCAGTCATCATTACCCCGGCGATGCAGTCATTCACGGCGAAGCCTCCGCTGAACAGCGCGCCCACCAGGCCTTGGCCGCTCACGTAGCTGATGCCGGTCTGCTCCAGAATGATCAGCCCGCCGATCTCCACCCGGTCGCGGAAGCGCAGCGCCACCGGCCCCGCGCACGCCACTCCGCCCTGGGTGAATGTGAGCGGCGCGGGATCATCGCTCACCCACTTGGTTGGATCCAGCGCCGAGCCGCAGAAATCATCCTCCACCAGAACTGTCGCCTTTGATTTGAATGCCGTCTCCGTCAGGTAAAAATACTCTTCGCTTCCGGTCGCGGTAATGCAGTCGCGCCAATACATCGCCGGTTCCGTCTCGCCAATCACGGTGATGTCGTTAGCTACTGGCGCGCTAACGGCGAGCTTCAGCGATTGCTGCGAAAATCCGGGATCCGTATCGGTGAGCGTGCGCGTCACCGTGCCCACGGGAGTCATCGTCAGGGCACAGTTCGCGGAGGTCAGCACGGCGCGCGCGCCGCTGGCGACCGCACCGGCGCTTGCGCTCCAGAGCTCGCCGGTCTCCACCGTAATGCTGCCCGCCCCGGCAATATCCTGCACAGCCGAGACGTTGTACGCCGCGTTCACCTCGCGGGTAAGCGACGTAACCGCTTCTCCCGCCGTGTAGCCGCCCATTGCCACGTGTTCGCTCAGCGCACGGCGATCCAGCGCCGAAAGCTCTCCCTTGGCGTTCAACGCCGCGCGGAAGACCGGCTTCCCCATCGCTTCGCCCGCGAACTCAAGTTGCGGCGCATCTTCCAGATATCCGCTGAACCACAATCCACCCGAGTCGCGATAGAGACTCACCTTGCTGCCAGCCGAGGCCGCGATGTTTGCTCCCTGGCAGGCAATCCACGCCGTCATCAGCGGAGGTTGGTTTAGCTTGCGCACGATTTTCGGCGGCGCTGCCGAATCCAGCAACGCGCTGTAGTCGGTCTCTCCCGCTCCGTTCAAGTTGTCGATCGTCAGTTTCATTTCACCTCTCACCCGGACTCTATCCGCGGCGCCCGCATCCCAAGCAAACAGGGGCGAACCTCTCGCCCCTTTCATTTATCTCTGATCTGATATTGCCGTAATCGTTTCTCAGCAAAGCCGCCTGCATATCGTTGATCAGTACGCCGGCACTCCCGGAGCGGGGACGTAGCAGCGATAGCACACCACCATCTGGCCGTCGTTCGCATCCGTCGCGGCCATGGCTTCGAACTCCGCGTGCAGCAGGGTTGCATTCAGTCCGCTGGCCAGCTCCGTCACCGTCTCTGCCGCCGCCGACGCTGCCTGCAATCGCGGATAATAGAAGTACACCCGTCCGCCGCTGGCCTCTTCGAGCGCAAACAGCGCCGACCACTCCTGCAGGAAGCTGTCTCCGTCGCGGTCGACGAATGCCACAACCTTCTGTACCCGCGCCCCGCTCGCCGGAACTCCTCCCAGCAGTGGCGCTCCGAGCTGCAAACCGGTCGCTGTGATGGCGGCCACCGCTCCCACGTTGTAGCTCACCCGGCGTATCGCGTCGGCGTCCATTGTTCCGGGCACTGCCGCGCCCGCACCCGCCACGCCTCCCGTAATTCCCGTGCCAAGCTCCGTGGCGCCGGAAGCGTAGTCCACGTCCACCACGATCAGCTCTCCAACCTGGTAGTTGCCCAGAACCGAAGGGTCCAGCAGAATCAGCGCCGCCGTCGAGCCCGCTAGAATCGGTTGGCCGGGTGTGGCTGCCCCACCCGATGCCCGCGGCTGCGTGCCGGCGCTCTGCAGCACGTTCATGTGCTGCGAGCTTGCCGCCAACGCCATTTGCAGCTTGCCCCACTCGCAGAAATCCAGACTCACACGCGCATCCAGAGCCTTCAGAAACTGCGTCTGCGGCACTCCCGCCGCTCCGGCCCGTATTATCCCCATCGCCGACTTATCCACGCGCTTGAAATTCCGCACCAGGCCCAGCCGTACCCATGGCGAGGGAGGATTGTTCAGGTTGAAGCTCAGCGATGGATCAAACACCGTCCCCGTCTCCGTCACCCGGTTGACCGGTGCGAAATACGCCCGTACTTCACTGAAATATTCCTGCATTCCTGCCCGTTCCATCACGCCACCTCCGCGAAGAAGAACATCCTCACCTTCGCTGTCCGCAGCAATATTCCGTCCACTTCACTCGGAACTTCCAGCACCGGCAGCGTCCAGAAAATATTTGTCCCCAGCGCTGCGGGTGGAGTTTGCGTGTAGTCGCAAGCCATCGCATGGCACGGCGCGCACAGCCGCAGCAGCTCGCCGTCCATCGCGGTCACAATGCGTCCGCGATCACTGCGCAGCATATCGTCCGTGCCTTTGCTGCCGTAGCTCAGCTTGCAATCCAGATACATCAGCGAACCCTCCGGCATGGCCCGTCCACCGCCCTCCCAGTTCAGCAGGAAGGTCTCCAGAAACGTATTCGCCGGCACCGGAGTTTCATTCTCCGCCGCCATCACCGCCGGACGCGACGCACCGTCCAGCGTCACCGTCCGCGCCGGATTCACCACTGCCAGCCTGTCGGCCAGCGTCCTGAGAAACGTATCTTTTGCCGCCTGCATTTAGGCCTCGATTTCCAGTTCGTACAGCAACTCCGCGCCGCCGAACCACTTCACCATCACCGACACGATGCGGTACTCTGTTCCGCCCGCTCGCAGCATCGCCGTCTCCAGCGCTTGCTCGGTGGCGATTTCACCCGTATCGATCGCACCGGCGATACTTAGCGCTTTTCGCACCGTGCCTCGCGTCATCCGTGCAAAATGCGTTTTCCCATTCGCCGTCGCCTGCAGCAGAACCGGCTCCATCTCCACTTCGTTTACCAGCGGGACAAGCAGCCCGAGTCCAGTCTGCTCACTTGCCGTGACCGGTTGTGGCACCAGCAGGGAGGCTTTGCCCGCGCCCAGCGTGCGCAACATCGCCAACGCCGCCTGCTCCAAACCCGCCGCCTCGCCGTTCGTGACGAAGCCGCTCATGATGAAAGCCTCTGCGCGATGTACGGTGCCAGTAGCCGTTGCACATCGGCGTCCACCAGCGAATCCGCAAAGTACTGCAGATACATGGTGTCAATCTTTTGCTTGGAGACGTTCAGCGCCGGAGTTGCCAGAGCGTTCCTCACCAGCTTCGCGCAGGCTTGCTTCACCGGCCACGGAACCTCCGTATATCCGGCCGTGTAAGTCAATTCCAGATCGCGCAACGCCGGCGCCAGCAGTCCGCAGCACACGATCACCTCGCCGCTCTCCAGGTCCAGGTCCAGTGAATTCGCCGGAACGCTGAACCATGTATTCGGCGCGGTAAACACCTCCGCCACCTCCGAGGCCAGCTCCGCCACCACTCCCCAGTCGCCGATTGTTCCCGTGTAACGTCCCCGCGCCAGCACAATCGGCGATGCCGCGCCGACCGCCGCCGCCAGCGGAAGATAGGAAAGCCTCACCGTCCGCGACCGGCCCACCCGGAACCGTTCCATGTACTGTGCAATGCCGAACCCTTTCCTCCGGCAGTGCGCATTTATCAAATCCGACGCCGCAATCACCAGGCTGACCGGAATCGTTTCCTCCAGCCCAAACAGCGTGTATTCATCCGCTGACAGGTATGCCATCTTCCGCTCTTCTCCCGCGCTTTCGAAAGGGCCTTGGCCCTCCCCCGCGCGTCTGGATTCCTGCTTCAACCGCTCTTTCCCGTTCGCCTTGTCACCGCCCGGGCGATGCGAGGAATCCGTTCCGCATTCCTCGCATCGCCGCTCCGATTAGGGTGGTTCCCTAAAAGATGTATCCGCGGGTGCCCCACCTTCGACGCGCTGCTTTTGCGCGGCTAAGGTGGGACGGGAGGACACACCAATATAGGAACTGCTCTAGCGGGTAACGGTGACTTGGGCGTGTGCAAATCCGGCGCCCTTCACCACAACCGCGCCGAACTTTACGACCATCAACTGCCGCGCCAGCGTGCCGGTCAGTCCAAGCTGGAAGACGCGAGGATTGGCATCCGTAAGCCAGTGATACTCGATCAGCTCTTCGGTGACGATGTAGGCTGGCAGCAATGCCGTGCCGCTGCCCGGAGTGCCCGTATACGACAATGCCCATTCCGGAATCAGTGGCAACTCGCCTGCCTGTGTCGACAAGGTCTTTACCGTCAGTCCGCCCTCAACCTTCGTGGTCGAGAGCACAACGTTGAACTCGGTTTTCATCTCGCGGTCGATCAGGTCCAGCAGCACCGGGTTGGCGTAGATGGCCGTCGGCCGAACCTCGTAATTCGAATTCGCAACCATCGACGCAATCTGCGATTTCAATCCATCCACGATGCTCGCGGTGGTGGGTATCGTGGTGCTGTTGCCGCCGCCATTGATCTGTGCTGCCGCGCCGTAGTACTGGAACGTAGTCGGCGCGCTCAGCGAAGTGTCGTTGCCGTTCCACAGCGCAACATCGTGCGTGCGCATTACGCCGGTCACGGAATCGGCCAGATCCTTCGCCTGAAGGTAGGCGAACTGCTCCTGCTGGTTGCCGACTTCGATGTCGAAAAGGTTGTAGTTGATCTGCGACACCAACGCTTTCAGCGGTACCGAAAGCTCCAGGCGGGTTGGTGCCACCACCGTCGCCGCAATGTTGCGCGGATCGACAAACCCGTTTGCCGCCGTCGGCGACGGAATTGCCGTCTCCTCGAAGAAGCGCGACGGATGCCCCGTGGCCGGAACGTTCTTGATCCGCTGTCCGAACGCCCCGCGGCGCTGGCATATGTCAAAAATCTCGGTCTGGTAGCGCTCGACCTCGATCGCGCCCGGTCCCATGAAGTCTGCTGCGGCGTGCAAATCCACAAATTGAGTATTCATTCTCTGCTTTCCTTCTCTGCCAGGCCCATTCGCCCGGCCTCGTTATCCCGTCGCACTGCCGTGCCCCGGTTGTTGTTCAATCTCTTTCCATGCGTCAGCCCCGGATATATGCGGGTGCCCCAGGTTCGCGCCGACGCTCTTTCGGCGATAACCCGGCAGACAAAGTCCTCCACCTCGGCAAAGCCTTTGCCGTGGCAGTTGCCTTTGCCCATTGCGCGGCCAGGCCTTTACGCGATCATTCCCGCCCGCGCCAGTTCGGCCTTGACCGCAATGCGCTGCTCGATCGTCAGCTGTCCCAGGGCCTTTTCCAGGGCGCCCAGTTCAATCTGCACCCCCTCGCTCACCCCACTTTTGGCCAGCAAGCTGCTCACCAGCGGGACCAGGGTCTTGCGCCCCGCGCGCTGCCGCAGTTCACGATTCTCCGCTTCGAGCTTCGTTGTCTGCTCTGCCTGCGCGCTGGCCGCCAACCCGGCTTCCCCGCTCTTTTTTGCCGCCGGCTCTTCCACCACGGCGATAATGCGGTCGATCTTCTGGTTCAGCGCCTCGTACTGCGCCTCCAGCTTTCCGATCACGCGCTCCAGGGCCTGCGCCGCACTGCCCAGCTGCGCCGCACACTCCTGCATCGGATCCTTCTCAGCTGCACTCTTCTCTTCGTTCATTTCCTCTCCCAATGGAAAAGCCGGCTCCAGGCCGGCTTCATATCGTTACCGCTTTCATACGGCCGCCGCTGCCTGCCGCCTACTCCGCCAGCTCCACGTTCGTATTCTGATAGGCCGCCTTTTCCCGTAGCAGGACCGCCGCCCCCGTGAACTTGAAATCCGTAGCCACCCACACCGCAGCCGCCGCATCCACAACCCGGACGTCGGCGATCTCGTAGCTCATGCCAAGCTCTCCTTTGCGCCGCTCCATCTCGCCCACTACCTCGGGAAAGTCGCGCTCAAACAGATAGCCCGCAACGTCGAGGCGCTGAATCTTTCCCGCCCCAGGCCGCAGCTCCGCCGAGGTAATGATGCCCACTTTTCTCTGCGCGTCGTGCCGGTCCAGCTCCGGTGCGTAGTCCACCCCCATGCCCAGCAGCGATCCCAGTGCCCGCTCCGTCGCCTGTGCCGTCAGCATCACCTTGTGTCCTCGTGCTCCGCTCGGAGCCCGGTCCGACGGCGCGTTTGCCATCGTCAGCACTCCGCGAAATCCCCGCCGGTTCGGGTGACCATCCACCTCCGGCATTGCCAGTGCCATTGCCTCCCACTGCATCCTCATTGCCCCTCCGCCATCGTCGTCTTGAGTGGCTGCCAGCCCCGCTCCGCCCGGGCCTCGTTCACCGTCATCACCCCGCAGCTCAATAGAATCTGGTCAATCTGCGCCTGCTCCAGCGGATCCGTCGCATCCACATCGAGGAAGGCAAACTCCAGGTCGTTCCAGCCCAGCCTCTTTGCAATCGCATCCCGCGTGATGTGCTCTGCCAGCAGTCTTGCCGTCGGAACCACCGCCGTACGGAACGCCAGATCCGACAGCTCCATGGCCGTCGAGCGGTTTACGTCCGCCTCCACTCCCAGAAACAGCGGCGGCAGATCGAAGGCGCTGGCGATCACCCGGATCAGAAACTCCTGCCAGGCCAGCCGCAGATCCGCATCCGTTCCCGCTCCAAAGCGCAACACCTCCGGCTTGCTCTCCGCCGTCAGGATCGGAACCCGCCCCGTGCCCTCGATGTCGTCCTGCCACCAGCGGATCAGCCGTTCGTGCTGCCCCGGATCCAGATCCTGCATCCACAGCGCGTACTGCACCACCGAGTTGCTCGCCAGCTTGGCCGCAAAGCGATGCGCTCCCAGAAACTCGTGGATCGTCTCGAACGCAACCTCCAGCCGTCCCAGTCCGAACGGCGTGTAGCTGCGCGGGTTCAGCCGGATGTAAGACAGCTCGATGTCTTTCAGCTCGATCCGCTGCGCCGGTGCCAGAAACGGGCTCGCCTGCACATAGCGAATCGAATCCGGATCGCCATTCCAGTCCGCCCGCATCTGGATCGTCGCGCCGTCGACCGGATACAGCGCCAGCGGTTTCCCGGCGTCACCGGTCAGCCGCAGCTCCATCGCGCCATAGCCGCCGACGATGATGTCTTCCAGAACCGCCTCGCTCAGCGAGCGGAACGAATCGTCCGGATTCGGCTGCTCCAACGTCTCGGTCAGCACCTGGATACGCGCTTGCATCTCCGCGTCCAGCACTCGTCCCCGCCGCGGCTGGATGCGCCAGTGCATTCCCGCCACCCGGTCCTTGATGCTGTTGATGGCCTTGCGCGCAATCGGCGTCTCGGCAAAGCGGCGCAGCGCCTCCGGCGTCTTCTTCGGCAGCAGCTCCGCCCTCATTCCAAACGTCCCAATCGTCTGCAAAATCGATGGCAGCGGGGCGGTCTTGCGCTTCGGCGCCGAGGCGCTATTGCCTCTCAGCACCCGCACTCCCGCCCGCCGCATCGGCTCCCAGATTTTTTCCCCTATCTTCATTGGCTCCCCCGCGCCGGGTATTTTCCCGCGCAAAACAAAAAGGACGCCGCAGCGTCCCTCTCAAAAATCCTCTTCCCGCTCTTCCTCTTCAGCCTATCCCACCAACCTTGAAACCTGCGAAACCTTGAAACTTTGCAACTTTGCAACCTTGAAACCTTGCTCTTACTCCATCCCCATCTTCTGTCTTACGCTCGCCGCGATCCGCGGCAGCTCCGCCGTCGTCGCCACCATGATCCGGCTGCTCGCCAGTGTCTCCAGCGCGAACATCGTCTCGTCGTCTTCCCGCTCCAGCTCGCTTTCCACGATTGCCGTCAGCAAGGTCTCCGCCTGTTCGGCCCGCATCACGCCCTCGCGCAGCTTCGGATAGCTAAATGCCAGCACCTTGGCCGCGTTCACATCCGCTTCCAGCGACAGCGCCTGGTACACATGCACCGTGCCGTTGGGCCGGTAGGCGGCGTCGATCTTCAGTGGGTCGCCGCGATGGGTGTACTCGCTCGCCGCGATGTTGTGCCGCATCAGCCCCCACACTCCCTGCCGCTCGAACTCGCCCCGCATCGTCTGGAAGATCTGCATTCTTCCGCTCGCCGTGCGCGCTCCTTTTTTCCCCCGCTCCAGGTACATCTCGGCCAGCCGCCCGATCTCCTCCTGCGGCGAATCCGCCAGCACCGCTTTGGCCGGGGTCAGCCGGATCGCATTGGAGAACGTATCCTCCATCCGCTTCAGCAGCCATTCCTGGCTGCTCGAGCCCTCCAGCAGCCGCTCCTTGATCTCCTGCTCCAGTCCTTCCAGCATCTCCACGTCGGCATCCGGATCCAGGCAGCGCACCCGTTTCCAGTCCTTCGTAAAGCGCACCTCTGCCCAGCCGCTGCTGCTCTCACACAGCACCACGCCCACGTTGACGAACTCATCCTTTACCGCGTCCGGCACATACCGCAGCAGGAAGAACTCGCATTGTCGGCGCTCTTTCATCCTCTAGGGCTCTCCGTTCCACCGCTCTCCAGCCCAGTCTCCTCCATCATCATCCCCTCAATCCTACAATTCTTTCCGCCCCTTCCCCATCTTCCTCCACTTTTCCCGTCTTCCCTTCCCTCAGTTCACCACGTCCCTCCACTTTGGGAATGGCGCCCGGCTCGAGTTTCTGAACTCCAGGATCAGCTCGGCCACCCGGGCCCGCCGCCGTCCCAGGATCTCCACCAGCCGTTCCAGCTCGCAACTCTCGCCGTACCAGGCCGTCGGAATCTCCTCCGCGCAGCGCCAAATCGTCGGCTCGTCCATGCTCTCGATGTTGCCCAGCCAGGGCTGGAAGCTCTCCCAGCCGCTCACTTCGCGGTAGACGTCATTGCGGGCGTACACCCCGCGCAGCGGCGAATCCGGAAACGACCACTCCCCGGCGTTGAAGCAGTATCCCTGGTCGATGAACGAGACCGTGAACTTCCGCTCCCGGCTCCGCTTCCAGAATGTAGCTTGCCGCCCGTTCGCATTGCAGGTCCACTTGTCCAGCGCCAGAATTCCCGCAAACGCCCCCAGGTTCCGCACCCGCTCCAGCAGATGTTCCGGCAGGTAGTCATAGATCATGCCCTGCATCGGCGGCACCACGAAGCGCGAACCGAATTGCAGCCCTGGCGTGCATGCCTTCGAACCGTGCAGCAGCTCGAATTTTAGCTCCGGAGTGTGTTCGATCAGCCAGGAATCGACCTCCACCACTTCCGTCGCCGGCACCGGCAGCCCTGCCGCCTGCGCCAGCCGCGTTGCCAGCATCTCGTTGGACAGCACCCGCGTATGCTGCGGATTGCCCTGAAATTTCACCACGTAGAAGTGACCGTCCGAGCAGCGCATCAGGTGACTCTGCGCTCCGCCCCGCATCCTTCTCACGTGCTGTACCGCCGCCACCGCCAAGCCCGCCCCTTTTCCAAACTCCCCGGCTCTTCCCCGCGGGAGTCACTGCCGCCATTCGTCCACCATCCAGCTTTTCCTGAAGTTATACTCTACCCTGCCGCCCCACTCCACCGTCTACCACCGCGCACCTTTCTAAGTACGACATTGCGGGCGGGTGGCCCATATCCGGCGGGTGGCCCACATCCGCCCTCTTTTGGCGAATGTGGGGAACAAACTTCCCCTTGCAGGTGCCCCACCTTCGGCGCGCTGCTTTTGCGCGGCTAAGGTGGGACGGTCAGGCTCAGCGCCGAACTCTGCTCCCGCACCGCCAGCGCCATCGCCATCGCCATGATCGCATCATCGTGCGATCCCTCCGACGCCGCAATCCTTCCGTCGGCGTGCCGCACAAATGTCCTGCACTCCTCCAGCAGCTTCCGGCTCTGGAAGAGCTCCGGATTTGCCACCAGGATCGCTCCAAAACGCTCCAGCATCGTCGGACGCGTCAGCACGGTCGTCACCCACCCCGCGTAGCGGTTATTACGGAAGAGCGGCCCGTATTGCTCCACCCGTTCCAGCATTGCCAGCACCGCGTGCCCATGATTGTTCCGCTCCACCACCATCAGCGCGCCGTTGTATTCGCGACCCAGCTTCGCCGCCTGCGCCGCCAGCTCCTCCGGCGTGTAGTGCCCGTACAGCTCCGCGCATTGCAGCCCGCTCGCCTGGTCGATCACCTCGACGCAGGCATAATCGCCGCCCGCGCCGCCGCCCGCCGCGTCCACGCCCAGGATGTACCTCCGCCCCTTTGCCGGAGGCAGCCATAGCAGAACCCGTCCGTTTTCTCTCTCTTCCAGCGGAGCCGCCAGCACGCGCATTCGTGCCTCGATCTTCGCCGTGTCAAATACCGCCGCGCCGCTAGCCAGAAAGCAGGTCGCCATCTCCTCGGCGAACTCCTCGGCCGCCCGTTCGCCAAAATTGCTCTGTATCTGCCGCCGGAAGGCAATCTGCTCTCGATCCAGGGCGTGGCTATTCATCAACCGCAGCTCTTCCTCGGTCAGAGCCGCTTCCAGAAGCTCCTCGCCTGCCGCTCCCTCGATCCGGTATCCCTCGTCCATCCACCAGGGGAAAAAGTGCCGGATATATCCCGCCTCTTCCGCCCTCTGCCATTCACGATAGAAGCATCCTCCCATCCCATTCGCGGTTGACTCCAGCACAATTTCCCCATCCGGTGGCACGGCGGCCCGCAGCGACGCCAGAACCTCTGGCGCATTTGCTCCCCACCGTGCCACCTCCGAGCAGTGCAGGTTCTGGATCGTCAGTCCGCGGCCGGCGTTCGCGTCCCCTGCCGTCTCCACGCGATACTCGCTGTCCAGCTCCGGAAACACCAGCTGCCTCCGGTTTGACTTCGATCGTTTCAGCGCTCCGCCCCGCAGATCCTGTGGCAGATTCTCCACGAACCTGTGTACCATGCGGAAGATCTCTTCCGCCGCCTCTTGCGTATGCGCTACCTGCACCGTCAAAGTGCCGGGCTTCGTAATCGTGCTCAAAAAGAATCTCGCCGCTACCCACGTCGAGATTCCCATCTGTCTCGCCTTCAGCACAATGTTCTTGGCCCCGCACTTCGATTCGAATTCCCGCTGCGCCAGGTTCGCTTCCAGCCTCACCAGCCGGCCGCGCTTGTTGCGGATTCGCAACAAGCTGGCCGCCAGCACCTCGCGATAGCTTCCCCGTCGCGTCCTTCTGTTCAGCCACCTGCCCAGCGCCAGCAGGGCCTCCAGATCCATCACCTGGTTTTTTCTCTTCTCCGCCCCGCTCCGCCGCATCGCCTTCTTCACCCATCACCTCGCCACGCTCGCAATCCCAGGCTCGTCTCCGCTATGCCGCGGTGGCCGGTGCCTGCTGCACATTCAGAATCGCCACCACCGCATTCACGATCTTCTGAATGTATGTAGCGTCGACGTTCTTGACCCCTGCCTCGGCCAGTAACTGCGTAGCCGCCGGGGTAACGATGCTCAGCACGTCGGCGGAAAGTTCGCTTCCGCTTGCCGTTGCCGCCCCTGCGGCCGCCAATTTCTGCCGTACGCTGGCAACCGCCGATTGAATCAGTTGGGTCGTGTTCACCACTCCCGTGATCGTCGCGGCATCCGCCGGAAAGATCAGCGACGCCAGAGTCGCGGCGGCGGGAAGGTACTTCTCGATTTCATTCAGACCTTTCACAAAATCCTGGCCAATCTTGTCCAGGACGCTGACAAACTTCTCTTCCGCACTTGCTACTGACATTGCGCTTCTCCTGTAGCCGAAACTTCCGCAAACCACCCGCGGATCTTGCTTTCGATATAGCCCTCCGAAACCAGGCAGGGCTTATGAACAACCCGGACCGTCAGGCTGTCGCTTCCGTTGTATTCGCACCCAACGGTGACGCCCTCGTGGGTGAGAAACCCGGAATGGCCCTCCGGAACTGCAACGCCCGCGCTCACCATCCGCTGCTCGCAGGCGGCCAAGCCCGCCGGCGTAAGAGAAATGACGATAGTTTGCGATGCCATCTCTTCAGTCCTTGGCCAGCAGCCCAAGCAGCGCCGTCGCCAGCGCCGTCGCCAGCGAAATTACGCTTCCCGTCCCCACATGCCCCAGCGAAACTCCATGCTGCTGCAACACCCCCAGCACGGTTGTCACACCCAGCAGCAACCCTGCCGCGCTCGTCTTCGGATGCTCAACCATCCGCCCTAATATCTCCGCCATTTTCTATCCCCTTCTGTATTGCTCCCGCTTCTCCTACCCCTTGAAAACCGTATAGATCTGAGGCGGGTGGCCCATTCAAGCCTTCTTTTGGCTCGAATGGGGTAGTTTCAGCGCTGGACGTATCCGCGCCCCACCTTCGACGCGCTGTTTTTGCGCGGCTAAGGCGGGACGGGCCGCTTGCAATCTGCCCATAAAAAGGCCGCCCTTGCGAGCGGCCCATTCCATTCAACTTGCTCTACCCGATCGTTCCATCCTGCCCTGCAACCTCTTTATAACTCGCCCCTAGTACGTCCAGATCACAAGAGGCATCCCGGAGTTACTTGCTATTGTTAATGTCCCAAGGGTCGCAGGGAGCGCTCCAGCGGAGAGTGCATTTGCCGCCGTTCCGCATCCACTCGGAAGAGTGCTCACCATTGAATTCAGCATCGCGACGAAAGCGGCGTTCGCGCCGATACCACCCCAAAAGCCAAATAGGGTTGGGGTGGTGCTCGTGGCGGCCCAAGTAAATAAATAACTTGTACCCATAGTGAGCGTGGTGCCACCGCCCGAAGCCACTGCACCAAATACGTTGACGGATGCGGTTGTCGTCGAAAATGCTCCACTGTCTATCATCTTGGTGCCACCGACAGTGTAGATGCCAACATTGAAAGAGTTTCCGCTGCTGGCCGCGACTGTTCTGATTCCAGCATGTCCAATAGTCATCGTGTAAGGCTGCACGAATTGGCAGTAATACACGGTGTTTGCAGCCGGCGTGGTATAGGTTTCTGACGTAAAACTTTGCAGGGTCGAAGCATTTCCCAGCCTTCCATCCGAGATCATAAAGCCGCTGGAAGCCGAGTTCACTGCCGCCGAATCGCTCAACTGAAGCGCGTGCAACGTTGCATTCGTTCCATCGCTGCGGAGATAAGTTCCCGCCGTCTGCGTTCCCGTCAGCGCGTTGATCGCCGCCTGCTGGTTCGAGACGGTGACTTCGTGGACTTCGTTCCCGCCGGTTGGGTTCGAGGCCGTAACGTGCAGCCCCGCCGCGTCGGTCGATGAGTTGACGAAGTTCAGCGTGCTCTGGCTGGAGTTGTTCGTCCCGTTGGTTTGTAAAGTCGCTCCGCCACCACTGCCCGTGCAGGTGATCTGCTGTGTCGGCCAGCTTCCGGACCAGGAACAATTGCTGTTGCCAGAGGTGAGCCCCGGTGACGCTGTGCCGTTGCCGCCGTTTGCCACCGCAACCATCCCCGTCACATTCGCCGCCGTACCCGTAGTGCTCTGATTCCATGTCGGCACCGTACCGCCAAGCATGGAGTAATTCACCGTACTACATGTTGGCGCTGAACCATTGGCAATCGCAGAGACAAATTGATTCGTGCAACTTACCGTTCCAGGCCAGTTGGCTGACGTTGGAATCGTCGGAGTTGGTACATTCAGCACGCTACTGCTCAATGTCGCTGCGCCTGTTCCGGTCGTAGTCAGCGATAGAGTCGCTTGTTTGCTATTGAACGTAGCCCAGTCCGTCGCAGCCAGGTACCCCGCCTGCGCTCCACTCGCCTGCTGAATCGTGAGGTTCGGCGTCAGTCCGCCGCTCGAAGCCAGAGGCGTCGTTGCCGTAACGCTTGTAACCGCGCTGCCTCCCGTTCCCGCCTGCGAATAGTTGAAACTCACCGTGCAGTTTGCCAGCGTCTCGCTCGCCTGCGTCGTGTATTTCACCAGCAGCCTATCGCCCTTGGCGTAGCTGTAGGTATCAACCAAATCCTGCACCAGCGTTGCACTTGCCGCCGTCCCATAAGTCACGGTGATCGGCGTAGTCACCAGCGTGCCATTCAGGTCCGGCTGGTCGTAAACGGTAAACACTCCACTCGATGAACTCACCCCGCCCGTGTTGCAGACCACGCTCAAGTTGCTTGCCGTGCCCGCCGTCGTCATCAGCACCCCAGCCACCGAAGCCGCCGTCTGCGTACACGCCGCTGACGTTGTGCCCAGCCCAAACAGCGAAAGCGTGCTGGAGGATGTAGCCGTTCCCGTGCAATACCCGTAGGCCACTCCGCTCCCGCCACCCGTGCTTGCAATCGTGATGTTATTACCGCTGCTCGTGACCGTGGTCCCCACTCCCGGCGCAATGTTGATCACGTTGCTGACCGGGGTTACCGCAACGCCGTTGGCATCAAGCGATAGCCCGGAGACCGCGCCATAAGTCGGCCCCGCCGTCCACGTTCCCGGATTGCCGCTCGCCGTGTTAACCCAATAAATCGGCTGCCCCGAAGCGGTATTCGTATTCCAAACCTTCTCGTTGACAAACCACCAGCCCGTTGTCGGAGCCGCCGTTCCCGTCTGCGCTCCCGCAAATTCATGGAAGGTACATGCCTGATTCTGAATCGTCACTCCACTGGCCGAGGCCGATGGTGCGTTCGCGACGACCATCGTGTTCGCCGTATAGCTGACCGACGAAACCTGAGTATCCAGATTGGTTGACCCACCCATGCCGTTGACGATGGTGATGTTGTCTCCCGGCTGTATCCAGAGCGTCGAGATCGACGGAATGGAAACCGTCGTGGTGCCATTGATCGTAGCGTTGGTTGTCAGGTTCGCTGCCGCGCCCTGGCAGCGTCCGCTCTTGGTAATCGTGCCGTTGATGTCGCCCGTTGCCGAAACAAAGCGCAGCGCCCCAGCCTTCCCCGCAGACCATGTGCCGGAGATCGCCTCCGACGCCGGATGCCCTACAATGTCGTTCGCCGAAAAGCGCCGATAGCTGGCGTTGCCGTTCGGATCAATCACCGAGTCAATCTGTTGCGGAACCTGCCCGCGAGCGCCAATCGCAATCGCCGCCATCTGCGCGTTGCCCCAGTTATAGGCCGTCGATTGCGCCGCGTACTTGTCACCGTAGAATACCTGCGATGCCACGTTCTTAACCGCGCCATTGGCTACAAAGGCAGACCCCTGCCCAATCACAAGCTGCGCCTTCCCGCTTGCGCTGGCAACAATCGCTTCGTCCAGCGGAGACGCATACCCCATGACATCGTTCAAAACTACCGTTGGCCCACCGGAAACCTCGTTCAGCGAATTAACCAGCGCCCCGTTGTCCACGTTCCCTGTTACAATCTGCGGCGAACTCAGCTCGACCCGTCCGCCCGTCAGCGCAATCGTCGTGCCAAGTCCGTTGTTGACCGTGACCACCGCACTGCCCCAATTGGTGCCGTTGAACAGTCCCGCAGTGGTCAGCCAGGTATCCGCCAGCCCGCTCGTCGGAGCCACGGTTGAGACCGTGAAATCCCGCATCGTAAACGGTCTGTTTTCATCTCCGCTCGAACCCGTGATGTAGATAGGCGAGCGTCCGATGCCGTCAAAGCGCACATGATCCATGTGCCAGTTGACAAAGCCCAGGCTCGATCCAGCCGCGATGACTCCCGTTCCCGTAATGCTCGCATTCGGAGCCGTCGCCACCACAATCGTGTTCGCACCCGTGTTGACTGAAGAAATCGTCGTGCTCAAATCCGCGCCAGCCACGCCCGCCGAACCCGCGCCATAGAGCCACACCGTCTCTCCCGCTATCAGCCCTGAAGTCGCAACTGAAGGCACACTCACCGTCGTGCTGCTCGCCGTAAAGCTGGCATTGCCGCTGTAAATCAACGGCGCTTCGTGAACGCCATCAAGCACCGCCTGCGAGAAGCGCGAGTGCGCGATGCGGAAGCCGTTGTCCACGCCCTGCGTCAACCAAAGCAGATGTGTCGCCATCGCACCAGTCGTCTGATTCACCCCGTTAAATCCGATACCCTCAAAGCCGCCAAAGCCCGCCGAGCCAAACTGGATCAGCGACTCCGGCACACCGTTCGCGTTGTAGCCCGCCGACGTGTTGCCGTTGTAGTAGAACCACGTCGAGTTGTCGTCCAGCCCATAGAACATCGGAACGCAGCTCAGCCCGGTCAGGTTCACATTATGGATGAGGTATTTTCCCGGCGAAACATAGATCGGCACCGTGACCGCAAGGCTGCTGTAGGCCGCGCACGCCGCCACTGCCGCGTTGTAGACCGCAGCGGAACTGTCGTAGTTCATCGTCGGATCGCCGCCGTAGGCGCGCAGATCGATCACCGGAGTCTGCGAGGGAATCACACTCTGCGCCGTGAGAGTCGTAAAATTTCCCATGCTTGGCGTCGTCGCGCCAATGGCTCCGGGGCTAGCCGGATTAAATGAACTCCCACCCCCGCTGCACCCTGCAGTCGTCAGTGCTCCGCCGGTTCCATTCGGACACACCGGGCTTGTCCCGGTTCCCAAACTCGTGAGGACAAGCGACGGCATGCTCTGATTGGCCGTGAACGTGTTGACCGCGTTGTTCCGCGCCAGTGTTGCCGTGTCGCTCAGGTTACCGCTTGCCAGCGGCGCTCCGTTCACCGTGTACGCCGTTGCGTTCACCGTCCCCGGTGACGTGCTGCCGATCGCGGGGGCCGTGGCCAGCGCCGAAGCCACAAACTGTGTCGTCGCCAATCTTGTCGAGTCGTCGTTTGCCGCCTGTGTCGTGGCCGTCGTGCCGTTTGGCAGCGCGCCCATCGTCAGATTGGAAACTGACAAACTTACGTTCGATGAGATTGGATAGCCGTTGATCGTCGTGCTGGTTCTTGCCAGCAATGCGCCATCGCTTAGGTTGATACTTGCCAGCGGCGCTCCGTTCACCGCGTATGCCGTTGCGTTCACCGGCCCCGGAGTGATCGAGCCGATCGCTCCCGGCGATGCCAGATTCGCCGACGCCGGTTTGTTCAGCAGATCGTTATAGTTTCCCGTCGCAGCTACCGTCGCCAGCCCTGATATCGCCTGGTCCACGTAGCCCTTATTCGCTGCGTCGCCTGCCGCCGTCGGCGCCGGAACCTGCGGAGAAGGCACAAAAGTCTTCGCCCCCGCAATCGTCTCCGTCCCCGCCAGATGCACAACTTCGCCCAGCTCCGTGTCCACGTAGTCGCGGCTCACAAACTGCGCCGCCACTGCCTGCGGCACAACCTTCGCCCAAACCGCCGCCAGCGTGGTCGTCGTCACCGCCGGAACAACCCAGATCTGTTCTTTCGTCGTCCCATCGTCTTTCTTGATAACAACCCTGTAGTAGCTTCCCGCGGGAGTCGACCCGGTATTCGCAATCAGAGGTATGGAGATTCCTCCGTTTTTGTCCGTCGTCCAGCTCTTCTGGCCGGCCGGCACGGCCTGTCCTGTGCTCGTGACAAAGTCGTCCCAACGGATCGTGATCGTCCCCTGCGCAACGCTTCCATCCGCGCGGTACAGGGTGTCCTGCACCAGCGTCTCCGTGGTCGCCGCTTTCGCCCCCGCCGCACTCAAAAGAAGCGCCGCCCACACAAAAATCAAGAGCCGCCTGATCAGGCGGCTCCAACTTCCCTCTGTTCTAGTTTTCATGCTTTTCTGTCGCCGTCCTTTCGGCTCATTCCCGCTTTGCCTCCAGCCCTCGCGTAGCCCGCCAGAAAGCGCTCCACGCTGCGCACATAAACCTCCACAAAATCCACAACGTACCGCTTGGTCTGGATCAAACGCTTCGCCTGCTCCAGCGAGTAGCCCGTCACGCACAGCACTGCCAGCGCCATCATCGGAGCCCGGTGTACTCCCGCCGCGCAGTGTACAAACAGCTTCGCCTCCGGATCTTCCAGCGCCCCCACCGCAAATCTTACTCCCCGCTCGAAAATCTCCCGCGGCTTCGGCTCAAAGTCGTCGTCCACCGGATTCCAAAGCACCTGCACTCCAGCGCTTTCGCCCAGCTCCGTGTCGTCGAACTCCATCTGCATGTCGATGACGTGCGTTACTCCGGCCCGCACCACCTCGGCCATTTTCTCTTCCACCCAGATTCCGCCGCCCACCGCGATCCGGTCCGTCACCCACGTCATGTCCATGCCAGCGTTCGCCCCAATCGATTCCGGCTTTCCGCCCGGTACTCGCACTTCACTCCACTATTCCGCAACCGCAACTTCCCGTGATTCCTCTTCCAACCTCGGCTTCTCCCGCTCGCCGTCGGAATCCGCTTCGTCCAATCGCTCCAGTACCAGCTTCGCCCAGGGCTCGCCGCTCTCCCGCCCCTCTCCTTCGCCGTCGAACATATGCTTCGCGCCGGTCATCTCCAGCAGCGTCTTGGCATGAGTGCAGCTGCCCCGCTTCGCCCGCACCACCATCGCTTCCACAATCTCGGAAACCGACCCCTCCACCCTTCGCTTCGCAGCCTCGAACGGACCCAGCTCCTGCTCACCCGTCCTGCCCGCTTCCTTCTTCTTCGCCGTCCCGCAACCCCGCGTCTTCTGACTCTTCTTTCCGGCGCGCTTTGCCTTGCTCTTGCCGGCTCCATTCCTCTGCGCCGCCTTTTTCTTCGCCTTCACTGCCCTTGTCGGCTTAGGCGTTGCCCGATCCTCGCCCGCATCGTCTTTGCCGGCTCCGTTTTTCTTCGCCACTTCCTTCACCTTCTTCTTCGATGCCACCGCCACCTCTCTCCCTGCCTCTTATCTTCAGGATATCAACTTCACCCCCTTATCCCCTCACCTGGGACATAAACTCTATTTGATTTGATATCAACTACTTGCTCTCTGATTTGAATATTTCCGCTCTTGACAACAAAAATCCGCCGGCCCATTCCGCCCGCATTACGTCTCAATCGAGACGTGCGCCACCCGCCCAACCACGCAATCCACAAATGTCCCGCCCTCGCCCAGCCGCACATATCCCAGCGCATACTTCTGATTCTCCGGACGAAGCGTAAGCTGGTCTCCCTGCACCTCAACGTAGCGCACCAGAAATGCATTCCCGCTCTTCACTACATAGAGACTCGGCTCTGTCCGCCGGTAGCTGCGCAGCGAGTTGTAGCACCGGTCGATCAGCAGCATCGCTCCCGGCGCCAATCTCGGACGCATCGCCCCGCCGGACTCCTTGTCCGCCTTGATCAGTGCAAAGCGCTCCCAGCTCCGCCGCTGCTTCGCCATCTCCGGACGAATCCGCCGCAGAAAGCTCTTCTTGAAATGCAGATACTCGATAACCTCTCCGGAATCGAAATGCTTCTGCAACAACATTGCCTGCCCTACAACCGGAATCGAAGCAAACTCCGCTTCATCCACGGCCGCCGCTTGCGCCCTTTCCCGCTCCTCCGGCATCAGGTCGCGGACTTCCACCTTCAGAACTTCCATGATCCGGTCCATCGCCTCAATGCTCAATCCCCTGCGCCGGTTCAAAAAGTTGGAAACGTGCGCCTGCTGGAACCCGGCAAGCTTCGCCAGTTCCGTCCCCGTCAGCCCGCCGCCGATGCGCTCGCGCACCAGGGCCCGCAGACGGTCATGCAAATCTGAAATCAACATCGCGCTGCCCCGCGGACCTTTCTTGGAATATAGCTTTAAGAAATAGCAATAAACTTAAGTAACAACTCTGAGAAATATTTTGTTGACTTCCCATTTCCCCATACTCAATGATTCATCCGACCAATCACTCAGCAATCGAACTAGGAGCAAGGGCATGGAGCAAGAAAGCAATGCTTCGAGCGAAACTACGTTCGTCGAGTTTCGCCGCAAGGTTCGCACTTCCCAATTACTTGCGACGGCGGTCTCACAACTTCTCCGGGAGATACATTTCACCGGACGTATTAGCGTCGTCGTTCAGAACGGAACAATTCTCAAATCAGGTTACGAAGAGGGTTATTTCACGCGTAAGGACGACCGCAGGTTGACCTGATTCCGCTCTCGGACAGAAACAGGCTTCAAATCGGTAAACGGCGAATCCACGATGAGGACGCGCCGGACAATTTCATAACCGACAGGTCATCGCAAACCAATCGAGCCCTGTCGCCGGCATTGCCGTGACCCTTGCACCGAGTCCAACTCCCGCAATCTTCACCCTCTGCCGGTGACGGGGTATTTTTTCTTGCAGGGGGCAAGAAGTGATGAAACCGAAAAATGAATTATCGAAATTGAACCATGTCGAACTGAAATATTGCGAACGCTGCGGAAACATCTGGCTTCGCCGTTCGGGCAGCGCGCGGATACACTGCGCGCCCTGCGCAAAGGCGGAAGCTTCGCTTCTCCTCGATCGTCCAGTTTCCTTTCTGCAATTCTGGACCAGGCTTCGGGCGGAGGTGCAGGCATGACGGATCGTTCCGCTAACTCCGCTTTGCGCCTCGTAGCCGGCGGGCGTAGCCGCCACTCCGTACCCGATAACCTGGGCGCTTATCGCCCTTATACCCGGGCCCTGATGCGCCGGTACTTCCGCACCGCGGTAGACATCGGACGCTTGCCGAGCATCCTCGGCGGCCTCTGCTTCCGCGCCCGCGTCAGCTCTTACAAACTCAATACCTTTGAGGATGCCGTGATCTTCGTCCATGACATCGAGCGCGTCTTCGAGCGCATCGATCGTCAATCTCTGGAAATCATCGCCGGCGTGATCCTGATCGAGTACAGCATCCCTGAAGCCGCGCTCCGCCTTGGCATCACCGTGCAGCGCGCCGAGCGCCGCTACGCCGCCGCCATTGACTCCCTCTCGGCCGTCCTCCTCGAGGTCGGCTTGCTTCGCCCGGTCTTTGCATCCGGCGAAGACGGGGACAACCAGCCCGATTCCACTCAGCCCGCGGCACTCCTTCCCCCCAGGAAGCCGCCGGTCTCGGTGCGCATCGCGGCTCAACTCCCTTCCAACCGCCAGGCTTCCATTTCTTAGGCACGATAGCCGTGCCGGGAGCGGACACTCTGATCCGCTCCCGGTACGGCTCCACAATTTTTCGCGCCTCTTTTTCATATCCATATATCTGTTATGATCGGCATCTCGCCGCCTTTTAATGAGGCGGTGAGATTTCGTTTTAATTCAGCCTCGGAGAATTCCCGTGAGCGACACACCAGCCACTCCCATTCCTGCTACCCCTCCTCTGCGGCGCGATGAGGAAATCGCCCTCGAGATGATGAAATTCATCGCCACAACTACTGGCTTCGGCCGTACCGGAACCCCGGGCGCAGGATTCCAGGGCGGTACCGTTTCCCGCGCCGAAGACTACGCCAAGCATCTCATCGACCTCTTCGGACAGTGCCTCGATGCCATTCGAGCGCAGCGCTAGTGCGGGTGCCCCACCTTCGACGCGCCGTTTTTGCGCGGCTAAGGTGGGACGGGCAGCTCTAGAACGCAGCGCTAACTCCGCTTCGCCCTGCCCAAAGAGTATGATTCTCCCGGCTGTGTGTCTCAGCGGAGAGTTGTCTCTGGGCAGCATGAATCTGTCTTTTTTCTCAGAGCCAGTTCCGCTCCGGAACACCCCTGAATGACTGGATACATCTCAAATCGGGCATGAGCAAACGTCCTCCCGAATCCGACGCTACTCTCTCCGTTCACGCCGGTGAAGACCGCCACGGTCGCAATGCGCCCCTCACCACCGAGATCCAGCAGACCGCCGTCTTCGCTCTCCAGAACACGGAGCAACTGCGCCGCTACGCCGCCGGTGACCCCGGGGTTTTCCTCTACACCCGTTACGGAAATCCAACCATGCGCGCCGCCGAAGAAAAGATCGCCGCGCTCGAACAGGGTGAAGATTGCATCTTGACCGCCAGCGGCCTGGCCGCTGAACTCGCTGCAGCTTTGACCCTTTGCAAGAGCGGAGACGAAATCGTCTCCATGCTGGACATCTATGGCGGAACCAGAAAACTGTTTTCCAGCCTGCTGGGCCGCTGCGGAATAACCACCCGTTTCGTTCCATTCGCCGAACTGCACAACATCGACGCCTGCTTCACCCCCAGGACGCGAATGCTCTTCCTGGAGACCCCCACCAATCCAACCCTGCGCTGTGCTGACGTCGCAGCGCTCTCCGCCCGTGCCCATCGCCGCAAGATTCCAGTCGTCGTGGACAACACTTTCGCAACTCCCATCCTTCAGAAGCCGCTCGCCCTCGGCGCTGACATCGTCGTCCATTCGGCAACCAAGTACCTCGGCGGACACAGCGACCTCACGGCCGGCGCCATCATCGCCTCAAACCGCTGGACCAAACCCATTCGCGATACCATGATTCTCTCCGGCGCCTGCTCTGATCCCGGAGTCGCATACCTGTTGCTGCGCGGCCTGAAAACCTTGGATATCCGCGTCGAGCGTGCTTGCCGCAACGCAGCCATCGTTGCAAAGTATCTCGCCGGGCATGAACGCGTCTTGCGCGTCTTTTATCCCGGCCTGCCTGATTCGCCCTCGCACAACCTCGCTGCCGCGCAGATGAGCGACTTTGGAGCTATCGTCTCTTTTGACATTCGTGGTGGAGGCGCGGCGGCTGAGCGTTTCATCGATGCGCTCAAGTTGTGGTATCTCGCCACCAGCCTCGGCGGCGTTGAATCCACCGTCTCTTATCCCGTGCTCTCGTCCCACTCGAATGC
>Ga0182030_10005427_pt1 | contig 27068 bp, 23 predicted proteins | sample 812S3MmetaG_FD_121299 | JGI IMG/M metagenome (GOLD analysis project Ga0182030, IMG submission 121299) | Permafrost microbial communities from Stordalen Mire, Sweden - 812S3M metaG (Illumina Assembly) | ecosystem: Environmental > Terrestrial > Soil > Wetlands > Permafrost | place: Sweden...
ATCAGTACCCTCATACAGTCGCCCGAAAGTCGGCGATGCGGCTGCGACCCGGGTTGCAAATGCCAGGGGACCGCGCCGGCCAGCAGTTAGCAAGACCACTTTCCGACCGACCCGCGAGTCGTTGTAAACGCGAGCGGCCGGATGGCGGGAAAGCTTCGTGAAAGACACACCGAGGAGAATGCCGTGGCCAAGGGTAAGCGGACCTTTCAGCCGAACAACCGGCGCCGAGCCCGCGTACACGGCTTCCGGTTACGCATGCGGACCCGCGCGGGCCGTGTGATCGTGTCCGGCCGGCGGCGTAAGGGCCGCCGCTCGCTTTCTGCCTGATCCGTAACGACGGGTTTTCGGGCGGTGCTTTCGGCACGCAACCGCATGAGGCGGTCTACCGAGTTTGACGTGACTGTCAAACGCGGGATGCGTGCGGCGCAGCCAGACCTCATCGTTCACGTTCGCCGCGGCAGTGACGGCGACGAGACCACGGGTCCGCGAGTGGGACTGATCGTCGGCAAGGCCGTCGGTTCAGCCGTCGACCGCCATCGGGTCGCCCGCCGGCTGCGACACGTCGTCCGCACCATGCTGGTCGATCTCCATCACTCCGATCAGGTGGTGCTCCGTGCGCTGCCGGGTAGCCGCAACGTGTCGTCGGCACGATTGGAACAGCAGGTGCGAACCGGCTTGCGGCGCGCAGTCGAACTGGCGAGAGCGGACCGGTGAGCATGTCGGCAAGGTCGGCGGTCGGCGGCGTGAGTAACGCCGTCGTGCGCGCGGTGGTGTTCCTCATTCAGTTGTATCGGCACATGGTTTCGCCGCTGCGGCCGGCGACGTGTCGATTCGTTCCGACTTGCAGTCAATACGCAGTCGACGCGCTTACCGAGTACGGGTTGATTAGGGGGAGCTGGTTGGCTGCAGCCAGGCTCGCCAAGTGCGGGCCGTGGCATCGGGGAGGATGGGACCCGATACCGGAGCGCCCTACAGAACACCGGGGCTGCCGGATGGACTTCGAAGACGCCAGCGTCGCCGGTTGCTGCCGTGCGACGCGAGGGGAGAGTGAATCTTTTGTTCGATCTGTTTAGCCTCGACTTCGTCTACTACCCGGTGTCGTGGATCATGTGGGCTTGGTACAAGTTGTTCGCCGCCATGCTGGGGCCGTCGAACTTTTTTGCGTGGGCCCTGGCGGTGACGTTCTTGGTGTTCACCTTGCGCGCGCTGCTGTACAAGCCTTTCGTGCGCCAGATCCGCACCACCCGACAGATGCAAGAACTGCAACCGCAGATCAAGGCGCTGCAAAAGAAGTACAGCAAGGATCGCCAGCGCATGGCGCTCGAGATGCAAAAGCTGCAACGCGAACACGGATTCAATCCGATCCTCGGGTGCCTACCGATGCTCGCCCAGATCCCGGTGTTCCTGGGTCTGTATCACGTCTTGCGATCGTTCAACCGAACGACGGGCGGCTTCGGGCAGCCGCATATGTCGGTGATCCAGAACCGACTGACGGGCAACTACGTATTCACGCCGACCGACGTGGGCCACTTCCTGGACGCCAATTTGTTCGGCGCGCCCATCGGGGCGTCGATGACGCAGCGGTCCGGGTTGGACGCGTTTATTGATTTCAGTCGGCCCGCGGTGATCTTGGTGGGCGCCCCGGTGATGATCCTCGCGGGCATTGCAACCTACTTCAATAGCCGCGCATCGGTGGCCCGCCAGAGTCCCGAGGCGGCGGCCAACCCGCAGACCGCGATGATGAACAAGCTTGCGCTGTACGTGTTTCCGCTCGGCGTGGTCGTGGGAGGCCCGTTCCTCCCAGTGGCGATCATCTTGTACTGGTTCGCCAACAACATCTGGACGTTCGGACAGCAGCACTACGTGTTCGGAATGATCGAGAAAGAGGAAGAGGCCAAAAAGCAAGAAGCCATCCAGCGCCGGGCCGCCAATGCGCCGGCGCCCGGTGCCAAACCTAAACGCAGCCAGAAGATGGCACCGGCGGATGGCAACGGATTGCCCGAGGGCACCGGCGATGGCGCAGCGGCCGATGAGCAGATAGCGGACGCCGACGGCCCGGCGGAAGCGGCGGCCGACGCCACACCGATGAAGACGCAACCGGACAAGCCGAACCCGGGCGTCGGCAGCAACGGTTCGATCAACCGCACACCCCGGCCCGGGGCGCGGCCGAAAAGACGCAAACGCTGATTGCGGGCGGCGAGGCGTTATCCGCCCGCCGCCGTTGAGTGACCCAAACGAGATAGGGACCCGTGAATGAGGGAGACAAACCGATGACAGAAGCCGAGACCGCCGGCCACGACGTGGACACCCAAGTGGCAGTGGATGACGACCTGGAGGAGGCGGCGACGGAGGATGCCGCCATCGACCAACCCGACCAACCCGACCAACCCGACCAACCCGACCAACCGGACCAACCCGGCGAAGCGGGCGAAGCGGGCGAAACCGGCGAACCCGAGGACCTGGAGGAGCGGTTGGTCGCCGAGGGAGAAATCGCCGGGGACTACCTCGAGGAGCTGCTGGATTTGTTGGACTTCGACGGCGACATCGATCTAGACGTCGAAGGCAACCGAGCCATCGTGAGCGTTGACGGCAGCGACGACTTGAACAAGTTGGTCGGCCGCGGCGGCGAAGTACTCGATGCCCTGCAGGAGCTGACTCGGTTAGCGGTGCACCAGAAGACCGGCGTGCGGAGCCGGCTCATGCTCGACGTCGCGAGCTGGCGGCTGCGGCGGCGTGAGGAATTGGCGGCGTTGGGCGACAAGGTGGCTCGCCGGGTGTTGGACTCCGGAGAGCGCGAAGAGCTGCGCCCGATGACGCCGTTCGAGCGGAAGATCGTCCACGATGCTGTTGCGGCGGTGCCCGGGGTGCACAGCGAAAGCGAAGGCGCGGAGCCGTCACGCCGCGTCGTCGTGCTGCCCGACTAGGCGCCCTGAGTTACAGCTGTGTAGTTCGCGGCCGGTGCGGAACGCGCAGGAGCCACCACCCGGACCAGAGGGATGTTTCACGTGAAACATGTCGGTCAATCCGATCGGGCGCAAAGTCCGGAGCCCTTGGGTGAGGCGGTGTCACTACCTGAGGCCGCGGCCGCGATGTTCGGACCGCGTCTCGAGATCGCGCAGCGGTACGCGGAGCTACTCGCAACAGCGGGAGTGGAGCGCGGCTTGCTGGGTCCCCGCGAAGTGGATCGGGTGTGGGAGCGGCATCTGCTCAATAGCGCCGCGGTCGGGGAGTTGCTCGACCACGGTGAGCGGGTGGTGGACATCGGTAGCGGAGCCGGCCTGCCGGGAATCCCGTTGGCGATCGCGCGGCCCGATCTCGACATCACGCTCCTGGAACCGCTGTTGCGGCGAAGCGAGTTTCTCAAAGAGGCGGTCGCCGAACTAGGGTTGACCGTTGAGGTGGCGCGCGGCCGTGCCGAGGAATCCTGGGTACGCGAGCGGTTCGGCGAGAGGGACTCTGCGGTGTCGCGAGCGGTTGCCGCGTTGGACAAGTTGACGAAGTGGAGTATGCCGTTGCTACGGCCGGGCGGGCGGATGATTGCGATCAAGGGGGAGCGCGCTCCCGACGAAGTCCAGGAACACCGGCGTGTGATGGCGGCAGCGGGCGTCGTGGATGTCAGGGTGTTGGCATGTGGCGCGAAATACTTGCGTCCGCCCGCAACCGTAGTGTTGGCGCAGCGCGGAGAGCGGCCGTTCCGGCGGCCGTCGGGATCGGCGAAGGGGAGGTCCCGATGAGTTCTCCCGGGGATGGTCCAGACGGCGCACCGTCGTCGCACAGCGCGCCGCGCCCGGCTTCGCCGGCGATAGCGCCCATCGCACCGCCCGTCACGCCAGAAGGGACCGCGCCCCTGACCGACGGTGCGCCGGACCGCCGGGGCGATGTTTCACGTGAAACAAACGACGAATTCGATACCCCCATCGGCGCCGCAGCTGAACGCGCCATGCGGGTGCTGCACACCACTTATCCGCCCCTGCCCCGGCCCCGCCACCGCCGGGTCTTCACGGTTGCCAACCAGAAGGGCGGCGTCGGTAAGACGACTACCGCGGTCAACCTCGCCGCCGCACTGGCGGTCCAGGGACTCAAGACCCTCGTCATCGATCTCGATCCCCAGGGCAATGCGAGCACGGCCCTCGGTATCACCGATCGGCAAGCGGGCACGCCCTCGTCGTACGAAGTGCTACTCGGCGAGGTCTCGTTGCAGTCGGCGTTGCGGCGTAGTCCGCACAGCGAGCGGCTGTTCTGCGTTCCCTCGACCATCGATCTGGCCGGCGCGGAGATCGAATTGGTCAGTATGGTCGCGCGCGAGAATCGATTGCGTACCGCTTTGGCCGAGTTGCAGGACTTCGACTTCGACTTCGTATTTGTGGACTGCCCGCCGTCGCTGGGTCTGCTGACCATCAACGCGCTCGTCGCCGCGCCAGAAGTAATGATCCCGATCCAATGCGAGTACTACGCGCTGGAAGGCGTGTCACAGCTGATGCGCAACATCGAAATGGTGAAGGCCCATCTCAATCCTCAGCTCGAAGTCACCACCGTGATCCTCACTATGTATGACGGACGAACCAAGCTCGCCGACCAGGTGGCCGAAGAGGTGCGCCGGTATTTCGGGCACAAGGTGTTGCGAACCGTGATCCCGCGCAGCGTGAAGGTCTCGGAGGCCCCGGGCTACAGCATGACGATCATCGACTACGACCCCGGATCGCGCGGGGCCATGAGCTACCTCGACGCGAGCCGCGAACTCGCGCAACGCGACTGACGACCATCCGGGAAGGGACGACCATGACGCAGCCGTTACGCAAGAAGGGCGGGCTCGGCCGGGGGCTGGCTTCGCTGATCCCGACCGGGCCCGCCGAGGGCGATTCCGGGCCGGCGACCCTAGGGCCCCGGATGGGGGATGCGGCCGCTGACGTCCTGATCGGGGGACCGGCATCGGACGCTGCCGCGATGGGTGCCGTGTACCGGGAGATCGCGCCGTCCGATATCGAGCCCAACCCGCGTCAGCCCCGCCAGGTGTTCGACGAAGAAGCACTGGCCGAACTGGTGCACTCCATCCGCGAGTTCGGCCTGCTGCAGCCCATCGTGGTGCGGGCGACGGCCGGAACACCGGGCGGCGCGCGATACCAGATCGTGATGGGGGAGCGGCGGTGGCGGGCGGCCCAGGACGCGGGCCTGGCCACCATCCCAGCCATCGTGCGCGAGACGGGCGATGACAATCTGCTGCGCGACGCCCTGCTGGAAAACATCCACCGGGCGCAGCTGAATCCGTTGGAAGAGGCGGCGGCTTACCAACAGCTGCTCGACGAGTTCGGGGTTACCCACGACGAACTGGCATCCCGGATCGGTCGCTCACGGCCGCTGATCTCCAACATGATCCGCTTGCTGAAGCTGCCCATCGCGGTACAGCGCCGGGTCGCGGCCGGGGTACTGTCAGCCGGCCATGCTCGCGCACTGCTGTCCCTGGAATCCGGTCCGGAGGCCCAGGAGGAGCTGGCCGGCCGCATCGTTGCGGAGGGCCTGTCGGTGCGGGCCACCGAGGAGGCTGTCACTCTGGCCAACCGCGGTGACGCCACGACTCCGCCGCCCCAGCGCCGCAAGCCAATTCAGATGCCGGGTCTGCAGGACGTTGCTGAGCGACTGTCGAACGCCTTCGACACGCGAGTCACGGTCAGCCTTGGCAAACGCAAGGGGAGGATTGTGGTGGAGTTCGGCTCGGTCGAGGACCTCCAGCGAATTATTGACGTGATGTCCCCGTCCCAGGCATGACCGGACATACGGTGTAATTACGTCACTGTGACACCGCGGTCCATTCGGGGCGCCTCATGCACCGCGGTCCGCCGGAAAATTGCTGTGCGCCAAACCATTTCGGATTTCACCACGCGCTTGTCGGGAGGTTCTCGGGTGCTATGCCGGGGCGGCCCACCTAACACCGCCAACAGTGGCCCGATGACGACAAACTCTCCTATCCTGGAGCGGTTGGTGATGCATGTCAGCCCGGATGGCCGGGCTGTGGGCAATGAGCTGCCGTACGCACGGAAGCCAGGAGGCTAGTGTCTGCTCGAATCACGCCGCTGCGGCTCGAAGCTTTCGAGCAGCTCCCCAAGCACGCGCGCCGATGCGTCTTCTGGGAGGTCGACCCGGCGACCCTGGGCGACAACCATCTGGCCGACCCGGAGTTCGAAAAAGAAGCGTGGCTGTCGATGGTGATGCTGGAGTGGGGTTCCTGCGGGCAAGTCGCGACGACAGTCCCCGACGAGCACAGCCACGCCGAACCCTCGTGTCTGGGGTATGTCCTCTACGCACCGCCAGGGGCGGTTCCCCGGGCACATCGGTTTCCCACCGCGCCGGTGTCGCCGGATGCGGTGCTGCTGACGTCGATGGGTATCGAACCGGGGCATGCCCCCGACGACCTGCCGCACAGCCTGCTCGCCCAAGTGATCGTCGAGTTGGTACGGCGTGGAGTCCGGGCGCTGGAAGCATTCGGCCGTACCCCGGCGGCATCGGAACTACGGGATCCCCAGCTGGTCGACCCTGAGGTGCGCCCGGTTTTGGAGGCGCTGTGTGACTGCTCGGTGGATCGGTGCATCATCGATGCGGACTTCTTGAAAGACGCGGGTTTCGTTGTGGTTGCGCCACATGCGTACTTCCCCCGGCTGCGGCTCGAGCTGGACAAGGGCCTGGGGTGGAAGGCCGAGGTGGAGGCCGCGCTGGAGCGCTTGCTGGCCAATGCTCAGCTGGAGCAGCCGGTCGGGGCCGGGTCCACGGCGGGAAATACGTTGAAGGTCAACCAGAACGGTTAAGAACCGCCGAGCCCCGACGCCCGCTCGACCGATAGCTCGTGGGCCAGCAGTTCGGCGAAGGTGAAGGTGCCCGTCGGGCGGTCGTTCTTGCCCAGTAGATAGAGCCGTTTGACCGCGGCGAGAATGCCCTCGGCGATGGCGTCGCGGGTCTGCGTGGAAATCAACATCGCGCGGTCGCCCGGGTTGGTGATGTAGCCGATGTCGACCTGAACGGTCGGCATCCGGGTCAGACGCAGCAGATCCCAGGTCCTGCCATGGGTTCGGCAATCCCGTAATCCGGTGCGCGCCACTACCTCTCGCTGAATGAAATCGGCGAGGTTGCGACCGATGGTGGACACCGAGCCGTGCGAATTGCCGAAGTGGAACGACGCCACGCCGTTGGCCGAAGTGCTGACCTGGGCTTCGCAGCGCAGGCTGATCATCAGATCTGCGCCGACGTTATTGGCCGTAGCGGCACGCTCGGCGTCCGAAGGGCTGCGGTTGGTCGGCCGGGACAAGAAGGTCTCCATGCCGATGGCGGTCATGCGGCCCTCGAGCCGACTTGCCAAATCCCACAGCACATCCGCTTCGCTGATCGGGCCGCCGGCGCCCTGCACGATCAACCCGTGGTCGGCACCGCCGCGGCCCGGATCGATGATGATCCGCTTGCCCGACAGGCGGGGGCCCGACCGCCGTACCAGTTCCTCTTCGCGAATGGCGTGCGGCGAGCCACCGGTAACCCGGGAGCTCAGAAAGTACAAGGAGCGCAACGTGTCCGGGCCGCAGATCCCGTCGGGCGCAAGCCCGCACTCGCGCTGATACGACATCAAGGCGTTGTGGGTCTGCAGTCCGAAGTACCCGTCGACCAAACCGGTGTAGAACCCGAGGTCTTGTAGCCGGGCCTGCAGGGTAGCGACATCATCGCCGTAGAGCGGGGCACCGAATTGGTGAAACAGCGTACGAGCGCCGAGCCGGTAGGACGCCTCCTTGAGGGCCCGGTAGGTGGCCTCACCGACGATGCCATCCACTAACAACCCACGGTGCTGTTGGAAGGCGCGCACCGCCTGGTCCAGTTCGGCATCGAACAGCTCGAGAGCCACATGACGGCCGGTGGTCAGGTCTTCGTCGGAATTCTCCAGCAGCCCCAGCGCAGCCAGTGCAGCCCGGATCTCGGTCACAGCTGCGCTGCGGTCACCACAGCGCAGCGCGTCGCCGTTTTCGCGGCGCGGACTCGACATACCAAGGGCCCTCCGAGACAAAATGACAGCCTGACAAACGCTGTACAGCTAACCCGTATTGTCGCAGATGCTTCTCAATATCGGGAAAACCGCAGGCTAAACAGCGGCGGTGCGTCGAAGCGGCCGCCGATTAGTTCAGGTTGGGAACCGCGTCGGACAGCTCGCGCAGCAGGGCCGCCTTGCCCTTCGCGCCGACGATCCGTTTCACCGGCTGGCCGTCCTTGAACAAGATCAGCGTGGGGATCGACACCACCTGGAAGTCGCGCGCCGTTTCCGGGTTGGCGTCGACGTCGAGTTTGGCGACGGTCAACTGGTCGCCATGCTCGGCCGCGATCTCCTCGAGGACCGGTGCGACCATCTTGCACGGGCCACACCAGGTCGCCCAAAAGTCAACCAGCACAGGCTTATTGCTGGACAACACATCTGTGGAAAAGGATGCGTCGGAGACTTCTGTTGTCGCCCCGGCCTTTTCGGCGCCGCTCATCGTGGTGCTCCAATCAAATCGGTACTGTCGGCGTTTCCAGCTGCTTGGCCCTCGGCGGCTTCCGATTCTTCGTGGTCGGCGAGCCAGCGCTCGGCGTCGATGGCGGCCGCGCAGCCGCTGCCGGCGGCGGTGACCGCCTGCCGGTAGGTGTGGTCCACCAGGTCACCGGCCGCGAAGACCCCATCCACCGAGGTGTTGGTGGTTTGGCCCTGGACGAGTACGTAGCCTTCCGGGTCGACGTCGACGACGTCGCGCACCAGACTCGACCGTGGATCGTGACCGATTGCGACGAAGACGCCCGTCACCGGGAGGGTGGATTCTTCGCCAGTTACCGTGTCGCGCAACCTCAATCCGGTCACCGTGCTGTCGCCGTCGACCGCGACCACGGCAGCGTTGGTGATGAACTCGATCTTGTCGTTGTTGCGAGCACGGTCCAGCATGATTCTCGATGCGCGGAACTCTTCGCGTCGGTGCACCAGCGTCACGCTACGGGCGAAGCGAGTCAAGAAGGTGGCTTCTTCCATCGCCGAGTCGCCGCCGCCGATGACCGCGATGTCCTGATCCTTGAAGAAGAACCCGTCACAGGTGGCACACGAGCTCACGCCGCGCCCCAGCAACTCCTGCTCGCCGGGGACATTCAGGTAACGGGCGGCGGCGCCCATCGCCAAGATGACGGCCCGGGCCTGATAGGTCTGGCCGTCTGCGGTGACCACGGACTTAACCGGTCCGTCCAGCGACACCGACTCGATGTCTTCCATCCGCAGGTCGGCGCCGAACCGCAGCGCCTGCTCGCGCATCTGGTCCATCAGCTCGGGGCCGGTGATGCCGTCGCGGAACCCCGGGTAGTTCTCCACCTCGGTGGTCGTCATCAACGCGCCGCCGAAAGCGGTGCCCTCGAAGACCAGTGGTGCCAGCTGCGCGCGGGCGGTGTAGAGCGCTGCGGTGTAGCCGGCCGGACCGGAACCGATAACGATTACGTTGTGGACTGTCTCGTCAGCAGCAGAGGCGGTCATACCAGCCTTTCCGGTACAGATAGTTCTGCAATTATTCGAACGCCAGCGTAGGCGCGCGTGTTCCCGCGCGTCGCGCAACACGTGCACCACCCTAAGGGCGGGGAATTTGGGTGTCGGCTAACAGCCCCGTATCGGCGGCACTGCAATTCAGCGCCACCGCGAAGACCGCCAAGTTGCCGGGCGTGTCGGCGGGCAGCACCAGCACTATGCCGGGGCGAGCGTTGATCTCAACCGGACGCCCACCCAGTACCTGCGTGGACGCGGGATAACCGAGACCGCTGAGGCAGGACGCACGGCGTGCCGGGTCTTCGAGTGGGCCGTAATCGGGATGGTGGTTGAGCAGGCCGAGGAGTTCGGCCTGCGAGAGCGGGATGACCATGGGTGGCGTCGAGACCGTGATGTGCTCGGCGGTAGGTGAGGTGCTCGGCGTGGGTGCCGGTGCGTTCAGCAGTGCGGCCGTGCCGAAGCCGACCGCGGCCAGCACCGCGCAGACCCCGGCAATCCCCGCAAGAACCCTGGCCGGACGGACGTGCGGTCGGGCCGCGTGTGCGGAACCGCTGCCGGTCAGCTCGTCGCGGCCGGCCGACCGCAGCGTCTCCGAGATCCGGGCGGTGACCTCGGCGGGCACCTCGGGGGCCGACGTCGGGTCCGCGCCGAGGGCGGCGACATCGTGGCGTACCTGGTGCAACGCACGCAGCGCCCCTTCGGCTTGCGGGTCTGCGCGGACTTGTCTGCGAACGCGGGCGGCGGCCTCGTCGTCGAGGAGACCGGCCTGCAGGTCGGCGAGGAGCTCGACCGTCAACGGCGGGTCTGCTGCCTCATCCCCGGCGTGGTCCGCCGGATCGCTTTCCGCTTCACCCATCCGCCCCAGTGTCCGTCATGCACAGACCGATGGCCATGCACAGCCCACGTGACGGGCGACACCGGCTAACGGGCTGGACGCTGCTGACGCTGACCGGCAGGGTGGTCGGGCGTGGGCCAGATGCCGGCGTCGAGATGGCCAAGCAACTGAGAAAGACGCGCCCGGGCACGCGCGCACCGGCTCTTGACCGTGCCCTCGGCGACGCCGAGCATCCTTGCGGTGTCGGCGATCGAGTAGCCCTGCATGTCGACCGCCACGACGGCGGCCCGTTGCTCAAGGGGAAGGCGCATCAGTGCGTGCTGTACCCCGATCGCGGTTTCGACCTGAGCAGTGCGATCAGGCACCGGGTAGACGTCTTCCAGCGGGGCGGTCCGATGAGCCTTGGCGCGCCGCAGCCGGTCCAGGCAGGCGTTGACCACGATCCGGTGCAGCCAGCTGCCGACCGCGGCGTCATACCGGAAGGAACCGGCGCCGCGGTGCGCCGACAGCATGGCGTCCTGCAGCGCGTCTTCTGCATCCTCGCGACTGCGGGTGGTCAGCCGCGCCAGCCGGTGCAGCTGGCGGTGATGACGTCCGAACAACTCGGCGAAAGCATGGCGATCGCCGGCGACGTGGGCTGCCAGCAGCTCGGCGTCACTGCGCTCGCCCTGAATGCCGCCCCCATATCCCACGGCCGGACAGTAACCAATCGGTGGTGGTGCGGCACTTCACCTAATCGGGACCGGTGGAGTTCTCAGGAGGCGGCTTGAACCGTGATCTCCGAGAAGCCGGCCTGGCTCTTGCCGCTGGTGCTTCCCAGCGTGGTAATCCACACCAGCAGATTCGACGTCGGCGAACCGGCTCGTACCGGAATGACGTTATGACCGGGCTTGAGCGGATAGGCCGGAGCCAACAGGGCGGTGTCTTCCAGCTTCGACGGCGACGGTGTGGACGCCGAGCGAATCTCCACCTTGGTCCCGGTGCTGGAAACGTCGATGTTGACTTGGCCCACCACAGTGGGGCTGGGCAGCTGCAACATCAACCCTTCGCCCTGCTTGAAAGACGGGAAGGGAACAGCATCGGTATAGACCTCGGTCGACCAGGAAGTACCGGGATCACCATCGATAGCCTGTCCGGCCTGACCGGGATTGTCGGGCTCGCCGTCAGGGGAGTACACGCTCGCCTTGGTGGGTTTGACGGTGGCGCCGGCGGGCGAGGGATTGGCGGTCGACGACGCGTTTGACGAGCTGGGTCCATTCAGCCCGAGCTCGTCTTTGTTGAGGCCGCCGACATTGCCGAAGATCTTGCTCACGATGGACGCCAGCACCACCAGCGCGACGACGATGATGACGACAGCCGCCCCGATCCCGATCAACAGCCCACGACGTCGGCGCACCAGGGTCGCATACTCCTGACCGCTGGGGCGCGGGGCCGGCGGCGCTGTCGAGTCGTCGATCGGACCGAGTACCTCGGTGCGGTCGGCCACCGCAGTCGCCTGTTGCAACAGGTTCAAAAGCGTTGACGCACTACGGATTCCGCCGTCCTCCTGGACGGCTCGCACGGCGACCGCGGAAATCTGGAAGGGGATGTCGCGGTCGATGACGGTGGGTTCGACGGGAAGGCCGCTGGCATCGCGGTCGGCCGGCGCGAACCCGCTGCGCACTCCGAACTCCGGCAGTGGCCACCGGTTGACCAGCAGCGCGTACAGCGAGGCGCCGATTCCGCGGATGTCATCCTCAGGGTTGGCGTCGGGCATGGTCGCCGGATACGCCAGCACCACCTCGCCTTCGATGCTGACACGCACCCGGCTGGGATGGTCGATCGACAGGGCGACACCGGCGCGGTGGGCCGCGTCGGCGGCAGCGGCCAGGGACTGCATTGCCCGCACGGCGCCGACGGATGAGGGTGCGGTCTCGGCCACTTCCTGCAGCGATCCGCCACGAATCCACTCCGCGACCACCAGGCCCCCGGAACCGGTATGGACGACGTCGAGTACCCGGGCGATCCCAGGCTTGTCGATTCTGCTGAGCCGCAAGGTGCGAGACAGGATTTCCTGCAGGACATCCTCGGGCAAGGCCCCGTCCGGGTCGACGAAGGTGAGAGCTACCTGACGGTCCAGCGCGGTGTCGAGCGCCTGCCAGAACTGCAGGGGAGGCGCCCCGCCGTGGAAGACCAGCAGCCGGTACCGGCCACCGGCGATCTGGGCGCCGGGAACCAAGTGGACACCGTCGGACGATTCCGGGCCGCGGGGTGCATCCGACGTGGCCGGGCCGCGGCCGTGCTCGGCTGCGAGATCACCGCTGTACTGGTCGGATGGGGAGGGCGCCGAGGAGCCGGCCGCAAAGCCGGCCGGAATGTCGGGCTGGAAATCGTCGGCAATCGGCCGCTGCGGCGGAGCACCTGACCCTGAGCCGGACCCAGCGCTGGATGCCGTGCTCTCCATTGGGCGGTCGGTCACCTCCGGTCCTTTCGCTAGCTGGGCGTTGGATGCCCGCTCCGGCGACCTGCGCCGGATCGGCTCCTGGACCGCCTCCTGAAGCGCAAGGCCCCCCGGCGGGGACGAATTCCTCTGCTCAGGGTACGTGACGGGACCCCGGCCAGACGATGCCTCCGGCACAGTTGCTTTGTGCGGGCTCACCGCCACACTCTGGCGACTGCCGCGGCCGCCGATGCGACGCTGCACGGCGCTTAGCGCGGCTTGTGCTTCGGGGACGCGGGCGCGGACCATGACCGCCGCAATTATCGGCAACATGATGGCGGCCAGCACCACCAGTCGCAGCAACGAGCCGGCGCCGCCACCGTGCACGGTCAAGGCGTTGAGTCCGAGCAGCCGGTCGGCGACGTGCGCAACCAGACCGGCGAGCATCGACGCGACGAGCGTCACCAGTACCGTGCGCACCTCTTTGACGCCGACCAAGTGGCCGCCGGCCTGCAGCAGGGTGCGCCGCAACAAGTAGTAGCCAACGACGGCGCCGGCCAGAAACCCGAGCCCGTTGGCCAGACCGAGATACCCGGCCACCAGCTCCGGGTGACTGGTGGCGTGCGGCGCCAGCACCGAGCCGGCGATCTTGACGGCCGTGATGACGAGGATGATCACGATCGGCGTCCACGGCTGCTCCCGGGCGTAGAACACGCGCAGTTGCAACAGCACCAGCCCGTACGGCAGCAACGTGAACGCTGACAACGCGATGGCGGCGCCCAGGTAGCCGGCGTCGACGCCGCCGAAGTGACCGTAGGCGAACAGCGCGCTACCGATCGCCGGCCCACCGAGGGTCATGAACGCCACGATCGGAATCAGCGTGATCAACGTCAGCCGGGTGGCCAGCGACAGGTCGCCGAGCACGGCCTTGGTGTCGCTGGCTGCCGCATTGCGGCTCAGCCGCGGCATCACCACGGTCAGCACTGTCACGCCGATCATGCCGAACGGCAGCATCAGCACCAGCCAGGTGTAGTTGTAGATCGCGGGGCCGGAAGCCGCTGCGGTGCTGGCGATTTGGTTGCCCACCACCAAGCCGAGCTGACTGATCAGCACGTAGAGCACCATCGCTGCGGCCATCGCGCCGAAACGCTTGAGCCGCTCATCGATGCCCCAGAGCGGACGCAGGCTGATGCGCTCGCGCTTGAGCGCGATCAGCAGCACCGCGGTTTGCGCATAGACGCCGGCGGTGGTGCCGATGCCGAGCACCAACAGCTTGGCGTTGCCCATCTGCACGGGATCGACTGAAAGCTCGCCAGGCACAGCCAAATACACCGCCAGCGTCGCCAGCGCGACGATGTTGTTGACGACCGGCGCCCACGCGGTCGGCCCGAACACGTTGCGGGTGTTCAGGATTGCCATGAACACCGACGTGAGGCCGTAGGCCAGCACCTGCGGCAGCAGCAGGTAGGCGAAGGCGGTGGTGAGGGCGTCGTTGACTTGCGGGCTCTGGCCCAGCATCAACCGCACCAGCAGCGGCGCGGCCACCACGGACAACGCCGTCGCACATACCAGCAGGGTGGTGGTCACCGTCACCAGGCGTCGGATGAAGGCCGCGCCGCCGTCCGGGTCGCTTTGCTCGGCACGGGCCAGCACCGGAACGAAGATCGCGGTGAACGTCGCCTCCAGCACCAGCGCGGCGACCAGGTTCGGCAGCTGGTTGGCCACCGAGAAGGCACTCGACAGCGCGGCGCCCAGGATGGCGGCCAACAAGACGATCCGGGCAAATCCGGTGAGTCGGCTGACCAGCGTTGCGAACGCCATCGCCCACGAGCGCGATACCAGCGCCGCGTCGGACAGTTCCACCCGCCGAGTAGGCAGATCTGTGACGGGAGGCAGCGGTCCCGCGGGTACCGGAATCCGGCCCTGCGGTTGCGGGCGGGCCGGCTGTCGCGGCGGCGGCTGTGGCGGAGGCTGCGGGAAGGCGTGCTTCATACGCGGTGCTCTTCGTCGACCCGACGGCCGGTGTCGCCCCGGGCGGCGGATCTCAGGCGCGGCGGGTCGGGGCGGTCTAGGTCGGCGCGGTCGGGCTGGCCGCGGAAGCGATGCCAAAGCCGCCGCCCGGCCAGCAAAAACAGCACGGCCGCCGCGGTCAGCGTGATCGCGAACAACACCTTGCCGTAGGCGTTGGAGTGCACCGACAAGCGCACCGGTTCGCCCAACCGGGTGCCGTCGGGGGTGTGCAGGGAGACGTCGATGGCCACCCGCTGGGTGAAGTTCACTTCGATCGGCACTCGCAGCGGCAAGTATCCGGGTGGCAATTCGATCTGCCCGACGTCGGTCACGGTCATCCCGGGCGGGGCGTCAACCTGCAGTCGAACCTTGACCGGCACCGCCAGGCCGTTATGCAGTGCCAACGGAAGCGGGCTGTGCTCGGTGGCCAGGGTGTAGGAGCCGCCCGGGTTGACGATGGTGACCGCGCCGAACAGGTCGTTTATCGTGTTACCGACGACCGCCAGCCGCTGCTGTGCCAGCCCGTTACGGGAATCGGGTGGTTCCGATTGGCTCAGCACCCGCAACATGTCCTCGCGTAGCGGCGCGGTGTACTGGATGCCGGTCAGCCCGGTGCGTTCGTCGGTGCTCAGGGCCGAAGTCAGTTTCCACAGCCGGCCAACCTGACCGCCGATGTCGGTAGTGACGCTGTCGGCGAACCGGCCGCGTTCCGGTGCGTTGACGCCGGCGGGCTCCGCCGGCTCGGTGCTGGCGGCGGCCTCCGCGATCACCGCCGGGAGTGGTCGTGCGACCGCCAAACCAGATCGGATGGTGGTGGCCAGCGCGGTCAGAATGACCTGTGCGTCGTCGGTCTGCAGGTTCCACACCGCAGGCGGGACCAGGATCTGGGTGCGCGGCGCGGCGTCACGGTCCAGCGCGTGCCAGAACATGGAGCCCAGGGCGTCCTGACGCCGCGCCGTGCCCGAGTCATGGGCAAGCCGGACGGTCAGCGATGGGTCCAGGTAGGTGGGCGCGGTGGGGTTGTTCCCCGCACCCGCCAGCGCGGCACCGACGGCCGGGTCGAACGGGGCGGCGACCACCTGAGGGGACAACCGCCGGGGTGCGGTGTCGACATTGGCGGCCAAGTCGGCGGCGGCGATCGCGACCGTGCTGTTGTCGGCGCTGAGCAGGTTGACCGCTCCGTTGGTCAACGGGCCGTCGGGGAGCAGGGTGGCGCCGCGGGTGGAGGGCACGTTCAAAATGTGGTCGACGATGTCGCCGACGCTGTCGGTGGCGATCGCGCTCAGTTCGGCGTTGTTGACCCGGTGCAGCGCATCGAGATCGGCTTGCGCATACGGCAGCGGCGCCACGCAGGTGCGGTGAGCCAGCGCGCGCAACCGGTTCAGCCAGGTGGTCGCGGCGGCCTGACCGTTGCCGGGATGCGTCGGGGTGCCCGGTTGTTGGGCGGGCCCGTCGGGGGAGTTGGACACGACGTAGCCGCCGGTCATCGCGTTGACAGTGACCAGTAGATCCGGGTCGACGGCCAGACACAGAGCCCGCCCGACGGCGCCATCAGGATCGACGTCGTGGCTGGTGGCGACCTCGGCCGCGGACAACAAGATGTCCAGGCGGCCGCCGCTGGCCAGCGCGGTGGCCAAGTCGTCGTCGATCAGCCGGACCGGAATGGTGCCGCCGGGTTGACCCGGGGCCAGCCGGGGGCGATCAGCCAGCGGCCACAGCATGGTGATCCACACGGGTTTAGAGGTGTCGGGCGCGACGGCGGACTCCACGGCATCGGCCTGGTCGGGTGGCACCCCGATCACGGGCAGCAGGAACCGCGCGTTGTCGAGCCGGGCCGGCGCACCGTAGTCGGGCGTCCCGTTGACGTTGACCAAAACGGGATAGATCCCGGGCCGATCGATGCTCAACGACGCCTTGGTCGACGAGCGCAGCGGGGCGGACAGCGTGAAGCCGGCTTCCTGCCCGCGCTGCAGTTCGGGTGCCACCGTGAGGAAATCAGCCGCTGGCTGGTATTGATCGGTGCCGCCGTCCAACGAGGTACGCAAGCCGGCAGACGCCGTCACCGCGGCGGCGTGCTCGAGCCGGACCATCACGTCGCGGACCGGGCGATCACCGATATTGGTCACCATGCCGCTGACGGTGACGGTGGGCGGGCTCGTCGTGGTGACCACGTCGGGGGTCACCTGATCGATGCGAACCCGGACGAACGGCGTCGCTCCAGGCTCGCCGGCAGCCGCGCGGGGCATGCCGAGCGGCCCGGCAAGCACCCCCGCAAAACCGGCCACGATGCCGACCACTGCGGCGAGGCGAAAAAGGCCGGTCCAGCAGAGTCGTGGCGCGGTCACGGCCCCGGCCCGTGACCGTTCTTCCGGCCCGTGGCGGGTTTCTCGGCGCCCCGGGTCCGCGAATGCGTCTGCGGATGCCGCCGAGGTGAGCTGGCCGGTAGCGGTGGAAGTGCGGACGGGCCGTCGGTCTGCAGCTTTCCGATCAGTTCGTCGGCGACTTCGGCCAGGCGGCGTTCGTCGGCGTAGGCCAGCCGCGACGGCAGCTCCTGGATCGGCACCCACGCCACTTCAGCGACTTCGAGGTCTTCATCGGAGAGCTCTCCGCCGGAGAAGCGCATCAAGTAATGGTGCACGGTCTTGTGCACCCGGCGGCCGTCAGTAACGAACCAGTAGTCGATGCGTCCCAGCGCGGCGAGCACACTGCCGCGAATCCCGGTCTCCTCGGCAACCTCGCGAATGGCGGTCTGCTCGGCCGTCTCGCCTTGCTCGATGTGGCCTTTCGGTAGCGACCACAGCATCCGTCCACGCCGGTCGATGCGACCGATCAGCGCCGCGACCTGCGAGTCGCGCGGCCCGTCGAGGCCGTCGATGACCAGCCCGCCCGCCGATGTCTCATGCACGGTGCGCAGCCGCTCCGGGGGGCGTCGCGGCGTCCGGGGCCGGCGTTTCTTGGGCGCCGAGGAGTCGCCGCTCGCTTGGCCGTTCGAATTGTTCTCGGTCGCGTCGACAGCGCCACGATTCCGGCGCCGTCCGCGGCGTCGACGTGGTTTGGCTTGTTCGCCGTCCGACACCCAAGCGATAGTAGCTGGCACGGCCTGGTCTCCCGGACATACTCGCCGCTCGCGGGGCCGCGACGGCGCCGCGCATCGCTGCCGGACCAACCCGACTACGCTGATCGAACGTGCCGGAAGCTGCAGAGGATGGGGAGCTGCTGACCGCCGCTGCAGTCGCCCTTAATCAGCATGCGTCCGTGCTACGCGAGATCGGTGCGGCGTTCGACGCGGCGGGCCACGAGTTGTATCTGGTCGGTGGTTCGGTGCGCGACGCCTTCCTGGGCCGATTGAGCCCCGATTTGGATTTCACCACCGACGCCCGCCCCGACCAGGTGCAGCAGATCGTGCGGAGGTGGGCCGACAGCGTCTGGGAAACCGGCATCGAGTTCGGCACCATGGGCGTCGGCAAAGGCGAGCATCGCTTGGAAATCACCACATTTCGCGCCGACACCTACGACCAGGTGACGCGCAATCCCGAGGTGCGCTTCGGCGATCGACTCGACGACGACTTGGTGCGGCGTGACTTCACGGTGAACGCGATGGCGGTGCGGGTTACATCGGCCGGGCCGGGCGAATTCGTGGACCCCCTACACGGTTTGGCGGCGCTGCGCGCCCAACTGCTGGACACCCCGTCCGCCCCGGAGATCTCGTTCGGTGACGACCCGTTGCGGATGCTGCGCGCCGCGCGGTTCGTGTCGCAACTGGGTTTCACCGTTGCCACGCGGGTGCGGACGGCGATCGAGGAGATGGCCCCGCAGCTCGGCCGGATCAGCGCCGAGCGGGTGGCTGCCGAGCTGGACAAGCTGCTGCTGGGCCCCGACCCGGTCGCCGGCATCGACCTGCTGGTGCAGACCGGAATGGGCGAGGTGGTGTTGCCCGAGGTCGGCGGAATGCAGATGGCCATCGACGAGCACCACCAACACAAGGACGTGTACCAGCATTCGCTGACGGTGCTGCGGCAGGCGGTCGCCCTGGAGGATGACGGGCCGGACTTGGTGCTGCGCTGGTCGGCGCTGCTGCATGACATCGGCAAGCCCGCCACCAGGCGCCACGAAGCGGACGGCGGGGTGAGCTTTCACCACCATGAGGTGGTCGGCGCCAAGATGGTCCGCAAGCGGCTGCGGGCGCTCAAGTACTCCAAGCAGATGGTCGACGACATCTCGCAGCTGGTGTACCTGCACCTGCGGTTCCACGGCTACGGCGGCGGGAAGTGGACCGACTCCGCGGTGCGCCGCTATATCACCGATGCCGGCCCGCTGCTACCGCGGTTGCACAAGCTGGTGCGCGCCGACTGCACGACGCGCAACAAGCGCCGGGCCGCGCGGCTGCAGGCCAACTATGACCAGCTCGAGGCCCGCATCGACGAGCTCGCCGCCCAGGAAGATCTCGCACGAGTCCGTCCCGACCTGGACGGCAACCAGATCATGCAGCTGCTCGACATCCCAGCAGGCCCGCAAGTGGGCGAGGCGTGGCGGTACTTGAAGGAGCTGCGGCTGGACCGGGGCCCGCTGACCGACGATGAGGCACGGGCCGAACTGCTGGCCTGGTGGCGATCGCGGGGGAACGGCTAGCAGTCCGGGCGCGTCTGAAGGGTCGTGGACTACTGCTTAGCGGGCGACGATGGCACCGCGGCCATCTGGAACGGTCAGCCCGACCTCGATCTCAACGGCGACGGCCGGCTTGATGCGATCGGCCTGGACTTCGACGGCGACGGAATGCACGACGACGCACTGGCCGATCTCGACGGCGACGGGACGGTCGATCACGCGGTGCTCGATCTCGACAACGACGGCACAGCGGAGAGCTTCTACACCGATGACGGATCGGGCACCTGGGCGGTCGCCGTCGACCGGAATGGCCAGCTGCGCTGGTACGGGCTGGACGGCGTCGAGCACACCGGCGGTCCGCTGGTCGACTTCGACGGCGTGCACGTGCGAGGCCAGTCGGACGACCGATTGATCGATACCGACGGAAACGGAGTGGCTGACCGGGTGTTGTGTGCGGGCCGCGACGGCGCGACCGGGTACGTGGACACCGACGGCGACGGAAAGTGGAACGTCCGGCTGACCGACACCGACGGCGACGGCTTGTCCGACGGCGCTACGAACCTTTGACCGCTAAACCGCCAAGCAACCTTCTCGCGCCGTTTGACATGGTTTTTGTTGGTTTTGGGTAAACGAACAGCACTCCGCGTGTGGAGCCCAGAAAAGAACTGAAGTGACACCCGCCCATAGCTGTCTAAACTGCTATTCATATCCAGGGCGGGGAGCCCAGGAAATCAGGGAGGAAACATGGCAGGCACAACTGTTGTCACACCGGAGCTGCTGCGCAGTACGAAGCAACGGATTGAATCACGGCTCCAGGAGGCATCTGCAATCGTCAACCAATATTTGAGTGGCCACGAGAACATCATCAGCGCCACAGGATGGTCCGGCCAGGCCGGCACGACGTCGCTCAACTCGGCTGGTCAGATCGCGCACGATCTGCAGCAGATGATGACCGGCGGTCAACGGTTGGCCCACGGTCTCGGCCAGGCGGCAGTGCTCATGGAAAACCACGAAGCCGATTCAGCCCACAGCCTCAACGGTCTGTTCGGCGGAGCGCACTCGGCCTAAATCGACTCGTCGTCGATTCCATCCCACAGACTTATTCAGGTAAGGAAGTACAAATATGGCCGACAACATTGTCTACAACCACGCCGCGGTCAGCGGCCTGTCCGGCGACATCGGTTCGCAGGCAGCGCAACTGATGGAAATCCACGGCGACGTCCTGCACCTCACCCAGGCGCTGGGCGACTTCTTCCAGGGCCACGGCGCGACCGCCTTCTTCGACGCGCAGCAGCAGATGCTGCACGGGCTGGAGGACCTCATCCAGACGGTCAGCCTGCACGGCCACACCGTGAGCAATGTGCATGACGCCGCGGTGAGCACGGACTACCAGATGGGTAATTTCTTTACATAACCACGCATACGGGGTGGGGGCGTACGCGGCGCGTGCGCCCCCCCGGCTTGTGTCAGGGGAAGATCGTGTTAACCACCACACTGGACGGCCTTTGGGTCCTTCAAGTGCTCACCGGTATAGAGGTTCTGGCCCCCGAGATGGGTCTGCGGCCCCACTTGCCCAGCGTCGAGCCCAAGCAGCAGGCGATGCAGCATCCGGTCGCGGCCGAACTGCGGGCCGCCGGGGTAATTGACGATGCGGGCGTCGTGGACAGCACGGTCGTGGAGTGGCTGACCGTGCTCTCTCGCCGGGACGTCGGGCTGCTCGTGCATTTCCGGATGCCCGAAAACGACGAACCGGCGCGGGCGCTGCTGGCCAGATTCGCGCAATGGTGGGTGGCCATGGAACGGTCCGCCGATCTCGTCCGGATCAGCGGGGCAGGCGTCGCCAGCAATGAGGGGACCGCCAGCGCGGCACTGTCAGCACAAGTCGAGCGATTGTGTGGAGCTCACGAGCCGGCGTCGCTGAGGCCCGTCACGCTGGACGCGGATGCCATGCGTGCCGCCGCGACCAGTCAGCAGTCGCTGCATGCGTTCTTCGAAAAGCAAGGGCTAGAGCACGATCAGGTGCACATGCTCGAGCTCGCCGCTGACCCCGATCGCTCGGCGCAAGCCTCGATCGTCGCCATCCAGTCGGGGGTGGAAACCGGTCGGCCCACCCGGACTTACATCGAACAAGGCGCGGTGACCATCATCGATACCCCCGAGGGACGACTGGTTGCCGAACACGTCTGTTCTGCGGGCAAGAAATGGATGATCATTGCTCCCGGGAACAACAACAACGTCGCTGCGGCGATCAACCATATGATGCGGCGCCTGCCCGCCGAACAAGAATGGTATTCGTACCGAAAAGTTGTGTAGTCGAGAGGGTATCGGACAAATGTTAGCATCGGCATCGTGACAAACCCGTGGACGGGCTCATCCAATCCTGCGGAGCAGGGCGGACCTCCCCGGAGAGAAGTGCCGGCCGGTCGCTACCAAAACCAAGACTCCGTATCGGGGACATTACGCATCTCCGATATGGTCGCGCCGCGCAAAATTCCGCCGGGCGGTGGCTGGCGGAGATTCCTTTATAACGCCACGTTTCACGCCATTAACTTTGGTGAATCGCCCGGCGAAAGACATTATCGGGAATTACAGGAGCGAATACGGCGCCACATCCGCAAGCAGTACGTGGTCGGGGTCATATCGGGCAAAGGCGGCGTCGGCAAGACCACGATGACCGCGTGCATCGGCGCGGTGTTTCGCGAATGCCGTCCTGAGAACGTAGTCGCCATCGACGCGGCCCCCGGCTTCGGAACGCTAGCCGGGCGGATCGACGAAACGCCACCCGGCGATTACGCGGCGGTGTTGAACGATACCGATGTCCAGGGCTATGCGGATATCCGAGAACACTTGGGACAGAACAGCCTTGGCCTCGATGTGCTGGCCGGCAACCGTGCATCGGATCAACCGCGCCCGCTGGTTGCCTCGATGTTCGCCGGCGTGCTGTCCAGGCTGCGCCGCACCCACACCGTCATCGTGGTGGACACATCCGACGACCTCGAACACCCGGTGATGAAGGCAGTGCTGGACGCCTGCGACACGCTGGTCTTCGTGTCCGGCCTGACGGCGGACACGTCCCTGCCGGTTACTCGTGCGATCGACCTGCTGCGCTCGATGGGCTACCACGAGGCGGTGTCTCGCAGCATGGTCATTTTGAACGACAGTCGCGATCAATACGACGGCGAGGCACGCGCGTACCTCACCGAACGCTTTGCCCAATCGGGTGCGACGGTCGAATTCATGCCGTATGACCCGTATCTCGCAAAAGGCGGGATAATCGATACGCGGCACGAGTTGAAGAAGAAGACTCGGTTGCGGCTATTCGAGATCACCGCGGCATTGGCTGACAAATACATTCCAGATGCCGACAGGCCGCGCTAATGGCGAAAGTATCGTTTCCGGCTCGTTGTGCGGTTGCGGTCGTATGCGGAGAACACCTGGTTTCGCAGGTATATCCGGCCTCGGTGCCCATCGAGGCCTTTCTCGACAATGTCGTTGAACTCCTTAACGACGAACTCAAGCGGCGGGGCTTTACTGGGCTAGAGCCCGGTGCCGGATACGAGCTGCACAAGGCCAACGGCGTACGGCTGGATGTGACCAAGACGCTTGACGAACTCGGCGTCGAGGACGGTGCCACGCTCACCCTGGTTCCCGTGGTGGAAGGCGAATCGTTCGAGCCGCAGTACGAGTCTTTGTCCACCGGCCTGGCTCGGGTCGGTAAGACCTTGTTCGAGCCGGTCACCCTGCAGACCGCTGCGCACACCGCGTTGTTGATTGTCGCGATGGTCTTGACGACGGTAGTGGGATTGGCTGTGCGCCAACGCTTATCGAGTGACTCCTTGATGCCCAGCATCGTGACCGGCGTGGCCGGTCTGCTCACGGCCGGGGGAGCGGGTGCGGTCTGGCGGTGGTGGCCAGGTCGAACCGACATGGTGGACGGACTGGGCTGGATTGCACTACCGCTGCTCACGGTAAGCCTCGCGGCCGGAGCGCCCGGGCACCTCGGGGCCGCGCACGTATTCATCGCGGCGCTGGCGGGTGCGGTGCTGACGTGTGGACTCGCTACGGCGACGGGGCGCCACGCCAATGTGGCTGCGACAGTCGTGACGGTGGTCGGGCTCGGTGGGGCGATGTCGGCGGTGCGGATGTGGTGGCCGGTTCCCGCCCAGTGGCTGGGGATGTCCACATTGGTCGCGCTGCTACTGCTGCTGACCATGTCCCCGACGATTTCGCTTTGGGTCGCCCGGATCCGGCCGCCCTACTTCGGTTCCATCACCGGACGCGATCTGTTCCGGCGCAGCGCGGGCCTACCGGTCGATGCGGTGTCACCGGTAGAGGAGGGCGTCGACGAGGAAGCGAATTCCGACACCACACCGCGCGGCGCACAGATCGCGGTCGCGGCGGTCCGCGCCAACAACATCTTGACCGGGATTTGTGTGGGTGCCGCGCTGACGCTGCCCGTCGCAGTATGGGCGACCCTGATGCCCGGCCACGATCGGAGCACGGCGGCCGCGGTGTTGGCCGGGCTATTTGTGGTGATCTTCACCAGCCGCGGCCGGGCGTACGCCGACAAGCGTCAAGCTGTCGCGCTGGTATGTGGCGCCGCGGCAGCGATGTGCGTCGGTGTCGTGAAATATGTCGTGCACGAGCCGGTTTCATCCGGCTATCCGATACTGTGGGGAGCCTTGGTGCTGGCCGGGTTCGGCGGCGCCGGCCTGTTGGCGGCGCTACTGGTGCCCATCACCCGCTTCACTCCGCTGGTGCGGATGACCGCCGAATGGGTGGAGATTGCGGCGATCATCGCGGCCCTGCCGCTGGCCGCATGGATCGGTGGCCTGTTCACCTGGGTGCGCATGCGATGACCCGGATGGCTGGCGCGGCTCGGGGCGCTCTACTCGTCGCGACGCAGCGGGCCGCTGCGGCTTTGCTGACGTGTCTGCTCGTTGCGCTAATTGCGAGCCTGCCGGCGGCGCATGCGATTCCACCACCGATCGTCGATCCCGGGCGGGTGCCTGCGGATGGCAAGCCAGCCTCGGATCAGCCGATGCGACAAAGCTTTGCCTGTGCGCGAACGATTACCGTCGCCGACCCGAACGTGGGTCTGACCGCGCCGGGCTTCACCATGCTCAACATCAGCAAGGCCTGGCAGTACTCGACGGGCAACGGTGTGCCGGTAGCCGTTATCGACACTGGCATCAATCCCAGCCGGCGGCTGCCGGTCGTCGCGGGCGGCGATTACATCATGGGCGGCGACGGCCTCTCCGATTGCGACGCGCACGGAACCATCGTGGCCTCGCTGATTGGTGCTGCGCCGCAGGGGATCCCGATGCCCGCACCGATGCCGGCCGTCCCGGCGTTTCCGCCACCGGCGGGGCCACCGCCGACCGACCTGGGCGCGGCACCTCCTGGCGGAGCCCCGCCGCCACCGGCGCCACCGCCACCGCCGTCGCCGGTGACGATCACCCAAACGGTGGCGCCGCCGCCGCCACCGCCGGACGCGCCATCCAACGGGCCCGGTGACCCCGCGCCCGGGCAGCCCGACGACCCTGAGGTGCCGCCGCCGCCGCCGGGCGCACCCGACGGGGTCGTCGGTGTCGCACCGCACGCGGTCGTCATCTCCATCCGGCAGTCCTCGCGGGCCTTCGAACCCGTGAACGCCGGTGGCGGAGATATGGAAGGGCGCAAGAAGGCCGGGACCATCGCGACGCTGGCCAGCGCCATCGTGCATGCCGCGAACATGGGCGCCAAAGTGATCAATGTCAGTGTGACAGCCTGTGTTTCGGCAGCCGACCCACTGGATCAGGCCGCCATGGGCGCCGCCGTCTGGTATGCCGCCACCGTGAAGGACGCGGTGATCGTCGCCGCGGCGGGCAACGACAGCGAAGACGGCTGTGCCCAAAATCCGTCGTTCGACCCGCTGAACGCCTCGGATCCCCGCGACTGGCATCAGGTAAAGACCATCTCGTCGCCGTCGTGGTTCTCTGACTACGTGCTGTCGGTCGGCGCGGTCGACAATACCGGCGCTCCGATCAGCAAGAGCCTCGCCGGACCGTGGGTGGGCGCCGCTGCTCCCGGCGTCGGTGTCATGGGGTTGTCGCCGGAGACCGGGGGACCGGTGAACGCCTACCCGCCGATCCGCCCGGGCGAGAAGAACATGCCGCTGTGGGGAACCAGCTTTTCCGCCGCGTATGTCAGCGGGGTGGCCGCGTTAGTACGGGCCAAATACCCGGGGCTGTCCGCGCATCAGATCATCAATCGGATTCTGCAGACGGCCCACAATCCGCCTCGTGGGGTCGACAACCAAGTCGGGTACGGCGTGGTCGACCCGGTTGCCGCGCTCACCTTCGATGTGCCTGCGGGCGACAAGCTTCCGCCGGCAGCAGCCAGTCGGGTGTTGCATCCATTGCCGCCGCCACCGCCACCGGATCACCGTGCTCGCTACGTGGCGTTGGTATTCGCCGGAGTCGTGGTGGCCGCCATCGCGGTGGTCTCGCTGATCGTTCGGGCGCGGCGGGAACGATGAAGATCGGGACGAAGCTGACGATCATCGTCGGTATCTTTGCCGCAGTCCTGGCGGGATGGGCGTTTGGTCAGTACGTCGGTGCCGCAGCGGGTTTGATGGTCGGGCTGGCTGTCGGCGTCGTGCGGTGGCGTGGTCAGCCGCTGTGGTCGTGGTGGACGTTGTGGCACCGGCGCCGTCGACCGATCAACTGGTCCGAACCACTCACAGTCGCCAACGACCGTGCCGGCGGTGGAATCCGATACCAAGACGGGGTGGCGGTGGCCGCGGTCCAGCTCTTCGGAAAGGCGCATTCACCAACATTTTTCACCGGTTCGACCGCGACGTACACCGACAATGCCTTCGACCTGACCAACCTGATCCCGCTGCTGCGGCAAAGCCTCGGCTTGAAATTGGATTCGATCAGTGTCGTCACCGCCGGAGCCCGCCGGCGCAATACCGGTGACTACCCGCGGGTGTACGACACCCTGATCGGCACACCACCGTATGCCGGTCAGCGCGAAACCTGGCTCATCATCCGAACCGCGGCGCTGGCCAATGCGGAAGCGCTACAGGGGCGTACCTCCGTCGGCACCGCGACGCTGGCGGCCGCGCAACGGATCAGTGCGGCCATGCGACAACATGGGGTTCGCGCCAAAGTCGCCACGGCCACCGACATCGTCGAGATGGAGCGGCGATTGAGCCGAGCAGGCCTCGAGGTTTTCAACAGGCGCTGGCGCTCGGTGCGCGGCGACAGCGGCTGGCTGACGAGCTATTGGTACCGGCCCGGCGACATCAACTCGGAGGCACTGGCGCAAGCCTGGTCGGCGCGCGCGGACGGGATCGTGCAGAACGTCACGCTTTTCGGCGACGGTACCGCCACGGCCACCGTGACGGTACGGACCGCGCAGCCGCCGACGGCGCCGCTGAACCTGATGTTGCGGCCGTTGCGGGGCGAGCAAGCGCAGGCCCTCGCAGCGAATCTGTGCGGACCGCTACCGGCACTTCGTGGAATCCGGCGTGGGGTGCTGCACGGTCCGCTGGTCATCCCTATTGGACCGTCGGGTGTGCTGCTTGGCAAGGTCGCGGGCGGGAACCGGATGCTGTTGCCGTTCGACGACGCCGGCGAGTTCAGCAGGGTGCACATCGCCGCCGAGGACGCGCTGGCCAAGCGGTTTGTGATCCG
>Ga0182030_10005428_pt1 | contig 27067 bp, 21 predicted proteins | sample 812S3MmetaG_FD_121299 | JGI IMG/M metagenome (GOLD analysis project Ga0182030, IMG submission 121299) | Permafrost microbial communities from Stordalen Mire, Sweden - 812S3M metaG (Illumina Assembly) | ecosystem: Environmental > Terrestrial > Soil > Wetlands > Permafrost | place: Sweden...
GCCACCGCCGCCGCCGCGATAGCCGCCCCCACCCCCGCCACCGCCTCGGTAACCACCGCCGCCGCCGCCCCCGCCGGGAGGCCGCTCTTCGCGCGGACGGGCTTCATTAACGGTCAGAGGCCGTCCTTGGAAGTCCTTGGAGTGAAACATTTGAATGGCTTTTTCAGCGTCTTCTTTTGACGCCATTTCGATGAAGGCAAAACCGCGGGAACGACCCGTCATACGATCCTGCATGATGTTGACCGACACCACCACACCGGCTTGCTGGAAATAATCCTGCAAGTCGTTTTCCGTCGCGGTGAAGGTGAGATTACCGACGAATAATTTTGCTGACATAATACTACTTTTACTGTTGCCCCATTTTTACTTTCGCACGGCCCCTAAAGGGTTTTTTTACCGAACGTTTCAGCGTCGGGAATTAGCTGAATGAGCGAACCTTAAGAAAAAGCAGTTTCGGACGCAAATAAAAAATTACTTCCATTTTATAACCCCTGGGGAGCAATTAGCACGACAAATTCTCCTTTATTTGAGTATTTTTGCATTTCTTCCCGCAATTGCCGGGGAGTGCCAGTGCGCAACTCCTCGAATTTCTTGGTCAATTCCCGGGCCAGCACCACCCGCCGTTCCCCATACAAATCCGCCAATTCCTCGAGCAATTTTCCGATCCGATAGGGCGATTCGTAGAGAATGAGGGTGCCCGAGACACTCTTCAACACCTCCAACTGCCTTCGGCGCTGGGTGGATTTATGCGGCAAAAACCCCACAAAATGGAACTCGTCGCTCGGCAATCCGCTGGAAGTCAAAGCCGCAACCAGAGCGCAGGGCCCCGGCACCGCTTCGACCTTTAACCCCGCCGCCAGCGCCGCGCTGACCACGCGGCCTCCCGGATCACTGATTCCCGGCGTTCCGGCGTCGGTGACTAACGCGACTTTTTCGCCGCGTCGGAGCCGGTCCAATATCTCCTCGCTGCGTTTGGCTTCATTAAACTGGAAATAGCTCAACAGCGGCTTGGCGATGCCAAAGTGTTTCAAGAGTTGACCGGAATGGCGGGTATCCTCCGCCGCCACCACGTCGCATTCCTTCAGCACCCGCAAGGCGCGCAGGGTGATGTCCTCCAAATTTCCAATGGGGGTCGCCACCAGGTAAAGCGTTCCGGGACGCAACGGCGGCAAAGGTATTTCGCTCATGTCAATCGTGCTTTCAGTTTTAATCCTAATCTTGACCATGAGAGATTAAGATTAGGATTAGAGTTAAGATTAGGATTAAGACTTGAAAACCGCCAACCCAAAAAAGGAGCCTGCGCGTGGATTAGCTCGACACTCAAAAATTTTCTTGGAACACTGCCGCGGTGAAACAATCAATTGTCGTGTTGGATCTCGAAGGGGTGCTTGTCCCGGAAATCTGGATTGCTGTCTCCGAAAAAACCAAAATACCCCAGTTGCGCCGCACCACCCGTGATGAACCGGATTATGGCAAATTGATGCGCGGTCGCATCGAAATCCTCGACCAACATGGATTAAAGCTGGCCGACATTCAGAACGTCATCGCCACGCTCAACCCTTTGCCAGGCGCTTTTGCTTTCCTGCAGGAATTGCGCTCGCTTACTCAAGTGATTATTCTGTCTGATACCTTTGAGGAATTTGCCAAACCAATCATGAAGCAACTGGCCTGGCCCACTCTGTTTTGCAATCACCTGATCATCGAAGGCGGCAGAATTGCCGGGTACCAATTGCGCCAGGATCAACCCAAACGAAGCGCCGTAGTGGCCTTGAAGACTCTGAAGTATTATATCATTGCGGCAGGCGATTCATTCAACGACGTCGCCATGTTGAAGGAGGCGGATGCCGGTTTTCTATTTCATTCCCCCGAGCCCATTCGGAAGCAATTTCCCCAATTCCCGGCTTACGAAGAATACGATGACCTTTTATCGGCCGTGAAGAAAATGCTGAATTCTGAATGTTAATTATGCCTTCTTTCAGCATTTAGCATTCAGCCTTCAGCATTTCCCTAATCTTCCTCCTTCATATCCCGGCTAATCAAGTCCAGCACGGCCTTGCGGATGTCTTTTTGTTTATAGAGCATGGCATAAACCTGGTCGATGATCGGCGTTTCGATGCCCAATTTACGGGCCAGCTTGTGGGCGGCTTTTGCGGTTGGGTAGCCTTCGGCGACGGTGACGGTGCTTGCCAGGATGGCTTCCACCTTTTCGCCTCGTCCCATTCGTTCGCCAAATCCCCGATTGCGGCTTAGACGCGAAAAACAAGTCACCGCCAGATCACCCAGCCCGCTCAAACCGGCGAAAGTTTCCGGCAGCGCGCCACAGCCCACTCCCAAGCGCCGCATCTCTGCGATGGCCCGCGTAATCAGGCCGGCTTTAGTATTGTCGCCGAAGCCTGCTCCGTCGCCGATTCCCGCCGCGATGGCCACGACATTCTTCAAAGCTCCGCCCAGCTCCACTCCCAGCACGTCCTTGCTCGTATAAACCCTGAATGTGGGGCGATGAAACAAGCGTTGTATGTCTTTTACGATCCTTTCCTGGGCATGCGCAGCCACAATTGCCGCCGGGATTCCGCGCGCGACTTCCATGGCCAGCGTTGGGCCGGACAGCGCCACGGCGGCGGCCTTCGGCATGGTCTCCCGCAAAATGCCGGACATGGTCAGACCCGTTTCTTCCTCAATCCCTTTAGTAACGCTGACCGCGATGCCTTCAAAGTTGGGCAGGCCGCTCGTCACCGCGCGGAAAAACTTCGATGGCAACGCCAGCACCGCGCATTCGCTGCCGGCCACTGATTGGGCGAGGTCCGCTTGGAATGCCAGTTTTTCGGCCAGGGGAATTCCGGGGAGAAAAAGTTCATTGCGGCCGGTCCGCTCCATCTCGCGGACCTGCGCCGGGTCGTGCGCCCAAAGCGTCACCGCATTTTGGTTTTGACAGAGCAGATTCGCCAAAGCCGTCCCCCACGCCCCGGCTCCAATGACAGTCACTTTCATCCAAAGCCTTTCAGGTTTTCTTTGCCCCGGCCCGGTTTTCGGTACCCTTGAGCAGCCGTTGAATGTTGCCCTTGTGTTTATAAATGGCGAGTGCGCTCAAGGCCGCCATCACCGCCGTCATCGTCAGGCTGTGCCTGGAAAAAATCCAAACCGCGACCGGCAAAACCAGCGCCGCGGCAATGGAGGCCAGCGAAACAAATTTCGTGATGACAAAGACCACTCCCCACAACGCCAGTGCCGTCAAACAAGCCAGGGGCGCCCAAGCCAGCACCACTCCGCCGGAAGTCGCGATGCCTTTGCCACCCTTGAAATAGAGCCAGCAGGTGAAATTATGCCCCAAAATAGCGGCCACTCCTGCGACCAGGCTCATGTTTTCAAATTGTGGCCGGGCGGCCGGAAACAAATAGATCGCCAGCAGCGGCACCCAGCGGGCCGCAGCGAAACCCTTCAACGCGTCGGTGAGGAGGACCATGGTTCCCGCTGTTTTTCCCAGCACGCGGAAGGCATTGGTGGCGCCGATATTTCCGCTGCCCACAGTTCGGACGTCTATGCCCCGCGCCTTGCCCGCCAGAAAGCCGGTCGGCACGGATCCGAGCAAATAAGAAATCAACACGACAACAATATAAGCGACCATATCCACGTTTCCGGCTCAGGTTGGAGAATGCGGCGGAACTTTAAAAGGGAAATTTGCGGTGGTTTCCAGACATCGGTAGATTAAAACGGTAGGTTCGATGACATCGGATGAGTGGAAGTTCGTTGTCCTGCCCGTCAATTCGCCGTAATTTGCCCGCCTGTAAACAAGATGGGTGGATTGACGGAATTGGGACACGACGAGTAAATAATCGCTGGGGACGACCGTGCCCGTGCCTTAGCCCTCGCGTAATTTCCCTGCGCGTCAGGCAAATTCAGGCTCGTCAACCCCAAACCCTCAATCGTACATTCAACGAAATGTCTGATAAACTGCAAGTTGCTGTAATCGGGGTCGGGTCCCTTGGCAAGGAACACGCCCGCATTTATGCGGAGATGGCGGCCGCGGGAATAATCCGGTTTGCCGGCCTCCATGATGTCTCGTCACCACAGGCCGCCAGAATCGCAGAAAAATATCATGTCCCGGCGTTCGCCTCGTTCGATGAGGCTCTTCGGGCTGCTAATGTCTTTAGCGTTGTCACACCGACCAACACTCATTTTGAGCTGGCCAAAAAAATCCTCGCCGCCGGCAAGCATGTCTTGGTGGAAAAACCCATGACTGACAATTCAGCCCATGCCGCCGATTTAGTGCAATTGGCCCAGGAAAAAAATGGCATACTTCAAGTCGGCCTTCTCGAGCAGTTTAATCCGGTGCTTAAATATTTGGAAAAAGTCGCGACGGATCCGCGGTTCATCGAGATCCATCGCCTCTCTCCCTACCCCAAGCGCAGCACCGATATCGGCGTCGTGCTGGATTTGATGATTCACGATTTGGACGTCGTCCTGGGTTTTGTCCGCTCGCCCGTGACCAGTGTGGATGCCGTGGGCATTCCTGTGCTCAGCCAGTCAGAGGACATCGCCAACGCCCGGCTCCGTTTTGCCAACGGCTGCGTGGCCAATCTCACCGTCAGCCGGGTCAGCCCGGAAAAGATGCGCAAAATCCGTGTCTTCAGTGGCGGCGCGGAGCCGTGCCACGTCTCGCTGGATTACCAGGCGCAGGAAGGCTTTATCTATCGCGTCGCGCGCGAGGGTGAAAAGGAATCGTCGCTCTTGAAAAAGCTTTTGCTCAGCAAAGATTCGGCCATCGTCAGCGAATTTGCCGGCCGAAAAGTCGTGCGCGAACCGGTGCCGATTGAAAAGGAGGAACCGCTCAAGCTGGAATTGCAACACTTCATCCATTGCGTGGAAGCCCATCTCACTCCGAAAGTCAGCGGCGCTGTGGCCAAACGCTCTCTGGATCTGGCCTTCGAAATCACCCGCCTGATTCAAACCGCGAACCGGACCACGTAACCAGTTTTGCATCACGGCATGGGCGGGCTAATTTTTATCATTCCAATACTGGCCTTCGATATCTGGCTCTTTGCCACGACAGGCCGCCGCCAGGTGCGCCGCTGGCTGGAACTTAAGCAGTCGCCCCGCCTCCTCGCTGCTTTTGCCGCCGGGCTGGTTTTGGCAGTCTGGCTGACCTTCATCGCGCAATACGGCAGCGGGCTGGTCCTGCGCAAAGGTTTTCCCATCCCCCTTCTTTTTTTCCGGACCGAAGACAAAACATGGGCGCATACCGATTTGCCGGCCTGGGTTTTGTACACCGGTCTTGTGACGGATTTTCTCACCGGATTTGCCATACCCTTTATTCCCTCTAAAATTGCCGAATTCCTCCGGCAAGTGAAGGCCGAACTGAAATGACGCCAAAATCGATCATGGTCGTGGCGGGCGATCCCAGCGGCGATGTCAACGCCGCCGATTTGGTCAAAGTCCTGGCGCAATCCCTTCCCGGGACGCAATTCATTGGGGCGGGCGGACCCAGGATGGCCGAAGCCGGTGTCCAATCATCATTCAACTTGACAGACGATGCCGCCATTGGTCCGGCTGACGCCCTCAAAAACCTCGGTTCTTTTTTGCGCCGCCGCAGCCATTTGGCCGCCCTGGCCAAAGAACGCCGCCCGGAATTGATTATTCTGGTTGACTCATATTCTTTCAACCAGCCGCTGGCCCACGCCATCAAAAGCTATGTCCAGGCTCAGGCCGGACGGGGTTCGAGCTGGGATCCCAAAATTGTTCAATACACTTCGCCCCAAATTTGGGGCTCCCGGCCTGGGCGCGCCGAGAAAATGGCCCGGAACATCGATTTGTTGCTCTGTTTATATCCATTTGAAAAAGAATGGTATGCCAGCCGGGGCACGCCTTTGCGGGTCGAGTTCGTCGGCCATCCCATGTTCGACCGTTACGGGGCTGTTTCGCCTTCGGGCCCGGACACCGCGGACACTCCGGTCATCGTCCTCCTTCCCGGGAGTCGCACTGATGAATTAAAACGGCACCTTCCCGTCATGCTGGCGGCGGCGCGCGAGATTTTTATCACCCGTCCGGCCCGTTTCAAGCTGGTCGCGCCCAATGAAGAGATGGCCGCGTTCATGCGCTCCTCTCAGATCGCCGGCATCCCCAAAATGGAAATTCAAACCGGCCACCTGGCCGACGCCCTTTCCACCGCCACTCTGGCCATTACCAAAACCGGCACAGTCAGCCTGGAGTGCGCTTATTTTGGCGTGCCGACTCTGGCCATGTATAAAGTTTCGACTCTCTTCTATTTTTTGGCGCGTTCGGTCGTCACGGTCAAATATCTGGCCATGCCCAATATTTTGGCAGATGAGCCCCTGTTTCCTGAATTTATCCAAGGTCAGGCCACGCCGGAAAATCTGGCCAAAGCCGCCTTGGATTTGCTGGCCGATGCTCCCAGGCGCGCCCTCATTCGCGCAAAATTGCGCCGCGTTATCGAATCGCTGGGCGGCCCGGGTTCCACCCGCCGCGCCGCTGCCTTCATCCTGCAATTGATGGAAAAAGGGTAGGATGCCGGGCTCTGTTCGCGGCCCCGGCGCTCCCGCCGTTTGGCTAAAGTATTTGTAATTTCCCTCCGATACAAAACCAGCAGCTCAGCATGGGCAATTGAACTGCTGATGCATCATGGACATTGACAGTCATTTTAGCGTTACGCGCGCCAACGGCGCTTCTTCGGCCAGACGTTTAACCTCCGCGTCCGGGACTTTTTCCGACCAGGAAATCTCCGCCGCGTGGCCCGGCTTGCAACAGGCCTTGCAAGGCCTGCCTGACTCGCGGCCCGAGGCGGTCGAACGCGCGCGAAGACTGATCGCAGACCCGGATTATCCGCCGCCCGACTTGCAGGAGATATTGGCGCAGCAATTGGCCGTCCTGCTCACGTCCGAAATTGATCCGCTGCCCACCTGACCATGAACGCACGCCAGCGCATCGCCGGTATTTTGAAGGAATGGCTCGTCCTGACCCAGCGTGAGTCTCATGCCATCCAAGTCGGCCACTGGTCGGAGTTGGCTGAAATTCAGAAGAAAAAAGCCGGCTTGCAACCACCGCTGACCGACGTTCTCGAACAGTGGAAGGTCGAGAATCCTCTCGAAGCCTCCTCGTGTTCTTTTTCCGGCGAAATCGACCGCCTCCTCGCCCTGGAATCCAACAGCAGCGAATTGCTGGCCGTGCGCAAGCGTGACATTCGCGAGAAAATATTGCTGCTCGAACAGGCTCTTTTCAATCTCCGCCACCACCTGGAACCCCTGCAGACGGCGTGAGGAGTTTCCAATCAAACATTTAATGCCATTTTGCCATTGAGTTGACGGCTATTATCCGGGATGCTCAAAGCGCATGAACGAATAACCTCGTGCCAGCGCATTTGCCAATTCCAGAAAACGTCCATAATGGCCCCGCTCCCGCCGCCGCGCCCGAATCCTTCATGCCGCGCAATTGGCTGGAAGGCGGTATGGCCGTTCTGGATCGCTCCGGCGGCATCACGGAAATCAATGTGCCTTTGAGTCACTGGCTCGAAAAGCCCGCCGCCGCCCTGATCGGCCAGTCCTTTTGGGACATCCTGGGCAAAGTCTCGCCCGACTGGACGCCTTCTCTCCTGCCGCTTGCCCGCGGCGCCGTGCCCTTCGCCGGCCTGGATCTCAAATGGGCCGCCCGGCTTGAGCGGTCCGACCAATGGTTCCATCTGGAAGTGGCGCGCGGCCCGCAATGTTCGTTCGTTCACTTCAATTCGACTCTGCCGCCCTTGACCGATTTGAAGGCAAGTGACTGGGAAGAAGAGCCGCGCCACGACTCCGCCCGCAGCGACATGTTCGGAAGAGCGTTGCGCGCCGGAGCGCGTTTGGAGGGCCTTACCCGCCGCTGGCCCTGCATCATCCTTAGTCAGCGCCCGGATTTCAGCCTCCAATTTGCCAGCCCCAACATCAAGGACCTGACGGGGCTTGATGCCGCCGACTGGTGTGTGCAACGCGACCGCTTTTGGCAGGTGGTCCACGAATCAGACGCCCCTGACCTGCGCCTGCAATTCAAACATGCCGCCCAGTCCAACACTCCTGTCACCAATACTTATCGCATCCGCCATGTTCTGACCGGTCGCGTTGCCTATATTTTGGAGCATCGGCAGTCCGTCATCAGTCCCCACGGCCTCCTGCTCGGTTACGAAGTCGTCTGGCTGGATGTGACTCGCCAAACCATTGCCGAAAAAAGGCTCTCCACCGCGGCCTGGAAGGAAACCCTGGCCGTCCTGACCCTCGGCTTGGCCCATGATTTCACCAATATCATCGCCGGCATTCATTCGCTGAGCGAATCCTTCCTGGCCCAGGTGGACAAAAACCACACCTTTTACGAGGGATTGTCGCTGGTCAAGAATAATTCTTTGCAGGCCAGCCAGTTGGTCAAACGCATGGTCAACCTTCATGTCGGCCAGACTGGCGAGCGCAACTATCATAATCTGAACGACATCGCCAGCGACCTGGTGGATCTGGTCCGGAAGATTATTCCCCGCCGCATCCAGTTGACGGCTGAGTTGTGCCCCGCCCAGCTTCCGGTTTATTTGGATGCGGTGGAACTGCGCCAGGTCATCATCAATTTGCTTTTGAACGCCGCTGACGCCATGCCGCGCGGCGGCCGCCTGACCTTGCGCACCTCGCGCCACGAGACGTTGCCTGTCCTGGAAAACATGAAAGGGACCGTCCCGCGTCTGCCCAGTGTTTGCCTGGCCATTGAAGACACAGGCTGCGGCATAAAAAAACGGCATCTGGCCTCCATCTTCGATCCCTTTTTCACCACCAAAGCCAAGGGCTCCGGCTTGGGGCTTTACAACGCCCGCCTCGCCATTGAGAAGATCAAGGGCGCCATTGCCGTCACCTCGAAGGAAGGGGTGGGAACCTGTTTCCAACTTTGGCTGCCGGAAGCCGACTTCTCCGAATCGCGTCTCCTCGAAGAGGCCGCGTCCCGCCAGCGCCAAACCCGTCGCAATCTCCTGCTCATCGGCCCGCCCGGGGAAGTGCTCGACAAAACCGCCGAACTGTTCCGCTCCCGTAATTATCAAATTGTCACCGCCGCTTCCACCGATAGTTTGGCCGAATTGCTCCAATCCGCCGATTACCGTTTTGACGGGGTTTTCCTGCTCGCCGGGGCGGATGATCCCGCCATAAGTTCCCTGCCCGGCGAGGTGCGCCAGCTCCATAAAAGCGTCAAAATAATTTTGCAACCGTCCGGCTGCAACCAGGACGATTTTGACACCCAATTCCTCAATGGGGTTGATTTGGTCCTAAATTCGGACTTGCCAGAAGCCGATATGTTGTCTAAGCTTAAATCGCTTTTAGACCAAAACGGCTGAGATCGCATGTCTGAGGAGCTTGATAAAACGAAAAAACCAGTCCCAGCCATCCTGATCGTGGATGATGAGGAAATTGTCCTGGTCGCCTTGCGCGATACATTGGTGCGCGAAGGCTACACCGTCGTCGCCTCTCCTCATGCCGTCCATGCCCTAAGCGTGCTCAAGGGCCAGGAGTTTTCTGTCATCATCACCGACCAGCAGATGCCCATGGTCTCCGGCCTGGAGTTTCTGGCCCAGGTGCGCGAAATTCAGCCCAACGCCACTCGCATTCTCATTACCGCCGTGCTGAATCTTGGCACCCTGATCGAGGCCATCAACAAGGCCGAGATTTTCCGTTTTGTCGTCAAGCCCTGGTCGCGCGAAGAGCTGCTGGCCTGCGTCAAAAGCGCCGTCGAGCGTTTTGATGCCATCACCAGCAATGTCCGCGCTCTGAAGGAAGCTCAGGAGCGGAACCAGGAGCTGGCCACTCAGAATGCGTCCCTCAGCGAGCAAGTGGAGCGCCTGACCACTGAAAACGCCGCCCTGCGCCCCCCGCCGGGCTAGCGCGGTTTAATTAAAACTGTGGCCGCATGTAGTCCTGTCTTCGGGGAGCGCGACCGTCTCGGTCGCAGGGCAACAAAGACTGGCAAAATGAGGCTAGTTGTTGACAAGAAATGGCGAGTTTTTTCGAGAGGTTCCAGCCAAGATCAGCATGAAAGCATGGCGAATAATCAACGACCGTGCCCGCTTCTTGGTTCAGCGCGGTTATGAGTTTAAAAACTATGCGGGAGGACCCTGAAACTCTGTCCCCGAGCGCCGCCGCGTTGTTGACGGGAAAAGTCGGGAGTTCGGCCTCTGGCAACCTTGGATTAATCCATAAAAGGAAAGCAAAAATGAGACTTGTCCTGAAAACCTTGCTCCTGAGCGCCGCCCTCCTTTTAACCGTCAGTCCTTTACACGCACAAGCGCCCGATCTCGATCTGACCGCGATTGAGGCCACCGCACCCACACCAGCCAACCAGCTTCCTGTAGCGGCCACCTTTTATTCAGCACAGAACTTGGATTTACCTCCGACACCAGGAAACTTCTACTCCCTGCCTGCCTGGAGTGTTGGAGATGGAATTTACCTGCTCGATGATGTAGGTTCAGGGGTGCAACCAATGGACGAAGTGCCACAGATGCCTGGTGGCTGGGAAACCAATGGGGGTGGTGGAAGTGGTGGAAGCAATGTGCCCGCTATTTGGATACCACCCAGCCCAATCCGCGCCACAGATTACGCCACCAACAATGTGTTTTACCTCACGATCAGCAACATCGGGAGCCTGACCTATGTTAGCTTAAGTAACACGCTAAGCAATATTAGCTATGAAGTCCTCACCAACTCAAACATTTCCACCACGAACTGGGGGTTTTATACCAATGTTCTGGCAACCTCCAACGTCACCCCTCTTCAACCAGTGGACCTCAGCACTAATACAGTTTTCTTCTGGGCAAAGATGATTGGGAGCACATGCCCTAATCAATCCGCCCTGCCTGATTGGGAGTCGATGCTCCTCTACAATTCTCTCTGCGTTCCCAGCAGTGGAGGTTATATTACTAATGGACTTGCGGCTTATTGGAGAATGAATGATCGCGGTGGGAACGTGGCGCTTGATTCCAGCACTAATGGTATCAATCTTCCATTAATCAGTTCACCGTCCTGGGGTCCGGACTGGCTGACTCTGGATGGAAGCACACAATACGGCGATGCTGGCAGCAATATATTAAACTGCTTAGACACCAACGACGTGACAATCTGTGCGTGGATAAATTATTCAGGAAGTTCTCAGGAAGGACTTGTGGTTAAAGGATATTGGCTTGCCACTAACGATTTGGGAGGTTGGGCCTTTACGATTTTGAATGGTCAACTGACTTGGCAAGTGGAAGGTGGTGATCAATATGTGGATAGTGGTCCTGGAATTCTCCCCTTAAATCAATGGGCATTTGTTACGTTTACATGGAGTAATTCAACTCGGGTTGCCACCTTTTACATTAACGGTCTATTGAATTCCGCACCAGGAGGATCGGGCAATAACGACCACCCCGAAGTGGCAAGCGGAATAGGGCACTTGGAAGTCGGTGACTACAGCAACCCTGGCTATGCAGCAGCCAATCTTTTTGCCGGTTCCATGCATGATGTCGCACTTTACAATCGCGTTTTGTCTGCAGAGGAAGTAACAAGCAACTTCTTTGCTACTGAGCCGAGCACGAATGTTCCCGTCCCCGATGAGCTGTATTATAAGATGACCGAGGGCGTAACCAACTATGACGCTACTCCTCCTGAGTATTTAGCCGACAGTTCGACTCAAGTCGGCACGAATGGAGAGGTTTTTGGAAATCCTGATGTGGAATGGACGACCAATGTCGCTTCCATACCCAATACAGCAATCCATTTCCACGGCACCGAAAGCATTGACAATTATATCGACACGAGAAATTCCAATCTTTTCAATTTCACCACCAATTTATTTACTCTCAATTTATGGGTGGAACCAACGTCGTCCGCAAACCATTATTTCATGCAAAACCAAGATGTTACTGGAACCAACGGATGGTTTTTGATGTGTGATGAAAATTATCGAGTCAAGTTTGGAACTGTGACCAACGGAGTTACTAAGGCTATTTTGACACCTGAAGCGGGAGCGCAAAACTTCCACTGGAACATGGTAACGGTCGTGCGCACAAGCCTTACCAACGCAATAATATACATCAATGGCCTCCAAGTCGTTTCTGGTTCTGTCACAAGTCCCTCCTCCAGCGCCAGCACGCTGAAGCTTGGGATTGATCCAACAGGCACCAACCTGTATGATGGCAACATTTGGCTAACGCAAATATGGGGCGAACCGTTGAGCGGCGTTGACGTGGCGAATCTACACTTCGCGCAAACGAATGGTAATCCCTCGCCCTAACATATTTTTATGAAAAACTTCTTATTAATGTTTTCGTTGATGCTGTTGTTGCTCTCTTTATCTAGCACGAATGGGCAGTTCAGTTATACTACAAACGCTAACAATACCCTTACAATCACGGGTTACACCGGGTCTGGGGGCACAGTGAACATTCCAACAAATATAAACGGTCTCACGGTTACAGGCATTGGAAATGGTAAGACCGCTGTCTTTGGCTCCGGTTTGACCGGTGTCATCATTCCCAACACCGTCACCGCAATCGCAGGGGGCACATATGAGGGCTCTGGATATATATACGGTGCTCCATTCAACGGTTGTCCCAGCCTGACCAACGTCTCGATCCTCGGCAATACCACTATCGGAGCATACGCGTTCTATAACTGTAGCAATCTGACCAGCGTTTACATCGCTGGCGGCGCCATTGGCTTCGAAGCGTTCTGGTTGTGCGTCGGTAACTGGGGTGAGCCAGGACAGCCTCCAGCCCCCACCAACGGCCTGAGCAGCGTCACCCTCGGCAACGGCGTCACCAGCATTGGAGAGGAAGCTTTCTTGAGCGACTCCTTCCTGAGCAACATCGTCATTCCCGGTTCAGTCACCAATATTGGTGTGTCCGCATTTGGTGCTTGCTCTCTAACCAATGCAACGATTTCCTACGGCGTCACGACGATCGGCGATTACGCATTCGCTCAAAATTTGCTCACCAGCGTCTATTTGCCGGGCAGCATAGTCAGCGTCGGCGATCAAGCATTTTATGACATGAGCACTCTTAACAATGTCACGATAGCGGCGGGTGTTTCCAGTATTACCGCCGGAGCATTCCAGGAGTGCTTCAGTCTGACGAACGTTTTTTGTCTCGGCAATGCTCCCGCTGTCGTTGGGCTAACGGGAGATGGCCCTATCTTCCTCGATACTCAAGCAACGGTCTATTACTTGCCTGGCACGCCCGGCTGGAGCAACACTTTCGGATGGAACGATGGTGTATGGGGCTTTTCAGGCGCTCCGACTTCACTCTGGAATCCTATCATTCAAACCCATGACGGACATTTCGGTGTCCATAGTAACCAGTTCGGCTTCAACATCACCAGCACCAACACTATTCCTATCGTGGTTGAGGCTTGCACTAATCTTGCCAACCCTGTATGGACTCCGCTTACCAATGTGATGCTTACCAATGGTTCATATTATTTCAGTGATAAGCAGTGGACAAATTATCCAACCAGGTATTACGGCGTCGGTTTTCCATAAGCATCAATCGACGTTATGAAGAGAGCCATTGCCTTTCTGTTTCTGCTGCTACTCTTGGCCACTCCTAATCTTGTTCAAGCCCAATTTACTTACACCACAAATGCCGACAATACGCTTACCATAACCGGCTACAACGGATCGGGAGGCGCTGTTGCCATCCCAACCAATATTGATGGTCTTGAAGTCACCGGCATTTATGGTGAATCGTTTTATCTCATCACCAACGTGATTAGTGTCACGATTCCGGCCAGTATATCCCTAATCACAGACGGTGCGTTCCAAGGCTGCACCAGCCTGACAGCAATATCAGTGGACTCTCAAAATGCCTTCTACAGCACCTCGAATGGGATATTGTTCGACAAAGGCCAATCCACGCTCATTTCTTATCCAGACGGTCTCGTCGGAGATTATATCATTCCGAACACTGTCACCAACATCGGCGATCTTGCGTTCGCAGAATGCAAACTAAGCAGCATCACATTTCCTACAAGTGTCATCAATACTGGGGCTTGGGTCTTCGACGGCTGCGGCAGTCTGACCAACGTGACAATGCTAGGTGGTCTTAGAGACCTGCGAATAGGGTTCTTCGCTGGGTGCTCGAACTTGATCAGCGTCTTTTTTCAAGGTAATGCACCGGACCCTGACATTATTTTCATGGGCGACACCAACACGACTGTCTATTATCTACCAAACACGGCTGGTTGGGGAGAATTTTCTGTGACTGCTCGTATTCCCACTGTTCTATGGAATCCCATCGTTCAAACCAATGACGGACATTTTGGTGTCCATAGCAATCAATTTGGGTTCAACATCACCAGCACGAACAGTATCCCTATCGTAATCGAAGCCTGCACCAATCTGGCCAATCCGGTCTGGACGCCGCTGACGAACGTTTCGCTCACCAACGGCTCATTCTATTTCAGCGATCCGCAGTGGACGAATTATCCTGGGCGCTTCTACGGCATCGGCTTTCCCTGAAAATGAGGAAGGCATCGCCTGCCGTAGCTCAAACGGCAAGTTGGATTGGTCAGTCTCGTTGGGGGTTTGCCGGAATTAGATTCATTGTGGCCTCTCGTTATGCCGTCCATGTCTTAATTTACGGCCGCCGCGATTGTTGGAACGGCTGCCCCGCCTTATATTGCGCTTCTTGCGTTTTTAGGGCGGCGGTCCGGCCGGCATCGGCGGCGGCAAGGGGCAGGGCTTTCTCAATCGTCTTGACTGCTTCTCCAAATTGCCCGGCTTGGGCGTAGGCCGCGGCCAATGTTCCCAGAATCACCGAGTTTTGACCGCCGGAAAGTGTATTGGCCCGTTGCGCCAGTTCCACGGCCTTGGGACCGTTGCGCAATGACGCATCAGAGGCGGTGGCCAGGATCCAGGCCAGATTGTTGCAGGCTTGGACGAAATTGGGACGCAGCTCAAGGGCCTTTTGATAATGAGCGACAGCTTCGGCATCCCGGCCGCTCATCTCCAGGGCGTTGCCCAACTCGTGCTGAGCTTCGGCAAAGTCCGGGCGCAGGCTGACCGATTTTTGAAGGTAGACGAGGGCAGACTGCGGCAATCCCACCTGCAATAGGATTTTGCCGAAATTGTATTGGGCGGCGGCGTCTTTCGGTTGCAAATCGGCGCTGCGTTGAAAATGCTCGAGTGCCTCGGCCGTCCTGCCTTTGGCCAGCAGTATGGTGCCAAGATTATAATGCGCCTCCGGAAAGTCCCGGCGCAATGAAATCGCCTCCTGCAAGAGGGGCAGCGCTTCATCAGGCAACCCCTTTTGCAAAAGCATCGAGGCAATCGTGTTGTAAGGCAGCGCGAAAGCCGGCTGAAGCTCAATGGCGCGGCGCAATAATTTCATGGCTTCGTCTGGTTTTCCATGGGCCAGCAGATCGCATCCCGCGTTGTAGGCGGCGAAGGCCGGCTGATTGACCCGCATGTGCTCGGCCCAAAAGGCCTCCCCGCTCTTGTAGATTCCGGATTGCCTCCACGTCAGCAGGCCGCAGACTGTCAGGATCAAGCCTGCCAGAGCGATTCCGGCAAGGGCGTTCTTCTGTTGCATGGCCTGGAGGGCGGACGCGAGCAGCGCGATGGGGCCGATGATGGCGAAGTATTGCCAATGATCGGCCACCCACGAGTAACGCGACAGGCTGATTTCAAACAATCCCAACACTGGCAAAAGCATCAATACAAAATAACCGAGGGCAAACAACAGCGGCTTGCCCCAACTTTGCCGGAAGCGCCAAAGCAAGGCAAACAAACCAACCAGCAGCACTGCCGGAAGATAAGAGAGCGGCTCAGCGGCATGGATGGACCATTTGGGATAAATGGAAACCAGATTTAGCGGCAGGACGTCCTTGAAGAGATAAAACCAAACCTCCCCTGCGGCCCGCGCCACGCGAAACCCCGGCCCGGCCTCCAAAGCGCCAAGATCATCCGCCGCCCGTTGACTCTGCAGCGGAAGGGCCACCGCGACCGCCAGTGCCGCGAGAATGAAAAAGCAAATGCTTCGCATCACATCGACCCGGGTGATCCGGCCCCGCCGCCACCAAGCTAGGCCGAGCAACACCACCGGCAGCACTACCACTGCTGATTTGGCGGCCAGGGCGAGAGCAAACGCGCCGGTTGCCAGCCAATACCACCGCCGCCTTCCCGTGTCCTCAAATCTCAAATAGCACCACACCGCGCCCAAAAAGAAGAACATGGCCTGGGTATTCTTCTGTTCCGTGACCCATGCGACCGATTCCACATTGACGGGATGCAACGCGAAGAGCGCGGCGGCCAGCCACGCTCCAGGGACTTTCAACCGGGCCAGCACTCGCCACAACAGCGCCGCATTGAGCGCGTGCCAGAGAAGATTGACGATATGGTAGGGCGCAGGCTCAATTCCCCAAAACCTCCCCTCCAACCACCAGGCGAATGAAACCGCGGGCACGTAAACAGGATCACCGGCTTGCGGACACAGGGAACGCCACCAACCGTCGGCCTGCTGGATCAGGACGTTGTCCGCGATATAGTAATTATCGTCCCAAATGAATCCCGCGTGCCAGACCGGTTGATAAGCCAGAAAAGTCGCAACGGCCAGAAGCAGGCAGAAAAGCCAGATCCGGCGATGTTGCATTCCATTTTTTTGGTTGCTCGTAGTCTTGATGTTAAGACGCGACCCAAAAAGGTCAAATGCACTCCGTTAACCCGATGGGCATTTCACTTTTTCGGGAAAGTTCCGTCGGAGAAGCCGATTCTTCGAGATTTCTGGCTTTTCAATTGAGAATTGGTCATCGAGAATGTGTTATTGGCCATTCCGCAACACTTCACACCATGACCAATAACAAATTTACAATATCCAATTCCCAATTCAGGAGTGCAAGACCTCAAAGTGCGTCCTCGGTAACAGAGCCTGCCCAAGCATATGAAATGCGCCCCGGCCCCCACAAAAGCACAGAAAGAACTTGCATCCTGTGCTCATTCAGCCACTAAATGACCTGCTCAAGCAGCGAGTGAGCTGGCAAATGCAAACTTTGGATCAACGCACTGGGCATCCCGCGGTTTTTTCGCCGTGGCGCCGCCCGTTTATTCCTTCGTGACCGTGCTCGACCATGCCGATTGAAAAAATAATCGTCCTCGAAGACGACCCCATTGTCCGCCGCAGTTTGGAACAGCAACTTCGGCAGCAGCGCTATGATGTTGCCTCCACCGACACCATCGCCGGCGCTCGCGACCTGATGGCCCGCGATACCTTTGACCTCATTTTCCTCGATGTCCGCCTTCCGGACGGCGAAGGCACGGATCTGCTTCGCGAAATGCAATCCCAACCCCTCAAACCGCTGGTTGTCATGGTGACGGGGTTTGGCTCGGTCGAATCCGCCGTGGAGTGCATGCGCAACGGGGCGTTTGATTACATGCTCAAGCCGTTCTCCTTCGAGCAATTGCAAGTCACGCTCAAGAAAGCCGAGAATTTTAACCAACTGCTCAAGGTCAACGCCTACTTCAGCAACGCAGAGGAGGACAATACCAGCTACGAATTGCAGGGCCAAAGCCAGTCCATTGAAAACTTGCGCCAGCTCATCCGCAAAGTCGCCCGCACCCAGGCCACCGTCCTCATCGCCGGCGAAAGCGGCACCGGCAAGGAACTGGTCGCCCGCGCCCTCTATCGCCAAAGCCCCCGCGCCAACGCTCCTTTCATCAAAGTCAACTGCGCCGCCATTCCGGAGAACTTGATTGAAAGCGAATTTTTCGGCCACGAAAAAGGGGCCTTCACCGGCGCGCTGAACAAGCGGGAAGGCCGTTTCGAACTGGCCCACAGCGGCACAATTCTCCTGGACGAAATCAGCGAAATTTCCCCGCAGGTGCAGGCCAAGTTGCTCCGCGTCCTCCAGGAACGTGAATTGGAGCGCGTCGGCGGCAACCGCACTATCAAAGTCGATGTTCGCGTCCTCGCCACCACCAACCGCCGGCTCGAAGAAGTGGTCGAGCGCAAGGAATTCCGCCAGGATCTTTATTTCCGCCTCAACGTCGTCCCCATCCATGTTCCCCCGTTGCGCGAACATATGGAGGACGTCCCTTTCCTGGCCAAACAATTCATGCCTCGTTTTGCCCGCAAACATGGCGTCCGCGTCACCGGCATTTCCGGCCGCTGCATGGATGTTCTTCAGGCGCACCATTGGCCCGGCAACGTGCGCGAACTGCAAAACGTGGTGGAACGCGCCGTCATTCTTTGCGGCGACAGCGGCATACTGGAACCTGAGCACCTCGGTTTTTCGCCCTTGTCCACCCGCATATCGAATTCGCCGGTGAATGACGCGGATATTGCGCCCGCTCCTCCCGCTCCTGCCGCGCCGGCGGCTCCACTTCCCACGGAGGAACTCGCTTCGCTGGCTGAGGTGGAGAAGCGTCACATCTTCACGGCCATGGACAAGACCGATGGCAACCGCACCCATGCCGCCAAATTGCTGGGCATTAGCGTTCGCACTTTGCGCAACAAGCTCAACGAATACGGCGTTCCGGCCAAATATGGCGAAGCCGCCGATGCGGCTGAGCAACTCGAACTTCCCACCCACACCCCGTAATCATGGCGACCTACCTTTGGCTGGGTTTGGGCGGGGCGATTGGAACCATGGCGCGTTATTGGCTCAATGGGATTATTTCCAACCGCTTTGGCCAGACATTCCCGTGGGGCACGTTGACCATTAATGTCACGGGGTCCTTCCTTATCGGCCTCTTCTTTGCGCTGACCGGGACGGAAGGGCGCTTTCTGGTCGGGTCAACCATGCGCACATTCTTTATGGTGGGCATTTGCGGCGGTTATACGACATTTTCGTCTTTCAGCCTGCAAACGCTCAACCTGGCCCGTGACGGGGAATGGCTCTACGCCGGCGGCAATGTGCTGTTAAGCGTGGTTTTATGTCTGGTGGCCGTTTGGCTGGGATTCATTTTGGGCGCCAGTCTGAGTCCCAAATCCGGAAGCTGATATGGATATTCCTCATGAGGCAGTTTTGTTGCGCATCTATCTCGGCGAAAGCGACCGCTGGCAACATAAACCGCTCTACGAAGCCATCGTGCTCAAAGCCCGCGAAATGCACCTGGCCGGCGCTACCGTCTTGCGCGGGCCGATGGGCTTCGGCAAGTCGAGCCGCCTTCATACTGCCAAGATTCTCCGCCTCTCCCTTGACCTTCCTCTCGTCATTGAAATCGTGGACAGCGACGAAAAAATTCAGGCCTTCCTTCCTGTGGTTGATTCGATGATGGGAGGCGGCTTGTTGACGATGGAGAAGATCAAGTGTCTGCAATACCGCGGCGTGGTCCCCACCGACTGACGTTCTCCCGGATTCTTTAACGCTTAAATTCTTTATGACAAAAATACAAAACATCAGTGCACTGGAAATACTCGATTCGCGCGGCAATCCGACCGTCATGGTCAATGTCACGCTCGACAACAACATCACCGCCTCGGCCAGCGTGCCGTCGGGCGCCTCCACCGGCATCCGTGAAGCCGTTGAATTGCGCGACGGCGACGCCAAGCGTTACGGCGGCAAAGGCGTGCTCAAGGCCGTGGCCAATGTCAACAAGACGATTGCGCCCAAGCTCAAGGGCAAAAGCCCCCAGGCTCAGCGCGAGATCGACGATCTCATGTGCAAGCTCGACGGCACGGACTTCAAGTCCAAACTCGGCGCCAACGCCCTTTTGGGCGTCTCGATGGCCGTCTGCCGCGCTGCCGCCCAGGACTCTGGGCTGCCGCTGTACGCTCATCTGCGCAAGTTGCACGGGGCCAAGGCCAGCGCGCCCTTTGTCCTCCCCGCTCCAATGATGAATGTCGTCAACGGCGGCGCCCACGCCACCAACAACGTGGATTTTCAGGAGTTCATGCTTTTCCCCATTGGCGCGCCGACTTTCACTGAGGCCCTGCGCTATGGCGCGGAAACGTTCCACACCTTGAAAAAGATTCTGCAAAAGCGCGGGCTGGTCACGGCGGTTGGCGACGAGGGCGGTTTTGCCCCCAATCTCAAAAGCAACGACGAGGCCGTCGATGTCATTGTCGAGGCGATCCGCACCGCCGGTTACAAGCCGGGCAAGGACATTTGCATCGCCCTCGATCCGGCTGCCAGCGAGTTTTATGACGAGGGTTCCTATGTCATGAAGAAATCCGACGGCTCGCGCAAATCTCCCGCCGAGATGGTGCAGCTTTATGGCGCTTGGGCGAAAAAATACCCGATCATTTCGCTCGAAGACGGCATGGGCGAAGAAGACCGCGAAGGCTGGCTCGCCATTACCAAGGCGCTGGGCAAAAAATTGCAATTGGTCGGCGATGACCTGTTTGTGACCAACCCGAAAATCTTCGCCGAGGGCATCCGCGACGGTTTGGGCAACGCCATTCTGATCAAGCTAAACCAAATCGGCACGGTGTCCGAGACATTGGAGTCTGTGGCCATGGCGCAGAAGGCCGGCTACGGCGCGGTCATCTCGCATCGCTCCGGCGAAACGGAAGATTCGTTTATCGCGGACCTTGCCGTCGGCACCGGCGCAGGCCAGATTAAGACGGGATCGCTCTGCCGTTCCGAGCGCATCGCCAAATACAACCGATTGCTGGCCATTGAAAAAGAATTGGGCAGGAAAGCGCGCTACGGCGGCGCTTCGCTGCTCGCCGGTAAAAAATAGTTGACAAAGCATGGCCCAAATTGTCCTAAGCACTTTAAACGCAAAGTACATTCACGCTTCGTTCGGTCTGCGTTATTTGCTGGCCAATTTGGGCCTGCTCCGCCAGGAAGCCTGCCTGCTCGAGTTTGACATCCTGCAGCGTCCGCTCGATGTGGTGGAAACAATCCTGGCCCGCCAACCGCGCATCGTTGGCCTGGGCGTTTATATTTGGAATGCCAGCCAAAGCGCTGAAGTGGTGGCGGCGCTCAAACGTATCCGATCGGAAACCATCGTTGTCCTGGGCGGCCCCGAAGTCAGTTTCGAAACCGCCGGGCAGGAAATTGTCCGCCTGGCCGATTTCGTCATCACCGGCGAAGGCGATCTGGAATTCGCCGCGCTCTGCCAGAAAATCCTGGCCGGAACACCGCCCTCCGAAAAAATCATTCCCGCGCCCATCCCCGAACCGGCGCAATTGGCGCTGCCTTACGAACTGTATAACGAGGAGGATGTCGCCCATCGCATCATTTATGTCGAGGCGTCCCGGGGGTGTCCTTTTACCTGCGAATTTTGCCTTTCGTCGCTCGACATTCCCGTGCGGCAATTTCCTCTTTCCGCGCTGCTGGCCGAGTTGCAAAAGCTTCTCGACCGCGGCGTGAGCCAATTCAAATTTGTCGATCGCACCTTCAACCTGAACCTCGCGACGGGCAAAGCTATTTTGCAATTTTTTCTGGACCGCTACCATCATGGTTTGTTTTTGCATTTCGAAATGGTTCCCGATCGGTTGCCCGAGGCCTTGCGCGAAGTGATCCTGCAATTCCCGCCTGGGTCGCTTCAATTTGAGGTGGGCGTCCAGACTTTTAACGAGGACGTGGCCAGGAACATCAGCCGGCGGCAGGATTACGCGCGTCTGGCCGATAACATTCAGTTTTTGCGCCAAAAAACCGGCGTTCACGTTCATGCCGATTTGATCGCCGGGTTGCCGGGCGAATCGCTGGAGAGTTTTGCCGCGGGCTTTGACCGGTTGCTTGCACTGCGACCGCAGGAAATCCAGGTCGGGATTTTAAAGCGGCTGCGCGGCACGCCTATCACGCGCCACGACGAAATCTGGCAGATGGTGTACAGTCCCCATCCGCCTTACGAGATTCTGCAAAACAAACTTTTGGATTTTTCCACGATGCAGCGTCTGCGGCGTTTTGCGCGCTATTGGGATCTGGTTGGAAACAGCGGGAATTTTTTTGAAACGGCGTCCTTGCTCTGTCAGACGAACGGTTCCGCTTTCGCCGCATTCATGCAATGGAGCGACTGGCTCTACGCCCGAATCGGCCGCCAGCACAGCATCGCCTTGGACCGCCTGGCCCACAGTCTATTTGATTACCTGACGGAAAAATGCGCTCTCGATTCCCCAGTAGTGGCCGAGTCCCTTTGGCGCGACTGGCAAAGAACCGGTCGTCGGGAAAAACCTGCCTTCCTCGCCGCCCATCTCGCTGATGCAGAAGTCCCGCCTCTTCATTCGAAGGGTGAAATCCCCAAACGCCAGGCGCGTCATTTAGGTTTAAGTCAAGTCCCTCCCTGATGTCGGTTGCCCAAATTGTGTCGGACAGGCTTACACTTCGATTAAAATTTTAATAGCACGGTTCCCACTTTGCGTTATTGATTAATTATGAATGGCTTACGTGTTCTGCAAGTAAAGTCGTGTCGTTGGGAACGCTATAGAATCTTAAAATGATGTCGGATTACTTTCCATTCCCGTCTTCTGGCTCCGTTGCCGAAACCAAGCTGCTTGACAGTTTTTTTGTTGAATGACAACGAGTTGTGTCAATCGTTATAAATATTTAAAAAGCTGGCACGGAACTTTCTTTAGTAGAAGGTGCATTTAAAACCAAAGCACAAGCGCCTGCCCTGCGGCAGGCGTTTGTTTTTTAGAATATCTTCAGGGGCTGATCAACCGATAAAACCGGGTGGGATAATTGCTCGCGGTGGAGTCGTTATATTGCACGGCCCCGTTGGTCATGATGAATGTCACCAGATTGCTCCATGTCACCAGATTGGTTGAAACGGACAGCGTGTAGGTGCTGCCGCTGGTTCCAGTTAAATTAAATTGCACAGAGCTGCTGCCTGGCGCGCCTTGCAAGGAAATGCTTTGAAAAAATCCCGGCTGCCCCGTCGGAGGATTGGTCAGGGTCAGGGTGGCGACGGAGCTGGTCGCCTGGCCGACCAGGTTGCTGACGATCACCAGGTAACTTCCCGCGTTGCTCGCGGTCAGGCTGCTGCTGCTGCCGGTCGGATAATTCGTTCCATTATATTCCCATGTATACGTGAAGGGCATACTGCCGTAAGCCGCCACCGTGAACGTCGCAATGGTCCCGCTCAGGTTGGTCTGGCTTTGCGGTTGAGTCACGATCAACGGCGGTATGCCTTGCGAGCGAATAGTATTGTTGCCGGAATCAGCAATATACACGTAACCTCCAGGGCTGACGGCCACGCCCGCCGGCAAATAAAATTCCGCCGCCGTCCCGGTGCCGTCCAGGCTGCCGACGACTCCAGCCATTCCCGCCACCGTGCTTGACGTCCAATTGGTCGATAACGGGGATAGCTTCCTTATCGTGCTGTTGCCCGAATCCACCACATAAACGTTGCCCGATCCATCCACGCTTATTCCTGCCGGCCCGAAAAAGAGCGCGTTGGTTCCCGTCCCATCGCTACTGCCCCAAATCCCCGCCCAGCCCGCCAGCGTCGTTACCACACCAAGCGAGGTTACTTTGCGGATGGTGTCGTTATTGTAATCGCTCACATACAAGTTGCCGCTGCCGTCCACCGCCACTCCTGTCGGACAATTAAACCGCGCCTGGCTGTTGGTGCCGTCAAAACTTCCAAAAGTCCCGGCCAATCCCGCCAGCGTACTCGAGACGCCGCCTGTGATCTTTCGGATGGTATGGTTCCAGGTGTCGGCCACATACACAGTGCCGGAAGCGTCCACTGCTACACCCTCCGGCTGGTAAAATTGTGCCCCTGTTCCGGAGCCGTCGGAATTTCCGGGGTTCCCGGCTGACCCAGCCAGCGTCGTCACTGTCCCGGAACTGATTTCGCGAATGGCGCTGTTGCCCGTGTCAGCCACATAAACGTTGCCGTTGTTGTCCACCGCCACCGCCTGCGGTCCGGAAAACAACGCACTGGCCCCCGGCCCGTCCGCATAGCCAAAAACTCCCGCGCTACCTGCCAGTACACTGACCACTCCTGTTGGCGTGATTTTTCGAATGACGCTATTGCGGGTATCCGCCACGTAAATGTTGCTCGAAGTGTCCACTGCCAGGTTCTGCGGAGAATAAAAGCGTGCGCTGGAAGTGGCGCCATTGGCCGTGCCTTCTGAAGGCGAACCGGCCAGGGTCGTCACCACTCCCGCCGGCGTCATGACGCGAATGGTGCTGTTCGCCGTGTCCGCAATATAAGCCGTGCCAGCGCTGTTGACCGCCAGCCCCTGCGGTCCCCAGAATCGGACCGAGCTGTTGGCGCCATCGACGCTGCCGGTGGTCCCGGCCAGTCCGGCCACTGTGATGACCGCGCCTGCCGGTGAAACCTGGCGGATGGTGTTGTTGAAATAATCGGCCACGTAAAGATTGCTGGAGCTGTTGATGGCGATGCCGGAAGGTTGGTAAAACAGCGCGTTGGTTCCCGTGCCGTCGGTGCTGCCCACAAATCCCGGCGCACCGGCCAGCGTCGTTACGACTCCGCCCGCTGTAATCATTCGGATCGCCGCGTTGCCGGTGTCCGCCACATAGACATTGCCGGAGTGATCCACCGTCAGCGCTTCCGGTTCATAAAATTGCGCCGCCGTGCCGGTGCCGTTGAGCGAACCAAAAACTCCCGCCGAACCCGCCAGCGTGGTCACAACATGGGCCGGCGTGATTTTCCGGATCAGATCATTGCCATAATCGGCCACATACAAGTTGGTGGCGCTGTCCACTGCGATGCCCATGGGATGGAAAAACAGCGCATTAGTCCCGGTATTGTTGACGCTGCCGGCAACTCCGGCTGAACCGGCAATGGTGGTCACCGCGCCGGCCTGAGTCACTTCCCGAATGGTGTTGTTGCCATAGTCGCCCACATAAATATTGCCCGCGCTGTCCAGCGCAATCCCGGAAGGTTGATTAAAAAAGGCGTTGCTGCCTGTGCCATCGGCGCTGCCGCTGAACCCAGCCCTGCCGGCGAGGGTGCGGGAACTCCCGAGGGAATTTATGATCCGAATAGTGTTGTTGCCCGTATCGGCCACATAGACATTGCCCGCCGCGTCCACCGCCACTCCCTGCGGATTGTAAAACAGCGCGCCGCCACCCACGCCGTCTGCCGAGCCTTTGCCCGCATAGCCAGCCACGGTGGTCATCAAAAGCGGCTGCGCCTGCACGGCGATTGCCGCCAATAGTCCTAAGCCGCCGGCCAGAAGCCCCGTCTTGTTTCCAGTGCGCAAATTGTTTGAAGCAAAAATTTTCATTGGGTTCTATTGTCGTTAGTTCCAGTTTGCCAGATACACAGTGCCGCTGGTGGTTGAGCCGCCGGAGCCGGCCATCACCGCTTGAATTTTATAAACTGCCCCCGGCACAGTCTCCGGCAGATGCAGCACATAGACTGTATAGACCGGGATGAAAGGCGCCGTGGCCTGATAGAGTGAACTTGCCTCGGCGGTTCCGGTGTGGCTGTCAATATCCACTTGAACGCCATTGACCAGCAGCGCCACGGAAGAAATTGAAAGCGGTGTTCCCCCGCCCGTGTACCAGAAGTTCACGTCGATTTCGCCCGCCGCCGCCACCTCGGCGGTGATGTCGTAAAAATTGGTCACGCCGGTTGTGGGAACGGTTGGGCCCCAAGTGCCGATTTGTGGAATGGACTCATGGTCATAATTAACTCCCATTTGGGCAAAACGCTGCTCGTGGGTGACCAGACGATTGGTGAAGCTGGTGTAATTGTGCGATGCCGTCGGCGTCCATAGAACCTCCGCCATGGCCGTTGAGCGCGGGAACAGTTTGAACATGACATTTCTGAAGGAGGGCACGTATTCAGTAAACAAAATGCATTGCGCACCGAGGATGTTGCTTGCGGCTGCACCGCTCACTCCGCAAGGCATCGGGTTAAAGCTATAGACTGTGCTGAGCGGCAAATAGGAAGGGGTTCCTCCCACAACAAATGGCGGCTCGACGGGAAGGCTGCTGCTTGAGCCTTCGACGTAATTGAAGTAGCAATATGACCCCGGCCCCACGACGGCTGGCAAGCCGGCTTCGGCAGCCTGAGCGGCGTAAACGCCGGCGCCCACTGGCTCCCAATCCATGATCCCCGCGTTGGGGACCAGCCCACCGAACTCATATTCAGTCCAACCCATCATCGTGCGCCCGTTGCCGTGGATGAAGTTGGCGAGCGTCGTGGAAAGCCAATGCTGGTACTGGACAATCGAGATGTCGCCACAGCAACTATTTGCGCCCGGATAGACCGGACTATTGCCGGATAGCTGGGCGCATGTGGTGAACTCGGGAAGAAGGTTATTGTTAACGTATGTGCCCGGAGTGATGCCATTGGCTATCATGTTGCTCGTGTCCGCAGGATAGGTATTCCAATCGTTGTCGTTTTCGGGCGACGTAAATTTTAAAGGCGATCCACTTAAACTGATCAGTTCATCCCCGCCGCAATGAATGTACTGGCCCGGGAAAATGTTCATAATCTGGGTCAAAGCATTGGTAAAAAAGGTCATCGTGGCGGTCGTTCCCGGACTGAAAACGTCTGCGTTGTAATTAATGCCCGGAGAGGGATAGTCCAGTGGATAAGTGGACGCGGAATGACCGCAACTGAACTGCGGATCAGCCGCCAGGACCGCTGAGGTATGAAGGGGAATCTCGATCTCCGGCACCACGGTGATGTGCCGTTCCGCCGCGTAGGCCACAATCTCCCTGGCGTCGTTTTGGGTGTAATAACCGCCATATTGGCCGCTGGCCGGATCGAATGCGGTGCTCGCCCGTGGACTCAGACCGTAGTCAATGCCGTTGCGCCACGCTCCGGCAGCCACGCCGCTCGTGGGTGTCGGCGTTAATTCGGGATAGCCAAGGATTTGCAGTCTCCAGCCCTGATCATCGCTGAGATGCAAGTGGAGCGTGTTCAGTTTGTGCATGGCCATGACATCCAAAAGTTGGTTGACCTCATCCTTGTTGAAGAAATGACGCGCCACATCCAGCATCACGCCGCGCCACGAATATTGCGGATAGTCCTGAATATACACGCAGGGTGCGACCCAGGCGACATTGGTGACAATGGTCCGCGAATAAATCTGCGGCGGCAGCAATTGCAGCAATGATTGCACTCCGTAAAATGCTCCGCCTTGGGCCGGAGCCCGTATCACCACCGAGTCCGGCGCAACGGTCAATTCATATCCTTCCGCTCCCAATGTTGCAAGGGC
>Ga0182030_10005429_pt1 | contig 27067 bp, 24 predicted proteins | sample 812S3MmetaG_FD_121299 | JGI IMG/M metagenome (GOLD analysis project Ga0182030, IMG submission 121299) | Permafrost microbial communities from Stordalen Mire, Sweden - 812S3M metaG (Illumina Assembly) | ecosystem: Environmental > Terrestrial > Soil > Wetlands > Permafrost | place: Sweden...
GGGGCGCCAGTTCCACCAGTCCAATGGATCCCACGGCGAGGGTCGAGTGCGTCAGCAAGCGCAGTTGAAACGGCACAGCAACGTACGTCGCCTGCGAACCGAGCATCGAAATAAAGCCCGCCAGGTAGAGACGTCGGTACTGTGGCGAACTGCGAAGAGGCGTGAGATCAAGCCCGAAAAACCCCTGACTCACAAAGCTCCCGCCACCCAGCCTTCGCCGTCTTTATAGTGCCGCAGCACTTTCGCGGGCACGCCGCCCAGTACCACGTGGTCGGGAAACGTGCCACGCACCACGGCCCCGGCCGCCACGGTGGTGTTCTTGCCCAGCGTGGTGCCCGGCAGAATCACCACGTTGGCCCCGAGCCAGCTGCCGGAACCGATCTTCACCGCGCCCTCGCTCGGGGTCTGCCAACCAACGGGCTGGTCAATCTCTTCGTACGAGTGGTTCTGATCGGTGATGTACACGTAGGGTCCGGTCTGAATCTCGTCGCCGAGCTCGATAGACCAGTGACCGATGATGTGCGAACCTCGCCCAATGACACAGCGCCGTCCAATGGACACCGTGGGCGTCGCCAGCATTTCCTGATCGCCGTTGATCCCGGCCGTCAGACAGACATTGGGACCGATCAGGGTCTCGTCACCGATGGACAGGTACCGCTCGTTATAGATGACGCCTTGAGGAGCCATGAGGGCCGTGGCGCGACCGAAGTAGTGAAATGACTTGGCGTAGTCGTCCGCGGGACCGACGGTCGCCACTTCGTTGGCGAATCGCCGCCACTGGCGAATACGCGCCCCGAGAAAGCGGCGAAGCTGAAGGCGCAAAGTCACTTGATCACGCTACTTCGGAGAAATAGCCGGAACTGAGTAGCGTCACCGTGGTGGACGTTGCGATCGTCGGTTCGGGATTTGGCGGTCTGGGCGCCGCCATTCGCCTGCGCGACCGCGGAGTGCGAGACGTCACCATCTTCGAACGAGCGGACGACCTCGGCGGAACGTGGCGCGACAATATCTATCCCGGGTGCCGCGTGGACGTGGCGAGCGACCTCTACTCATTCTCCTTCGCGCCAAACCCCTCGTGGTCCAATACCTACAGCTACCAGCACGAAATTCAGCAGTATCTCCAGAACATCGCAGATGTCTATCAACTGCGCGAACTGATCCGGTTCGGCCACGACGTCGCGGACATAAGTTTCGACGAGTCCTCGCGCCAATGGCGCCTCACGACCAGCCGAGGAGAGTTCCTCGCCAAGTGCGTCATCCTGGCGACCGGGGGTCTCGCGGAACTGAAGTTGCCTGACATCCCGGGGTTGATCGACTTCGCGGGTCCGGTCATGCATACGGCGCGCTGGGACTACGGTGTCGATCTCTCGGGCCGGCGGGTCGGGGTCATCGGAACGGGCGCCAGTTCCATCCAAGTGGTCCCACAGATCGCTCCACTCGTGAAGTCACTGGAAGTCTTTCAACGAACGCCGTCGTGGGTGTTGCCCCATTCGGGTCACGCGATCATGGAACGTACGCAACGGATGTTCAAGAGACTGCCTCTCGCCCAACGCGCGGTGAGGACGTGGCGCTACTACCGAAACGAGCTGATGGTGCTGGGCTTCGTCAAGGACCCCACCCGAATGACGAGTGCCGAAACGATGTCTCGCGACCACTTGGAAAGACAGATCGCTGACGCCACCCTTCGTGGAAAGCTCACGCCAGAGTATCGCCTCGGCTGCAAGCGAGTACTCATCAGCAATGACTTTTACCCTGCCTTTGAGCGGACGAACGTGCGTCTGATTACCGAGCCCATCAGCGCCATTGAATCCGCAGGAATACGAACCATAGATGGGCGGATGCACGAGCTGGACGTCCTCATCGCGGCGACCGGCTTCTACGTGACCGATAACCCCGTCGCCGAGAAGGTTCACGGCACGGGCGGCGTCGCGCTGGCCGACGCCTTTCGTCGAGATCTGCCGAACTACAAGGGCACATCGTTCCCCGGCTTCCCCAACTTCTTCATGCTGGGCGGACCCAACACGGCACTCGGTCACTCCTCCATCGTGTTCATGCAAGAGAGTCAGTTGAACTACGCCACGCGGGCCGTTCGCGCCGCACTCGCGCGCGGTGCGCTGATTGAGCCAAAACTCCACGTCGCCCGACGCTGGACGCGTGACGTGCAAGCCAAGTTGCCCGCGACGGTGTGGGGAACTGGATGCTCCAGCTGGTATCTCAACTCCGAGGGCCGTAACACCACCATCTGGCCCGACTTCACGTTCACCTTTCGACGCGCGACCAAACGCTTCACGCGTCGAGATCACGTGATCTCAACAGAGCAGGTCGTCAGTCCAGACTGAGCGGAGCATCGATGTCCAGTCCCTCGACGACACCGACCACGTCGGGAATCAGCGCCTCGGCGAGGTGCGCACGCACGCGCTCGTCAATCTCGGCCATCGTCTGGGGATTCTCGCGTAAGAACGTCTTCACGTTTTCGCGACCTTGGCCCATCTGCTCGCCTTCGTAGGTAAACCACGCGCCGGCCTTCTTCACGAAGCCCAATTCCACACCGACGTCGAGAACGGAGCCTTCGCGGCTGATGCCCTGGCCGTACATGATGTCAAACTCGGCCTGACGAAAGGGCGCCGCGCACTTGTTCTTCACTACCTTGACCCGGGTACGGTTACCGACCGCGTCAGTGCCGTCTTTGATCGATTCGATGCGGCGAATGTCGAGTCGCACGGACGCGTAGAACTTCAGGGCACGTCCGCCGGGAGTCACTTCGGGCGAGTTGTGCACCATTACGCCGTCAACGAGGTAGTTATGACTGTCTTCCACTTCGATGTCGAAACGATTCATTGAGCGCGTCTTCGGCTTCACCCGTATGTCGATCACCGGCATCGGCACAAGTTGATAACTCATCGGCACAAACTCTGGCTCAACAGTGAACTGCCCTTGGAATCGAGCTAGCAGTTTGTATTCCATGCTCGGGTGAACATACGGCGCGATAAGGGCCTGAAATTTCGCCGACTCAGCGTTATCGAACACTATGACTGCCTTCTTATCCTTTCCACTCGAAATCAACTTCGTGTGAATCCCCCAGGTGTCAGCGAGGTAGTTCACGAGTCGAGTGCGCGTCGCCTCTTCCATCGCCTCAACGCAAATAGTGATCCGCCCGGTGAGGCCTTCGGTCCGCTGCTGGAGGCCTTTCGACCTGATCGACAGGCTCCCGTCATCGAGGTACCACAGAGCAAGCGACAAGGGACTCAGAGCCTTGAAGTAATCATCGTCCAGAACCTTCTTGCCACCGACGTACATGCTCTGGCGTGTCTCGGCAAGTTCAGGAAGCGGGTGGAAGTCGTATGTGACAACCTTGTCCTCTCGCACGTAACGGCTCGAGCCGATATTGGCGAATAACGATGCCTTCCAGTCGGCGTATTCCGTCTGGGCCTCGCCATGGCAGTACCGTAAGCGCGCCCCATGACCACTTCGAGTTGGCGATATCGCACCGTCACCCATGAGAGTGCCGCGCAGTACCTCCCATTGGAAGCTCGAAAGGTAGTGAGGCAGCGCCTCGAGAACGCGGTCTCCTACTTTCAACTTGCCCGCTTCAACCCATCCGCCCGGAGTGCGGATCAAGTGATTGGAGGTGCAACCGAGTTGAGCACGGCCGTTTTTCATAGGCTTCGCCACGGTGATCTGAAGGAACTCATCGGTGCGACCATTGTTGAACCAATTGACGACGCGCTTTGGAACCATGGCACCGGTCTTTGCGTCATACGAGAGCACTTCTACCGGAAGTTTCTGATTGACAATTTTGCCAATCTTTTCTGTAGTGCCATCAGCGAGAACGACGCGGGCTGAGTAGTTAAAGCATCCATACATGACGCCGATTTTTTCTCGTAACTGGTTGATGAAAATAGCGACCGTGTTGGACTTCGACAGTCCACCGGTCAACTTGCGTAGCGCCTGACTCATGAGTCGAGCCTGCAGACCGACATGGGTGTCGCCCATGTCGCCCTCGATCTCGGCGCGAGGGGTTAGCGCCGCCACCGAGTCAATCACGATGACGTCCAGGGCCCCGGAGCGAATCAACATGTCACAGATTTCGAGCGCCTGTTCTCCGGTGTCGGGTTGGCTAATGAGGAGATCGTCCACGTTCACGCCAATAGCACGGGCATAGACCGGGTCCATGGCGTGCTCGGCGTCGATGTAGGCGCACACTCCGCCGTTGCGCTGCGCTTCAGCGACGACGTGCATCGCCAGGGTGGATTTACCCGACGACTCGGGGCCGTAGAGCTCAACGATGCGTCCGCGAGGAAGGCCCCCGATACCGAGCGCCATGTCGAGAGCGAGGGCGCCGGTGGGGATCGACTCGATGTTGAAGTTCATGTTCTCGCCCATGCGCATGATCGAGCCCTTACCGAACTGCTTTTCGATTTGGCTGAGCGCGGCGTCCAGAGCTTTCGAGCGATCATCGGTTGCCATTGCTGTCTCCTTGTTCTTTGTCACCGAAGGAACGCTAGGAACCCTCTGTCACATCGGTCGGTCACCGCTGCGTCCAGAGTACACGAACAAGTGTTCGTAATTGGGTATTTGGGGACGCGAAAAAGAGCGCCGACGGGCACGCCAAGAATCACTCAGTTAGGGTGACCCACATGGCGAAAAAGGACGATCTCGACGACGATGCAAAACTCGGCGTGGACCCCGAAGGCGCGATCAAAGAGACTCTCAATGATGACAAAGGTGCTCGCGAGGACTCCGACGAAGAAGAGACTCCTGGGTCGACGTCCTAGGCCGATCCCTTCGCGAACGTCAGTCTGTCAACGCTTGATAGACGAGCTGCTGGAGATCTCGACGAATCGGATGCGTGCCACTCGGCAGTAGTTGAGTGAAGAAACTGACGGTCAGGTCCTCGGCGGGGTCGACCCAGAAGGCGGTCGAGGCGGCCCCTCCCCACGCAAAGGTCCCGTCCGCGACGAGGGACTTGTTCTTGCGCCGGTCCTCGACGACCGACACGCCAAATCCAAAGCCCACACCGGCATACTCGCCCTCGGAGAACGAGTCGACCGCGAACTCCTCGAGGTCTACGTCGCCGGGCAGGTGATTGGACGTCATGAGTTCCACTGTCCGACTGGAGAGAAGACGAATGCCATCGAGTTCGCCCCCGCGCAGCAACATCGTGGCGAAACGGTTGTAGTCGTAGGCGGTAGAGAGCAGCCCCCCTCCGCCGCCGAGCAGGCGTGGCTCGCGGAGCGAGTATTTCGCCCAGTCTTCGTAGGCAACCGATTCTCCGTGCACGGGAACATAGAGCATGGCGAGCCGGTCCGCTTTCTCGGGGGGGCACCACCACTCGGTGTCGTCCATGCCGAGGGGATCGAACAGCCTTTCCTTTAGAAACACATCGAGTGCCTGGCCACTCCATATCTCGATGAGGCGACCCAGTACGTCAAAAGCGACCGAGTAGTTCCAGCGAGAGCCCGGGTTGAACAGGAGCGGGCTGGAACACCAGTCGTCGACGGCTTCGGCCAAACTGGCGCCCGGTTTGAAGATGAAGTCATAACCCTTAGCGCGGTAGATCGCATCTACGGGGTGTTTGTACTGAAAGCCGTAGGTCAGTCCACTGGTGTGAGTGAGGAGATGATGCACCCGCACCGGTTCGGTGGCGGGAACCGTTTCGGGCTTCTGCGACGTTCCACCGGAGAAGACCTTGGGCTCGCGCAAAGAGTCGATCCACTGCCCGACGCCGTCGGAGAGGTCGAAGCGGCCCTCTTCGTAGAGCATCATCGTCGCGGCCGCGATGATCGGTTTGGTCATCGAATAGATCCGCCAGATCGTGTCATTCTCGACGTCAAGATCGCGTTCGCGGTCCCGGTGGCCGCCTTTGCCCGTCCAGATGAGTTGACCACCTCGTGACACGGTCGCTAACCACCCCGCCAAGCGACGATCCTCGACGTACGCGTCGAAATGAGGCGCGATACGGGCCAGGCGCTCCGGAGAGAAACCCCATTCTCCGGGATGAACTTCAACGACCAGCTTCGACATTTGGAATCCCCCTCGGTTAGGACATTAGAGGAGTCAACGGCTCAGACGAAACCTTGGAGAGACCGGCGAAGGACATCAAGTGCGCTGATGGCCGCGTACGATCGCACTCGCGCGCGATCGCCCGGGAGACGTAGCGAGACGTGCGTCGTGCTTTCGGCGAGGGAGAGACCGACAAAGACGCTGCCCGGAGGCAGTGCGTCTTGTTCTTCGGGTCCGGCCACACCGGTCACGCTGAGTCCGACGTCAGCGTTGAGCAACTTGCGCACGCCGAGCGCCATCGCTTCGGCGGCCTCCCCACTCACGACGGGGCCTTCCGGTACGCCGAGGAGATCGAACTTCACCTGCGAGGCGTAGCTGACAATGCCGCCGCGAAACCACGAGGAGGCACCCGGTACGTTCACCAGTCGACTGGCTATCAGTCCTCCGGTCAGCGACTCCGCCACGCCCAGGGTCGTCTGGCGTGAACTGAGAAGTTTCGCGACCACTTCTTCCATCGATTCGTCGTTCGCACTGAAGATGATGTCACCGAGCTTCTCTTCGATCAGAGAGCTGACCGCGCTCTCTTCGCTCGCGAGCAGCGCGGTCGCGTCCGCGTCATCGTTACCCTTCGCGGTGAGGCGCACCTTGATCCCTTCGATGCCCGATGCCAGAAACGCGATGGTGACGCGACCGCCCAGTTCCAACGCATCGAAACGTTCGCCGACGGCTTCGGCGAGGCCCGACTCGCTCGCGCCCCACGTGCGCAGCACCTTGCTCTTGATGACGCCGGTCTCACCGGCCTGGCGTTGACGCTCAACCAGGTCGGGCAAGATGGCCCGCTCGAACATGTCACTCATCTCGTAGGGCACACCGGGCACGGCGTAGATGACCTTCTGTCCGAGCGGACAGATCAGTCCGGGCGCCGTACCGCGAGTCTGAGGAATGATGGTTGCTCCGCGGGGCACGTCAGCTTGAAGAAGGTTGTTGTCGGGCATCGAGCGCCCGCGTGAACTGAACGCGGCGCGAATGACGTCGACGATTTCGTCGTGTCGCTCGAGGGGCAAATTCATGACTTCGGCGAGAGCCGCGCGAGTGATGTCGTCCTGGGTTGGTCCGAGCCCGCCGCAGACGATCAGTGCGTCACTTCGCGCGAGCGCGGTGCGAAAGGCGAGCACGATGCGATCGTGATTGTCGCCCACGTGCTGATGGAAGTGCGACGCGATGCCATTGGCTGCGAGTTGTTCGCCGAGCCACTGAGAGTTGGTGTCGGGAATCTGTCCGAGCAGCAACTCGGTGCCGACAGCGACAATCTCAACTCGCACTGGCCACGACTCTCTTACCAACGTGGTAATACTGCCAGCCCGTGTACACCGTGAGAGCGACGGCAATCCAGATCGTCACGAACGCGAAGGCCCGGTGATGCCCGGTGATCGGCAGGACGCAGAAGCCGATCCCCCAGTCTTGGGCGAAGGTCTTCCACTTCGCAAGCCGGCTGGCGGGTATTGAGATGCCCTGCTTCGCCGCGCGAGCGCGAAAGACGCTCATCCAAATCTCTCGCAGCGTGATAATGACGGCGGGGACCACGAAGAAGGTGATGCCGTGTGGTCGAGAGATGATGATGGCGTAGAGCCCACCGAGCACGATGACCTTGTCGGCCAGGGGGTCAAGAAACGCGCCCGAGGTCGTCGTACCGTGTCGACGCGCCACGATGCCGTCGAAGTAGTCCGACGCCGCGACCGAGAGGCCCACGACCGTGGTCCACCAGGAGATGCGATCGAAGATGATCAGGTAGATGAAATAGGGCGCGACGACAAGGCGAAAGGCCGTCATCATGTTGGCCGGCGTCATCAGCGCGGTCGGTCCGTAGGTGTGTTCGTTGCTCACGCCACGACCGCCTCGAGGTCGGTGCCCCGACTCGCCACAATCTCCCCCTTCACCATGGACCCCACGATAAGGGTGGGGTCCACGTGAATGACGCCGTCGATCTCGGGACACTCACGCACGCTGCGCGCGACGCCGGGGGCGTCGATTAGCAACTCTTGGCTCGTGCCCACCAGCGCGTCGCGCTTTCGCGCGGTGATGGCGTCTTGAAGTTCTGACACCTCACGAAGGCGCTCGAGCGCCAGCTCGTGCGCGACGGGGGCGTCGAGATCGTTGGCGTACGTGCCGACTTCGGAAGAGAACGTGAAGAATCCCGCCCAGTCCAACTGCGCCGACTCGATGAACTCCAGCAGCGCGCGCTGATCATCTTCGCTCTCACCGGGGTATCCCAAAATGAATGACGAACGAAAGGTGGCGTCGGGTTCCATCGCGCGAATGGCCGCGATGCGCTCGAGGAAACGCGCCCCGTCGCCCCAGCGCCGCATGCCGCGCAGCAGAGGACGAGACGCGTGCTGCAACGACAGGTCGAAATAGGGCACCTTGGTCGCAAGAATCGTCTCGATCAGTCCCTCGGTGAGCCCGGACGGATACAGGTAGAGCAGGCGGACCCGATCGACCTCGCTGGCCAGAATTTTCGTCAACTCAATCAAGGGTTGCGTGCCCCCCTCGTCAAGGACCTCGAGCGCTTCGCCACGACCGGCGCGGCGACGATCGTGGCCCCAACTCGCGAGGTCCTGGGCGATCAAGACAATCTCGCGCACGCCGCCCGCGACGAGGTCGCGCGCTTCACCCAGGATTTCGCTCGTCGAACGCGAGCGCTGGTCGCCACGAAACGTGGGGATCGCACAGAAGCCGCAACGTCGATCGCACCCTTCGGCAATCTTCACGTACGCCCAGGGCGCCTTGGGCGCGGGGCGGGGCAGATTCAAGAGATCGAATGACGGCACCGCTCTCGCGCGAAGGGTCACCGGCGTCGGTGCCGTCAAACTCGCGCCGAAGCCCGCCACGAGGTCAACTTCGGGCAACGCGGCCGCGAGCTCGTCGCCGTAACGCTCGGCCATACAGCCCGTCACGACGAGGCGGGCATCGTGACGCTTCACCTCGGCGAGGTCAAGGACGGTTTCGATCGACTCTTCGCGCGCCGCTTCGATGAAGGCGCAGGTGTTCGCGACCACGAGGTCGGCGCTCTCCGGACTCGTGGCCACGAGGTATCCCTGGGACTCCAGCAGTCCCGCCAACTTGTCGGAGTCCACTTGATTCTTGGGACAACCGAGCGTCTCGATCCAGTACCGCACCGCGCATCCCTTTCACGTAGCAACACCGAGCGCGCTGCGCTCGGTGTTTAGTGGCGGAGAGGGAGGGATTTGAACCCTCGGGCCCACTTTCGCAGGCCGCATTCTTAGCAGGAATGTGGTTTAAACCGAACTCACCCACCTCTCCCTGATGACAAGCCTACTCAACATTTGGCGCTCATCACCTAGTCGCAGTGGCTAGTCAACCTCACGGAGCAGGCCGTTATCCATGGCCAAGGTCCTTGTGAAATGAAGTGCTTCAAGGAGTCGACGGTCATGAGAGGTGAGGAGCAATGTTCCCGTGAAACTCGCGAGTGCCTGCTCCAACTGTTCGATGGCGGGCAGGTCCAAATGATTGGTCGGTTCGTCCAGGACGAGAAAGTTCACGCCGAGGGCTTGGAAGATCGCGAGCTCCACTCGCGTTCGCTGACCCGGTGAGAGCGTGTTGGCCGGTCGCGTCACTTCGGCCGCCCCCAGACCAAATTTGGCCAGCAACGATCGCGTTTCGGAGAGCGCTAGCGCGCAGCGGTCACTGACGTAGCGCACGGTGTCGTAGTCCGAGTTCAAGACGCGGCGATCTTGGCCAAGCACTCCGGTGAAGACGCCGGGACCGATCGTGTGCGACCCACTCGTCGGTTCCAACTCACCGAGCATCACCTGAAGCAACGTCGACTTACCCGAACCGTTCTCGCCGGTGAGCGCAACCCGCTCGCCCCAGGAAATCTCGAGCGTGAGGGGACCGAGAGTAAAGGCGGGCCGTGTGAGGATCACCTCATCAATCCGCGCCACGATGTCGCCCGCACGCTGAACCTCATCGATACGAAATCGGAGGTCCCATCCTTCGAATGGCTTCTCCACTTCTTCCAGTCGCTCGAGTGCTCGTTCACTTTGGCGAGCCTTGGACGCCAACTTTTCTGTCCGATTAATGCGGAAGTCTCGTTGCGCGGTGTCGTGGTCCGTCGCCTTCTTCTTTTCGTTCCGCACGCCGACCACCGCCCACTGTCGTTGACGCTCCGCTCGGGCGCTCAGTTGCTGCTTCTGCAATTGAAACGATTCAAAGGCCTCTTTGGCCAAACGAAGAGCGTTGGCGCGTTCGGTCTGATACCCCAACCATCCGCCGCCGAACTCCTGGGCCGAGTGAGAGTGGTCATCGATCTCGAGAACGGACGTCACCGTCCTCTCTAAGAACTCGCGGTCGTGTGAGACCACGACGAGGGCGCCGACTCTGCGTCGAATCCACTCCTCCAAGCGGATAAGCCCCTTGAAATCGAGGTCGTTCGTCGGTTCGTCGAGAAGAACGACGTCAAACTGCGACAGCTCGATAGCGGCCAAGGCCACCTTCGCTTCTTGTCCACCCGAGAGGGCCGACGTCGATGCGTCCATCACGTTCGCGACTCCGAGACCGCTCAGGACTGTTTCGAGCCGGGCGTCGAAGGTGCTGGCCCCGAGGGAGTCAAAACGCGTGAGCGCCAGGTCGTAGCGTTCACTGGCCTCGCGCGTGTTGAGGGTAAGATCACGCGCGGCGAAGCGCAGTTCGTCATCGGCCGCGGCGACACCCGTTCGACGCGACAGCGCCTCGCGCACGGTCTCTTGCGCACGCCGCTCGTGCTCTTGAGCGAGGTATCCGACAGTCGCACTCGGTGGATCGAGAGAGCGCGAACCCGAGTGGGGCGCGAGCAGTCCTCCAAGTACCTGCAGCAGGGTGGACTTGCCAGCGCCGTTCGGCCCCACGACGCCAACCCGGCTTCGAGGGCCGACTTTCAGAGATATGTCGCGGAGCACGACCTCGCCGCCACGCTCGAACGTGAGGTGAGTGACGGCGAGTACGGCGCTGTCGGCGTGTGATGAGTGTGAGAGTTGAGCATTCGCCATCTGAGGTCTCCTTGAACATGGACTACGGGTTCATTCGAGAAATCAGGTATCAACTCACCGAGAAATCGTACCGCAACATAGTGCTGGAGGCCTGGGAACGTGAGAGAGCCGGCAGCGGGGCGACGCTGCCGGCTCTCGGGGGTAAAGCGATTCTTAGTTAGCTGGTGTAGCCGTGTGCGTTTTCGATCTTGGTGACAATGCCGGTCGGCGAGAAGAACTTCGCCGTGACTTTGCCCCACCCTCCGAGGGACGACACCGTCGCCAAACGCGTGGGAGCGTAGAAGACGCCGGCCTTCAGTGTCTTCACGTAGGGGATCGTTCCTCGGAAGTTCTGGGAAACCCAGACGGCCTGGCCCGCGCGCGAGAACAGGTAGTCATAGAAGGCCACGGCCGCGGGGCTCGTAAGGCCACTACTCGTCAGCGCCGCGGGGTTCTGGATGAGGGTGTTCTGTGCCGGGTCAACAATAGAGATGGCTTGACCCGCCGCTTTGGCGTTCAACGCGTCGGACTCATAGGCGAGCAACACGTTGCCAGTACCACTCTCAAAGGTCGTCAGAGCCTTGCTTCCACTCGATGGTTCCGAGACCACATTGGCCACGAGCGAGTTCACGAAGCTCGTCGCCTGAGCGGCGGTCTTGCCCTGTTGAATCTGGGATTGGTAGGCCGCGAGAAGGTTCCAACGGGCGCTGCCCGAGCTAATGGGGTCCGGCGTCACAATCTGGACTCCGCTGTTGGTCAGGCTGTTCCACCCGGTGATACCCAGCGGGTTTCCCGCCCGCGTCACAATCACGACGACCGAGTCCGTCACGAAGCCGTTGACCGCCGAGCCCGCGCCGTAGTCGGCCCAGTTCTTGGAGACAAGTCCCGCGCCGACGAGAAGGTTGAGGTCGGGAACATCTGAAAAGACAGTGACGTCCGCCGGCTCTCCGGCCACCACATCCTCGGCCTGAGTCGTCGAGGCGCCAAAGGAGTTCGTGAAGGTGATGCCATTACCGGCGTGAGTCGCTTGAAAGCCCTTTTCGAGGGCGGTAAAGGCGCTCGACACCACGGAGTAGCCCACAACGTTCACGTTCAATCGGGACGACGCCCCCGAGGGGCTCGTGACGGCGAGGAGGCTCAGCGGTAACAGGGCTACGGCGAGCCCCATAACGCGTCGGGTCGTGGACTTTTTCATGGATTTTCCTTTATTTCCATCAATTACGATGGATTTAGTAGAGATTGCGAGCAACGTTAACCGATGGTGTCGAACGAGTCAAGTCATCGTGACGCTAATTAGGCGCAAGTGCGCCGAAGAGAGTCGGGGCTACGAGGCGAGAACGCGGATCTCAGGAAGCTGTAAGACCATGTCAAAGAGTTCTTGGTCGCGGTCCCACGTCAGGTGAGAGCGAACCTGCTCCAGGGGTAGCCACACCAGAACGTCTACTTCGTCATTGGGCTGAAACTCACCCACGTCGGCGGTCATGAGGTAGTAGGCGACGATCTTCGGCTTGCCCTTGCGATGCGTGTAATTGGTCGTTCCCACGAACCGTACGACGCGACAGTGCAGGCCGATCTCTTCGAGCACTTCGCGCAGTGCGCCCTGTTCGAACGTTTCGCCCGCTTCCAGCTTGCCCTTGGGGAACGTCCAGTCGCCGCGCGCTTCGCGGTAGATGCACGCCACTTCGACGCGCCCGCCGGCTATAAAACGGGTGACGATTCCCCCGGCCGCCCGAATGAGATCATCGGGGGCGTCGTTGGGGACAATGAGCTCGCCACTCAAGAGGTACACGTCGCTAACGGTAGATGACGAGATCCTCGAACTGGCGGATGACTCGTAGCCAATTGCCAAAAACCCATCGTACGTAGAGTAGTGACAATGTTTGTCGGGGCCCTTGCACTGTGGTGGCGCCTCAGTCTCGTCGTCCTCGCCGGCGTCGCCGCCGGGGTCGCCAATGGCATCGCGGGTGGGGGAACCTTCATCACGTTTCCGACGCTCCTCGCCCTGGGGGTACCCGCCCTACAAGCCAACCTCTCGACGACCGTAGGTGTACTACCAAGTTATCTCGGTTCACTTCGCGTCTTTCGCACGCAACTCGCCCCGCTGAAGCGACTCATCGTCTCCCTTTTGCCGTCGTGTGTTCTTGGCGCGGCCACGGGCGCTGCCCTACTGCTCGCGGGCTCACCGTCGACGTTTCGACTCGTCGTGCCGTGGTTGATCGGTGCGGGGACCGTCCTCTTCGCGGTCTCGCCGATCATCACGCGGCGTCTCGCCCACATCGATCACGCGCACCCGTCGAGGCGTTGGGCGCTCTTTCTTGGTGTCTTTGTCGTCTCGATCTATGGCGGCTACTTCGGCGCGGGACTTGGCATCTTGCTGCTAGCCGTCATGGCCGTCGCTCTGCCCCTTGAGATCAAGGAGCTGCAAGGACTGCGCAACGCGGTCTCTCTCGTCATCAACGCTGTCGCCGCTGTGATCTACATCTTTCACGGTCACCTGGCGACCTCGGACGTCATGATGCTGCTGGTGGGGACATTGATCGGCGGTTACCTCGGAGCACTGCTCATTCTTCGTCTCTCGCCAGTCGTCATCCGCACACTCGTCATCACGATTGGCGTGATCACGACGGTGAAACTGGCCATCGGTGCGTAATCCTGACAATTTCAATAAGGTAACTGTCGTGAAGAGTTTTTTCTCCTTTCCCCACCCCGTCAATGACGCAGCCGCCCGCAGCGTCGCACTGGGTGTCATCGCCTTGAGCGTGGTGACGTTCGTCACGGGTTGGGCGTGGCTCTTAATCCCTCTGACCTACGGGTTCGCCGCCCGCGTTGCCGCGGGACCGAAGGTCTCGCCGCTCGGATGGTTTGCCGTGCACGTCAGTGGACCGCGAATCAAGAGTTGGGAGAAATTTGTTCCCGGGCCGCCGAAGCGTTTCGCACAGACGATGGGATTGGCGTTCTCCTCGGCGGCGATGATTACCTGGTTAAGTGCGGGATGGTTGGACGCGCGGTGGATTCTTCTGCCGCTAATTGGTGCCGCTTCTCTTGAGGGATTCCTCGGATATTGCTTGGGTTGCAAGATCTTTGGCTGGCTCATACGCGCCGGGGCCATTCCCGAATCAATATGCGAAGAATGCGGTGATCTTTCTGAGAGATATCGCCGCGCCGGGTACGACGTTAATTAAAACGTCATATAAGAATCTCACCTGGCTCAGACCTCGCGCGAGGGTGACCTCCCTAGGCTGAGACCTATGAGTCTTCGTGTCGGTACCCGTGGCGCGCTTTTGGCTGTCGCGGTATCGCTCGTGGCACTGGCACTTCCCTTCGCCTCGATGTCGGCGAACGCCAGTCAGGCCCGCGTTGTCGTGGCGGGGCTCACGCCCGTTCCGACAAGTGACACGGTCGTCCACCGAGCTATCACGACGTCTTTCGACCTCGCCTTGACCCAGCGTCACGACGCGGCTCTGAGCGCGTACATCGCGAGTCTCTCCAACACGGGATCCCGGAACTATCACCACTACCTCACTCCCGCGCAGTACGCCGCGCGCTACGGCGCGTCGGCCCCGTCGGTGGCCGCACTCCGCACGTACTTCGAAGGGTACGGACTTCGCGTCACCTCGCTCAGTGCGGGTCACGACATCCTGCACGTCACGGGCACCACGACCGACATTGCACGCGCCTTCGACGCACCGCTGGAAACCGTGCGTATGAGCGACGGTGCACTGGACGCGCACTTCACGAGTAGCGCGTCACTACCGCGCGCGCTCGCGGGCGACGTGACAGCCGTGGCCGGGCTCGACACTGTGACCCCCCTCTCGACGAATCTCGAACTCAGCCGCGACGTGCCGTCGGTCGCGACGGCCGGAACGTGTCCCGCGGCGGGCAGTTCCTCGGGCACCACACCCAACAGCGTCGGCGGCTACACCGTGCAGCAACAGGCCGGGCTCTATGGGCTGACTGCGGCGTGGAGTGCGGGCCACACGGGCGTCGGTCAGACCATCGGTGTCTACGAGCTCGCCAACTACGACTCCAGCGACGCGCAGACCTACTTCACGTGTTATGGGCTCACCCCGACTATTTCGTCGGTCAACGTAGACGGCGGGCCGACGTCCTCGGACAACGCCAACAACGCGCCCGACGAAGCGACACTCGACGTGGAAGAGACAACCGCTCTCGCGCCCGGTGCGAAGGTGGAGGTCTACCAGGGCACGAACAACGCCTCTGGTCCCACCGACATCTACACCCAGATGGCGAGTGACAACAGCGCCACGATCATCACGACGTCCTGGGGTATCTGCGAAGCTCAGACTGACGGCGCGGCCCAGGCTGAGCAGACGGTCTTTCAGGAGATGGCCGCCCAGGGTCAAACGGTCGTGGCGGCGGCCGGCGACGATGGATCCTCGGACTGCGAAGACACGTCCTCGCCGTCCACGGCCGCGGCCGTGGACGACCCCGCGTCCCAGCCCTACGTCACCGGCGTCGGCGGACTGACGGTGTCTGACATCAACCCTCTGAGCGAAACGATCTGGAACGACAACTGCACCCAGTCCGACTGCGGCGCGGGCGGCGGCGGGGTGTCCTCACTCTGGAGCCGACCGTCGTGGCAGATCGCTCCCGGTATCAACGTGGCGACCAACACGATGCGCATGGTTCCCGATCTCGCCGTGATGGGCGACCCCGCCACGGGCTTTATCCAGTACTACACCGGTGCCGGTACCGGATTTTGTCGCCACTCGTGCTCGGGCGGTTGGGGCGCGATCGGCGGTACCTCCATCGGTGCCCCGCTCGTGAGTGCGCTGATCGCCGTGGCCGCTCAAGCCTGCAGCACGCCCGGTGGACGACTTGGTTTTGTGAACCCCTCGCTCTATTCCATGGCCTCCACGGGGTACGTGGATGTGACGACGGGCAGCAACGACCTCTACAACATTGGTGAGTACAGCGCGGGTGTCGGCTACGACATGGCCTCGGGGCTCGGTAGTCCGAATGGCGCGCCCTTTCTCGCGGGACTCTGTTCACCGGGCGTCTCGCCGAGTGAGAGTTCCTTCAGTGAGTCGAGCACGGTCGGCGTGGCCCAGACTCCCGGTCCGACCGTGACGGCAACCTTGCGGAGCGAGAGCGGCACCGTGATTTCGAACGCGCAAGTCGACGTCGCCGCGACGGCCGCCGGGGGAATGCTCAGCATCAATAACGTCTACGACCAGTCGGCCGGCGTCGGGAGCGCGACCAGCACGTTGACAAGTAACTCGTCGGGCGTCGTCTCTTTCACCGTTGGTTCGTCGATCGCCCAAAGCGTCGCCGTCACCCTCACGTACTCCGGACAGACGATCTACTCATCGACGCTCAACTTTCAAGCCGCGGCCGCGCTCACGCGACCGGGAGCGCCCACCATTGTGACACTCGCGCCGCGCGTGGCCGGATTCACCCTGGTGCTGCGCGCGCCGACGTCCAGCGGCGGTAGCGAGATCACGGGATACCAGTACTCCGTCGACGGCGGGCGGGCCTGGAGCGCGCTCAAGAAAGGCTCACGCTCTATCATCGTCGCGAGGTTGGCGAAAGATCGTGCGTATAGCGTGACCGCACGCGCGCTCAACGCGTTCGGCGCCTCGGTATCGTCCGGCGCCCGTCGAGTCGTCACACGTTCTTAAGAATTAATCAGACACTACGAACCTCGTTCGACAAGACCTCCCACCTAAACTTTCTATGGTGAGGGTCCGCAGGTGATGGGGCGTATCGCCCACGTTAGGACGCCAGTGAAGTTTCCCCGACTAACACTGATAACTGTCGCGTTGGTCGCGAGTACCGTTCTCGTGGCCACGCAGTCGCACGCCATCACGACTGTCGCCCCTAGCGGTCTATCCCTCTATCAGTTCGCCGAAACCGGCACCGGACCACTCCCCTGGAACGCCGCGTCGCTCAAGGCCAAACTCAACTCAACGACAATGCTGGGTGGACCTCACGGCGCCACGAACGCCACGCAAGGCGTGCTCGCGTATCGCACGAACACGAGTCAGCTTGCGCTCTACGTTCAGACCGCCACCGGTGCGACCGCGTGGCGCAACTACACCACCGGCAATGACATGCCAGAACCGGGCGACGATCCGATTCCATTCTTTGATCCGTCAGGCAATGTCGATCTGCTCTACGTCGACACCACGGGTCACGTCATTCTCGCCAGTCCGAACGAACCCGACACTCCTCAGTGGGCTCGCCAGCACTATGGCACTGCGTGGAGCAAGTACGTGGCGACAGACCTGAGTGCGCTCACCGGCGTCGACGCATCACTGGGACTGCCGAGCGTGCAGGTCGCGGGGACGAACGCGACGGTGGCGTACCGAACGTCGAACAATGAAATAGAAGTGCTCGAGCTGTCGTGGGGAACCAATGACCCTCTCCCCATCTACAACCAATCTTCAACCACCGTGAACTACCAAGGCGTTGTCACGTCTCTCATGACTCCAAAGGCCCTCACCGCGAAGGCCACCACGACCACGACGTCAACTACCACCACCACCACCAAGCCGCCCACTACGACGACGACAAAACCAACGACCACAACCACCAAAGCGCCGACCACCACGACCACGAAGCCCGTCCCGACCACCACGACCACGAAGCCCGTCCCGACCACCACGACCACTGCCCCTCCCACCATCGCCACGGCCTTCGCGGGCGACCCCGTAGTCGTGCCGGGGGCGACCCCCACGTTCGCCGCCATCTTGAACAACGGCGATCTGGTCGTTGACACCAACGAGGGACCGAACCTCAGCACGTGGACGAGTCAGAATCTCACGACACTGGTGGGCGCCCACGTCGTGACGGGAACGCTCGCCCTCGGCGCGAATGCCAGCCTGGTCGATCTCGCGGCACTCACCGGCGCGGGAAGCGTGGAGCTCTTTTCAACCGGGTACCTTTCGAGCGGCGTGTGGAACGAGTCCAACATCACCGGCCTTGCCTCGGGCGCGCCGCCGCTCACCGGCGCGCTCTCCGTGCAAGTGACCCCCACCCAAGTAGCGGTTGCGGGAGAAGCGGCCAACTGGGGCGATCTCTTCGTCCTCACCAGTCCGATAGGTGCGTCGAGTTGGACCGCCACCAACGTCTCGGTCACGGCCGGGAGCAGCGCCCGTACCGTCGGCAATATCGTGACGGGTCTCCAACTCGGCGGCAACCTCACGTTGTATGCGGCGGGCGTCAACTCGCCCCCGCCCCAAGGGGTCGGTGTCTACGCGATCCCGAGCGCCGACTGGACCAATGCCATTACCCAAGGCTGGCCGATCATCTCAGAGACCGGCGGGCTCGGAACGCGTAGCGCGCCCTGGGTGGGCTTCACGGGATCGACGAGCGTCGCCGAATCACCGGACTACCTCCTCGGTCAAGCCATCTCCAACGCTCATAAGCGCGTCACCTGGCTCTCGTTTTGGACGGTGAGCGGGCCTCTCGTAGGCCAACCACTGACCACCACGAACTACTACGCCCACGGTTTCGCGGCGGGGGTGTGGGTGGCCACGCAAATCGATTCCTATCGCGGCCTCGGTGTCGGTCTCAAACCCGACTGGGTCATCTTCGACCCCGAGGGATACCCCGACAACCACTCCGGGCTCGACGCTCCCGGCGGCGCGTCACCCGCCACGCTCGCCACCTACGCCACGTACTGGACCGCGATGTTGCAGGGCTGGACCGCCGGCATCGACTCCGTCGATCCGTCACTGAACGCGGCCGTCTACGCCTCGCAGTCGGAGTATCGCAACTACCAGCTCTCCACTCTGTCCTTGCCGGTCTTTGTGGCCCTGGCCTTTGGCGGCGGTGGTCCCATTCAGGTCGCCGGGGCCACGGGAAGCAACGTGCGCGGTTTCATCACCTTTAACGCCACGTGCACCCCGTCGTCAACGCTCCAGACAGAGGCACAGACGCTCGAGAATCCGCCGTGGGCCGGTCAGTTCAATACCTTGCAGTTCAACGCTGGGGTGTACTGCTCCCCACCGTCGACCTAGTCTGGGCCCATGAGCGACCCTTCCGACGACGACTCCACCAGCGCCTTTTCTCCCCACGAGTTGCGCGCTCGTCTGAAGCAGATCACTCAGCCCTTCGTGGACTCGCTCGACTCACGCCTGAGCGCTCAGGTCGACAAGCGAGTCGATCAGCGCGTCGATGAGACCATGAAGGACCGCTTGTCGGTCATCGAGCGCGCTATCGCCGACCTCGACCGTACGGTTAGTGAGTTGCAGGACCGCCTCGACGACAAAAAAGGTAAGGAAAAGGACTAGTTCCGTTTCGAGCGGTCGCGCCCGATCGCCCAGCGAAGGGTGAAGACGCACAGCACCACCACCGCGACGATGAAGATCGAAAAGACGGCGATGAACACGTCTCCACGCTACGCGCTGTGTCACACGGGCTCGTCAAACTGGGTGCATGAATTCAGTGCTCGATGCTCCCCCGCTCAGCGTGATGGACGTCCTGCGCGGCGAGCGCTCGACGAGGCCCTCCGCCAATAACACCGCCGCCGCCGGACTGCGCGCGATGCTGGAAGACGCGATCTACGAGTTGCTCGGTCCCGACCTTCGACCGGACGCCATCACCGTTCGCCCGTCGTCACTTCGCCGCGGTACCGTCGTCGAACTCAACTCAGCACCCCTGGCCCAAGTGCGCGGCATTTTGATCAATCAGGCGCTGCGGCTGTTGTGCGCGAACGTGGCCGTTGAGGATGTGTACCGCGAGTCGCTCGTGGCCTGGTGCGCCGAAACCGGCGCGAATGACCTCACGCGTCTGGTCGATCAACTCGATAGTGACGACTCAGCTCGTCTCGGCGCCGACGTCGAGGCGCACTGGGTGACGCTCAAACGATCACTCGGGTTGCTCTCGAGTCGATGGCTTCCGCGAACGTCGCTGCGCGCCCATCAACGACTGGCCGGCGGAAACGTGGTGTTGCGCGACGTGATCGATCTCATGGTGGGCACTACCTCCGGTGCCGTCGCCTCCGTGGTGCTTCTCGACGTGACCACCTCGGCACTCGATGAGGGAGCCGAACGAGTCATGCGCTATCACGCGCTGGTTCAGACACTGCGCACGTCCGTCGTGCCACTGCGCACGTCAATGTTCTCGACGGCGACCGGCGAACTGTGGAGCAGCGACGTCGATGACGAGATGCTCACCCGTTCCCTCGGCGAGGTGCTGGACGTGATCGGGGGCCTCGCGTCGTGACGACCCTGATGCACCGTCGCCTTTCCCAACACGTCATGAATCGACTGATCGATGAGTCGCCCGACGAACCATCTGTTCTTACCGACGATCACCGTCGATCACTCAGTGCGCGCTTTCGCGCGGTGGCGAGTGCCGAGCACCGTCGCCTCGACGCGTGGATGGTGGAGCGCGCCGGTCGAGCCGACACCGTCTTTCGCTGGTCGCCAGCGACCGCGCGGAGAGTGCTCGGCAACGCGGCGCTTCGTCGCAGCGCCCTCGAACCACGCCTCACCCGCTTTGACGCCGTCGACGTCGAACTGACTGATCAACTGCTGCGCTACAGCGCCGGCTACGCCAGGCCCGGTTCTCTCGCCTCGTATCTGGCGTCATGTTCCGGTGCCGAGTTGGGTCTCGTCAGTTCTGAGGCGGCGAACTGGTCCACGCAGTTGGCCGAGGCCGCCGAGTGCCTCCGTGACCCCTGGCAGGTCGCCACCAGCGACGCCTACTACGACGTGGCGCGAGCGCGGACCACACTTCGCGGGCGCCGTGACCTGATCGTTCCTCACGACACCCATCGGGTACTGGTCCGCGTGCGCATGGGGGCACCTGGTAAGAGCGCCGGCCCGGGACTTCGAGCGGACCTCACGATCGACGCATTGTCCGATCCCGATGGCGTCGCCGCGGCTCGTGTTATTGGACTCTGGCCAGAGGCGGGGGTCGTGCTCAGCGTCGATGGCACGATGGCCGACCTGCGCGCGGGGGCCCGCGACCTCGTGCGAACCGCCGTCGCGCGTCAGCGTCGCCCACTGCATCTCGCGGCCTAGATCGGCCAAAGGTCCTCACCTAGTAGCGTGGTATGGCTATGGCAACACGCTCCTCCCTCAGAAATATCGCCATCATCGCCCACGTGGACCATGGAAAGACCACGTTGGTCGACAAGATGCTGCGCCAAACGGGCTCCTTCACGGCCCACGAGGAGATCACCGACCGGGTCATGGACTCGGGCGACTTGGAACGAGAAAAGGGCATCACCATCCTCGCCAAGAACACCGCGGTCAAATGGAACGGCCTGACCATCAATATCATCGATACCCCTGGTCACGCGGATTTCGGTGGCGAAGTCGAACGTGGACTGGCCATGGTCGATGCCGTGATCCTTCTGGTGGACGCCGCCGAGGGCCCCCTTCCCCAGACCCGTTTCGTCCTTCGCAAGACCCTCGAAAAGCGCCTCCCGGTCGTTCTCGTCATCAATAAAGTGGACCGGCCCGACGCCCGGGTCACTGAAGTGGTGGAAGAGGTCGAGAACCTCTTCCTCGACCTCGACGCCGACGAGCATCAGATCTCTTTTCCGATCCTCTACGCGAGTGCGCGACAAGGCTGGGCCTCACTCGATCCGACGGACACGTCGGGCGACCTCACTCCGCTCTTTCAAACGATCGCTGACTTCGTGCCAGCGCCTGAGTACGAAGAAGGCCACGGTCTTCAGGCTCTTGTCTGCAACCTTGATGCCTCTCCGTACCTGGGGCGCCTCGCGCTCTGTCGCGTGGTAAACGGCAACCTCGAACGGGGCCAGCGCGTGGCGTGGTGCCGCATCGACGGCTCCGTCGAGCACGCCAAGATCACCGAGCTTTTCATCACCGAAGCGCTGGAGCGCATCCCGGCCCAGAGCGCCGGTCCCGGTGACATCGTCGCCGTCGCCGGTTTCGAAGACATCACCATCGGCGAGACCCTGGCCGACGCGGAGAACCCCATCGCGCTAGAGCCATTGCACGTCGATGAGCCGAGTCTCTCGATGACCATCGGTATCAACACGTCACCGCTCGCCGGCACCGAGGGCAAGCTCCTCACCGCGCGCATGGTGAAGGACCGCCTCGACAAGGAACTGGTCGGCAACGTGGCCCTGCGCGTACTGCCGACCGACCGTCCCGACGCCTGGGAGGTCCAAGGACGCGGCGAGCTGCAACTGGCCGTCTTGATCGAGACCATGCGTCGTGAAGGCTTCGAGCTCACCGTCGGTAAGCCCCAGGTCGTAACGCGCCTCGTCAACGGCAAGGTGCACGAACCCATGGAACACGTCACCATCGACGCGCCCGACGATTTCGTCGGACCTATCAATACGCTCCTCGCCACTCGCAAGGGCACGATGGTCGACCTCGTGAATCACGGCACCGGTTGGGTGCGCATGGAGTGGCGAATCCCCGCCCGGGGCCTGGTGGGCATTCGCACCGAGTTCATGACCGAGACTCGTGGCGCCGGCATGATGCACACCATGTCCGACGGCTACGAACCCTGGTTCGGTGACATTCGACTTCGCCAAAAGGGCACCTTGGTAGCCGATCGCCGCGGCGATACCACCGCCAACGCCCTGTTGGACCTCGAACAGCGCGGCGTGTTGTTCGTCGGCCCGGGTGTTGAGGTGTATGAAGGCATGATCGTCGGAGAGAACGCGCGCTCCGATGAGATGAACGTGAATCCAACCAAAGAAAAGAAACTCACGAACATGCGCGCCTCGGGCAGCGACAACACCGAGAAGATCGCGCCGCCGACCATCTTTTCGCTTGAGCAAGCTCTCGAATTCATCGCCGATGATGAAGCCGTCGAAGTAACACCGAAGTCAGTTCGCCTGCGCAAAGTCGTCCTCGACGTCGCCGCCCGTCACCGCCTCAACAAAAAAGCCACCGCGCCCTCCCACTAGTGTTGTCCCCGGAGGGATGACAGAGCGGCCGAATGTACCGGTCTTGAAAACCGGCGTGGGCTTGCCCACCGTGGGTTCAAATCCCACTCCCTCCGCCAGTTGGGGTAGACCCCGTTAGTCGGTCCACTGTTACGCGAGTTGGGCCGTAAGAGTTTCGTACGGCCCCTTCGTCGACAACAAATCGTGAGTCTCTGTCGATTTACGATGTCGTCACTCGTCGGTATTGGTGGAAGGCTCAGTTGGTGAGCCCTGAAGGGAGCAACAATGGCGCAGTATCTGGCATTGATTTATGAGAACGAGGCGTCGTGGGCGACAGTCGACGAGGAGACCTACAACCGCATTCACGGCAATCACATGAAATTCGGCGAGAATAATGCGGCGTCGATCGTGGGCGGCGAGGCACTGGAGCGGTCCAGCACCGCGACGTTCCTTCGCACCAACGCTTCGGGCGAGGTCGTCGTCACCGACGGGCCCTTCGCCGAGACCAAGGAAGTGCTCGGTGGTTACTACCTCATCGAAGCACCTGACTTGGACGCGGCGCTCGCTATCGCGAAGCAGATTCCCGCCGAGTTCGGTGGAGTCGAAGTGCGCCCGATTCGCAAGATGAGTTGACGAATCAGTAACGCGGACTCTTCGCAGGTCGCCGCGGCGGTCGCTGAAGCCCACCGACGAGAGTGGGCTTTCGTCCTCGCGGCGACGCTGCGCATAGCGCGCGACATCGATGTGGCTGAGGAGTGCGTGCAGGATGCGTACACGCGAGCCCTGGCCACCTGGAGGGCCGACGGAATTCCGTCGAATCCGGGGGCCTGGCTCACGACTGTGTCGCGTCGTCGAGCCATCGACCTAGCTCGACGACGCGATCTCGGCACGCGCGTGCAACACCTGTTGGTCACGGACGATGTCATAGACACGTCTGGCAACTCGGACGTCGCCGACGACCGGCTGCGACTGATCTTCACCTGTTGCCACCCGAGCCTGCATCCCGACGCGCAGATCGCACTGGCGCTCCGACTTCTCTGTGGACTAAACACCGCCGAAGTCGACAAGGCGTTTTTGGTGAAAGAGGCCACGATGGCCGCACGCCTCACGCGCGCCAAAAACAAAATCGCCCTCGCGCGAATCCCCTATCGCGTTCCGGAGCCCGACGAGATGCGCTCTCGCATCGACGCCGTGCTCACGGTGATACATCTACTTTTCACGACGGGGCACACCGCGCCTGTCGGTGGGATCCTCACACGCGACGATCTGATCGAACGCTCCCTCGATCTCTCTCGGATGCTGCACGCGCTATTGCCCAACGACGCGGAAGTCACGGGACTTCTCGCACTTATCGTGATCACCGACTCACGGCGCAACGCACGGGTCGGTCGTGACGGCGCCCTCGTCACGCTTGAATATCAAGACCGAGCTCTGTGGTTGCACGAGTCAATTGACGAGGGGCTCTCGCTAGTCAGTGAGGCGGTGCGACGAGGTCGACCGGGACGCTTCACCCTGATGGCCGCGCTGTCTGCGGTTCACGCCAGCTCGCCTCGCTGGGATGAGACCGACTGGCGCGAGATCGTGGGACTCTACGACCTCCTCATGGAGTCGTGGCCGTCGCCCGTCGTGGCCCTGAACCGCGCTGTCGCCGTCGGCTTCGCCGATGGTCCCGAGGCGGGGCTGGTCGCGCTCGACCACCTCGAGACCGAACCTCAGTTAGTGAGCTATCCCTACTTCGCCGTAGCGCGTGCTGAGTGCTTCCTCCGTCTGGGTGATACCCGGCGCGCAAGGGAGTCCTTTGCTCTCGCACTCCTACTCACGGAGAATTCCGTCGAGCGCGATCATCTGAACGCGCGCGTTCGTTCCTTGTTGAATGCCGCGAGCGTCGATCCCACGTAGCTGTGAGACGTATGTGAATTTCAACGGAGACATCGCTCAACGCCGAAAGCGAATAACGAAATCTATTGGCGCTGTTTATCCTTGAACTGCGGTCCAACTGACCGCAAGAACACTCGTGTGGATTCCGACCGGGAGTAGGGGCCACCGCGGCGGAGGATCTGTGGCGCGGAAAATGAAGAATCCCTTGGTCGTGATTCTGACCTTCGTTCTCGTGATCGCGGCGTTCCTCGTCGGGCGCACCAGTGCGCCCGCGAGCGCCGGTGCGAGGTCAACCACCACGCCGACGGTGACGACATTCTCGGCCTTCTATTTGGACATCGGAGCGTCAGAGTCTCTCGGCTTTCAACCGACGGGCATACCCGGCCATAACGGCCAACGTACGAATACGGGCTACGCCAACGATCTCATCCTTCGCGAAGCACTGAAAGGGATAGCGCTCAACCTCGAACAGGTGGGCTGTCCGGGCGACACCGTTCAGTCCATCCTCGACACGGCCGCCTCCGACGCCTGCTATCACGCGCCCCAAACCCAGCTCACCAGGGCGATTGCCTATCTCCACGGGCAGACCGGCCCAGGGCTCGTGACCATCGATCTCGGTTTCAACGACGTGCGCACGTGCCTCGACACCGTCCCCGTCGACGAGGCCTGTCTCGCCGCAGGAATCTCGGCGATCCAACTTGATCTGCCGAAGATCGTGAGCCGACTGAAAGCGGCTGCGGGACCTGACGTGCACTTTGTGGGCGTTGAATACTCCGACCCCTACCTGGGTTTCTACCTGGACGGGGCGAGTGGACCCGCCCGGGCGACGGCGACCCTTGAAGCAATGAACCAGGTCGACGCTCTCCTCGGACAGATTTATACGACGGCGGACATTGAAGTAGCGGACGTGGCGTCGCTCTTTCAGATGGACAACAACGCCACGACGACGCTCGACAACGTAGGGACCCTTCCCGTAAACGTCCAACAGGCCTGTACTTTGACGTGGTTTTGTGACCCCAAGCCATTTGGGCCGGACGATCACCCCAACGAGGCCGGCTATTCGCTCATCGCCCAAGCTATTGAGTCGGTCTTGCCGACCTCGTGGTGATGCATCCGGCGATGGAGAGACCGTACGTGGGCCGCGACCAGCGAAAATCCCGGCCACGATCCACTCGGTGCAAATGCCCAGGTATCCTTTATCGACTTACTTTTTGTTACATTGCGCCATGGCGAATGGCCGTGAAGTGAGACTCGTTTGGCCTCCTACCGGTAGCAGGGGCTGCCGCGCGACGGAGGAGCAGTAGTGCACAAATCAAAGTATCTGATGACAGTCACTGCGACGGTCATCGTGACGCTCGCTGTCGCCGCCGGTGCCTTCGCTCTCCTACGAACGAGTGCGACGCCCAATGCTGGCGCCGCATCTGCTGCGGCCGCGGTACCGGTCAAACTGACGGCCTTTTATCTCGACATTGGCGGCTCGGAGTCGCTCGGATTTCAACCGACCGGCATTTCCGGTCATAACGGCGAACGCACCAATACCGGCTACGCCAACGATCTCCTCCTTCGCGAGGCATTAAAAGGTGTAGCGCTCGAACTCCAGCAGGTGGGGTGTCCCGGCGACACAGTCCAGTCCATGCTGAACACGGCCCAGGCCGACGCCTGCTACCAACCACCTAAGACGCAGCTCACCACCGCAGTCCAGTTCCTCCAGGCTCATCCGACGGGCCAAGGGCTGGTCACGGTCGACATCGGCTCGAACAACATACGACCGTGTCTTGAGGCCGATCCGGTCAACCAGGCCTGCGTCGCGACCGCGCTCGCGGCGGTCCGGGTGGATCTCCCGAAAATATTGATTCAATTGAAAGCGGCCGCCAGCCCCACCACTCACTTCGTGGGCTTGGAGTACTCCGACCCGTTTTTGGGCTACTACATAAAAGGCGCGGACGGACCGGCGAGGTCCGCGGCAACTCTCGTCGCGGTTGATCAATTCGACGCACTCCTCGGCAATATCTATACCCAAAAGGGCATCACCACCGCGGCCGTGCCGACCTTCTTTGACATGAATGTCGCCACCCCCACCACCGTCGAGAACGTTGGGACCCTTCCGCTCAACGTTGAAGAGGCCTGTCAATTGAGCTGGTTTTGCTACGGAACCCCCTTTGGACCCGACGATCACCCCTCCAACGCGGGCTACTCCATGATCGCGGCGGCCATTGAGGCGGTCCTGCCCAAGTCCTGGTGACTCGGTTCACTATGCCAACCAATTAAATCCGCTGCTCGCACGGCGCAATAATTCATACGTGCGAAGCGTTACGAC
>Ga0182030_10005430_pt1 | contig 27067 bp, 21 predicted proteins | sample 812S3MmetaG_FD_121299 | JGI IMG/M metagenome (GOLD analysis project Ga0182030, IMG submission 121299) | Permafrost microbial communities from Stordalen Mire, Sweden - 812S3M metaG (Illumina Assembly) | ecosystem: Environmental > Terrestrial > Soil > Wetlands > Permafrost | place: Sweden...
ACGGTCAGGGTATCGAAGAACGTGGAATTGAGCGTGCGCACACCCAGGCGACGCAATCCCGCCGCAAGCACCGCGGTGCGGTGCTGAAGGTTCGAGGCGATGTGCGTCAATCCCTCGGGACCGTGGTACACCGCATAGGCGGCGGCGGTCACCGCGAGCAGCACCTGGGCCGTACAAATATTAGAGGTGGCCTTGTCGCGGCGAATGTGTTGCTCGCGTGTTTGCAACGCCAGCCGGAGGGCCGGGGCGCCGTTCGCATCCACCGAGACGCCGACCAGGCGGCCGGGCAAGTGGCGTTGGTGGATCTTCTTCACCGCCATGTAGGCCGCGTGCGGACCGCCGAACCCCAGCGGCACGCCGAAGCGTTGGGTCGAGCCAATGGCGACGTCCGCGCCCCACTCTCCCGGGGGTGTCAAGAGCGTCAGCGCCAAGGGATCGGCGGCGACCACGGCAATGCCGCCCTGATTCTGTATCGCCTGAATGGTGGGCGTCCAATCGGGAATATGCCCGTAGGTCCCGGGGTATTGAACGATGGCGCCGAAGCAGGATAGGTCGCGGCCGGTCATCGGATCCTCCAGCACGGCGATTTCCCAACCCAGCGGTCGGGCGCGGGTCCGCAGGACGGCGAGCGTCTGCGGGTGAACGTGGGGATCGATCAAGAACCGCATCGATGGGGATTTGGAGACTCGTCGCGCCAGTGCCATGGCTTCGGCGGCCGCCGTGGCCTCGTCCAGCAGCGACGCGTTGGCGACGTCGAGGCCGGTGAGATCGCACACCAAGGTCTGAAAATTCAACAATGCCTCCAGTCTTCCCTGGCTGATTTCCGGTTGGTAGGGCGTGTAGGCCGTGTACCAGGCGGGGTTTTCGAGAATGTTGCGCAGGATGACGGGCGGCACCCGGGTGTCGTAATACCCCATGCCAATCAGTGAGGTGAATACGTCGTTTTTCGCGGCGAGAGACTGTAAATGGGCGAGGGCATCCGACTCGGAGAGGGGATCGCCTTGCAGAGCGTGGGTCAAGCGAATGGAGCGCGGCAAGGTCTCGTCCATCAAGGCATCGATCGAGGGCGCACCGATGACTTGGAGCATGGCGCGAATGTCGGTGGGCGAAGGCCCGATGTGGCGCGCCACGAAATTTGCGGCCGGACCCTCGGTGACTGGATCGACGGTGGCCGGGGTCTCGAAGGTGGAGGCGGGAAGCATCAGGTCGTCACCTTCCGATAGGCACTTTCATCGAGCAGCGACTCGAGCTCGGCTGCGTCGCTCAATTGGATTTTGAAGAGCCAGCCGCCACCCTGGGGATCCGCATTGATCAAGGTGGGATCGCTGATGGCGGCGGTGTTCACGCCGACCACGGTACCCGCGAGCGGCGCCAAGATGTCCGATGCGGCTTTGACCGACTCGACGACGGCCGCAGGGGCGCCTTTGGTGAGCGAGGCACCGAGGTCCGGCAGTTGAACAAACACCAAATCGCCCAGCGCGCCCTGTGCGTGGTCGGTGATTCCGACCGTCGCGATGCCACCGCCATCAACGGTCACCCATTCATGATCTGCGGTGTAACGAATATCCATGAGAGCTTGCTCCTCGTTTATCGGTGATAGCGATGGGGGACGTGTGGCAAATCGGTGACCACGACGGGTGTGCGTTGTCCGCGGACGTCCGCAAACAATCGGGTTCCGGCGGAGCCCAAGGATATCGGGACGTAACCCATTGCCACGGGCCCTGGAACCGAAGGACCAAAGGTGCCGGAGGTGACATGGCCGAGAACTTCGGCGGAGAGCGCATCGGTGAAGAGCGCCGCGCCTTCGCGAACGGGTCTGTGCTCCGGGCGTAATCCGACCCGTTTGCGCGACGCGCCAGTGGCCAATTGTCGTAGGATGATGTCGGCGCCGGGGAATCCCCCCGCTCGCGCCGCGCCCGCGCGTCGTACGGGCGCAATGGCCCACTCGAGCGCCGCCTCAACGGGCGACGTGTCGACGGTCAGATCATGGCCATGCAGGCACAGACCGGCCTCCTGACGCAGGCTGTCGCGAGCGCCCAAGCCGACGAGTTTCACCGAGGACTGAGCCAGCAGGGATTCGGCTAGTGGTCGCGCGGACGTGGCTGGAATCGAGACCTCGAAACCGTCCTCGCCCGTGTAACCGGAGCGCGTGATGACGCATTCCACGCCGTCAATCGAGTCAATAGCGGCATCCATGAATCTCATCCCGGCCACGGACGGCAGGATGCGGCGTAGCCCCTCGCAGGCGGCGGGCCCCTGGAGGGCGAGCAACGCCCGGTCCGACAAGGCTTCGATGGTGCACTCGGCGGAAAGTTGAGCGGCCATGTGCGCGAGGTCGGTCGCGGTGCACGCCGCGTTGACGACGAGGTAATGACACGAACCCAAATTGGCGATCATCAGATCATCGAGAATGCCGCCGGATGCGCTGGTGAACAATGCGTATCGTTGCCGCCCCGGCGACAGCGACAGGAGGTCCGCCGGCACGAGCGCTTCCAGGGCACGCGCGGCATCGACGTTATCACCCGACCGAGCCCGCAGACGGAATTGACCCATGTGAGAGACGTCGAAGAGGCCCGCGGCGCGGCGTGTATGGCGGTGTTCCTCCAGAGTCCCCAACGGGTAGTGGATGGGCATGGCGACACCTGCGAACGGCTGCAGTCGGGCGCCGTGCGCGACGTGTAGGTCGTGCAGCGCCAAGTGTCGCAGCGGGGTCGTCGAGATTGGACTGGCATTCACGAGAGGCGACTCCATCGGCAACCGGGGGTCGCCTGTAGGTTCATCGCCCCATCTGTCGTAAGCGCCTGAGAATGTTATCCCGTGGGCGGGCGCGCGATCGCGCCACTTTCCAGATGTATCTTGTCGCGGTCCTTTTGCCTGAGAGATTCCGGGGCGGTTGCTCCTTCGGCGCCGACACGACCCGTGTCAGTCTCTTCCAGCGACGCGACGAGCCTAAGACGCCGAACTTCGTTAGTCAAGCCGCGGACACTCGACGCGGGCGCTCGATTGGTGACTTTCATATGCGGCACTGCGGCAAAACAGTTGCGGCGTCAAGCGGTCCAGGCGGTGGTCTCCCAACCCAGGTGTCGGTCCCCTACGACAATTTGAACAAATCACGCATCTAGTCCAGGCTGTTCCTGGATTCGCCCGTCATTGCTTTGTCGCGCCGAGTCGGCAGCATCGAGGCGGGCTTCGTAAATTCCGCGATTGTCCTGTCGATCACGACTTCTCAGGAGGGGAATCTGGATGGAAACGCACTCGTCATCCGAGGTAGTGGACACCTCACCTGCCCGGTCCGCATCGACTCAAGCACAGCTTTTAATCAGGTCCATGGAGATTTCCGGCCCGCCGACGCGACGTCGCGAACTCACGCTCGAGGAGTTTGAACTCATCGATCTGCGTTTCGAACGAGCGCAGGCTTTACTCAAACTCGAAAGTCTATTCGCGGAGGGCCTGTTCAATTGTTGAATGCCGCTAGAACCGTCCTTCCGTGATCGTCCGGCCGCGGCTGCGTGCACCGGGACACTGTCACTGGCTTGCGGACACTGGGAGCCCGCGCTCAAGCCGTGCAAGATCAGCCATAGTCCCGCTTTTCTGCGACAAACACCGAAAACGGAGGATGAATCATGGACTTGCAGGCATATAACAAGACGATAATCGAAGAGTTTCGAGCCCACGGGGGCAAAGTCGGCGGCCCGTTCGCCGGGGCCACCCTCCTGCTGCTAACCACCACAGGTGCCAAGACCGGTCTGTCGCGCACCAACCCTCTCATGTATTTTGGGGACAACGATCGTTACCTCGTTGCCGCATCGTATGCCGGCGCCCCCAGCAACCCGCCCTGGTTTTACAACCTGATCACGAACCCGACCGTCGGCGTGGAAATTGGCAACGAACGGTTTACGGCGCGCGCGGAGGTTCTCCCGGAGCCGGAAAGGGCGGTCCAATTCGCGAAAATCGCGTCGGCATATCCGACCTTTGCCGAATACCAACGCAAAACGACCCGAGCGATTCCGATAGTCGCGCTGTACCGGCATGGATGAGGTCCCGAAGACCGGTGCGGGCTACCTTGCGAGCCGAATCGCGCGAGGTTCGACAAGCATCGAAATCAATTTCCGGGCGGCTGCTGGTTGCGTTCTTTGGCGCCATTGATGAAGTAGAGAAAGACCTCCCGTGGGTGCGCAGCCTTCCGGGGCCTTCGCGCGATTCTCGGCAAGTCTCTTGGTTCATCGCCCCTCGCCCATTGTTGCGCCCGGCCCGACCATCGCTCCAGTGCATCCAGTGAGTATCCTGTCGCGACCGAGGGGGAGCTGCGCCGTAGTCGTGCGTAAACGAACGTCGACGTCAAATCCGAAAAGCGGGGATGCGTGTGGTCATCCGCATAAACCGCGGCGACCCTGTGTTCGCGCAAGATGTCGAGAAACTCGGGAGTCATGAAACTCGCGTGACGAACCTCAAGGGCATGGCGCAGGGGCAGCTTGCCCACTGTCGCAGGGAGCACGGTCAGGAAGGCGTCGAGCTCGCCCGCGTCAAATCGCTTCGTTGGAGCCAATTGCCACAAAATGGGTCCAAGTTTGGAGCCGAGTTCTTGGACGCCGCTCGACATGAATCGCCCGACCGCGGCCTCGGCACTCGCCAAGTCGCGCCGCTGAACGATGAAGCGCGGCGCTTTAATGGCGAACATGAACTCCGGGGGGGTTGAATCCCGCCATTTGGCGAAAACCTCCGGCTTCTGCAAGCGATAGAACGTGCTGTTGATTTCGATCGATGTGACGTGACGGCTGGCATAGTCCAGTTCTTGGCTCTGGGCAATCCCAGGAGGATAAAAGGTCTTACGCCAGGGCTCGAAGTTCCACCCGCCAATGCCGACGCGGACCGGAGCGGGGGCACTCATCGCGGGCCTCAGTCGAACACTCGTCGGACCGTCGCAACGCCCGGAGCACCCTGCGACCGGGCGGCAGTCATTGCCCACAAGCCCACCGAGCAAACCGCCGTCGCCAATGTCGTGATCACGTCGACTCTCCTCGGGACCCTTCCGCGACACCAAGCCGGTGCGCATGATGGTCGACCCACTCATCGATGAAGCGCTGTCGGCGCGCGTCGGCATCGTGTGTCAGCGTGAAGGGCGCCGGCTGGGCGTCAGTTCGCCCGCGGCCGGGGCGTTAATTCACCGCGGTCGAGAGCTTCGGCAACGGGCAGGCGAACCTGGAGGCATGTACCGGCAGGAGTGCGGCGCGCGATCGTGAGCGTCGCGCCGATGAGACCTGCACGGTAATGCATGCTACGCAGCCCGATATCGGCGGTGCCATCCACACTATGATAGTCGGACGCGTCTTCCCGGATCGACAACGTGATCCATCCGGAGGTCCGCGATAGGGCAATATCAATATTGGCCGCGGGAGTGCGACGAAGGGTATTGCGCAAGCCGTCCTGAGCGATCCGATACAGTTCCGTCGCAACCGTCTTGTCCAATCGGCTATCCGCGCCGAACGGGCAGTGGCAGTCGATGCGACTCGCACTCAGCTCTTGGGTGCGATGGGCCAAGTCCGCCAGGGCAACGGACAAGCCGTTGTGCTCAATCGCCATCGGAGAGCTCAAGCCCGCGAGCATTCGGGTGGTGGCGATGGACCTTTCGATCAATCCGCCAATGATGCCAAGGTCTGTCTGGGCGCGGGGCACATCACTGGAGATGGTTTCCTTGAGACTCGACAGCAGCAGATTAATACCATAGAGCTGCTGCCCGATGCCTTCGTGCAGTTCCTTTGCGAGTTGGGCGCGTTCTTGTTCCGTGGAGAAGAGCAGCTCACGCTCCAGCGCGACCCGACTCGACATGTCGCGACAGACCAGAAGCGTCGCCTGCTGGCCTTCGAACGTCACGGGCACCGCAAGCGCATCCACGATCATGAGGGGGCCCGCGCGCGTACGCCATCGCACGCCGATCCGCCCGTCACCAACCTCCTGCAAGGCTTCGGCACACTGCTGCGGGAGCAAGGACTGCAGAGTACGACCGGCCAGCTTGACACCGGCGCCGACCTCCAGGTGATGCCGGGCCGTGGCGTTCGCGTACATGATTAGTCCCGCCTGATGCACAATGATTCCATCCGGCGACAATTCAGCGAGGTGCAGGAAATGCACGGCGCTTTCCCGAATCTGCAGGGCATCGCGATGGCGCGTCACCACAATGCCGGCGAGCAGTGCCGCATAGTTCAGCAGCTCGAGTTCATCCGCCGTGGGCTCCCGCGGTTCCGCCGTGTAGGCCGCCAACGTGCCCGCCACGCGACCTGCATCGCCAAAAAAGGGTATGGACCAGCACGCGTGCAAGTGGTGGGCGTGCGCGACGGGAAGAAAGTCAGCCCACAACGGACTATGGAAGATATTGGCCACAATGACGGGTTCGCGCCTCGCGGCGGCCGTGCCACAACCGCCTTGCCCTTCTGCGATCAGAATGGACGTGACTGCCGCGGCATATTGCGCAGGCAAGCTTGGCGCGGCGGCGAGTCCCAGCGCATCCCCGCCGGCGTTCGCAATCAAGAGGGAACATCGGGTGCCGGGCACTTCCTCTTCGACCAGCACGGCGACGGCGGCTAGTACCTCATTCACCGACGTCGAGGTGGACACGCGGCTGAGAAGAGCCGTGAGCCGAGGCAGAGCGGAGCAGAGCAGGGAGTCCATTGGCGCCTTCCTTTCACGCAGTGTGAGCGCTGGTGCCGCGATGACGGTCGCACGATTGCTTTCAGTGTACGGTACCCCGCGTCGTTCCGCCTCCTCGGATCCTGGGCGGAGCCACCGGTCTGCTGTAGTGCAGCACAGCGTAGGGACGCGGTTCGCGGCAATCGGCCTCAGGGCGTGGGTATCCGATTCAACCGATGACTCGATGTCCACCCCACGCACGTCGGGAGAATACGGCGTGCAATGACCCTGGCGGCCGGATTCGTCAGAAGCTGTATTTGATGTCGAGCCCGACCGTTCGCGGTTGATTCGTCACCACTCGCTCGACCGAAGGAATGGTCCAGGAGAAGCCGGTGGTGTTGATGCCGAGGTCGGCATGCTTGTTGGTCACGTTGTCGGCGAAGACGAAGGCGGACAGCTGTTTGCCCAGGAGTCCGACCCGAAGACCGACGAGATCGTAAGCCGGAAGCGTGGAGTAGGTGTACTCGATGTCCGTTGACTGACCCACATACGAATTGTTGGCCCGTGCCATCAGCTTGTAGTCATCCGAAATGGGCGTCGTGTACGTGAGTGACGTGGTTTCGGTGTACTTCGGAACGTTGAGGATGGGCAGGCCCGTGGTCAATGACGGATCGACGGCGGTCACGCTCGGGTTCACCGACGTGAGCGTCGAGTGCGTGTACGTTCCGCTGAACGACAGGGTCAGCTGCGGCGTGAGCAGCGCCGAGATCTCGATCTCGGGACCATAGGACGCGGCGTCGCCCGCGTTGACGCTGAGGGGATATCCGCACGGCTGGTTGACGACCTGTTGTACCTGCGTCCAGCGGATGTAATACACGTCGGCATTCAACACCAGCCGGCCATCGAGCATTCGTGCTTTCTCGCCGACTTCGTAGTTCCAGGTCGTGTCCGGCCCAAAGGTTTCGGGGCTGATCGTACAGATGCTGCTCGGGATCTGCTGATTGATGCCGCCGGGCCGGAATCCCCGCGCGATGGTCGCATAGACGGTGAGATCATGATTTTGTTCGTAGGACAGCGTGGCCTTGGGATTCGCGCCGCTGTTCGACTGCGTGAAGGAATTGTACGTTGCGCCGGCGTTCCCCGAATCGGTGGCAAAACCCGAGGTTTCCTCGTCCGCGCGGCTGTCGAATTTGTAGTAGCGCACGCCCGCCGTGAGCTTGAGGCCGTCCGTGAACGCGTACGAGCCTTCACCGAAAGCCGCGTACTGTTTCATGTGATAGGGATTGTGCGCCTGGTAGATGATGCCCTCGGGGTTCGCGGCCGCGCCGCCGCTCGAGATGAAGGCGAGCGGCACGGAGGCATTGTATTCCGTGAAAATGGATTCGAATCGACTGAAAAATACGCCGCCAATCCATTGCCACGGGCCCGACCCGCTCGAGGCGAGCCGGATTTCCTGGCTGAATTGGCGGGTGGAGTCGGTCTCATTGAAGGGAATCTGGTAGTACTGCGACAGGCTGGCGCCGAACAGGCCCGCCACGCTGTAGAGCGCCTCGGAGACGTCCGAGGTCTGGCTCTCACCGCGCGAATAGTACGCGCTGGCGGCGGTGAGCTGCGCAAAGCTCAGGTCGTAGGTGACGGTCAGGCCATATAGGCGGAACTCGTCGTAGAACGGCTCGTCGTTGTTGAAGGGCTGAAAGTGCTCGTTGGAAATCCCGGGCGGCAGATCATATTCGTCGTAATCGCCCTTGGTGATGTTCTGATACATGACGGTGGCGTCGACCTTCAACCCGTCGATCGGCCGCGCCAGGAACTCGGCGCGACCCCCTTGCAGCCGCTCCCAGTTCACGCGCGGTACCACGGCTTCGGGCGTCACGGCGGTGACATCTCCGCGGGTGCATCCCGGCCATCCCGCACCGCAAGGGCCAGGGCCGGTGGGGGGCGGGAACGCCTGGCCCAACACCTCGCGGTCGATCCAACCGTCGGTGTATTTGTCGGTCAATACCAGGCGCATCGCCAGGCGATCGTCGATCAACGGGACGTTCAACATCAGGTTGCCGCCGCGGTTGAAGCCGCCGCCCGTGGACCCTGATCCGATGGCCTCGACGGCGCCTTCGAAGGCGTTCAGCTTCGGCTCGTTGGTCACGAGCTTGACGGTACCGCCCATGGAGCCGGATCCGTACAGGGTTCCTTGCGGTCCGCGCAGGACTTCCACACGATTGATGTCAAACAGGTCGGGATCGATCACCACTTTGCCGTTGAGGGCGGCGGCGGGCGGGGTGAGCGGATAGTCGTCCAGATAGAATCCCACCGTGGGCGAGGCTCCGCCCGAGGAGGACAAGCCGCGCATCTCCAACTCCGTTTGTCCCGCTCCCGCCGTTCGCTGCGAAATGCCCGGCACCGCCTGGACGATTCCGCTGATCCCGGTGATGCCCTCCTGTTGAAGCACGTCGCCGGACAGTGCGGTCATGCTGATCGGGGTGTCTTGCACCGTGGACGAGCGCTTCTCGGCGGTGACGATGATCTCTTCCAATGCATCGCCACGCCCGGAGGCGGCGCGATCACCGGAGCCGGCGTCGGTGGGGTCCGCCCCGGCGGTGCCCGCCACGAGGCTCAATAGCGACGCGGCCAGGACAGAAACTCGCGGCGTTGACTTCAAGGTGATCCCCGGGTGTGACTTCGGCGAGTCGCTCGGCTGCACGCTTTTGTACCAGCAACGTATCCGCTTCGCAAACCACCCGACGGAACGATACAAGCTGGTGCGCCGCGTCGCCCGCGGCGCACGCTTTTCGTGCAGCTCAAACGAGGCGATGCGATCTCAGCGCTTCGTAATGCGGCTCGGCCTCATCCGCCAACGCCTGCAAATGCGGCGGCAGTGGCGCGTGCAGCGTCGGCCGCTGCGGTTCGAAGCAAGTTGAGCGCTCCACGGCCAGGTACCACGCAGGCGCCCAGACGCCGTCCGTCGCGCGTCGTCCGGGAGCCCATCGGAGCATCGACGGCGCGTAGGGAATCCCAAGCGCGACGCACAAGCGCTCGAGCGTAGCCGAAGGGTTCTCGAGCACGTCGGCGGCATCGATCACCGGCGGCGCCGCGCCGAGTCGATCAGCCTCACGCTCGAACAGTGCGCGCTGCTGCACGAAACCGATATCCAACGAAGTGACCGCGGAGCGCCTCAGCGCATACGAAGCCAGAACCGCGCGAGGATGGCGGATGAGAAAGGCATTGCGCATGTGAGCCATCCAGTCGAGCGCGAACTCCGGCACCATGTGCAGCGTCATGTGCTTCTGATACCAGACCGCCTTGCCGCCGGGCACCGGTCCGACCAGCATCCGTGCTACCTCTTCAGGATCGACCGATTGAGAAGCGATCACTTCCTCGCGCAGCGGATGGTCGAGACCGGTTCGATGCAGATAAGCGGCATAGAAGGGTTCGTCGAGAACGGCCGCATCGCCGCGCGCCTCGAAGGAACGCATCATCGCCGTCGATATGTTGCGCGGGCCGGACCACATCGCGATGCGAACAGGCTCCGCCGTCATCCCTGCGCCGCCGCCTGCGCATCCTGGAGGGCCTCATACAACACGCGCAAGCGAAGTGTGACCGGACCGGGCACCCCGGCGCCGGCGAGTGGCCGGCCGTCGATTTCACGCACGGGGGTGATTCCCCCGAAGGTGCCGGTGACGAATGCCTCTTGCGCCGCAAGCGCGTCCTCGAGCGCGAAATCCCCGACGCTTATAGGAATGGCGTGATGGTCGCACAGCGTGAGCACGTTAGCCCGGGTGACGCCGTTGAAACAAAACTCACCGCTTGAGGTTCTGACCTGTCCGTGCCGCACCCAAAAGAAATTGGTGGCGTTGCAACTCGAGATGAATCCGTGCGGGTCCAGCATCAGTGCTTCGTCGGCGCCGGCATCGATTGCCTCGAGCAGCGCCGTGATGAGGTTGAGGCGGCTGTGGGAGTTCAACCGCATGTCGAACATGTGAGAGGGCGTACAGCGAATGCTCGCGGTATGCACACTCAACCCGCGAGTGATCAGCGACGGATCGGGTGCTTTGTAGTCCGCGACGATGACCACCGTGGCACGCCCCAGTGCGTTTCGGGGATCCTGGTTCGGGGCGGACTTCGGGCCGCGAGTGACCATCAATCGCAGGTGGACACCGTCCTGCATCCCGTTGGCGTCCAGCAAGCGGCGAATTTCAGCGACCAAGCGGGGCCTGTCGACGCCGATATCGAGGTGGATCTTTCCCGCACCCCAATAGAGCCGGTCGAGGTGTCGATCGAGAAAGAGCAATGCCCCTTTGTGCAGCCGCAATCCTTCCCACACGCCGTCGCCGACCACAAATCCGCCGTCAAAAATGGATACGGTCGCATCCCGGCGGGGCAGGAGCTTACCGTTGACATACACGAGCGCCTCGGCGTTGCGGGGATCGTCGGCGAAGTCTTGACTTCCGGCCATGGGACTGCGGTCGAAGGAGTGGGGTGGCGGGGGCTAAGTTTATCATGTCCCTCCCGCGTGGACGCGACCCGGATGCCGCGCAGTCAGTCGATGTCCGGGGCCAACGGCTCATCGGCCGCGGCGCTGAGCCATGTCGCGGGGCGATGTCGCAAATTGAGCCAATAATATCCGAGCGCCAGCAGGAACACGGCCGTCAACAGCATCGTGCTGGGCCGCCCGGCGTCGGGATCCATCCAGTCCGCGACAACCGCCAGTGCGGTGAAGACCACGCAAAAGACGGGCAAAACAGGAAAGAACGGCGATCGATATTGCGTGCCGAGCAATCCACGCGGCCGTCCCACGAGCAGGGCGATCGAAATCAAGCCATAGGCGGACACGTCGCCGGAAAGGTATATCAGCAGATATTTTTCACCGAGCAACGTGGCGACGGCCGCGATCGCCCCGACGATCAACGTGGCGATCATGGGCGAGCAAAACCGCGGATGCAGGTGGGACAGCAGTCGATTCACCGGCCCCGGCCAGATGCGGTCGCGGCCCGTCGAATAGAGCAAACGTCCGAACACCATGCACGACGCAATCACGTTATTGAAAAGAGCCGCGATGACGCCGATGCTGACGAGTGCGCCGATCGTGGCGCCTCCGGTTCCCGCCAAATAGGCGGCGATCGGTGCCTCCGCCCCCAGCATCTGCTCCAGATTCGACGCGCTGGTGAGCACCAGCACGATCGGCGTCGCAATGATCAGCGCGGCGATGAAACCCACCCAGGCGATGACGCGGCCGATTTTGCGTTCGGCGTCCTGCATTTCCTCGGCAAAAAACATGGCCCAGTTTGCACCCGCAGTCACCCACACCCCCGAGACCGTGGCCAGGCCGAGCGTCAAGAAGGAGACCGGTTTCAACATCCCGTGATCGAGCATCACTGGATGGGTGATCAGCTCTTGCAGCGGACGCACCGGGTGCAGCAATGCAACGCCCGCGAGCAACGCCAGGGCGAGGACTTCGATGCCGAGAAATACGCCCGTGACCGCGGCGCCGAGTTGAACATTCAACGCGGCGATGAGGGCACCGACGGCGATCGACCCCACCGCGATCGTTTCGAGCGGCACGTGCGGCGCGAGCACACGCACATAGTCGCCGAGACCCACCGCCGTGAATGCCACGAACGCAAAGGCGCCGGGTATCGCCAGGACCATGTAGGGAAACGCAATCGGTGGCCCCAGCACGGCGCCGATACCAGGATAAATTCCCCCGGCCCGTGGGAACGCTGCGCCCAGTTCGGCATGAATCAATGCGAGCAGCGCCGAAATGACGCCCCCCACGATGAATGCGATGGCAGCCCCCGATCCGGCCAGATGTAGGATCGCGTCTCCGCCCAAGTAGACGCCGCTCACCGGCGACAGCGCGGAGAAGGTCAACAACATCACCCCCGAGGGGCCCAGCACCCGGTTGAGCGTGGGCGCCGAGCGGGTGCTCGCCGGATCCCGCATGGTCATCGAACCCAGGAGCGTCGGGACATCCCGACATCGCAGAAATCAGATTGTCGCCATACGTTCGGCCGTGTCAGGACATCTCTCCATCATCCGGATCGACAGTGCTACGTGCGCGTTGGCGCGCTTGTTCCCGCGTCGCATTTACCATACGCAGTTTGCGGCCGATCGTAAAGCGGGCCGGTTGGCTCATTCGCTGCCCTGCGCATCAGCGCGATCGTCGATCGCCCCAACGGGGCGGCTCAATCGCGTTCGCGCAGATACACCACCGAGAGAGTGTTGGTGACGTCGTCGACCACGGCGAAATCGTAGCGCCCGCTATTCGCGTCCCAGCCGTCCGGCGCATCGAGCACCGTGTCGATCCCAAACGCGCCGCCCTGACTCGAGTCGACGTCGTACTCGCGGACGAAGTGGCCCGCGCGCGTGAACTCCACGATTTCGCTGGGATGCAGGGGATCCGCATTCACGGCATCTCCGTTCGCCGTCAGCAGGTGTCCGTTGGGCGCGAAGCGCAGCGCCAAGGGTCCGCGCAGATGCGCATCGGCGAATACCCGCGATCCCTTGTTCGCGGCCGTCGCGCGATGGCTCGCCGACTCGACGGCGTAGATCGCGTTGTCGGCGGTCGACGCGACGTACAGGGTGTCGGTCCGCGCATCGAAGGCGAGTCCGGTGGGACCGAGCACCACGGCGGCCGCGTTGGGTACATGCGAGTAGCCCGAGGCGATGGTGGTCTTGTGGGCCAGCGTCACGCCGATGGAGCTAAGGGTGAGGTCCAGGCGGGTGACCGTGCCATTCAACACGTTGGCGACGTAGACCTCGGCCGTCGAACCGTGATCGGCGAGGGTGAGATCCCAAGGACCGTCGAGAAACGTCGCGTCCCGCCAGGTTTGCAGCACTTTACCCTGTCGATCGAGCACCTGCAGCGCGCCCGCCCCGATGGTGGCGAACGTGCCGTCGGTGGTGGACACGTTGCCCACCAGCACGAAGCCCGCTCGCAACACCCCGATTGCGGTGCTCAGGCCGGGTAGGGTACTCGTGAAGAATGTGACGGCCTCGCCTGGAGGCGCCAGCGCGCCGGACGGATCCAGCCGAATGATCGTCGTGCCCGTGCCTTGCACGTTCATGGCGTCGTTGAAATTGGTCACCAGCACATCCCCCGCGGCGAGTGCGCCGCCCGCGGAGAATCCCGCCGGCACGAACGCGACCCCATACGGGTTCAGATCCCCATTGGCGGGAATGGTCGAGGAGTTGACCGCGCGCGGCAGAAATGGCGGCTCCGCGGCGGCGCCGAGCCGCGGCAGCGAGCCGGCGAGGAGGACCCCAAGTCCGAGCGTGATTCCGCATGAGCGTCCTGATTGCATGGCGATCTCCTAAGGGGCGGGTGATGAGCGGTGCCGCGCGTGGCGTCTTTGCCCCGTAGGTGGTGCGGGATCCGTCGCCGGTTCACGCGTCGAGAAAATAAAATGCGGGGCGGCGCCGGTTCCCGGTCGCACCGTATACTGCGTCCGGCATGGATCGTCACCCTCTCAGATACCGAGGCGGGCACGCGGCGGGCTCGAACGCGGCGGGCTCGAACGCGGCGGGACGACTCGCGCTCGTCGCGGGAGCGGTGCTGCTCGGCAGCTGGTGTCGGGCCGAAGCCCCGTGGAGCGCGTCCCTGGGCGCCACCAGCAACTACGTGTACCGCGGCGTGTCCCAGACGTACAACGGCGGCGCGGTGCAGCTCGGCGCCAATTACCAAAATCCGCTCGGCTGGTTCTTGGGTGTGTGGGGATCGAATGTGGATCCGTACCCCGGCACTGCGTCGTTCAAGGAACTCGACGTCTACGGCGGGTACACGGTTCCCCTGGGCGACGAGTTCAGCGTGCGCGGGACGTACACGCACTATGCCTACCCGCAAAACCCGCTCCCGCTCGACTACAATCACGACGAAATTGCCGCCACGCTGTCCTATTTGGACGTGCTGGCGGCCACCGTGTCGTACCAACCTGACAGCAGCGCCTATTCCGATCTGGGTGTGGCGCGCCGGCGCCGCACGCTGGCCTACGAACTGACCGGACGCTGGCCGCTCGGGGCCGGCGTTGCACTGGCGGCCGGCGCCGGCTATTACGACCTGCACGATCAGTTCGGGGTTGGCTATTGGGCCGGCGACGTGGGACTCTCGTATACCTATCGGTTTCTCACGGTGGACGTTGGCCGTTTTTTCAGCGATGGCACCGTGGCGCGCCTGTACGAGGATGCCAGTGCGAACGGCGCCTGGGTCGTGACGGCGGTGCTGCGCTTTTGAACCGGGCGCCCGGCTCGCGGTACTTACGCTTGAGTAGCGCGATTCGTTCCACCCGCCCGGAGCCTCGAATTGGACACCCTGCAACCGCCCACGCCGCCGACGCTCGCCGCCCGGGTGGGCAATGACCGGGAACGGGAGCTGATCGACCGGATCGGCGCCGGCGACCGCGATGCGTTTCGGGAGTTGTACCAGCACTACCACCGGCGCCTCGCCCGCTTTCTGACCCGCGTCACGCATCGCTATGAGGATGCCGAGGAGATCATCAATGACACGCTGTGGATCGTGTGGCAGCGGGCGCGGGAGTTTCGGGGGGCCTCCCAGGTATCGACTTGGATCATGGGCATCGCGTACCGGCGCGCGCTCAACCAAATTCGCCGCGCCGCCACCCACGAACGGGTCATGGCCCTGGAGGCGGTGGACGGCGCGGCGCCCGGCGATCCGGCGGCCGGCGACCCGGGTCGTGCGTTCGAGGACCGCCAGATGCTCGATCACGCCCTCGCCCAACTGCCGCTCGAGCAACGCATGGTGCTCGAATTCACCTATTATTTCGATCACTCCTGTGAGGAGATCGCAGACATCATGGAATGCCCCGTGAATACCGTCAAAACGCGCATGTTCAACGCCCGGCGCAAGCTCCGGGTCATCCTGGGCGCCGACGCCACTCCGCCGGGATCCCGTCCGTGAGCCCGGATTTGGACGGCGCGAGCTGCCAGGAGGAAGCCGCGCGGCTGCTGCCCTGGTATGTCGTCGGACGCTTGTCGGCGGCCGACACCGAGCGCGTGTCGCAACACCTCGAACATTGTGCGATCTGCCGCAGCGATCTTGCGCACGAAACCTCGGTGCGCACGCGCCTCACGGCGGACGATCCGGTCGAATACGCGCCGCAGGCGGGGCTGGCAAAAACCCTGTCGCGCATCGACGAATTGGGCCGCGACGACCCGGCGCCGGTGCCGGTCGCGGGGCCGCCGGTGCGGGCCCCCCGGCCGTTCCCGCGGCGTCCGGCAACGATCCGCTGGCTCACCGCCGCGGTCGTGGTTGAAGCGCTCATGCTGGGGTGGTTCGGGCTGTCGGCCGGCCGCCGGATGCCGGCGACACCGGGGGCGGGGTACGAAACGCTGTCAAGCGACCGACCTCTCCCTGCCGGCCCCGTCCCGGCCGGACCGCACATTCGCGCCGTGTTTGCGCCGGACATGACGGTGGCCGAGCTGCGTGCGTTGCTGGCCGCCGATCATCTGATCGTGGTGAACGGACCCAGCGAAGCGGGGGCGTTCACGCTGATCGCGGATGCCGGCACGGGCGCCCCGGACGCGACGCTCGCGGTGCTGCGCCGGGATGCGCGCGTGCTGTTCGCCGAGCCGGCCGTCAACGATGCGGCCCCGCCGTGAGGCGCCTCTGGCTTCCGGTGCTGCTCGGGCTCTCGCTGGTCGGCGGCTGTGCCGAGCGGCCGCTCAAGCCAAGCGCCCGGTTGCCGGGCGCCGCGCGCGACTCGCCGCAGCGCTACGTGGTGCTCACCCTGCGCAATCCCGTGGCGGCGCCGGGCGCGCACGCCGCCGCGACGCCGCGTGGTTACGATGGCACGGGTCTGTATGCGGCGGGCCGGGTCGCGCGCCGTCAGAGTCGCGACGTCGCCGCCGACTATCATCTGCGAGCCGTGGCGAATTGGCCCATTGCCCTGCTGCGGGTGCACTGCCTGGTGTATGCACTGCCGGACGACGGGGAGGCGGAGGCGGTGCGCGCCGCGCTGGCGCGCGATCGGCGGGTGGAGTCCGTGCAGCCGCTGCAGACCTTCGACACCGCCTCTGGCGGTTACAACGATCCTTATGCGGCCTTACAGCGCAACGTCGAGCAGATGTCGGTGGCCGCGGCGCAGTCGCTCGGCCGCGGCGCCCGCGTGCGGGTCGCCGTCATCGACACGGGCGCCGCGGTGGAGCATCCGGATCTGCCCACGGTGCTCACCCGTAACTTCGTCGACGACGATGCGCGTGCCTTTCGCGCGGATGCGCACGGCACCGCGGTGGCCGGCATCATCGCGGCGGTTCCCAACAATGGGGTGGGCATCGTCGGGATCGCGCCCGACGTCACGCTGCTGGTCTTCAAGGCGTGCTGGCGGGCCTCGCCCACCGGCACCAAGGCAACATGTAACTCGTTCACCCTGGCGCTCGCGCTCGCCGCGGCGATCGAGGCCCATGCCGACGTCATCAATCTCAGCCTGGCCGGTCCTCCCGATCCGCTGCTCGCGCGGCTGATCAGCCGCGCCGTGGAAGCGGGAATCATCGTGGTGGGGGCCGTTCCGCCGAACGGCTTGCGCGACACCTTCCCCACCGACATCGGCGCGGTCATCGCGGTCGACGCCGCCGAAGCCGGCCATTCGACGCCTCATGTGCTGCACGCGCCCGGGCTGGATGTCCTGTCGCTGGCGCCGGAAGGGCATTACGACTTCTATTCCGGCAGTTCATTGGCGACGGCCGAAATCTCGGGCTTGGTGTCGCTGCTGCGGGCCCAACGGCCGCACTTGACGTCGCACGACGCGGAGACGCTGCTGGCGCATAGCGCGGGCCGTGCGACCTCGGCGCCAGGCGTTGCGGTGCCGGATGCCTGTGCGGCGCTCGCGAGCCTGCTCGAACGCAGCGGGTGTGGGGCGCGCTGAGGCGGCCCGCCCCCCGCCATGCCATTCCACAAATCCTGCACCGTGGAATCGTTGTTGAGGGAGACGCCATAGACCAGCGCCTGCTCGTGCGGCAGCAGCAGCAGATCGGCAAACCGCAAGTCCGTGTTGTCGATCTTACCGCCGCCGCCCGCGTGAGTTCATCGCCGTGGACTACATCGCGCCCGCGATGATAATCCGCAATTCGCAAGAACCCCGGGCCGGCGATCCGCTACCCACCTCCGTCACTCATTCATTCACCGGAGATTCCCATGGGATTGCAGCGATGGACTTTCGAACGGCGAGTTGTACTGGCGAGCGTCGGCGCAGCATGCGCGTGCACTTTGGCGGCCTGCGGCGGCAGAGGCGGCAGAGGCGGCAGCGACAGTGTCGCCCCAGTGGCCATGCAGACCGCCACCTCATTCGCCGACACGCCCCTGGTGGTCGACAAATCGGAGGTGGTCGCCGTGAGCACGACGGTCGATGCCAATCTGCAGAATCCCTGGGGGATCGCCTTTGCGCCCGGGGAGCCGTTCTGGATCGCCGACAACAACAGCAATCTCGCCACCTTGTATACCGGCAAAGGCGCGATCGAAACCCAGGGCGTGACGGGTGCGGCGACCATCGGAATTGCCATTCCCGCCTCCGCGGCCGCGGTCCCCGCCAATCCCACGGGACAGGTGTACAACGGCGGCGGCGGATTCTCGATCTCGACGCCGAAAGGCCTCGAGACGGCGCTCTTCATTTACGACGGCGAGGGCGGCACGCTCGCCGCGTGGGCCGCCGACAGCGGCGCAACGGCGGTGACGGTCTATGACGATGGCATCCCCAACGGCGCCGACCACGCCGTCTACAAGGGGCTCGCGCTCGGCAGCTTCAACGGCGCTGCCTATCTGTATGCCACGGACCTGCACAACGACAAGGTCGACGTATTCGATACCCAATTCACCAAGCCGACTGCGATGCAGGGAAAGTTCGTGGATCCGGCGATCCCGGCGGGCTTCGTGCCGTTCGGTATCGCGCCGGTCAACGGGCAGCTGTTCGTCACCTATGCGATGCAGGATGCGGCCAAGCATGACGAGGCGACCGGCGCCGGCATGGGCTACGTCGACGTCTACGACATGGGCGGCAACCTGGTGAGCCGATTCGCCTCCGCCGGAACGCTCAATGCGCCCTGGGGCATCGCCGTGGCGCCGACGGGTTTTGCCTCGCTCGCGGGAGACGTGCTCGTCGGGAATTTTGGCGACGGCACCATCAACCTCTTCTCACCCAATGGGTCCGCCGTCGCCACGTCGATGGGTCCCCTCACGGGTGCCAGCGGGCAGCCGTTGGCGTTTCCGGGATTGTGGTCGCTGGTGTTCGGCAACGGCGACAGCGACAAGCCGGTCACCACGCTGTTCTACACCGCGGGATTCGCGAGTCAGGTCGACGGGGTGCTCGGCGCCATCACGGTGTCCAGCACCAGCTCGATGGCGTATTGACCGGGCAGGGGGGCGGCAGGGCGCGGCCCTGGAGGTGGCGCGATCAGCATTCGCCCTCGCAGTGGTAGCCGGGCCTGCACCGGGCCTCACGCCTGCCAGCCCTTGACGTTGCGGGCCATGTTCCACAGGAGATCGTCGCGGTCACGGTCGGCGGGCGGGCTCATCCGCCGGCCGTTGACGAATGCCGCCCAGCAGAAGCCGCCGTGTGTGCGCACCGCCCGCGTCGAGGTCCCGGGCAGGCTGCCAGTGTGCCACCAATTGTCGAACGGGTCGACCGACCAGCCTTTCGCGTGGCGCGGATTGGCGGCGGAGGCCTGAGTCATGGTGCGGTTCGATTTCGACTCGAGAATGTTAATCCATGCGGGCAACACTCATCGCGTAGGGTCGCCGCTCGTCTGCCTCGCCGACGTAATCCGCATAGCTGCGCTGAGCGACCTTCTCGATGACCCGTCCGAGCACGCAATAACCGAAGTTCGAATAGGCAAACTGCCGGCCGGGGGGCTGCTCCAATGGCCGCAGGCGCAGGGTGGATGCGATCAATCGCGCCTGATTCATCTGCGGATTCGTGAACATCGGATCGGCCGCGTCATTGGACCAGCCACCGCCCGTATGGGTGATCAGGTGCTCGACGGTGATCTCATCGATGAATGGATGATACGGAGGCGCGCCATAGTCTGTACCGGTGATCGCCCCTGGACCGAAGATCTTGTCGGTCAGCCGTACACGCCCGGCTTCGATGAGCGAGAAGATCGCCACCGAGGTGATCGGCCTGGTCACGCTGGCAATTCGAAATGGCGGCCGCTCCCGTTCAAGACTGATGAAGCGCACCGATGCGGTGGACCAGCGGCGCAAACGCTTTCGCGGCCACCGGAGGACTGAAGAAGTACCCCTGGGCTTCATGACAGTCCTGCATCTCCAGGAATGAGAGCTGCTCGCGGGTTTCGACTCCTTCCGCCACGACCTGCATATGCAAACTCTTGCCCATATTGATCACCGCACTCACGAGGCTGGCGTCGGCGGCATCGGTCGTGAGATCTTTGACAAAGGACCGATCGATCTTCAAGGTGTCGATTGGAAAGCGGCGGATGTAGCTGAGACTCGAGTAACCGGTTCCGAAATCGTCCAAGGCCAGGTTGACGTGGAGATCCTTGAGCGACTTGAGCACCAGGGCGGTCGATTTCGAGTCCTGCATCAGGTAAGTTTCCGTCACTTCCAGCTCGAGGATGGACGGCTCAATGCTCGTCTCGTTGATGACTGTGGCAACGCCCGCGACGAACTCCTTCGCACGCAGTTCGACTGGCGAAACGTTCACGGCGTAGCGCATTCGCGCCATTCCCTCCAGTTGCCAGTCCCTCGCCTGTGCACACGTGGTACGAAGCACCCACTGGCCAATCGGCACGATGAGACCGGAGTCCTCCGCGATAGGCATGAAGTCCGCGGGCAATAAGAGCCCCTGTGTCGGGTGGTGCCATCGTAGGAGCGTCTCCACCCCGGCAACGTGGCCGGACCGCACATCCATGATCGGCTGGTATTGGAGTTCGAGCTGCTGGCGAGTGATCGCATGTCGAAGGTCGCCCTCGAGCGATTGTCGCGCCAGCGCGCTCTCGTTCAAGGCTTTGCGGTAGAACTGGTAATTATTGCGCCCTTGCTGCTTCGCCTCATACATGGCGGAGTCGGCATTCCTCAATAACGCGTCGGCTTCCGTGCCGTCCTGGGGACAGATCGCAATACCGATACTGGCGGACACATGTAACTCGTGTGCGTCCAGGACATACGGTAATCGCAGCGAGTGGAGGAGCTTTTCGGCACCGATTGCCGCATCCCTCGCGCCGTTGATATCGACCAGCATAATCACGAATTCGTCGCCGCCCTGTCGGCTCACCGTGTCCGATGTTCGAACACAGGCAGTCAGTCTCAATGCGATCGACTGGAGCAACCGATCGCCGATTGCGTGACCCAACGAGTCATTGATATGTTTGAACCGGTCGACGTCGAGATAGAGTACGGCCAACGAGGTATGATGCCGAGGAAGGGACGCCACCGCCTGGCCCAGACGATCTCTCAGCAAATTACGGTTGGGCAGATCGGTCAGGCTGTCGTGTGCTGCCTGATAGGCAAGCTGCCGGGATAGGCTACGGGCCACGCTCACGTCGCGAAATACCATAACAGCGCCCGTGATGTTCCCGTCACGATCATGAATCGGTGCGCAGGACCCCTCGATGGACAGTTCCGTCCGGTCCCGCCGGATCAAAATGCACGACGGGAGGAGCGCCATGAATGATTTTGCATCCACGGCGAACAGCATGGGATTTTGGATGACCTCACGACTCTCGGCCTCGACGAGATGAAACACCTCCTCGAGTCGGCGACCGATGGAATCGGTGATCGTCCATTGCGTGAGTCGCTCGGCGGCCCCGTTGAGGTAGCTCACGCGCCCCTCTGTATCGGTGCAAATGACGGCATCGCCAATCGAGTTGAGCGTGACTTGGGCGCGTTCCTTTTCATTGTAGAGCGCATCGGCAATCAGCGCGTTTTCAGCGACCGTCTTATTTAAGTCTGCATTCAATTCGCTGAGGCGCGCCTTGTTCTTTCGCAAATTATCTTGCACGCGCTTCAACTCGTCCACGTCCGTGTTGGTGCCCACCCATTCCACGACCTGTCCCGAAGCGTTTTTGACAGGCACCGCACGGGTCAGAAATTGTCGGAACCGTCCATCGGCTCCGCGCAACGGAAACTCCATTTCGAATGGCTCGCCGGCGGCGATGGCCGCCGTCCATTGCACCATGACCCGCGGCAACATCTCGGGGTCGTGGACGGACTGCCAGCCCCGGCTCTCCATCTGCTCGGGCGTGGTACCGGTAAAATCATACCAGCGCTGGTTGAACCAACAGCGGAAGCCATCTGCCCGGGCGGTCCAGGCCAGTTGCGGGATGGAGTCGACCATCGCCCGGAATCGCTCCTCACTCTCCCGCAGTTCCGCCTCGGCGCGACTACGCTCGGTGATGTCGCGGACCATCCCCAGGTAACGGCGTGTGTCTTGCAGGTGGAAACAACCGAATTGGACTTCCACCGGGAATGTCGTGCCATCCTTGCGGCGGTGTCGGCCCAGTAATGTGAATGGCTGACCCGGGAGAATCGTTTCCCAAGCGGATTGCGCCCGCGCCGCGTCGTATTCCGTGTCGATGTCGAACACGCTCATGCCCAGCAATTCCTCCCGGCTGTAACCGAGACTCGCGCATGCGCGCTGGTTGACATCGAGGAATCGGCCGGTCAGATCATGCACGAACAGCGCATCAGCCGCCTGTTCAACGTAGGCGCGAAAGCGCTCCTCGCCGGCCTGCAAGGCGGCTTCGGCCTCTTTGCTCGGAGTGATGTCGTGCGCGATCTTCGATGCGCCAATGACGGTGCCGTGACAGTCGGAGACGGGAGAAACCGTCACGGCGACATTCAGCGGGGTGCCGTCCTTCCGCAGGCGGATCGTATTAAACTGCGGCACCCGCTCACCGCGAACGATCCGCGCGAGAATGTCCAGTTCTTCGTCGATCCGCCCGGCCGGGAAGAGGATCTGCGCCGATCGGCCGATGACTTCTTGCGCGGTGTATCCGAATATACGCTCCGCCCCGGGATTCCAACTGGTGATGATGCCTTCACAGGTCTTGCCGACGATGGCGTCCGACGACGAGTTGACGATGGCCTCGAGCAGAGTGCTTGCCTCGTTCGGCCCCGGGTGTCCGCCGCTGTGCGAAACGATCGATCCGCCGGGTCGAATGGCACCGGGCGGCTTGATCAGAGACGGCAACACTCTCGACATCGCGACGCGCAGGAGTCCTGCGATCCGCCGCGCCTCCAACAGTACCGATTTGGGTTGGTAGAGCACGAGTCTAGGGTGGTTTGTGGGAGCGATCAGCCGGCTCTAGGGTGTCGTCAAAGCGCTCGCCAATCCCAGCCCGGGTGATACCGTACGGGCCTGACACCCTCGGGGCAGACTCGAGGCCCCGCCGCTCCGGCCGTTGAGATGTTGCCAAGATCGGTCCCCGTGCAATCCAGGAAGAGAACCATCTAGATCGACGACGCAGGCAATCACATGCTCTTCCCCCTCCAATTAGAGCACAATGGGATGAACGGTGCGTCGTGCGAACACCCGATTAAGGGCAAACCTGGGAGATGCGTTGCGGGATTAGATTAGGCTGCAGCACGCCAGAGCGATCGAGATGACATGGTCTCTCAGCCCCCGCCGAACGCAAAGTCGCGCTTGAACTTGATGAAAAACTCGCGTGGCGGAGCGACATTGCACGACAACTCGAAGCCTGAGCCGCCGAAGACGTCGTAACAGTAGTACTTGTCGGTGAGGTTCGTTACTTGACCGATGATCGAGTATTTGCTGTTGGCGGGCTGGAACGTGATCTGCCCGTTGAGGATGGTGTGGCCCGGAACAATCCAGGTGGGTGCTTCGGTCGTCGCCGAGGGGCCATAGGTCGCAACGGACTGATAGTTGGCGTCGAGGCGCGAAGTTATCGAGCCGATCGGCGTCTGAGCGGAATACTGCGCGCCGGCGCTCACGTTCCATTCCGGCTGTGGATAGTTGCCCGGGAAAACGTAGCCGGGCTGGCCGGGCGTGGTCACCCCCGAGGTCAGGTGGTTGTAGCCGCCGTCCAGGTTAAACAACAGCCCCTTGATCGGCTCGGCATTGGCTTCAAATTCGAAGCCCCGGATCTTGGCGGGTCGGCCGACCGAGATATACCAATAGGTGTACCCGGTATTACCGCAGCTCGCCGGCGTCGGCACCCAGATGGGGTTCGAGCCGCCATAGGGCCCGCCGACGCACTCGAATCCGGCGTCGGTCGAGTTCTGGACCTTGTAATCCTCGAGGAAGCCGTCGACGTTCACCCGCAGCTTGTGATCGAAGAACTCGGTCTTCAGGCCTCCTTCGTACGAGGTCAGCTTCTCGCCGGGAAACGGCGTCACCTGATATTGGGTCGCCGGGTGGTTGTTGAGTCCCGCCGGCCGAGATCCGGTGGCCACCGTGACGTACGCGTTGATGTCGTCCGTGAGCTGATAGCTGGTGGATGCGAGCCAGTCCGTGTCCTTGGCGGTCACAAACTTCGTCGGTAGCACCAACAAGCCCGGACGATCGAAGGTATACGACTTCGTGACGTCCGAATAGCGCGCACCAGCCGAGAAACTCCATCTGTTCGTGATCTTGTAATCGCCGTGCAGGAACCCCGACTTGTCGTTGCTGCTCGCCTTGTCGTCGATCTCCTCCGACAATCGCAGATAGTTGATGGAACCGCCATAGAAATCGATGGAGTTCATGTAGAAAACGCCGCCGACCCAATTGAGCTTGTCGTCGAACGACGATCCATTGATGCGTACCTCACCAGTCGCCTGGGATACGCGGTATTCGCCGATCGCGATCGACATGCCAGTCACCGACAAATCGGTGTCCTGATTGTAGTACGCGGTGTTGTAGTTGTACGCGCCGATCACTTTCATGTGAATCTTGTTGGTGATGTCATAATCGACGCGCAGTGCACTGTCGGCCTCGGTTTGTCCCTGACCGTTTTGGCCGCAGACGTTCGGCAGGGGCGGCGTGAGAAGGTTGGCCACCGGTCGGCAGAAATTGGTATAGGCGGAATAGGGCTGTCCCGGCGGCGGCAGGAAGCGATTGTCGTACACGATTCCATACTGTTGCTGCATCAGGGCGTTGATTGCCGAGGCCTGGCCATCCGTGGGGGATGGATGCGCATCGATCAGCACCTCCGGAGCGGCTTCATCGTTCTCCGCCGAATAGGACTGCGAAAAATTGATCTCGAGGGCGGGCGTCGGGACGTAGCGCAGTGCGACGCGTCCGGCGTTCAAGTCGGTGCCGCCGAACGCACCGATCTTGCAGCCGCGTTCATTGGCGCTGTTGTCGGACGTCGGCCAGGTGCCTGCGAGCGCGGGTGTTCCGAGGGCATTCATTTCGCAGGTGAAGTCGAGCTGGTTGACGTAGCCCTCCTGGCGCTTCGACTGGCCCGAAATCCGCATGAACAGGTCGGGCGCAAGGGCGGTGTCGAATGCGCCCTTGAATTCGATCTCGTTGAAGCTGCCGTAGCCCACCTGCAGATAGCCGGTGTCATCCCCTTTGGGAACCTTCGAGAACAGGCTGATCGTGCCGGCGATGTTGGCGAAGCCGGACAATGTGCCCTGCGGTCCGCGCTTCACCTCAACCCGTTCAAGGTCGTTGAGGTCGAGGGCTGCGCCCACCATGGTGTTGTGGTAGACATCGTCGATGTAGATGCCGACCGCGGGTTCGGTCGAGTAACTGGAGTCGTTCGCGACGACGCCACGCATCGAAATCGTCGGCACCATGCCTTCGTTGGCATCACCCGGCGCCACGAAGAGGTTTGGAACGGCCGTTCCTAAGTCGGTGATGTTGAGAATGTTGCGTTCGGCAAGTTGGTCGCCCGAGATGGCGGTGATCGCGACGGGCGTGGTCTGCAGGTTTTCCCGGGTGTATCGCGCCGTGACGGTCACTTCGGCGAGCTGGCCCGTGTCTGCGCCCGGGCTGGTGGCGCTCGTGTTGGTGGTGGGAGCGACCGCCTGCGCGTTCGCCACCGAGGCCAGTGCGATGAGAGCGGCCACGGCGATGCCGGAGCGAGCGGCAACGGTGGCAACACCGGCGTTCAAGTTACGCGTGCTGATCATAGTTCCCCCTTTCGGCGCGCATGACGCGCGTTCGCAGCCAAGACGATGCTCTTTAGTTGTTCGATCCCCGCGGACTCGTGCGGGTCTTGATTGATGGTCGTAGGTCTATGCGCGAGCGATGCTAGCAAGCTCATTTAGGTGCGTGAATACGCGAAAGGGGGCGATCAGTTTTCGTGAACAAGAAAAAGATGGAAGGCCAGCGACGGACTTCATGAATCGCGAAAGGTGATCGCGCGTTTTAGGGATTTCACGGTGCCAAGGTCGGAGGTATTAATCAGATCAGAGGGGTTGTCATGGGCGGCGGTCACGATGGGCGCGAACGGCAGCAAGATCGGATTCATCGGCATCGGGAACATGGGCTGGCCGATGGCGCGCAACCTTGTCCGCGCAGGTCATGAGCTGACGGTCTATGACGCAGATGCCGCGCGTACCGCGCGCTTTGCCGCGGAGTATGGGGTGTCCGGTGCCACCACGATCGCCGGGCTCGCGGCGGCGGAGATCATCATCACCATGCTGCCGACCGGCCAGGTGGTGCGCGACCTGTATCTCGCGAGTGCGAGTGGGTTGGCATCACACCTGCGGCCGGGGAGCGTGGCGATCGACATGAGTTCGTCCGATCCCGGAGGGACGCGGCGGCTGGGTCATGCGTTGGCGGCGTCGAAGATCGCGCTCCTCGATGCGCCGGTTTCGGGCGGAGTGCCGCGGGCAGAATCCGGCATGCTTACCATCATGTTGGGCGGCGACGACCCGGCCGTCATTGAACGCGCCAAAGGGGTGCTCGCGGTGCTCGGCAATCCGATCTTTGGAACGGGAGCTCTCGGCACGGGGCACGCGATGAAGGCGTTGAACAACTTCGTCGCGGCGGCGGGCTATTGTGCGGCCGCGGAGGCGCTCGCCATGGGTGTCCGCTTCGGCCTCGACGCAAGCCGCATGCTCGAGATCCTCAATGCCTCGACGGGCCGCAATTTTAACACCGAGGTGGTGATGAAGGAGCATCTCGTCGACGGCAAGTTCGCGACCGGGTTTGCCCTGGGATTGATGGCCAAGGACGTCAAAGCGGCGGCGGATCTGGGCGCCGAGCTGCGCGTGGCGGCGCCTCTCTCCGTGTTGATGAATGAACGCTGGAAATACGCGCTCCAGCAGCTTGGCGCCACCCGGGATTTCTCGGCGGCCGCGCTCGCCTGGGATTCGCCGCCGGACTAGGATCGATCGGACCTACCGTATCAAACAGCGAGTCGAAGGAGAAAGCCATGGGAAGTTCGGTGCGGATCGCGCGCAGTTCGGTCGGTGGACGGGCGGGCGGGTGGACGGTCGAATGGTCGGTTGCTGTCGGCGCCGGTCTTTTGTGCCTGGGATGGTCCGCGGCGAGCGCCCAAGTCGTGCCGGATGGTTCGCCCCATCCGTTCA
>Ga0182030_10005431_pt1 | contig 27066 bp, 25 predicted proteins | sample 812S3MmetaG_FD_121299 | JGI IMG/M metagenome (GOLD analysis project Ga0182030, IMG submission 121299) | Permafrost microbial communities from Stordalen Mire, Sweden - 812S3M metaG (Illumina Assembly) | ecosystem: Environmental > Terrestrial > Soil > Wetlands > Permafrost | place: Sweden...
CAGGAAGGATGAGCACCCCCAACGGGATTCGAACCCGTGCCGCCACCTTGAAAGGGTGGTGTCCTAGGCCGCTAGACGATGGGGGCCTATGTTCCTGTCACCTGTACTGCCTGGTGGTCGGGCTGCCGGGATTTGAACCCGGGACCTCTGCGTCCCGAACGCAGCGCGCTACCAAGCTGCGCTACAGCCCGCGGCGAGTTCCCTCGCAGCCCGATAATCCTACTCGGTGGCCCGCAACGCAAACAAAGGGTGGCCGGTCCGAAACACGACCGACAGAATCTAAATAGTGCTCGGCACTTCGGGCTCAACCGGCGGGTGATGTTCGATCACGAGTTCGCTGATTCGTCGCTTTTGGACGGATTGCACACGAAAAGTCCAGTCGCCATAGGTGTAGATCGTTCCGGCGACGGGGATCTCACCGGCCAGGTCCAAGACGAACCCGGCGATGGTCACGTACTCGCCTTCGGGCGCCCCAAAGCCAATCTCTTCTTCGACCCGGTCGACGTGAGTTTGACCGTCGACAAGCCAGCGGCCCTCACTGATGCGCACGATGGTGGGTTCATCGTCTTCGTCAAACTCGTCGTTGAGGTTCCCGACAAGTTGCTCGAGGATGTCGCGGATGGAGACGACGCCCGCTACGCCACCATGTTCGTCAAGCACGAGTGTGAAGGTGCGGTGTTGCTTACGCATCTCACTCAGGCTCTCGAGGAGATCGAAGGTCTCGGGCAACATGAAGGGGCGTCGAATCTTTCGGGTGATCTCCTCCGCCGTCGGCAGTGACACTCCGATCGCCCGCTTGAGGGTCGAACTACGAAAGAGGTCGTTTACGTAGATCACGCCGAGCACGTCATCGAGATCGTCGCTCACGACCGGAAAACACGAGTGCCCCGTGTCGCGAACGGCTTCGGCGATGGCTTCGGGCGATACAGGAAAGGTGAGGAAGGCGACGTCAACGCGCGGAGTCATGACGTCACGCAGTTCGAGTTCGCTCAGCTGGTCAACGCGGGCGTGAATCGCGGCGGCTTCAGGGGAAATGGGGGTCTCTGTCTCGTGGCCGGTGAGTCGCGCGCGGAATCGCGCGAGGCCTGTCGGCGGAGGTTTGGCGTCGCTCATTGAGCGTCGGTACTGCCGACGCGGACGGTCGCTGGGCGAAGCGACTCATCTTCGTAACTCTCACCACGCAGCAGCGCGCGCACGGCGGCGCGCATGCGCTGAGGGTCGAGAGGTTTCACCACGAAGCCATCTGCTCCCGCACGTCGCGCGAGAAAAACGTCGGGTCGGCGATCCAGCAGCATGAGAACGGCGACCGAGTCGGCGCCGCCGTAGGACTCGAGATTGCGTAGCTCCATGGTGATCGCCATGCCGCCCATTGCTCCGATCTGGAGGTCGACAATGACCAGGTCAACGTCGCCGCGCTTTACGCGCTCGATGGTTTCGGGGCCGCTGGCCGTCTCTTCGATGACAATGTCGGGACCGGCGAGCATTACATTGAGTTCGCGGCGAAGCGAGGCCAGGTCACTGGCGAGGAGGACGGTAGCCACCAATTCAGCGTAGCGGACTCGAGATTTTGGTTCTTTTGAAGACCGTCTGATTGCCCAGATCTCCCCTTGTATCCGATCCCCCGGAGGTTTATTCTGCGTGTCTGGGTGTTTATGGGGGGTCCGGATGTCGACGGCATTGGAATGGTCGGTTGGCGCGGCGTGCCGAGGCAGCGAGGGCTCGCTTTTCTACTCGGCGGACAGCGCTGAACGCAAGGAAGATCGACTCGAGCGCGAGCAGTTGGCGAAGAGAATCTGTGCGGGCTGTGCGGTGCGCGACGACTGCCTACACGCCGCCCTGGAACGCCGCGAGTCCTATGGAATCTGGGGCGGTCTCAATGAATTCGAGCGCCGAGCGCTAACTCGCGCGTGACTTGGTCCAGCCCAACTGGGCCGGACAGACCACGGTCAGCACAATGAGCAGTGCGAACGTCGTGATGTGAACGGCGGTGCAGTAGAGACAGATCGAGCCAATGATTTCAATTTCTGCGTAGATGAGCCAGAGGGCGAAGCACATCGAGACGATAGCGAGAACGAATCGGGCCACGTGGATCCATCGGGCCCGCGCGCGCCACGCCCAGGGGGAGTTAAGTCCCGTCATCACGACGTAGTTTGCGAGTCCCAAAAAGGCGACCGGGATCCCGAGAAAGCGCGATTGGGCCGAGGTGGTGACTTTCGCACAGTCGATGGCCCCCGTGGATGAGCAGACCAGGAGTTGTTTGTCGAAGTGGGTGATCGTGAGATAGATGGAGAGCCCGAGCCCCAGAAGGCTCAGCAAGAGCGTCGTGATTTGAGCCCAGCGCGGAACGCGAAAGTTCGTTTCGGTGTCTCCGCGGGCTACGCCGAGCTCCGTGGTCACTTAATGCCCATCGCCTTGTTAGCCGTCTTCACCGCGGGCGACGTGCAGACGTTGCTCGGTTGGTCCTTCGTGAGGGTACAGATGGCGGCCGTTTGATAGTTGGCCGAGGTGATGATGGCTTGGGTGACCGGACTCGTTGCGTTGCTCAGAGCGGCGGCGATGTTCGCTCGCGTGGAACCCGCAAGCGTCAGCGGCCCGTAACTCGCACCTACGACGAAGTACTTGTTGCCATAAGAGATGAAGGGAATGGACTGTGCTGATTGCGCCGTGAGGCCCGTGATGTACTTCGGCTCGTCGTACTTCTTAATCAGCGCCGCCTCTTGGGCCGTAGGCGCCTGTAAGGGATAGTAAAAGCTGTTCGCGGCGTCGGGCTGGTTGGTGTACTCCTCCACGCTCTTAAAGGCCAGGTATTTCGAGGTGTAGGTGGCCTTTAGGAAGGTGAAGGTCGGCGTGTTCGGTGCGTAGTCCGTCGACGAGCTCGACATATTGCCGAGTCCTTTCCACGTGCCGAATCGGCTGAGCGCGATGATGGTGGTCCAACGCTGGGCTGCGCAGTAGGGGCAGTATTCCGCTCCGATGTACAGAACCTCGGGCACCTTTGCGCCCGCGGCGTTCGTTGTCGTGAGTGCCGGTTGACCTTTCACAAGTTGGGGAGGGGTCACGGGTGCGATCGGCGAGGTGATACCGACGGTGTTAAAGACGGACGCGGGAACCGATGTCAGCTGCGCCATCGTCGCGGCGCTCACCGGCTGAAAGGTCGACGATTTCGACGGAGTGTTCGAGCCTCCGCTGGCGACCTTGATAATGACCAGAGCGACGACGATGACGACGACCAGTCCCACCGCGAGCCAGGTGAAGAGCCCGGCGGGACGTCCTCCGCGCACGGGCGGTCGAGCGGCGTTAGGGCGCTGGTTAGATGGCTTCTTCGTGGCCACGGTGCTCCTTTGATCTTCGACTCACAAACTTAGTGGACGCCATCATTGCGATTCATAGCGTGAAGCGACTCGATAAGTTGGCGCTCATGGCCGAAAATCTTGTTCCTCGCCCTGCGGCCACGGTTTTGACGTTACGTGATGCTCCCAATGGTTACGAGATTCTTATGCTCCGACGCAACGTGCGCAGCGAATTCATGGCCGGCGTCTTCGTTTTTCCCGGCGGCGCGGTCGACAATGAGGACGCCAGCGCGCCGGTCTACGGTCTCAACGACGACGTTGCGTCGCAGCGTCTCGGACTCGAGCGAGGCGGTCTCGCCTTTTACGTTGCGAGCCTCCGCGAGCTCTTTGAAGAGGCCGGTCTCCTGATTGTCTGTGACGACGAGGGTCGGGAGTTTCGCTTCACCACCCCCGAGGAACTCGTGAGGCTCGCGTCGTATCGCCGGGCGCTGAACGCCGGCGAGGTCACTCTCGCCGACGTGTTGGGTAGAGAGGACGTGTGTCTCGACCTGCGCGGTGTCGCCTATCTGGCGCACTGGATCACTCCCGTCGGACCGCCTCGGCGCTACGACACCCGATTTTTCGTTGTGCTCGCGCCCGAGGGGCAGCCCGCGACCCACGACGCGAATGAGACGGTGGCCGAGCGTTGGATGCGTCCCGCCGACGCGCTCGCGGCACAGCAACGTGGGGAGTTCGACATGGTCCCGCCGACCATCAAGAATCTCGAAGCGATCGCGCACTTTTCGACGTCGCGCGAGGTACTGGACTTCGCACGCGCCCTCGGCCCGGTCACGGCGATCGAACCTCGCCTCCTCGAACGCGACGGGGCCATCGTCATCGTCATCCCCGGTGATGAGGGCTTTGACACGGCGCCCGCCTGAAAGTGCCCATAACTAGGGGTGTTCAATCACGAAATCCTTCGCTACCATGGTCGTAGGGATTCCTAAAGGAGCTGAGTCGCCATGAGCATCACCAACGTGAATTTGACCTCGAAATCAACCGACGCCATCACTCTGACCGACGCCGCCGTGTCGAAGGTTGCCGAGCTCATTGGCGCCGCAGGCGCCGAAGAGCCTTTGGCCCTTCGTGTGGCCGTCAAGTCGGGGGGTTGCTCGGGCTTTAACTACGACATGTACTTCGACTCCGAAGTGGCCGACGACGACGTCGTCAACACCTTCGGTGAGGTGAAGGTCGTCGTCGACCCGGCGAGCGCGGAACTACTCGCCGGCGCGTCGCTCGACTTCAGCGATGGCCTCCAGGGTGCGGGATTTCACATCACCAACCCCAACGCCACTCGTACCTGCGGGTGCGGCAACTCCTTTAGCTGAGTCGCGGTGGTTCGCGCTCCCTATTACTCACCGTGGCGCCGCGCGGGCGATCTCGTCATCGTGTCCGGGCAAATAGGTCTCTTGCCCGAAACGGGCGAACTTATTGAGGGCGGCACCGCCGCCCAACTGCGTCAAGCTCTCGTCAACGGATCGTCGGTTCTCATGGATGCTGGAGCCACCTTGTCCGACGTGGTGAAGGCGACGATATTTATCTTGGACATGAATGACTTCTCCGCGTGCAACGAGGTCTGGCTGGACACTTTCAGTGACCCCCTGCCCGCTCGGAGCACCGTGGCCGTGGCGGAACTGCCTCGTGGCGCGAAGGCCGAAGTCGAGTTCTGGGCTTACTCACCCGAGAACTAGTCGTTGACGTCGTTCGACGCACCGAATTTGTATCCCACCGACCGCACCGTTTGAATCAGGTGCGCGTACTCCTCACCCAACTTCGCCCGCAGGCGTCGAACGTGCACGTCCACGGTCCTCGCCCCGCCGTAGTACTCGTACCCCCACACGCGACTCAGCAGGGTGGCGCGGGTGAATACCCGATTGGGGTTGGTCGCGAGAAAGCGCAGTAGCTCGTACTCCATGTAGGTAAGGTCCATGACCCGTCCGGCAATGGATGCCTGGTAGGTCTCTAAGTTCATCGAGAGCTCGGCGTGTTCAATACGCGGCGCCACGTTCTCGTTACCGGCCCGGCGTAGACGATGGCGAAGGCGGGTCGCCAGCTCACTGACGTCGTAAGGCCCCACGACGAAGTCGTCGAAGAGGTCTTCGCGGAACGTCAGGTCGTCGAGCTGATAGTGATCGAGCAGCAAGATGATGGGACCGACCGTCCGCTCTCGCTGGCGCAGTTGGCGACACAGGCTCATGGCTTCACTGAAAGGTAAGGCGGCCGCGTTGATGACGGCTCCCGAGAAACCGTCGGTCGGTTCCAAGGCCGCGATCTCATTCAGTCGCGCCGACGCGGCGACGGCGGGGGTCACCCCCGTCACGTCGAAGGCTTTGCGCACTGGCCCTTCGCACGAGGGCACACAGAGCACGACGTCGATACTCACAGCAACGGAAGGTATCGCTCGAGTTCGAACGCTGTGACCTGGGTGCGGTAGGCATCCCACTCCGCGCGCTTGTTGCGCAGGAACCACTCAACGAGGTGACTTCCAAGGGTCTCTTGGAGGAGCGTCGACTTCTCCATGAGGTTCAAGGCCTCGGCCAATGATTGGGGAAGAGCCGCCGTGCGCTTTCCTTCCTTGGGAAGTTCGTAGTTGCCGGTGACACCGCGCAGACCCGCCGCGAGGATGACCGCGAAGGCCAGGTAGGGGTTGGCGGCCGAGTCGGGCGAGCGGTACTCAATGCGCGTTGAGTCAATACGACCGGGCTTGACCGAGGGCACCCGAACGAGGGCGCCCGCGTCGTAACGAGCCCACTCGACACCCACCGGGGCTTCGCTGCCCGGCACGAGGCGTTTGTAAGAGTTGACCCATTGGTTAGTGACGGCCGTGATCTCGGGCGCGTGTCGTACGAGTCCGGCAATGAACTTGGCGGCCAAGTCGCTTAAGCCGTAGGTGTGCTCACCGATGAAGGCGTTTTTGTCATCGCGCCATAGCGAAAGGTGGGTGTGCATGCCCGAACCCTGGACGCCCACGAGGGGCTTGGGCATAAAGCTGGCCGCGACGCCCGACTGGCGGGCGAGTTCTTTCACCACGTGGCGCAGTGACATCACCGTGTCGGCCATGGTCAGGGCATCGGTGTAGCGCAGGTCGATCTCGTGTTGACCGGGAGCGTCTTCGTGCTGGGCGTGTTCGACGCCAATGCCCATCTCTTCGAGGGTGAGGACGGTGCGACGACGCAGTTGACTGGCCGTGTCGTCGGGCGTGAGATCGAAGTAGCTGCCGCGATCGATCGGCACCGGGACATTGGCCGGGTTGAGGTCGCTGAAGTAGAAATACTCGACCTCGGGCGCGACGAAGAAGGTGTAGCCCTGGCTGAGGGCACCATCGAGTACGCGACGCAGCTGTTGGCGTGGGCAGCCCTCAAAGGGCGAGCCGTCGATGTTGACGATGTCGCAGAAGACGCGCGCGATGCCCTCACCCTGTTGGTACCAGGGCAGGAGTTGGAAGGTCGTGAGGTCGGGTCGGGCGAGAAGATCGGACTCGGTCGTGCGCGAGAAGCCGTCGATGGCGCTGCCGTCAAAGGTCATTCCCTCGGCGAGCGCGTCTTCGAGCTCGGCGGGGGTGACGTGAAAGGCCTTGTGTCGACCGAGCACGTCGGTGAACCAGAGCTGGACGAAGCGAACTCCGCGCTCTTCGACAGTACGAAGAACGTACTGGGCCTGACTTTGCATGGTGCCCATTCTCGCACCTTCTCCTATGGTCGCAAATTTCGAACGAAAAGACCCGCCACCAAAGCGGCGGGCCCTTTACGTTCGAAGCGGCTGGGGGGTTACTTCGAGGTGGTTTTCTTTGCGACGGTTCGCTTGGCGACCGGCTTCTTCGCGACCTTCTTCGCTGCCGCCTTGCGAACGGGAGCCTTCTTCGCTTGGGCCGCGCCGCAGATGGTCTCGGTGATGATCGCCGCGACCTCGTAGGGGTCAATGTTGGCGTTGGGACGACGGTCTTCCAGGTAGCCACGCTTGGCGGCGGCGACAGCCGCGGGAATGCGTACCGACGCGCCACGGTTGGAGACACCGTAGGAGAACTTGCTGTAGGGCGCCGTCTCGTGCGCGCCCGTGAGACGGCTCTCGATGTCATCGCCATACACCGCGATGTGTTCCTTCACCTTGGTGCCGAGGGCCTCGGCCCCCGCGATGATCGCCGCGATGCCACCGACCGCGCGCATCGCCTTGGTCGAGAAGTTCGTGTGAGCGCCCGCTCCGTTCCAGTCGCCCTTGATGGGCTTGGCGTCGAAACTGACGTCCACCTCGAACTCTTCGGCGATTCGCTCGAGCAACCACCGCGCGGTCCAGAGCTGGTCACCGACGGCGACGGGGTCTAACACGCCAACTTGGAACTCCCACTGGCCCATCATCACTTCAGCGTTAGTGCCCTCGATGCCGATACCGGCGCGCATACAGGCAAGCGTGTGCGCTTCCACGATGTCGCGTCCGGGCATCTTGGCGCCACCGACGCCGCAGTAGTACGGACCTTGAGGCGCGGGGAAGCCGTCCTCGGGCCAGCCGTACGGGCGGCCTTCCTGGAAGAACGTGTACTCCTGTTCAATACCGAACATCGGCTCCATGGCCGCGAATTTCTTCGCGACCTCGACCGCACGGGCGCGCTTGTTCGTGACGTGAGGGGTCATGTCGGGGTTCAAGACTTCGCACATGACGAGAACGTCCCCGGGTCCACGAAGGGGATTGGGGCAGGAGAACACCGGCTCTAAGACGCAGTCCGAGTGCTCACCCGTCGCTTGATTCGTACTCGAACCATCAAAGCCCCACACCGGCGGCTTCTTGCCGCTGGCCACGATCTTCGTCTTGCTACGCAGCTTGTGAGTGGGTTCGGTACCGTCTATCCAGATGTATTCAGCCTGATACGACAACGATGCTCCTTAGTTGAGTAGCCGAGTGTGCACGCGGCTGCCTCCATTTTGGTGGCACCCGGGTTGGCTCACCCCCCAGTTCTGTTAATGGCGTGTGAAACCTTTTGACCGCGTGACAACCCACAAAAACTTCCCCTGGGAACGGCGAAGAGGCACCATTAGGCTTCAGTCGTGGCCACGTTGCGCATCGCTCTCGCCCAGATGAACGCGGTCGTCGGCGGCTTCTCCCAAAACGTTGAGACCCTCAGTCGCTTTCGCGCCCAGGCCGCCCTCGTGGGCGCCGATCTTGTGCTGACGCCGGAGCTTTCCCTGATGGGATATCCGCCCGAAGACCTTCTTTTGAAGGAGGGATTCATCGAGGCCAGCATGCAGGCCCTCTCCGATCTGGCGAAAGCGGACAATCTTCCCCCGATGTTGGTGGGAACGGTCATCCCCGAGGGGACGTATGGCGTGAGGCTGGCGCCATCGAGCGACGGGCGTGACGCACTCAGTTCCTTCGAAGGACCGAGTCGAACCCACATCGCCAATGCGCTGGTGGCCGTCAATGACGAGGGCGTCGTCGCGGTCGCCACGAAGCGGCTTCTCCCCAACTACGACGTCTTTGACGAGCGGCGCTACTTCCACCCCGGCGTCGGCCCGCAATCGATCATCAACGTGAACGGGGTTGCCGTGGGCATGTTGGTCTGTGAAGACGTGTGGACCAGCATGGGGCCCGCCGCCGAACTGGCGCTGCAGGGCGCGACCTTGCTGGTGGTGGCGAACGCCTCACCGTTCGCGAAGGGCCGTCGCGAGGAGCGCGAAGGGCTGCTGGCCGCACGAGCTCGTGAGACGAACTGCCCGATCGTCTACGTGAACCTGGTGGGCGGACAGGATGAGTTGGTCTTTGACGGTCAGAGTTTCGCGGTGAACGCCGGGGGCCGGGTGATCGCGCGCGCGAGCGCCTTTAGCGAAGAGATGTTGGTCTGTGAACTCGACGCTCGCTCGTCGGGTGTGGGCACCAGTGTCGCCTCGAGCTACGTGCGCGATGAAGCGCGGGCGCGCGCCGCGAGCGTGAACCGGGTCGACGAGCCGCTCGACCCGCGCCAGGAGATGTACGACGCGCTGGTGATGGGTACGCGCGACTACCTCCGTAAGAACGGTTTTCGCGAGGCGATCGTGGCGGTGTCGGGAGGGGTTGACTCTTCGTTGGTGGCGGCCATCGCGGTGGACGCCGTCGGGGCGAGGGCGGTGCGCGGATTCGCGATGCCGAGCCGTTTCTCTTCCGACGGTTCGCTCGCGGACGCCGAAGAACTGAGTAAGCGACTCGACTTCGAGCTGGTGACAATTCCCATCGAAGAGGCTCATCGAACCTTCGCCAGTCTGTTATCTGCCAACGTGCTCGGCGAGGAACCCGAGGGGCTCACCGACGAGAACCTCCAATCTCGCATTCGAGGCGTTCTGATGATGGCGATATCGAACGCCACGGGGGCCATTGTGCTCACCACCGGGAACAAATCTGAGATGGCGGTGGGCTACTCCACGCTCTATGGCGACTCCGTGGGAGGATTCGCGGTCATCAAGGATGTGCCCAAGACGCTCGTCTATGAGCTGTGTCACTACCGCAACGAAGTGGCGCGTCGTGACGGTGATCCCGAACCGATTCCCGCCGCGGTGCTCGAAAAGGCGCCCTCGGCAGAACTACGGCCCGATCAGCGCGACGATCAGTCCTTGCCGCCCTACGACGTGCTCGATCCCTTGCTCGAGCTCTACGTCGAAGACGACGCCACGGCCGAGGAAATCATTGCTCTTGGCTACGACCGCGCTCTTGTCACCCGTATTACTCGTCTCGTCGATCGAAGCGAATACAAGCGGCGCCAGATGCCACCGGGAGTGCGCATCTCGAAAAAAGCCTTCGGGCGCGATCGCCGCATGCCCATCACCAACGCCTTTCGACCTGAAAACTGATGTCGCGCGCGACCCTCGAACACCTCTTTTCATGCTTCGACACGACGTATCAGGTGCTCGGCGCCAGTGCGCCGAATCTCACCGATGACGCGTACGTCGTTCGCACCTACGAAGCGGCGCGGGCCATGGGTGACGTCGCCCTCTCTCTACGCACGATCCTGCTCGACGCACCACGCACCCCGGTCGAGGCCCTCCGCGACGTCCTGGTGGAGTCGGTGGCGGACGACCTCAGCGGTGCGATGTTGCTTTTTTGCCTCGCCATGGTGGTGGGGCCGCGACTCATGGTGTCGCTCCGGGACGCCCGGGAGTTCGAGGAGTTCGACGCCGACGCCCTCAGCGTGTTGAACGAGGCATCGGCAGTGGTCTTGGCCGAGATTCTGGCCATCGGCGCGGTGGCAAAAAGCCAGGGGACCATTGACGACGAGCACTGGCAAGAGCAAGCCCGGGGCCTCGCTCGGCACCTCGAAGAGGCGGGATACGCCGATAGTTTCGGCATTTCCCACTAAGTTGCCTATCTCCGTATAACTAGTAGTAACGGGGGCGACTAGCTCCCTCCGAAAGAAGAGGAATCCATGGCGAAAGACCGTATAGATCGTGACGATGAGGACCTCGTACGTCTCTACCTCTCCGACATTGGCCAGTACACCCTTCTGACGAAGGACGACGAGGTTCACCTCGCCCAGACGATCGAAGAGGGCCGCGAAGCGAAAGCCGAACTCGAGGCGTCGGAGAACGACAAGAAGATCAAGATCACCCCGAGCCGCAAGCAGGCTCTCAAGCGCGCCGTTCACCGCGGTGACCAGGCGGAGCGCGACTTCGTCCAGTCCAACCTGCGCCTCGTGGTCTCGATCGCAAAGAAGTACCAGGCGTCCGGGCTCCCGCTCCTCGACCTCATCCAGGAGGGCAACCTCGGTCTGATGCACGCCGTTGAGAAGTTCGACTGGCGCAAAGGCTTTAAGTTCTCGACCTACGCGACCTGGTGGATCCGCCAAGCCATCACTCGTGGCATCGCCAACACCGGTCGCACCATCCGCCTCCCGGTGCACGCGGGTGACACGCTGGCGCGTGTCCAGAAGGCCCAGTCGCGCCTGGAGCTGAAGTTCGGCCGCCCTCCCACCATCAAAGAACTCTGCGAAGAGTGCGAGATGCCTGAAGACAAGCTGATCGAAGCGCTGCGCTTTCGTTCCGAGCCCATCTCGCTGTCTGAGCCCCTGCGCGAAGACGGAGACGCCGAACTTGGTGACGTCGTCGAGGACCGTTCGGCCGAGTCGCCCTTTGACGTGGCCGCGGTGAAGATGATGCCGGCCGCGATCGAAAAGCTGCTGCAGCCTCTCGATGAGCGTGAGCAGAAGATTCTGCGCATGCGTTTCGGCCTCGATGGAGCCGGTGAGATTCGCACCCTAGAAGACGTGGGTGCCGAGATGAACCTGACGCGTGAGCGCATTCGCCAGATCGAGGCGCGGGCCATGAGCAAGTTGCGTCATCCCTCCTCCGACACGGGCGCGCGCGACCTCTTGACGCTCTAACGGCGCTGAATTCGAACGCCGCCGAGTGCGGCGGCGACGCCCACCAGAACGGCACTCACGATGAATGGCGTGTGCGATTTTGAACGTCGCAGCGCCGTCACGGGGTGGCTGAACGTCAGGATCGGCCAACGGCGTTCGTGGGCGATTCGGGCCAACACTCGATCCGGGTTGACTGCGTAGGGATGTCCGACGACTTCGAGCATCGGCACGTCGGTCTCGGAGTCTGAGTAGGCCGACGACTCGGCGAGGTCGATGCCTCGCTCGCGCGCGAGCTCGACGATGGCCAAGGCCTTGTTGGCGCCTTGAGCGAAGAACTCCATCTCGCCGGTGAACTTTCCCTGCTCGTCGATCGTGGCCCGCGATGAGATCGCGCCCGTAATGCCCAGTAGTTCGGCGAAAGGTTCGACTATCTCCGCGGGCGCGCTCGAGACCAGGTACACCTCTTCGCCCTGGGCGAGGTGATGGTCAACGAGTTCGAGCGCTTCAGCGTAGAGAAGCGGCTCAATCACATCGCTAATCGTCTCCTTGACAAGTTGGCGGACCACGTCGCGGTCCCAACCTTGGGTGATCTTGAGCACCGAGGTGCGAATTTTTTGCAGTCGCTCTTCGTCCGCGCCAAAGCGCTGAAACCAGAGTTGACTGAGGCCGGCGCGAATCAAGGTTCGTCGATGAAGCAGGCCGTGGGCGTGAAGCTCTGGCCCCAAGGCCACGAGTGACGATTTGACGATGACCGTCTTATCGAGGTCAAAAAAGGCTGCACGCACGAATCCATGCTAGGTCCGCGCGAGCAAAATTTACGGGGTAGCTACCCGATGAAGGCCATCGTGCAGTCCTGCGCCGAATCCGTGCGCGCCATCAACACGACGTGGTCGCTCTCCAGGAAGTGCATCGATGCAGAAGGCACGAGTGGCTGCTCGTTGCGCACGACAGCCACTACCCGCAGCGAGTCGGGTAGGCGAAGTTCATCCAGCGTGAGGTTATTCACGACCGCGGGCGAGTTCGCGTCGAGTGTCACTTCGATAAGGCGCATCTTGCCGTGCGCGAGGGTCATGAGTTCGATGATGGCGCCGACTTCGACCGCTTCATCAACCAGCGACGTAATCAGCGCGGGTGTCGACACTGACACGTCGACACCCCAACTCTCGTTGAAAAGCCACTCGTTGCGCGCATTGTTCACGCGACTAATGACGCGAGGTACGCCGAACTCTTGCTTGGATAGCCAACTGATCACCAAGTTGTCCTCGTCATCGCCGGTAGAGGCGATCATGACATCCGCGCCGCGCACGTCGGCTGACGCGAGGCTCGAGTACTCACAGGCGTCGGCGTGAAGCACCGTGACCCCCGGCAGCATTGACTTCAAACGTTCGGCCCGATCTCCGACTTGTTCCATCAGCGTCACGTCGTGGTGGCGATCAATGAGGTCAAGCGCGATAGACGTACCCACCGATCCGCCGCCAGCGATCACGACTTTCAAGACGGCCCCCCCGCGAGCAGGTCATGCAGGGCTCGAAGTCCGTCGTGGGTGACGACGAACTCCAGAAGGTCGTCCTCCTGGGCGAAAAGACCCTCGATGCTGACGCGACCGATTCCGGCGCGGATGATTCCCACCAAGCGAACGGAGTCGGCGACGTTGAAGCCCGCGACGGGCGTGCCGGCGAGGGCGTCCGGCACGATGCGCTCGACCAAGTGCATCGTGTTGGCGGTGTCACTCCACTCAATGGAGTCGTCTGAGGGGAGCATCCAGCGCTTCACCTGCTGGGTCGTCCACAGGGACGTGGCGACGGTGGGGATACCGAGTTTCATGTAGATATCGGCGCGCGCGGGGTCGTAGATGCGCGCCACCACGTTCTTGATGTTGTAGTGGTCACGGGCAATGCGGGCACAAAGAATGTTCGTATTGTCACCGCTCGTGACGGCCGCCAGGGCGTCAGCCGTGGTGGCCTCGGCCTGAAAGAGGGTGTCGCGGTCGAATCCCGAGCCGACGATCGTGCGTCCGTGAAAGTGAGTCAGACGCCGGAGATTGTCGCGGTTCTTGTCGATCACGACGACGGAGTGGCCCTCTTCTGAGAGTTCCATGGCCAGTTCCGAGCCGACTCGGCCACAACCGACCACGATGATATGCACGCTCTCATCAGACCACATCTCACGTTTTTGCTGCAACTTTGCGGAAACTTCTTGGTACTCGACCTAGAGGGAGCAGTTCTCAATGAAACTAAGTGACTTAGTATCGAAGCCGTGCCAGATGAGGAGAAGCCAGTGTCGCGGCGCGCGCCACTGCTTACCTCCCACGCAAATCTCGTCAAGTTCTACCCCGAAACCTGGAGCTATCGCCTAAAACGCGTGTTTCTGGGCAAGCCTCTCGTCAGTGAGCAACTGAGCGGGGAGCGACTCAGTCGGCCAATCGCGCTGGGGGTGCTCGCGCCGGACTGCATTTCGTCCTCGGCGTACGGCACCGAAGAGATTTTGACGCAGATGACGCCCGCCATTGGCCTGGCGGCGTTCGCGCTGGTGGTGCCGATCATGTTCGTCATCATCGGGGTGCTCTTTTTCGTCACCACGTCGTACTGGGACGTCATCAAGTACTACACGACAGCCGGTGGTTCGTACGTGGTGGCGCGCGACAACTTCGGGCCCAAGGTCGCCCAGATCGCGGCCGTCGCCTTGTTGATCGACTACACGGTGACCGTGGCCGTTCAGTGCTCGGCCGGAACGGCCGCACTGACGACCGCGTTTCCTGCTCTGACCACGCATTTCCCGCTGGTCGGTAACGGGACATTGTTGTTGACAGTCATCGTCGTGTTGATGCTCATCTTCGGCAATCTGCGCGGTATCCGCGAGGCGGGCAGTTACTTCGCATTCCCGACCTACTTCTACGTCGTGATGTTGTCGGTGACAATACTTATTGGCTACTACAAGAAGATTGCCGGGACGCTGCACATGATCCCCCAGCCCGCTACCAAACTGATGGTCCACGGGCATCTTGGCACCTCGGGCCACGGTCTACTCATGGGTCTCGCCTTCTTGACGCTGCTGCGGGCCTACGCGAACGGGGGCTCATCACTGACGGGCCTCGAAGCCATCAGCAATGGGGTGGGAAGCTTCCGCCGACCGGAATCACCCAACGCGCGTAGCACCCTCGTCGTCATGTCCTCGGTGCTCGCGTTCTTGCTGCTCGGAACGACGCTGCTCGCGCACTGGACGCACGCCTTCCCCTACGCGGCGGGCACCCCCACCGTGGTGGGTCAAGAAGTCTCGGACGTCTTTGGCGCGCACGGATTCGGTCACATCATTTTCTTTGTGGTGCAGATCGCCACCGTCATGATTCTCTACACCGGTGGAAACACCTCGTTCAACGGTTTCCCGTTCCTCGCGAACTATGTGGCCGGCGACAAGTACCTCCCTCGTCAACTCACCAAGCGCGGTCACCGCTTGGCGTTCTCCAACGGCATCTTGGTGCTCGGCGTCGTCTCGCTCATCTTGATCATCGCCTTTGACGCATCTGTCGATGCCCTCATCTCGCTCTACGCCATCGGCGTCTTCACGGGATTCACCATGGCCGGGGCCGGCATGGTGGCGCGGCATCTGCGCGTCAAGGAACCCCACTGGCGACGCGGCGTCGCAATTAACGCGACCTCGGCGTTCGTTACGTCGCTCGTGGTGGTGATCTTCATCATCGCCAAGTTCACCGAAGGCGCCTGGATCATTGTCGTCGTAGGCCCCATCATGTACTACGGACTCATGCGTTTTCACCGCCAATACGAGCGTGAGGAAAAGGCCTTCGAGGCGAACAGCGCCCGAGCCGGCATGAAGATCCGCATGAACCGGGTGATCGTCTTCGTCGACAACTATGACCTGCCGACCGAGCGGGCGTTGCTGTACTGCACCTCGCTCAATCCCTTTTCCATTCGCGCGGTGCACTTTGACGTAGACAACTTAGTTACCAAACGCCTGGAAACTAACTGGGGTCGGCCCAACACCGCCTCGGCCAATATCAGTCTCGAGATTGTCGAGTGCGAAGACCGTCGCGTGGACCGCGCGGCCCTCGAACTGGTGGCGGACGCGGTGCGCGACCCCGACGTCTTCTGCATGGTTATTCTGCCTCGGCGTGGATTCGTCTCTCGTCTGCAAAGGTTGCTTCACGACCGGACGGCCGATGAGATGGCCAATGCCGTCATGCACGTGCCGCGCACCGCGGCGACGATCATTCCCTACCGTGCGCTTCGTCGTCTCACTCAGGGCGAACTGCGAGAAGAGCCGGTGAGTGACGAGGTCACGCGCGGCGGAGTGCGCGCCGCGTCCAATCTCGCGGCCGACGTGAAACTCGCGTCGCGCTCGGGCGACGCCCTGCCGATTGGCGCGCTCGTTGAGCGCGAGTCTGTGGAGATTGCCGGACGAGTTCGTTCGATGGCCATCGGGAACGAGAGCGGCGCTCATGAACTTCGCTGCGTGATCACCGACAACTCGGGATCGATCACCCTCGTCTTCCAGGGGCGCACCAGCGTGCCGGGCATCGAACGAGGCACCCGCCTGTTGGTGAAGGGGACTGTGACGTCGCTTCGCCGGGAAGCGGTGATTCTAAATCCGCAGTACGAGATAGTGGCCGCACCGCAGGGCGATCACTAAGAATTCTTCGCGTCGCTCGCTCGTCCTCACGCGTAGGCGAAGGTGGCGACCATTGGGCACTTTACCCAGTAATGACACGATGAGAGACCTTTGCCTGTCTATCTTGTGCAGAGACAGTCCGAGGTGGCGATAGTGTGTCACGCCGTGAGAGACCTGAGAGGTGGTGAGCATGGCTAGAGCACTCGTAATCGTCGAGTCCGTTGCCAAGGCCACGCGTATTCAGGGCATGCTCGGCCCTGACTACATCGTGAAACCTTCCATCGGTCACATTCGCGACCTCCCCCAAAGTGCGGCCGACATACCGGCCTCGGTGAAGGGCGAGAAGTGGGCGCGCCTCGGTATCAATGTGAACGATCACTTCAAGCCGGTCTACGTCGTCTCCAGCGACCGCAAGAAAATCGTCTCGGAGTTGAAGGCCGCCTTGAAAGAAGTCGACGAGCTCTACCTCGCCACCGACGAAGACCGCGAAGGCGAGGCGATCGCCTGGCACCTTCAAGAGGTTCTGAACCCCAAGATCCCCGTGAAGCGAATGGTCTTTCACGAGATCACTCCGGCCGCTATCACCAAGGCCGTCAGTGAGACTCGCGACCTGGACCTGCGTCTCGTCGACGCCCAGGAGGGGCGTCGCTTTCTCGACCGACTGGTCGGGTACGAGGTCTCCCCAGTTCTCTGGCGGGCCGTGGACAAGGCGCGCTCGGCCGGTCGCGTGCAGTCGGTGGCGATTCGCTTGGTCTGTGAGCGCGAGCGCGAGCGGATGGCCTTTCGCTCAGCTACCTGGTTCGACGTGACGGCGACCATGAGCGCCGCCACCTCCTTCGAGGCCACCCTCGACAGTGTGAATGGCGCCGCGCTCGCCACCGGCAAGAACTTCGACGCGCTCGGTCGCCTCGAATCCAAAGGCGCGCTCGAAGTTCTCCGCCAACCCACGGCCCTCTCTATCGCGCGAGAACTGACGGGATCGACGTTGCGGGTCGATGCCATCACCTCCACCCCGCGAACCCAACGTCCTCAGGCTCCCTTCATGACGTCGTCGTTGCAGATCGAAGCCAGTCGCAAGTTGCGCTTCGACCCCGAGCGCACGATGCGTGCCGCGCAGCGGCTCTACGAGCAGGGGTGGATCACCTACATGCGAACGGACTCCACCACACTGTCGGACGAGGCCATCCGTGCCGCTCGCGCTCACGCGGCATCGATGTTCGGTGACGACTACGTGTCGGACCAGCCGCGCCGTTACGACCGCAAGGTGAAGAACGCCCAAGAGGCGCACGAGGCCATCCGCCCGGCCGGCGAGTCGTTTCGCAGCCTGGACGAAGCGTCGAGTCACTTAAGCGGCGACGAGCGCGCGCTCTACGACTTGATCTGGAAGCGCACCATCGCCTCGCAGATGGTGGACGCCCGTCTCACGCAGGATCGCGTACGACTCTCGGGGACGTTGACAAACGTCGAGGGCATCGACGGCGACGTGGCAGTGGGCCTCAGCGCGAGCGGTCTGCGCATCGAGTTTGCGGGATTTCGTCGCGCCTACGTTGAAGGAACCGACGACCCTGAAGCCGAACTCGCCGATCAGGAGCGCTTGCTGCCCACGCTCGAAGAGGGTTCGTCGATTCCGGTGGCCAGTGCCGAAGCGAAGTCGCACGACACACAGCCGCCCGACCGCTTCAGCGAAGCGACGTTGATCAAGAAGTTGGAGGACCTCGGTATTGGACGACCTTCGACCTACGCGTCGGTGATGAAGACGATCGACCGACGGGGCTACGTCTGGAAGAAGGGGAAATCCCTCGTGCCGACCTTTCGCGCGTTCGCGGTCGTCAATCTTCTCGAGCACTATTTTGCCGACCTCGTCGACTATCAGTTCACCGCGGCCATGGAAGATCAGCTCGACGAGATTGCCCAAGGTCGTCAAGACCTTGAGCCGTGGCTACGTAAGTTCTACTTCGGCGACGCCGACGCGGGTAGTGAGTTCGCGCGACTGGGCCTTGAACACATGACCCACGCGCCTCACGAGTTCGACTTCGCCGCCATCAACTCTCTGCTCCTCGGCGAGGCGCCCGATGGAGGAATGGTCTCGGTGCGTTCGGGACGTTACGGTCCCTACCTCGTGCACGGCGACGAGCGCGTGTCGATCCCCGAAGCGACCGAACCCGATTCGCTCACCGTCGAGCACGCGCTTGAATTGCTGGCCGCTCCGAGCAACGACCGCGAGTTGGGCCTTGACGACGCGGGCGACACCATTTACTTAAAGGCCGGTCGCTACGGGCCCTACGTCCAGGTCGGCGAGATGACTGATCCCAAGGACAAGCCCAAGACCGCATCTTTGCTCACGACCATGTCGCCCGAGACGATCACACTGGAGGACGCGAAGCGCCTTCTGTCCTTGCCGCGCGTGGTGGGTCAACATCCCGAGGGCGGGGAGATCCTGTCGCAGAATGGTCGTTACGGCCCGTACCTGACGTGGGAGAAGGAAACGCGCTCGCTCGAGGACGAGAATCAGATTTTTAGCGTTGATCTCGACGGGGCGCTCGCACTCTTCGCTCAACCCAAGGCGCGGGGACGTCGCGCCGCGGCAAAGCCCCTGGCGGACCTCGGCGACGACCCGGTGACCAATCGTCATGTGGTGGTGCGCAGTGGTCGCTTTGGTCTGTACGTGACCGACGGTGAGACCAACGCCACGCTGCGAATCGGCGATGCGCCCGAGACGTTGACCTTGGATCGGGCCTCGGAGCTCTTGGCCGAACGGCGAAACGCCGAACCGTCGACTCGCGTGCGAAAGGCCACCAAGAAAGCGGCCAAGGCGCCAGCGAAGGCGAAAAAGGCGACCAAGTCAACGAAGAAGACGACGAAGAAGGCGACCGGGGCAAAGAAGGCCGCCAAGGCCACCGCCTCCACGAAGCGCGAAGCTGTTGCCAAGGGTGCTGCGGCGAACGCCGCGTTGCTGCAGTCCCGCGGCGAGGACTCGTGACCAAGCGCGGTACCTTCCTCGTTTTCGAGGGAATCGACGTGAGTGGCAAGAGTACCCAAGCGCGACGCATTGCCGAGCTCCATGACGCACTTTTCACGTTTGAGCCCGGCGATACGCCGCTCGGAGTCGAGTTGCGCCACTGGCTGTTGGATGCGGGTACTCCAATGGCCCCGGTGACCGAAGCGCTGTTGATGCTGTCGGACCGCTCGCACCATGTCGCGAGTGTGATCGAGCCGGCGTTGCGCGAGGGTCGTTCGGTCGTGAGCGATCGCTTCTTCGCCTCGACGTTGGCGTACCAGGGGTACGGTCGGGGAGTCGACCTTGGGTTACTGCAGTCGGCCAGCGAACTCGCGATCGGCTCGACCCGCGCCGATGCGACGATCCTGTTGGACGTGCCCCTCGACGTGGTCAACGAACGGCGCGCCCACGACAAAAGAGATCGCTTTGAATCGGCCGACGCCGCGTTTCACCAGCGCGTACGCGAGGGATATTTGGAACTGGCCGAGCGCGACGGCTGGATTGTGGTGGATGGTTCGCGCAGTCCTGATGAGGTGGCAGAGGTGATTGACGAGCGGGTAGCCCACCTACCCTGGTGAGATGACCGACGTCTTTGATCGCCTAGTGGGCCAGGATCGAGCGGTCACCGCCCTTCGTCAGTACGCCCTCAATCCCGTTCACGCCTATCTTTTCAGTGGTCCGCCCGGGGCCAGCGTCCGCGACTCGCTCTTCGCTTTCGCCGCGGCCTTGCAGTGCCGCCAACACGGCTGTGGCGTGTGCGACGTGTGCCGGCTCGTACTGGATGAACAAGATGCCGACGTGTACGTGGCGGAGCGCTCGGGCGTGTCGTGGCGGATGGAGGAGATCCGCGAAGCGGAGCGGGTCGCACGGCGCCGGCCGCTCGGGGCTGGCTACCAAATCATCGTGATCGAAGACGTCGAGTTGACCACCACCGGTGCGTCCCCGACCGCGGCCGCCTTGTTGAAGTCTCTCGAAGAGCCGCCTAGTCGAACAATCTTCCTCTTAAGTGCCGAAGAGATTCCCGAGGAACTCGATACGATCGTCTCTCGCTGTGTCGATGTGAAACTCCGTGCGCTGAAGGAGTCCGATCTCGGGGCGATTCTCGTGGCGGAGGGTGCCTCCGAGGTGGTCGCCGCAGACGCGGCGGCCGCGGCGAACGGGAATTTACGCCGGGCGCGAGTGCTCGTGCGCGACCCCGAACTCGCCCAACGCGTCGAGCAGTGGCGCGCCGTGCCGGGGCGGCTCACAGGAAAACCATCAGACTCTTCACGTGTGGCGAAGGAGCTCGCGGCGTCGCTTGATGAAGCGATGGGGCCGTTGCAACAGATGCAACAAGAAGAGATGGACCGGCGGGCGAGCGACGCACGTGAGCTGGGCGGTCGCGTCGCGAAGCGCGACGTCGAAGCGCAGTTCAAGCGCGAGCAGCGCCGTTTTCGCCGCGACGAACTGCGTTTTGGTCTCAGCGCTCTGACCGGCGTCTACCGCGAACGGATGATCGACAACGTTGACGCGGGAGGCGACGCTCAAAGCGAGTACCGAGTCGGAGCCTCACTGCGCGCGATTGACGCGCTCAGCGAAGCCAACCGGCGACTGGACACCAACCTGGACGAGACGCTCCTCCTGCACGATCTGATGTTTTCGCTCATGGATTTCTAGGCGGCTAGAGCCAAGGAAATCGATCGTGTAATGTTGCTCTCTGCGCCTGGGTAGCTCAGTCGGTAGAGCAACGCATTCGTAATGCGTAGGTCAGGAGTTCGAATCTCCTCCCAGGCTCCAAGCGGCGTCTAGTGACTCTCACGCACCACGAGCACGGGGCAGTGGGAGTGGTGCACGCACTGGTTGGACACCGATCCCATCAAGAGCCCCATGAAGCCCCCCACACCCCTCGATCCGACAACCAGGATGGTGGCCTCGCGACTGGCCTCAATCAGTACCTGGGCAGGATTCCCGGGCACTCCGAGCCACTGGACCTCGACCCCGTCTGTCGATGGTGCGGATTTCATGAGCGACTGGATGAACGCTTTGGCGTCGACCTCAACCTGTTCGTAGTAGTCCTTGCCGGTAGAACCGCTCACCGGCCGATCAATGACGGGGTAGGCGTACGTGACCTGCAAGGTGGCGTGGCGTAGGCGAGCCTCCTCGATCGCGAATTCCAGGGCGTTTGTGGCCGCATCCGATCCGTCAACCCCGACGACGATTACAGGCGCCGCTGCGTCACTCATATCGACTTCCTTTCACTGAGTCCATCAGTCCACCCGCCCTGGAATGAGAGATCCCTCAATGACGAGCGTGGGCGTGTCGCGGTTGAGCGTCTCACCGCGGAAGAAGGCCGGACGATACACGTTCATAGCGAACATCAAAATGAAACCGATAAGCAGACCGCCCACATCGATGGTAAAGGTGCCGCCAATCTCGCGACCAAAGACCTTCCAGGTGGTGTAGCTGTTGACCGGATTCCAGTAGAACCAGAACGACCAGCCGAGTATGGACCACAAGATGAGGCCGCCAAAGAGTGGGGCCATCCCCTGCACGAAAAAGTTGTGGACGCTTTTGGTGAGTTGCTTGCGGTAGTACCAGAAACACGAGAAGCCGGTCAGGCCGTAGTAGAAGGCGATCATGACCCCGAGCGCGTCGACCGAGTCGGCGATGACGTGCCCGGCCGAGATGAAGTTCATGACAATGTAGAGGGCGGCCGAAACTACTCCGAAGGTGATCGTTGCGAGGCTCGGTGTCAGGTAGCGCTTGTGGACCTTCGAAAAGGCCTCCGGCAGTGCCTTGTGCACCGACATCGAGAGCACCGTGCGCGCGGTCGGCAGGATCGTCGTTTGGGTGGACGATGACGCCGAAGCCAGGACCATCAGCAACAAGAGGTGGTCGAGGATCGAGGCGAAGGTGGAGTGGCCGAAGATCGCTGGTCCAAGGATTGACAGCACGTCGTTGGTGTGATGGGGGTTGCCGAGCCCGATACCCGATGTGCCGATACCGGCAAAAGCCTGAGTCGCGAGGATCACCAGCGCGTAAGTCGCGAGGAGGAGGAACGTTGAGTAGACGCCCGCTTTGCCGGGGGTCACCGCCGCGTTGTCGGTCTCTTCGTTGAGGTTGAGCGCGGTGTCCCAGCCCCAGTAGATGAAGAGCATGTCGGCGAGACCAATGACCAGATAGTTGAAGTGCTTCACCTTGAAGGGGTCAAACCACGCGAGCGCGATGTTGAGGTGACCGTGGGGCGCCGTGCCGAGGCCCACGCGAGTGAGGGCCCAGATCGACAGCACGGCCAGCATGGCCAGCTCGACACCGAGCAAGGCTTTTTGCAGGTTCGCTGATACCTCGATGCCGACGTAACAGATCCAGGTCATGACGACGATCCAGGCGATCCCCACGAGCAATACCCACGGACTGGAAGCATCGTGTCCGATTCCGTTGGCGTTGAAGAGGTCGAACATGTACTGACCGGCGATCTGGGAGAGGCTGGCCATGACAATGATGTCGGCGGCGAGAACGCCCCAGCCGCCCATCCATCCGACGCGCGGCGTGAAGGCTCGCGTCGCCCACGTGAAGCTCGCCCCGCAGTCAGGGTCGGCCTTGTTCATCTGTGCGAAGGCGATCGAGATGAACCACATGGGAACAAAGGCGAGGACCGTGACGATGGGTGCTTGCACACCAATGGCGACAACGACGAAACCGAGCGTGGCGGCGAGACTGTAGGCGGGGGCTGTGGACGCGATGGCGATGACGACACTCGAGATGAGGCCGAGGGCGCCAGATTTCAGACCCTTCTCCGAGGCTCGTTCGGCCGGTTCAACGGTCAGTGACACAGATGCCCCCTTTGATTCAGACGTCTCCTCGTCGGAATTGCAAGATACTAGGGCATCGAGTCACCGAGCGGCGGGGCCTCGCGGTGAGTGACCGATGATTGTTGGCCGCTGGCTAACTCGCGAGTGAGTAAACGACCTCAACTTGGACGTTGATCGACTGGGAGCCGGCCTGCACCGGCACTTTGTTCGTGGCCGCGGCACTAGCGAACTGCGTGAAGGGGAGGACGACTCCGGTTGACCCGGTGTTCTCTTCGTCGGTCACCTTCACAATGGATCCCACCGTCGTTCCGCCGCCCTTTGCGATCTGACTGGCTTCGGTGTGGGCGTTTCGAATCGCGCGGGCCCTCGCCGCGGCGAGGTACTTCGATTGGTTGGAGATTGAGAACGTGATGCCACTCAACTGAATACCGTTGCCGACGGAATTGGCCGCAGCGTCGATGGCGCTTCCGACTTTCGCAATGTCATGCGACGTGACATTGAGATTGTCCTGAGCGGTGAAGCTGATGATGGCGCCCACCGCGTTGGTGTTGTCGTAGATGTTGAGTCCCGAAGTCTGCAGGTTCTTCTTGGTAATGCCGTTCTTGAGCAACGTCGCCTCGAGAGCCGCCGTCTTCTGATTATTCTCAGAAAGGGCCGCGTTGGCGCTGGCGGCAGTCGTCGAGACGCCAATCTGAAAGCTCACGGTATTGGGCGTTCCGGTGACGGTGCCCGAGCCGGTAACGGTGATGGTCGCCGCGGCGGCGCTCTTGCCGCGACCGAGCGCAACTCCGGTAAAGGCAATGGCCGCAATCACGATCGCGAATACAGGCAGGAAGATCATCCGGGCCGAGTAGCGCCGGGACCGTACGTCGCGGTGAACGTGGGGGGTCTCATCGGGGGTGTCAATGTGGTCGCTCACGGTGTCTCCTTTGTCCGCGGGCGACGTTCGCTCCGTGGAAACGATGAGGGCCGCGGTGACCTTTCATCGTCGTACTAGGTAACTGTCGCGAGGTCGAATAACTTTCGTGGAACTTGAGAAACTAGGAAACGAGCGAGTGGACGATCGTCGAGAAGTCGTCGGAACGCTCCTCCCAGTTGTGATAGCGATCGAAACTCGGTGCGGCCGGGGAGAGTAAGACCACCCCATCGGTGTCGAGGGAGGCCCGCGCGACCTCCACGGCCTCGCGCATGGAGGAGGCGATGTGCTGGGTGAAGCCCGGGCGACGTTGACGCACCTCATCCGAGAGTCGAGCTCCGGCGTTGCCCATGGTGATGAGCGTTGTCGGGGCTGTCCGGGCCACGAGGGCCTCTGCTAGCTCTGCGTAGTCCACCCCGCGGTCGAATCCACCTGCGATGAGAACGAGGGGATCGTCATCAAAGACCTCGAGCGCCGCGAGGGTCGGTAGCACCGACGTCGCGAGCCCGTCGTCGATGTAGCGAATCGTTGCCGTACCTGTTTCCTCGCTTGCGACAAGGGTCAGTCGTCCGCGTAAGGGTGTGAAGTCCGACGCCCGTTGTTCGGCGGCGGCACGAACCACGTCGACGGACCGGCCGGTGAGGTCGGCGGTCGCGGCGAGCGCAAGGGCGACGTTGGAGTCGTTGTGTTCGCCAATCAGCCCGAGCGACGTGGCGAGGGACGTCGTATCGCTCGCCACGTAGCGCAACGTCCCGCCGATCTGCGCCTCGTGCTCGTGCAGGGTGGCGTTGTCGGCAGCGAGCGTGACGTGATTACCGGACGCTCGCGTGAGCGAGAGCTTGTCGTCGCGATATTGCTCGAGCGAACCGTGCCAGTCGACGTGGTCTTCGCCCAGAGACGTCACGACCACGATTCGCGGCGACACATCAAGGTCAACAGCTTGGAAACTGGAGGCTTCGAGAACCAGCCAGCCTTCGCTGGTGTCAACCTCCGGGTCGTACGGCGGCTGTCCAATATTGCCAAGGCGCTGAGCGCGTTGACCGAGGCACTCGAGGAAAAAGGTGATGAGCGACGTGGTGGTGGATTTGCCCTTGGTACCAGTAACGGCGACAACTCGGTCGAGATCCGTATCGTGCAGCCACAGGTTGAGAGCCGAAGTGACGCTGACACCTCTTCTCTCTAGTTCGAGAACGTCGTTTCGTCGTCGGGGAATGCCGGGACTTTTTAACACGACATCACAGGTGGCGAGCGCGTCCAGTCCTCCGCGACCGGTCACGAGGGCCTCGTCGTCGACGCCTTCGGCATCATCAACGATGACGAGCTCCGCGACGTCGCGCAGGCGAGCGGCCGCGGCGCGACCTTCAACGCCATAGCCAAAGATCCCCACGCGCTTGCCCGCGAGGTCAGCGAAGCCAGTGGGCCGGAACACGACTTGGACCTTCCTGTTCGAGCAAGGACTCGAAGGGGCGCGTGACCGCCGCCTCGCCGACGAGCGCAGCGAGTCGCGACTCATCGTGCCACTCGTCGAGTTGGCTGACGCGTTCGAGCGCGGCGGCGCTCTCGTCGGGATCGCCGACGCACTCAAAGGGCTTGAACGCCACGCCTACGCCGACGAGAACACGCAACTGGTCGCTCAGGCGCTCGTCGCTCAAGGGCTCATGATGGAAGATGGCGCCAAGAGCCGCTCGGGAGAGAAACGGCGCGAGCATCAAATTAATGAAGAGACACTTGTCGCACTCCCCGCACCACGTATCGAGGCGACGCTCGCGCGCTTGGGCGAAGGCCCGATTGCAACTGCGAAAGACGTGGTGATACTGCGGGAGTTCGCTGAACGTCTGCGCGACCCAGATCTCACTTCGATCTCGCAAGAAGCTGGCGACCGTCAGTTGACCGTCGAGCCGCTCGCTCAGAGCATCCGCGATGAGAGTTTCGGCCGCGAGAGATTTGCTCCACTGGTGGTTAACCTCCAGATCGCCCCAGCGCAGGTTCGCGGCCGAGGCGGAGTGCTCATTGCTCATGACGACGCCACCGCGTCCCGAGGCCACGGCCGCCACCGCCGCGAGCAGGGTCACCATGGCCGTCACCGGTACGTGGCCGTGAAAGAACGGTTCGTCGCTGAGAAGTTGCGGGTCCAGGCTGCGCGTCGCCCGCACGACCTCGAGCCCGGTGACCGCAGCAGTTGCCTCCAGAGGCGCAAAGCGGCCACTCGAGGGACTCACAATAAACAGGGTCTGATCGAGGTGACCCGCGAGCATGGAGGTCGTCACGACCGAGTCAATGCCTCCACCAAAAGGGACGAGCACTCGTTCGGGGTCGAGGGCAACGGGCGAGGCCACGACCTCGGTGCCGCCCGAAATGACGACGTCATCGAGGGGCAGGTCGTTACGGAAGGCGAACTCACCAAGACCTTCGTGCAGCGCCGCCGCGAGAAGTCGCTCGCCGGCCGGGCCCAGTGGCGTGCGTCCCACGTCCACCCGTCGTGCCGCGCCGGCCTTGTAGTACGAGAGACCCGCAACGAGAAACCACAGTTCGGCGACGGCGCGGGCAGCGGGAGCATCAAGGTTGCCCACGCCTTCAAAGTCGACGGATTCGACGAACGTGCGATCGTCGAGTTCGTAGGTCGCACGGAGCGTTGACCCGTCGATCTCGAGGCCGACGTAGCGAAAGAGGCCCGCGCGGAGGGTGGAGTGGTCGCTCATGGCGTTTCTCATGCTACGGCTCGTCTCGCGACAATGGCGAAGCGACCGCACGGGCGTTGCGCTCGGTCGCTGAAGAAGACCTCGCCCCCGTCGGTGACGTCGCGACTGCGTTCGATGCGGTCGTCGTCAACCCCCGCGTCGAGAAGTTGACGAGTCGCGACGAGTCGGAGGTCGAGTCGAGAGCGGTCGCCCCCATCGGCGGTGATGGCCCCTTCTACGCTCGTGAAGTATTGCGCTACTTCAGGCCCGACCTGGTATCGCTCCTTGGAAATGGACGGCCCGATAAAAGCGTGCGTCGCGCGCAGATCGAAGCCTTCGAGGGCGCGAGCAACGACGCCGACTTCCAGGCCGCGCCAGCCGGCGTGCACGAGGGCAACGCGGCCGGACGACGTGTCG
>Ga0182030_10005432_pt1 | contig 27057 bp, 23 predicted proteins | sample 812S3MmetaG_FD_121299 | JGI IMG/M metagenome (GOLD analysis project Ga0182030, IMG submission 121299) | Permafrost microbial communities from Stordalen Mire, Sweden - 812S3M metaG (Illumina Assembly) | ecosystem: Environmental > Terrestrial > Soil > Wetlands > Permafrost | place: Sweden...
GTCCCCAAACGATGCCCGAAACTGCTGCACAGTCATCATCCGACCGCGCTTGCTCGTTGAACGCTTCTTCATGCGTCAAGAATATCGCCTTTTCTTCGCCTGAACAAGACTGATATTCATCTCGTGAAAATGGCGCTCTTCGATGTGCTTCCGAAGCCCGTGCGCGGCAGGCCCACAGAATTCAAGTCCGCTGGCGACCCCGAACGCTTTCTCAGCTTCTCCGCGCAAATGAGCGGCATTTGCGGTCAGTTCCTCGATCTTCGCGGGCAGAAACCGCAAAAGTGAAATCGTTCCTGGGCACCAGCGCAAATGCCGTCAAGACGCAGATCTGGACCGCTTTGATCGCCATGCTCATTTTGAAGTACCTGCAGATGAAGTCCAGCTTTGGCTGGTCGCTGTCCAATCTTGCGGCTCTCGTGCGCCAGCAACTGTTCATCTTCAGAGACTTGTGGGCATGGCTCAACAATCCGCTGGACGGACCGCCTGCCGCAAGGAAGCTGGCCGAGCAGTTATCAAAGGAAATCGTTCTGTATAGTGCACGCCACACGTTCGCGACCAAAGTGATGGGGGCATCGGGTGATCTACCGCTGGTCATGCGCGCCTTGGGCCATACCAACGCGCTGACGGCCATGATCTATCAGCATTCGAGTCTGGAAAACGTGCGGAAGATCGTGAACGAAAGGCCACAGCCAGCAGGCAAGAAACAGGGACCGGTGCTGGTACGTCACAATCCACGTCACACGGCCTAATCGTGAGGCGGAGAAAATGCTGCAAGTTGTTGAATCGAATGGTGGGCCTGCAGGGATTCGAACCCCGAACCAAGGGATTATGAGTCCGGTCCCATCGGAGTAAGTTGTTGATAATTAAGCCATAATGCTCCGTAATTGAGCGTAGGCCTAAATTCTTTGTCTACCGTAATTTAGCACAGCCTTCCGGTGGATTACGGTGTTTATGAATGTACCGCTAGTGTACCGTTTCAAAGCCCCTTACTAAGCCTCGTGTTCGGCTGTTCGTTGTCGCGCACCCTAAGAACGGCGCGGCCCCAGTTGCGAACGGTGCCTTAGCTTTCTTCACCAGCATGGTGTAATGTGGTGAACGACGAGGGGACGAAAACGCCGTGAACGCCAAAAAACAAATCGAGCAGAAAACCCAGAACACGCCAACTGTCCGTGCTTCGATTAGCTTTCCCCCGGACGTGTATGAGACGCTTGAGGTTATTGCCAAAGAGAAGAAGGTCTCAGTGGCTTGGGTCGTGCGTGATGCGGCCGAGAAGTATATCGCTGAAAGATGGCCCCTCTTTGCAAAAAGCAGCGAATGAAGTCAGAAGCTATGGGCAGGTGTTGAGATGGCAGCGATGAGAAACCATTCTGTATTGCCCAATGCGGCGGAGCTGGAGCACCCGCGCGGCCATGCCCCCGATCCGGTGGTGGGCAACCTCGATCACAACGCGGCCAATTCTGTTCTCTCTTTTCCGGGGCCGCTTAAATCTATTCCGACGGCGCGGCTGTTGGTGCCAACAAAGGACATCGGCGTCAGTAAAATTCTGGGGTTGGATCACGCGTTGTGGCAGGGAGACGTCGAAGGGTTTCTCGAAAATCTGCCACGGAAGCCTCTATTCGACCTGATCGTCACCTCGCCCCCATACAACATCGGTAAAGAATATGAAACCCGCACGGAACTGGAAAAGTACCTCAAGTGGCAAAAGCGCGTTATCGCGCAACTCGTTCCCCGGCTGAAGGAAGGCGGGAGTCTCTGCTGGCAAGTGGGTAACTACGTCACGGATAACGAAATCTTCCCCCTGGATATCGAGTTCGCGCCGGTTTTTCGCAAGTACAAACTACAGCTCCGAAATCGCATCGTTTGGCAATTCGGTCACGGCCTGCATACCCACAGGCGTTTTTCGGGCCGTTACGAAGTTGTGATGTGGTACACAAAACCGGGTCCGACGAAGAATGATTACACGTTCAATCTTGATGCTGTCCGCGTGCCCGCGAAGTATCCGGGTAAGAAGCATTTCAAGGGGCCGCATCAGGGGCAGCTGTCCGGCAATCCATTGGGTAAGAATCCAGAGGACGTATGGAATATACCCAATGTCAAGAATAACCATGTCGAGAAGACGGGGCATCCATGCCAGTTTCCTGTCGGCTTGATCGAGCGATTGGTCCTTTCCCTCACCAACCCTGGGGATCTCGTTTTTGATCCGTTTGCGGGTGTAGCCTCTGCGGGAGTTGCCGCGGCCTTGCATCAGCGTCGTTTTTGGGGCTGTGAGATTGTCGCGCGCTATGCGGATATTGGTCGTAAGCGGTTGCAAGATACCCTGAACGGAACGGTAAGGTATCGACCCCATGACAAAGAACTCTATGATCACACGAAGAGCAATCTGTCGAAGCCGCCGGAAGGTTTCAAGGTGAGGTGAGCGGATTGAAATTTGTTACGTACAGCCATTGCGCGGGAGACAAGGCGCTCCCCCCTGACATCCTTGAGGAAATCGCAGACGCAATAGAGGCGATCGCTGCAAAGCCTAAGCGGCGTGCTGCCACGAAAATCCGTGCTGAATTCCTCGGCAGCCTCACGGGCGCTGGCTGGCCAAGCAAAGTAACCGTTGCCAAGGGCTCTGACATGACAATCACCTCGATTAAAGACAGCGTGGGCCTGTGTCTTCAAACCGGCAACATGGCGCGAATGTACGCTGACCTCATGAAACTGCAGACCCTTTATCTGGATAACGCCATCAAGGTTGCCGCCATCGTTGTACCCTCGAATCCGATTGCCAAGCTCCTGGGCGATAACGTCGCTGAAGCCAAACGCCTCGAACGCGAACTGCAAATTTTCAAGAAGGCCTATCACGTACCAACGGTGGTCTTCGGATTGGAATAATGGAGCATGAGTGACAGCGCCCTGCCTTCGGGTCCAACAAAGTCTCCTTTCGGCTGGCCCAAACCAGCACGAATTGAAGAGTTCAAAAAGCTACTTGCCACGGCAAGTGGCGCGACTACGCGTGTCGTTTTCCAGAGCAAGACGGTCGATATACCTATCATCCGTGTCCCCATAGGACTACCGAAGTATCGCTTAGCAAACGGGCGTACGGCATCCTTGCAGGCTGAATTTATGGCAACAACGCCGAAGGCACGGCCAGACCTCTTTTCGGGCGATCCGGAGCTATGGGACGCGCAAGAGGCGCAACACAAGCTGCTGCTCAAACTGGCCAAGCAATCCGACCTTCAAAAGTATTTTGAGGACAGCAGCAATCAGCAAGTTGACGCCATTCTGCTGGACGAGAACGGGTTCGTTATCAACGGGAACAGGCGGCTATCAACATGGCGTGAATTGCTCGGGGAAGACAGCGCACGCTACGGGCATTTTGGGCACGTTGATGTTGCAGTGCTGCCCCACTGCGAAGAGAAGGAAATTGATCGGCTTGAAGCGAAGCTGCAAATAACCAAAGACATCAGGGCGGACTATAGCTGGGACAGCACCGCCAACATGATGCTTGCCAAGCAAAAGCGCGATGGTTTTTCCAGCAAGGAGCTTGGCGATCTTTACGACATGAAAGACGCCGATGTGCAGGAACTCTTCGACATGCGCGACTATGCCGATGAGTATCTCCGGTCGCGAGGTAAGACCGACCAGTGGTCGCTCGTCTCGGAACAAGAGTTTGCCTTCAAAAAGCTCGTTGCCTCCCGCCAGAAAATCACCGGAATCGGCAGTCAAGAAGTTTTCAAACAAGCGGCTTATACCTTAATCGATAACCCCGCCGAAGCCGGTGGCCGGCTGTACGAAGCGATACCAGCCATAGTCGAGAGCCTTGACCAGGTGAAGGAAAAGCTTCAGGAAGCATTTCCAGTTGATACAGTCGCCGTGGATTCACAACTTGAGGGCCTATTCGGCGGAGCAGGGGGCGCAGCAGGTGTAGACCAGACTGATATGCCGCTGGCGAAAGAGATCCAAAAGCCTGAGAACTCGGCGAAAGCGCGCAAGATCATCGTCGAAGTCATCGAATCCCAAAAGCAACTCAAGAAAGACTCAAAGAGCGCGAACTATCTGCTCGATTGCTGTGCCAAAGCTCAGGCGCTCCTTGCGGCTGGAGTGAAAGATGGCTTTCGCCCGGAGTCCAAGCTTACGGGCGTCGGCAAACAGCTCGATCAGATTGATGTTTTGGTCGCAAAAATCCGGAAATACATCGAAGAGCATGCTCAGAATTAACTACCGTGAGAGCGATAGACGCGCGCTGATCTCATGGGAGGACAGTGACGAACAGTCCCCGTGGCTGATTCTGGTTCGCCGCCTCGTTTTCGATCACACCGATGATTCAAGGCAAGAAGACGCATACACTATTTCGATGCCGTGGTGGAACTTCGCAGCGCTTCGCCCGGAGTTCCTGGCAATACTAAGCAATCACGAATTGAGACCGGGAAACGGTCTATTTATTGGACAAACCGCTATCGATTTATTGAAGCAATCGAGACGATCTGCTGACGGTTACACAATTGCGGTAAACGCCCAAGTTGTCCAAGAGGCTGACCTTCGGTCCAAACTCCTAAGCCTTGGCTTCACACGCGAATTGTCGCCAGAGCAGCTGCGCAACGTCAAGAAAATTGCGGCACTTCCCGCTGCGGCCACGTTCTCGGTACCGGGAGCGGGCAAGACGACGGAGGCCCTGGCCTGCTTTTTCTATCGCGCTCATGCGGAGGAGAGGCTCTTGGTTATTGCTCCAAAGAATGCGTTTGCCGCATGGGATGAACAAATACGCGACTGCATCCCTGATCTGGAGGCATCCTTCGTGAGACTGCGCGGGGGCAGGGGGAACATCGAAAAGCTCCTGAGCGGCGATCCTCGCTTTATGCTCATCACCTACCAGCAGCTGGCTCGAATTCCCGATATCCTCGCCGCACATTGCGCTCGGTACAAGGTTCATATTTTCCTTGATGAAAGTCACCGCATCAAGAGTGGTGTAGAAAAACAAACAGCGCGGGCAACGCTCAGCCTCGCGCATTTGCCCGTCAGCAAACTGATTATGTCCGGAACGCCGATGCCCCAATCGACGGAGGACCTGATCCCGCAATTCGCGTTTCTGTATCCGGAGATAGCGGCGGACGCGAACACCATCGTCGATATCATTCGGCCTATCTACGTTAGGACTAACAAAGCAGAGCTTGGCCTTCCGCCCGTCACACGTGTAATGGCACAACTTCCGATGGCTCCTGTCCAACATGAGCTGTACAAGCTGATGAAGTACGAAGTCGCACGTGAAGCGGCAAGTGCACTCAATATACGCAGCAAACAGGGCTTTCGCGCGTTGGGCCGCTCCGTTGCTCGATTGCTGCAATTCGTCTCAAATCCCGCATTGCTTTCATCATCTCTCGGCTTCGCGCATCCGGACCTATTGGGTGCCGTGCTGGCCGAAGGAGATGGTCCAAAGCTTAAGTACGTCTTGAAAAGAGCACGCACCCTGACGCGCAATGGCGAGAAGGTGCTTGTTTGGTCGTCTTTCGTGCGGAATGTTGAATACATAGCTGAACGGCTCGCGGATCTCGGGGCGGTATATATCCACGGTGGTGTCGATACCGGAGACGAGGACGACGATGAAACTCGGGAAGGTAAGATCCGGCTATTTCACGATGACCCGAACGTAAAAATCATGGTCGCAAACCCGGCTGCGGCCAGCGAAGGCGTAAGTCTACATCGCGTCTGTCACCACGCTATTTACCTTGACCGTACGTTCAACGCCGCCCATTACCTCCAGTCTGAAGACCGTATCCACCGCTTCGGGCTGGCGAAGGACCAGAAGACGACAATTGAGATTGTCGAATGTCAGGGAACTGTTGACGAAACCGTTCGCGAAAGATTGAACTACAAAATTGGCAAGATGGCAGAAGCCCTTGAAGACTCCTCATTGCGGCCTGACCCAATTGCTCTCGATCCCACGGACATTGAAGATTTTGATGATTACAGCACAGGGCTGGCCGTGGACGATATTCAAATTCTCCTGAGGGATCTTGCGAGGGACGACGAATGATCGCCTTCTCTCCAGGTCTTGCGCAAGGATGCTTCGACTTGCTCGGCATCGCTTCCCGCAATGCTCTTACTTTCCCGCAGATTTCTTCGTCCTTTGGCACACTCGGAAGTTTGCCGACAAGTAACGTCGTCGAAACAGCTCAGGCACTGAAGTGGCTGCGCGCAAGCGAAGCGGGAATTGCGGTGCTCACCCCCTCCGGCGAACGTCTTCAAAGTCTCTCGGGCTACGAGCCAATGTTGCGTCAGGCACTTCTCGACTATATCGAGGTCGAGAAGCCTGCATGGGTGCAAAACGCTACCTTCGGTCGTCGAAAAGTAATTTTCTTCGCGGGTACACAGGTGGGCCAAGTCTTTGTCGAAGCTGGTCTGGCGGACGGAACGGATGATGAGGTGGTTACATTTTGGGACGCGATGGCTGCACTCGCTCGCGGACAGAAGAATGATCGTCTCGCTGCGATCGGGCGGCATGGAGAGAGATTGACCATCGCGCATGAGAAGGGGCGCACGGGTCGTAGACCAAAATGGATAGCAATCGACAGCAATGAGGACGGTTACGATGTTCTTTCAGTTGTTGAAGCCGAGGATCCACGCGCGCTCTCGATTGAGGTGAAGAGTTCGACGATGGGCCTCTCGGGAACCTTTCACCTGAGTCGAAACGAGTGGGAGAGGGCACAAGAAACGGAGAACCACGCTTTCCATCTTTGGGCAATACGCGATAATCATCAACCTTCCTTAGCAATAATTTCTCCAGAACAAATGGGAGCGCACATTCCCTCAGATAGGGGCGATGGCCGATGGGAGAATGTCGAGATACCCTTCAAAACATTCCGAGAACATTTCACATTACCGCAGGGAATATGTGAATAGGCACGAACCACTGCGACAAACTTCATCTCACGCATGGAAGGCGTTGAGGGAAACTGGCAAATCTCGCAGGTGGACTTCGTGGTGAGCACAGCATCAATGGGAGACATGAAATGGAGTTTCTGGGTAGTGAAAATGGCTCTTTTTATCGATCAGACTGGGAGGAAGTGAATGAGAGCCAGCTTTCTAATTTGCTGATAGCAGCCGTAACAAATCAGAACGACAACGGGTCAGTACAATACTCGACAGCAATTGGTTTGGCTATTCAGGCTGCACGACAAGGTCAAAATGTGTATGCGGCTGACAGCAAAAATGGAATCGGCAAGTGCTTTGCAGTTGGGCTTCGGTATGTCGACAAAAGTGAAATGCCCTTTGATCTTGAACAGGTCATCGAAGAAGCGTCTGATGGCATTGGCGACTATCCGGGGGAAATCGACGACTGCCACGACGTTCTGCTAGATCGCTTTTGGTCGAATCTTCTTTACAAAGAGATCGCGATGCATTCGGGCACTGACTTGAGCTTTGATGTGCTTGCAAACTACGAGGAATATAAGTGTGAAGCATACGGAGCATGGGACGATTGGGTAACTTATATGCAAGATCACGTTTTATCGGAGCAGGTTAGGCAAGATTTTATAGATGGGTTTCAGGGGAATGGAGGTATTCTTCGCCTGCAGTTCCAATCTGAATCAGATTGCAACTTTGAAGAGTTCATTTCAACAATGACGCCGCGAAAAGCAAGAGAGGTGGCGAATTCTTTTAGGGGCAACGAGATTTCTGATCAAGAACCGCTCAGGACTTTCATCAAGAGCTTAGACGATCTTGCAGAAAGCTACGGCGTAAGGTGAAGGGTTATGTCGATGTTCAGCAAGGAGCAATCGATCTCTAAATTGAGGGGCATGTGAGAATAGGCTGTAGAGAGGGCGCAGAACTCTGGGAAGAGCACGACGAGCTAGGCCAAACCACGATCCGCGAGAGAGCCAGCGTCGCAGGTTCGGAGGCCAAGGCATCGAATAGCCTGGCTAGGCTCAAAGACGATCTGAACCGTACGCTTCAAAAGAGAGGCATAAACGAAGAGAAGCTAGTCAACCATATCCTTGGCTGCGAGGATTGTAGACGGGCTGTGCACCGCCCCACGATTGAAATCGACCCGGAACAACTGGTTTACTGGTACTTCCGTCTGAACGGCTTCCTCACAACGGTCAATTTTGTTGTCCATGACGAAGAAACCGAGGAACAGCGAACGGAGGTCGATCTTGTAGGCGTACGCTTCAAAGACCGTCAGGAACTACTTGTCGACCCAATGAAGGATGATTGTGAGTTTAGTCGCCAGGAGACTCCTGTTTTGTTCGTCATCGCTGAAGTTTCAAAGACAAAATGCAAACTGAACGGGCCCTGGACGAAGCAGAACCTGCGCAATCTTGATCGCGTGTTGTCCGCTTTTGGAATGGTATCGAAAAGCACAGATTCAATCAGGCGGGCGTCAGAACGGGTGTACAACGAGGGCTCACATTCTGGGTCATTCTCAATGATCCGTCTGATCGCCGTTGGCCGGGAACGGAGCAGTAGCCTGAAAAGCTTTTACCCCAATGTTCAACAAATACTCTTTTCCGAGATCGCATCCTTCGTCTTCGAGCGATTCGATGAGTACTCGCTCCAGAAGGTTTCGCATCCGCAGTGGGATGGGTTAGGGAAAATGTTATGGAATATCTTCGGACAATCCGAGTCGAAGATGGAATTCGTCAAAACTGTTCTGGCGCATTTGGAGACATGACAAATGAGTCCGCGCGAGCCCATCGTGTACACCCCAACTAGCCCGATGTCGTGGGTTCAGTTCATCGTTATGCGGCGGCCAAGTGCAATAGAGGGCAAAGGACAGTCGAAGCGAGTTGTCGTACATCCAGACAGTACATCCGCACTCAGACCGAATTACGCTTGATGAGATCGAGCGGATCGTCACGTGTGTCCCGGTCGTCTTAATCGGCATCGGTGTTTAGACCGCTAAACGATGGTCTCGACGTAGCGCGGCAAGTATCGAACCAGATCTCTATATGCATCGAAATCATCTCTCCCAAATCCAAGCCGCGTGAGGGCAGCCCTTTCCGCGGGCCTCCGGCTTTTCGACGTCACCGCACGGTCGAAGAGAGCCCGCTCGCGCTCGGTCAGATGTAGGGATTGAATCCAGTAGATCACTGGATCGGAAGTGTTCAGGAATGGCATGACGCGATTTACTTTAGCGCGATAGTCCACGGCCGTGCCGGGCGCAAGGAACGCCCCACCCACGGTCACCATCTTTAGAGTGTCTGTATAAACGACCTGCAGCAAGGGAATAAATGTCCCTTCTGTTCGAGGCGCAAACGCATGTCGAAACGCGGCAATCAAAGATTTGTGAACGGCGCGATGAAAATTGTTCTTCTCAGCATCTTCAAGGGTCACATCGCCGGCCATCTCGCCTAGTGTGTCCTGTAGCCATGCCAGACGATCGGAGCTATTTTTGTTGTCACTTACGCCAGGAGGAACCCCTGCTACAGTGACGAAACAAAAGTCGTTTATCTTCAACTTGGTCGCGAAAGATGCAATGTCGGCGAGAATTTCACCACCGATCCCCCCGTCATAGTCCAGCCAGTAGATAGACGGAGGCACCGCGTCGTCCTGATCGATGAACTCTGCGGCCTTCTTCGGATGCAACTCGATGAAGCCGTACGGAACGTTGAATTTCGCTCGCTTGAACATCTCCGGATCATGCTCGAGGCTGATCATCTTCGAGAGGCCAAGGTATTTGTGCAGAAGCAGAAAGTCGTAGAAGCGGTTAGCTCCCATCCCAACATATCGGTAGGTATCTATCGGGAGCCCGCAATCGCCTCCGATCTTCAAAAGATCAACGAGGATGCGACGCTCCGATTGCTTTGCGGGCCTCAGATCGTAAGAAATAAAACGCGCCGTAGACCTTGCTGACGATATTGATCTAGCCACTATTCCCCCACCTCATTGCGAAGGAAGTAGTCGAATGTGTATCGGCCGACTTCAACTCCGCTCATGCTGGGACGTTTGAGATACGCCTTGATGCGATCCACTTCCTTTATTTTGGCGTCGTACTGGATTTTGGTCGTCGTGGGCTTCGGTGTCTTCGGCGCTTCAAAGCTACGCTTTTGTGATACGGCGGCCGACAAGACGCTCACACTCTTGCCTCCTGCAGCCTCCTGCAAATCCTTGCTCGAAATCTCGGACCCCTCATCGGTATAACGCCCATCTAGGTAAGATACGACAGACCTTCCAACCGCTATCATCTGCCGTTTCGTGTTCTGCCAGACAAGGCTGTCTTCATTGATGGCAGCTTTGGTGGTGGTCCAGGGCAAATGTTCCGCATTCTTGGAGACAAAGAAGACGGTGCCCAAAAAGGGGCGATGTTTAGGCTGGAAAATCGGGAGGCCGGAACCCATTCCCCACCCCGTGAGTGGCCCCTTATCTGCCGAAATCACTGCGCGGCCATTGCAGAATACGAACCAGCCAGACGACTTGTCCCTAAACTGCCCTCCTTCGGCCTTCCCGATCCCGGCGGTGATGGCGCAGGTTACATCGTCGTATTTCAGATTTTCAGAGGTGTGATTGCCGCCGATCTCGATGCTGGTTCCCTCGACTGGTCTGTCGTCGACCTGGATCGTGACAAATTTGGCCGAGTAGTAAGCGTATGTTTTTGCGATTGTATCTCGAAGTTGTCCCTCGAAAATTCCATCACCGATGCGTCGAGAAACATCTTCGTAAAGTTCTGTCACGACGATTGAGGTGCCGCATTTCTTCCGGCTCACAGGGGGGCGCGGTGTGATCTTAAAGGTCCACGGCACCTTCACGTCCTTGGCCCATTCGGCAACGTTTAGATCGAGATCAAAGCCGCCTTCGACGTGATCTGATCTCATCACGATCTTATTGCCCAGCTTGAATATCGCGCGCTTCAGGCCGATGCCGTAAACCGAAAGCCGATCACCTTCATGTCCCTCAGATTCGTCCTCCCCACGCCCGAAACGAAAGACGTGGTTTGCTGCTGTCTCCGCTGAAATCCCTCCTGCGGTGTCTCTGATCTCGACCTTCTCAGGTCCGATGTGGAGGCTTATGTCTACGGAGGGGATGACCGTCTCATCCTGAAAGACAGTCATGTAGCCTTTGGCGGTTTCCAATCGAGCTGCATGGGGTTCGACCGCGGCATTGATGGCGTTGTCTAGCAGATCAAGGAAGGCTGCGATCAAAGGAATATCGCGCGTTAGGAGAGAGATAAACAGCCGCTTTTCCGGATTTGCTTTTGCATCTATAGTTTTGACCATCAACTACCTCGGGGCGTAAGGGAGAGTGCCCGGAACCGTGTTTGATTTAGCTGGCGGGTGCATATCAAATATAGCTCCCCGGCTGGAAATCCGCGCAAGAACTTCATTTCAATACGACAAGGCGTTACGGCCAGGTCGCCACCCACGGTCAAGCAGCGCCAAGCTGGTCTGCGGATGCTCCTCGACTTTATGGTCGTCGACGAGGTGATCCTGTCCATGCCGTTCTGCCCTGAACGCGATGCTCGAGACGCACAGACCCCAAAAGTGGATATTCGGGTACTGGCGCACTCGATTCCGCCGGCGGATCGGCCGCACCGAGTTCCGTTGCTTGCCGGAACTTGGTTGGTGCCGAATTCATACACGAGCTGCGTCGGGTTAAGATTCAAGTCGCTAAAGGAGGGGATTTGATGCCATCGGGATCGCTGCTGCTCATCTCAGAAACGGCGCGCCGTCTCCTTGCTCTCGGCCCGGCGGACAGTGGAGGACAGGTGGCGGTGCCTCCCGAAGGCTTCGGTTGGTCGTCGCTCGATCACTTCCGGGCCCGCTCCGGGGTGCCGCAGTGGGAAGTCGTCCGGTACCTGCTGCTCTCTCCGACGCAGCTTGTGCGGCGCCCGCGCGGGGGACGGCTAAGGCTGGAGGAGTCAGAACGCCTTCTCCAATTAGCCGAGCTTTACGCGGATGCTCTCGCGGTATTCGAGAACCAGTCGGGCCGTCATGCGCTGGCTGTCCGCCCCCGCTTTTGGCCTAGGTGGGGAAAGGCCAATCGATTACGCCGCCACGGACGCGGGTACCCGTGAAGTGCGCGACCTGCTCGGGCGTATGGAACACGGCGTCTTTTCGTAACGGACACGATGGAGCCCAGCGGGATCCACGCGGATTGGCGCTGATTCGCGTTCTGCAGAGTTGGGCTATGTTTCAACGCCCCTCCAGATATCTTGCAGCGACAATGGCTTGTATTTCTTCAGGGCTGCGGAACATCTTCGAAATCCCGGCTCGCTCCATCTCAACCTGAATTTTCTGGTGCCAGTAATCACGTGCATTCTGGGCCATGCCGGCGTAGACCTGCAGAAGCTCGTCTCGTTTGGCTTTTCGCGCCTCCTCTGAAACTTGCGGCGCGGGTGGGGCAGATCCTCCGGTATTCCTACAATTCGGGTACTCCGGGCAACCCCAGAAAGGACCCTTGTATCCATCGACTCGCCTCATCGGGATGTGATGGTCCTTGCACCAGGGTGTCTCAACATCAAGGTTCGGGTATTTCAGTTGCTCGAGATCAATGGTTGTATGGACTTCATGCCCTTGCCGGCAGGTGCTGTTTGACGGACCTTTCTTCTGAATGCGTACTGAGCACTCCGATCCACACTCTAGGCAAATCGTGCTGGCGATTGCATAGGTTTTTGCTCCACCATACGCCCTGTTCACCAAATCGGGGAATGTCGTTACGTCGTAGTATTCGATATCGTTTGCAATTGCGTAGGCCACTGCTGGAGCAGCAAGCCGTCCCGTGCTCACGAAGATTGCTTTATCGGCATTCACGTCGTGCTTGGCGGCGAGCAGTATTTGCAGATCGCGTCGGCCAGTCGCCGAGCGGTTTCCATACCGTTTGCATTCGATGACGTATTTCTGGTTCTCTTTCCAGGCGATGGCGTCTTTTCCACCATCGCCAACGAACGGTGTCTGAGATACCTTGAATCCGAGTTTTCTGAAAAGGGTCGCAACCGCGTCCTCAAATTCTCTCGGACTCATGTCTGCGTACGCAGTGGCGGATTTCAACCGGAGCTGCGATAGTCGTTTGATTTCAGAACGCCTGATGGCCTCCCATTTCTGTTCGAACTCTTGCCGCTTCGCCATCCGCGCATACTCGGCGCTGCACGATGCACACGGGCCGATCACCCCATGACTGCATGGCATCGGTCTGCGCCTAGCCGCACTTGGCCCAAAATAATGCTCGAGAACCACAAGGCCAAAGAGAATCAGGAGGCCAACAAGGATGTTTACCATTTAAAGCGCAGTCTATCTCCGGCCAACTGCACGGTCAAACTACGCGGTATTTCAGCGGCTGCAGTCATTCATTGTTTTCCTTCTATCTCGATCTGCGCCGGGCCTGAGAATCTGATCCGGATATGCGCCACGTGCCAGATCGCGAATAGGCCCAGGCAGTGCCAGTAGCTGACCTGGTCAGTGCCGAAGACGGCCCGGATGGCGCCGCCAGCGGCAAACTCGCGGTTCGCAAGCCACGCAAGTGGGTAGGACAGAACGAGTGCAGTGAGCGTCTTTGTGATGATGATTGTCAAAAGAACTCCCACAGCGCGCCAGCCTGAGAGCGTAAAGATGCTTGAATTGCGAACTGCCATCATGAAACCTTCCTTTCCAAACTGAAAACCAAGCACGGGACTTGCAAGTCAGGTGCTTGGTCTATTGTTGGGGTTTTGGTCGACCCGCCGCGGGCTTTACCAGCGTTCGCCAGCGCCTGCAAAGTGAATCCGCAGCGGCTCAATGGCGCAATCGAGCGCATCAAACGTCACTTCCAGCGTGGCGGCGACGGCGCGCAACTGCCGCTCATCGAAATTGGGCACCCAGCCTTGCTCGAGCAGGCGCCAGTTATGGTGGCTGAGCCCCGCTAGGGCAGCGGCCTTCGCGGAGCTGAGGCCAACCTCGAGGCGGCGGAGGCGGATCCAGTTGCCGACGGCGGGGATTGCGATTGGAAAATGGTCAACTGACCGGCAGAGAAATGCGTGCATTTTTGTTGCTCCTTTGGGTTTGAGGGGGATAAGAAAACCCGCCGCTCGGCTGGCCTTTGTCGAAAGGCGGCGCGAGCGGCGGGCTAGGCGGAACGGCTATCTGCAGCTAAGCTGGAACACCCACATCTGGGGGGCGCCCGGCTATGAGTACTGATCATCAGGGCCTCTGAAACAAAAGGGCCCGTCGCTTCGAAAATGCGACGGGCTGCTGGTAGGTGGTCAATTGAAAGTGGCTGAAGTCGATTCAGCAGACTGTATGGAGGGCCTTTCTTCGGCGAACATCGTCACCACCTGCCGCTTGGTGCGGTTGTGTCGCCCGACGTTTTCTGTGGATGGGTGACCCCGGATTCGACTTCTCCTTTTGATCCGGTTTCTGCACCTTGCAAGGCAGCGCGATCACTCCGTAATGCGCCAGAACATCACGGCAAAGAGATTCAACTGCGTTTCATAGATGTCGGATTCCCAAATGCCCTCGCGCCACGATCCCCGTCGTTCTGGCCAGCCGCGGGAACGCCTGCTCATGTAGTCTCGCCCACGCTCTTGAGCTCGACCGGAACACCGACAGCCGGAGGGGCTTGCGGCTGTAACCAAGCGCCAGCACGAACAGCCGCGCACGTCGGTTTGCCTGTTATCGGATCGCGCACCATGGGCTCGCTTGGCCGAAAAGTCGGTGATCACCTCGATGGCTGGTTTTGAAATCCCCGCCCTCAAAGCCGGTGATCTGGTTGATAGCCGGTTTTGTCGGACAACGGCGTCTCCACCGCTTGGACTGCTAAGCGAGATCCCGGCAGCACGAAGATATTCGCCGGCAACCTCTCGACGCACCCAGGTAGCCTGCTGGATGCTGCGCAATGACCACCAAGCTGACCCAGTCCAAAGATGTCTCAAGCAGGGAAAAGCGACACAAGTCTGATGGGATCGATTACTGGTGTGAGGCTGTTCAACACCGGCAACACGCTGTTCATCACCTGCCCAGGAAAGAGCTCCAGAAATCGCAAAGCGCTAGATTTCCGTGTTCCGTGTTCATCGAAGGGAGCGTGTTCATTGCTGAAGTAAATCAGCAAGTTGATCGAAGTCATCTGTGTACCAGCTGGCCCAGAGGCTTGAACCAGAAAGTCAACGTGTTCATTGATAGCGTGTTCGGAATCTGCCTACCTGGTACAGGTGGATGTTCAATATAGAAACTAATATAAACATAATATTATCTGCAGATTACGTCTCAATGCTGATCGAACCGCAACGCTTCAGTTCACAATGTTCATTTCGCATGCACAGGGCTAAGTAGTCCCCAATCAATGAGATGCAAGGTAATTGAACACGCTAAGCCGGTATGAAGTCCATCTCGCGTGTTTCCTTTCTTGGGCCGGATTTTTCTGACCTATTTCGGCTTTTCATTACGCCATAGTGACAAACTCGTAATGAGAGGCTAGCTAACCTGTTGATTATAAAAAGAATTCACGATAATACTCCGGCACTACACCTTGGGTAATGTCGATATGCGATATCATTACGGCGAGGAAACAAACGCTTAAACTAAAGGACTTAAGGGTGATTGAATTTAAAGAATCTCGCCAGAAGTGGAAAACGGTGTCAAAAACTCATTACCGGCGAGGATTTCTTGGTTTTCTTGGGTAGACTGGAGGCTCGCAAGCCGCCTTCCACATCATTGAAGTATCTGGCTCCAACTTTACGCCCAGACCTGCTCAATGCGCTTGGCAGAGGTGCGTGGGCATCCGCAGATGTGGCGAACGTCGCTGTGGCCAAGCCAATCCTGCAGCAGAAGTGTGTCGAGGCATCTATCCGCCGGGCGCCGCCGCAGTCATGGCGAAGAGCATGAGGGGATGGACATGGCCGAGGCCTACGTGATTGCGCCTGCCTCAGCAATCTAAAAGAGGCCAGGGAGGCTGTCCTTCCGGGTAAGCTTTCCGCGCGCGCAGTTCGTCGCCTCGGAGCGGCTGGCTTGTGGACAGGCCGGCCTTTTACCCTGCCGACCCGGATGTGGCCGGCGTCGAGATTGACGTCCGCCCTGCGGATCAGCGTCAGCTCCGCGGCACGCAGACCGTGAAGCTAGACCAGCAGCGCATGAAGTGATCGCGTAAACCAAGGCGGCCCTGGCTCGCGGCCACGATCAGCTCTGGTATTCCAGCGTCAGATAAGAAGTCGCGGGCGCTCACGGTCGTTGACCGCCGGCTATTTGGCCTACTGGAGACCTCGGGCGAGGTGAGTTCAAAGGGTTGAAGATCTATCCCGTCCAGGGCGCCTCCTTTTACATTTGGGGTAAATGTAAAAACTCATTCCATGCTTTCCAGGCGAATCGCTGAGCTGGACACGATGAAAGCGCTGCGGCTAATGCCCAGGCGTTTGGCAGCGCGGTCGATGCGGCCCAGGAGATCGGGGTCGACCCTGATCATGATGGGCTTCTTGTTTTGATCCTCAGCGGCGACAGACGCCAAACCAGGCTGGGCATTTCCCTGCGCGGTGGCGCCGGATATGAAGGCTGCGGCCCTTTCCTCACTTACTGCCTTGGTATTGCGCTTAGGATTCCGAATGATAGTCATTTCATTTCGCTCCGATATCGCTTGTATGCACAAACAGTATCTCTGTTAGACGGTTGAATTCGTCTATAGCTTTGCGATCATCGTGCTCTAGGACGGAGAGGCCCAAGGCCGCGGCGTTAGGGAAAGCCTTGCGGCGTACGATATAGCCGGGTGCCATCTCTACGCCTTCGGTCTCTCGCAGCACCTCCGCCGCAGCTTCGTTATCTTTGCCCTGGGGATCGGCGGCGTTGATCACGGAGACAGCTCGCAGTCGATCATTGATCTCGCGTGCCTCCTTGACCAGTTCGGCGGTCTGGTCGACGCCCCAGAGGTCGAAACTGCGCGGTTGGACAGGGATGAGGAACGTGTCGGCCACGGTAAGGGCTGCACGTAGGCTCCCAGTGTCGCGCCCCCCGACATCTATCACTATGTCTGCGTATTTCTGGACTAGCTGGCGGACTTGGGTTCGGATGGCAGCCCCCTGCAGCGACACAACCGTATAGCCTGGCCGGCCAGGTTGTTGCGAGATGCGAATCTCGGTAAAGGCTACGGCTGTCTGCTGCTCGTCGCCGTCTACCAGCAGGACGTCACGGCCTGAGAGGGCTAAGGCAATCGCGAGATTCACGGTCAGGGTGGTCTTCCCCACCCCACCCTTAACGTTTCCGACAGCCAGGATCATCTTTGCGGTCCGCCTTCACTGCGATATCATACACCATTATACCGCATTCAAAGCGATATACAAACGCAACTGTTACCGACGTCCGTCAGCAACTGCTACTTGATTAAGTCGGCATGGCGACTGAAATCTTGGGTCCTCCCGCCGGGCTTGGGCCCGAGGAGGATCCGGAGCCTGCGGCGTTTCCCGGGACTTGGCTGTCACGGGCTTCGCCGCTAAAATTTCAAAGAATGCGGTGAACGCGCTGGTCACCAGAGCGGATCGCCTTTTTTCTTTCGCGCCGCGGCCTTGCGCGCCTTAGCTTCTGCCTCGTCTTTGGTTTTACCCTGCACTGACAACATCGACACCCTGCGAGCGCGTTCTGTCTTCGGAAGCGCGTAGCAACTCCAAAATGTGCCGTGATCTTCGGTCTTGAATTCGAATTCATCCAGATTTGGCCACCGAGGACCATAAGGACAGGGGCACTCTTCGAAGCCATCGATAGTGTGCCGACCACAAGCATAATGCTCGTGCATGACGATAGAGTGGGCTTCAGGGATATCCTCCGTGCCACTTGAAACTATTGTCGAATCACAATCCGGGCAGTGAAATTGCGCTCGGTCTTCTTCCGCCTTCCGAAGTCGCAGTTCAAGATCCTCGATCATCTGGAAATGCTTCACATTAAGCCCTGCTGAAATGTCAATCGGCTCCATGTTGAAATCCACCGGAATCTCAAGGAGCTGGCCCCGCTGTCCACTGTACCAAGTGGCCCCAATTCTTCCAGAATTGAGGCTGCTACTGGCTCTGCTGTCGATCACATTGAATACGAGTCCAAAGGACTCACGGCTTTCGTTTGCCAATTCCCACGGGGAAAGAATCGCCGGTGCTGCGCGTCCTTTAACATGTCTCTTCATCGCGGCGATAATGCGTCCAAGTCGTTGCTTGAACTCGTCAGACTTCGAGGTGCCTGTCAATTCGAGACATAAAAGCCAACCCCGTGCCGTCAAACGATATCCACGTGCTCCCTCGGTAGAAAATACCAATGAGAGGTACTCGTTTCGAGCAAGGTCTTCCCACGTTGTTCGGTCGACGGTTCTCTCATATCGAGGGTCATTCGACAGGAATATCTTGAGCGAGATAGGGTCGTCGCCCAGATCTTCAAACATGAGTTTCAAGGCCAGCTCGTTGTTCTTCTCGCGTTGTTTCTTGTTCAAGGTCATGACCCAGAAATGATAAGCTCCGGTGATGCCGAGCGAACCGGCCGCTGAATTATGGAGTGAGGTGCGCGCACTGTTCCGTTTTTTATGCTATCAATAGGTCGATTGCGGACCACTTGATCTGATCAATGCAGGCGCTTACTAACGCACGCTTTATAAGTAGTTCCAAGACATCCGACATGGAGGGATCCGTGTTTTGAAGTGCAGTCAAGGATGTTGTCAACTCGCTTCCGGACAACTCCAGCTGCGCCAGCTGGTGGACAGTTTCCATCGCAGTCTGATTTTCATTCCTCGCAAGAATGCGCCGCTGTAAACCCAAGATCAGAGTACTGAAGGCCTCGGCGTCACTCAAAATACCTTTGGGAACCGTCTTTGGAAGCGTATCTAGGCGCTTGAAAAGGACTTGGGTCATTGCGCTCCATTCAGCTGAACCCATGTGATGGTGAGGGCTAAGGGTTTCGTGAATGCTGTGGCCTTTGCTACCCCAGCCCCCGTGTTCAACCATCGCCTTCGTTTCTGCTTCTGTCGTCGCCTGATGGAACTCATCGTATTCATGTTTGTATTTGAGGAGCCAAGCCCCTATTTCCTCGCAATGCTTCTCTGCATGCCGAAGGAGTCCTCTCAATGGGGCAAGATCGACCGCCCGTAGGGGCACTGTGACTGCGGACCTGAGTCCAACAGCACTCATTTCGTCCAATATTTTCTTAGGGTCTTGAGGAATGCTGACGGTCTCTTGCCCCTCCTCTATCGAAAGGAGCAAATCGCTCCATTCTTTTGAGCTGAAAACGCTCCAATAGCTTCGAACATTAGGAACGGATGTGTAGAGGACAAGGACGACCGGAACGGAAAGGCGGGTCCATCTTCGAATGGTCGCAACCCGGAGCCTGTAGGCTAGCCCGGTTGAAACGTCCGCCTCCGTGGACTTGATCTGCACGAAAAATAGATCACCGGTGGCGATACGATCTTCATAAACGAACACGAAGAGGTCTTCACCGTAATCCGGGTTCAGGTCATGTGCAACCCATCCAAAGCGGTTAAAGGCCGTCTTTACGTAGAGCCGCGAACTCTCCTCCTGGACATGACTCTTGGAGCGCTCCGGTTCGTTTGTCGGCATAGCAACCTTCCACCACAGATTAATTGTACGAATACTGCCCATGGCGTCCTGCGATGGCCGCCAAGCGGATTTAGGTGCGCAGCAGTCGGAGATCGCACCTGCGTTGATGTTGCTCCCTCCGCGGAAAGCTTCATTTACGATTACGAACGATAAGTCGGCATGGCGACTGGAATCTTGTGCCCCGCCACTGGGCTAGGACCGAGGATGCTCCCGTAGGCTGCGGCGTTTATGGTTACCGAACGGGCATCTCTTCGGAATTCCGAATGGTGACGATGAATGGTTCCTTAGCGCTTTGACATGACCGAGTGTCGCCACATTTGCTTTGCCCAGTGGCTTACCTGCTCATTCTCGGCAAAGCCTAGAGGCCACCGTCGGCCTACGGAGGTGGCAATGCCGCCGGGCGCTATGCGTGAGGTTGTGGCGACGAGCCCCCGATGGGCCCCTTCATAGTGAACATCAGTCCAAAATGCCTTCACGCTTTCTATTTCCACCTCGTTCTTCGTTTTATAGCGCTTGCACTGAATCAGCAATAAAGGCGGCCCGGTGATTTTTGTGCCTTTGTTCCAAACCCGCACGTCGACACCGCCGTCATCTCGACCGGGACCAAGTTCCACTTCAAATCCTTTCCGATTGAAGAACTCTGTTGTAAGGCGCTCGAAGTTCCGCCAATAGATGCGGTGCAGGTCTTCTGAGTTCTGAGCCAAGTAGTCAAGGTATCTCTGGTCGAGATACGTCTCGGGGTCCGCGGGGATGTTTTCTGCTTGAAAAAGATGATCGAGCGGAATCGCCCAAGATGTATCGATCTCGGTGATCTGAAACCACTGGACGGATCGGTCCAATGTTTGGGCAATCACGCTAGCGAAGCGGTCTATAAACCCACGATCAATAGTGCAAAGCGCCGCAATGCCGTCCGCGAGTTCACTTGCGGTGAAATGCACCTTGCCAATGCCCGCTATCTTCTTATCTGCTCCCGTAATTTTATTGAGCGCCTCTAGCAGAGGCGCTGGATCTACGCCGTCCTTTTCCATCGCGTTCCACAGCTCATCACGAGCAGCAATTGGATGGCGAGGATCAGGCAAATCTCCGATGAAATATCGCAAATGCCGAATCAGTTCTTCAACATCTTCGGGCCTGACTCGCGTCCCATCTTGTCCCGTTCCTTCGAAGATCGCTAGGTCGGGATAGTTGTGCCGCCGAAGGATTGTGGCGCTTTCACCAACCGTCAAAAGGAGCCCACTCCTCAGCGCAATTTGTTCTGAAATAGTGTCCCGCAGGAAGTTTTTCGAGCTGCTTATGTTTCCCATACGATAATCCCCTTGGAGCGGCGGACGACAGCCACCCCTTACATGCAGATATGGTGCCCGGCCGATTCGAACGCGTCTGAGTAGTGATAAGTCGGCGTGTCGAATGGGATACGACCTGCTCGAAATTGGAGTGAGCAGGAAATAGAGTAGTGCTTGCCACCATTTTCGCGCAGCCGCACTGAGTGTCGCCGGTTTGGGGTGTGGAGTCCTCCACCCCTATTGCTCATCGAGGCACCGATGCAGGCGAACAAATACACCATCAAGCATTTAATGGAGCCAAACTGATTCCGCCATTTTCTTTCCTTCTGCCGTGCTCATCATGTCCGGATCCGGTGTGATTCCCACCCGGTTCAGATCCAATCTATCGGCGTCCCAGCATGCGCCGATTGTAGGATCAGCGTGTCGCTCCCCAAATGTGTGGCGACTGCACGCGACCGCCAGTCGCTCGAATTCGCAGTCATCAATATCGAAGAATTCTCCGCGCAGCGAACGAGCATATTCAGCAGCTCTCTCCCCGTGAGTTGTCTCGAAGTCGTCATTCGTTCGGCAGGAATCATGAAAAATGGCAAAAAGCCTGACGACATCGGCCGAAGCTCCGTTGGAAACAGCGATACGAAGGCCTTTTGCTTCAACCCTCCTCCAATGAAACACGCCGTGAACAGAGAAGCAATCTCCCTTATAGTCCGAGAGAACCTTCTCCCTGAGTCGATTGAAGTCAATCTTGCTCTTAGGAGTTCCTGGCAAGGTCTCTTCTTGAATACGACCTCCGGCACCAACGGCGCCAGAGAAAAGAATCACCTCGGCCTCTCCCCGGTCTAGCTTCAAGGCTGTGATGCCTTTCCGATCAATTGCGGCTGTAAGCAAAATCGGATCCGCCTGGTAAAACCGAGCCAAAAGTGGGTACATCGCCGCAACTTCTCGGTCCAAGCTCCAGGAGAAGCCGTACTTGTTATCGGGGCCACATCCGCGAAATACTTGTACTCGCTCTGGCAGCGACGCTAGTTTCGATTGTTCTTCGATCGTCATCATGAGCGGAATATGTTCGGTGCCGGCAATTTGATATTCCGGCGGAATAAACCAAAGTGCTCCAATGAGGAGATCCTGGTTTTCGCCTATGTTGTCGCAGGATTGCCAAACTTCCCCCAGGAGACGAAGAAACGTTGAGTAATCAATCTCATCTTGAGAAACCATGTCGATGAGGCTTGGGAGCCGGGTGTAGGAATTACATTCAGTGATCAGCACTTTTAAGGCTTCGTCAAAATTGAGAACATCCGGCACGCTCATGCCCTCCTCACCAGAGACTTCACTATCGTAGTTTAATTTCAGTTGCTCGATTGCTGCGAGATCCGCCTGCGTAGGGGGAACACTCCGCCGCTAGGCATGCTAGCAATGTTGTCATAGAAAGCCACGAGCGGTGATGGGGACAACAACTTACCATTGGAACTCGAAATGTAGGGGAGAGCCCATCGCAGTCCCCCTATATTCCGCAATTGGCTTCAAACGCCATGAGCCATCCGCTGTTTTGCGGTTGAGGTATCCCATCCAGTCTTCGATCTGCCGGGGCTTCAGGTTGCGGATGGTCTCTTTCATTTCAGCTGGATTTGGCATGGAAAACTCCCTCTCGCTCAGTGCCGGCCCGGTCAGGCTGGCCGGCACCGAGGTTAGTTAACGTGTTTATGCTTGCTCGGCGCCCCGAGACCCATGTGCACCGGCATGTACTCGCATCCGACTTTTTAGTACTCGCAACCCTGGCATCGCCTGCTGAATGCTTGCCGATCTTGGTCGCGATGCCGGGCGCGATGCCGGCCCTGATGCCGGTCGTGATGCTGGCCGTGATACCGGCCGTGATGCCGGCCGCGGTTCCGACATTCGTCCCTCACAGTTAATTGACCATGGCAACTGGCGGGTCAACCTTCTCCTTTTTCATACGACCCGGGCGAATATCGCAGCCTACGTTCTCGTAAGGGCACCCCTGGCAGCCCTTGCAGAACGCGGCTGGATCCTGTTTGCCTTTTATGTAGACAAGATTGTTGTTAGCTTTGGCGACCTCCTCAATCGCCTTTTCAGAGAACCGGACCAGGCGTAGATTCTTTTCGAAGACCCACTTCCGTGCTGTGTACGTGGGATCGATCAGCTCGCGTGTACGGAGCTGCCGCCCCAACCACTCCGGACGCGCCCATTCGGGTATTTCTGTTGTAGCGCTTTTGCCGTAGTTTTCGTCGAATCCGCGTGCCATTTCGAGCCGGATGTGGGTAACGGAAACAGTTTCATACCCCCGCTTAATCAGTTCCGCGACGGCTTCATCGAGGTACTTCTCCGGATCGTCGTCATTCACCTGCTGTTGCCGTACCTGCCGCTCAATGCACTTTTCGAGTTGTCCCGACAGGTAGGGGTTGTCGCAGATCTGCGCGATGGCGCGCATGGGAGCAGAGATTTCATTCAATCGAACAGATTTGTTCACCTTGATCTCCCGATAGACCGCATTGAACGCGCTCACATTCTCGAATGCCCAGGTATGGAGCTCATTACGCAGACGTCGGAGGTCCTTCAGATCGTCGTCCGAAAACTCCTTTATCTGCGTTTTGACATCGTCGCGCATTTTTCGCGTCTGGATACGGATCATACGGGTAGCGAGGACAGGATCGGCTCCGAGGGTATTACTGAGCGATTTAACCCCGAAGAAGTCGAGCCTTTTCGGCTTCATTGTCTTAACGTCAGTCCACCACTTGACCGCAGTTTCCTTGCTATAGCTAACTTTCAGCGCCTGAACGAGCTCGCTGGCCTGGGTATCCTTGGCATTTACTTTAGCTGCGATCGACTCGACATCATCAAGGGCAACAAAGCCACGGGTCTCATCAATAAGGCGGGCAGCTGTGGCAGCCGATAGCTGGCCGATGACACACCCGTTCATAGAGAGTTTTGCCAATACGTTTCCGATCTGCGTTTTTCCTGTGCCCGTCGGGCCGTTCAGCAGGATCAAGGGCACAGCATCACAAACCGACTGGACGTAAGTCACAACTGCGATGAGCGCGAGAGTGGTGTAGTCTTCGTCGAACGGCAGCCAAACAGCCTGCCGCAGGGCCTTCTCCACATCCTCGATGATTAACTTTAAGGGGCGAATCTTCGACTTCCCGGAAAGAAAATCACTGATGGAATCGTAGGTCCAACTTGAATACGGTGTCGGACGAGGCTCTTTGCTAATGAGTGTCCCGTCAGTCAGCTGCATGACCGGCCGCATCCCTAGCGGGGCAGCCGGATAAAACGCACGATGTATCGTTCTGTCGCTGCGGATGACGACGGTTTCAGCCCCTCTTATAAGCGCACCCGTCAACGGATCCGGTACTACAACATACCGCTCAGTCGTGTAGTACAAGTGGTTGTTGGCGAAAGCAAAGTTGATGTCAATTGTTTCGAGGTGGTAATTGCCCTCGCGGGGGTTCAGCGGATCGTAAACCACCGAGCCGTTGGACGGGAGTGCAGTTCCCGAGGCCACAGGAGCCGCTTTTAGCAGGGTATTGAATTCGTCGATGCTTGCACCTTTCTGCCAATAGTCGGTCCAGTCCTTACCGAGCTCCAGAGGCACGGAGACGCGATATGCCTCGCGTCCCATGTACCCTAGAAGCCTGATAGCGTAATCGTTTCCGGGCTTATCGTTGTCGGTGCCAATGTAGACCTTCTGCCACCTAGCCCAATACTCTTTCGATTTCCACTCCTCTGGTACACCGCCGCCATGCGTTGCTGTTACAAGCAAGAATTGATCGATTGTTCCTGCTTCGGTCAACGCCTGCCAGTGGCGCCACACATCTTTCGGGCCTTCACATATAAAGACAAAAGGCTGATTTTCCTTCTTGGTGGCGTAGTAGGCTAATGGGCTGAAGTCCCCGTACCCTTTTTTCTTTCCGTTCTGGGTAACTCCTGGGATCGTAATCCGGGAGACAGACCCAATGAAAACTCCGTCCTGGCGCCGGAGTGGAGCCGTCAGGTAGTTAAGAACTATCACGCCTTCCTTGTCCTTATAGGGATCGGACAGCCCAAGGCCGAAGAAGTCGATGGTCTCTGGTTTGAGACCACGCTTTTCACCCTGCAGGTAGTCCATGGCCTGCTGGTTGTTCTTCAACCGGTTCCGCATATTGGCAAGATATCCAGCACTAATTGGGAGCTTTTGGAATCCCTTTTTGCCGGCCGGCTTTGCCAATGGCTGTGTTTTGCGCGGCAGACCCAACCATTGGATGATTTCTTCCATACCAATTGCGAAGCCTTTTTTGCCCTCAAGGCCATGCGCTTTCATCCATAGGCTGATGAGGTTTCTTCCTTTGTCCTCGTCTTGGTTGGCGCCATCCAGCCACTGGCCGGCCTTTGAGCCTGACAGGTGGATGTTCAGTGAGTTCCCTGGAGATCCGTTGACGTCGCCTATCTGCCATTCCTCGCCTTCGCGCTTCCCATTGGGGTACAGATACTTCGCAACGGCACACGCATCCTGGGCCAGCCTGGAGGCGATTTCTTCGGCGGTGTATTCGAATTGTTTTGGCAAGTATAGCCTCCTTTCTGGTTAGGCATTTCCATTACGATTTCGTATGTAGCCTACGACGTGCGAGGTGTAGTGCTTGGCGATATCCTGAGGGAGAAATCTCGCGTAGTGCTTGAGCACGGTTTCCGGTTTATCGTGAAGCACCGCAGACACAACCTCGATTCCACCTGGCTCATTTTTTATGTACTCAGTTGCAACTAGATGGCGAGCATTGTGTGGGCCAAAACCACGACAACCAGGCAATAGAAGCGTCCTCCTGCGGAAAGCCTCAGCTAAGAATTCAGATATGCCTTCCTCTCCTTCTGTTTCTGTCTTGTTCGCTGCGACCTCACCTATTTCACCTTTCCACGGCACAAAAACCCGGGGATTTGTGGCGCTGTCATTGTCCTCGCTTGAGGATTGTAAGTTTGGCCGTATGTTCGTGAGGTAATGTTCGATGTGGTCAGTCAGATTGTCGTCGAACTCGATATCGTAATCGCCGTCCTTCTTTGTACTTTTGTTTTTAAAATCATCATTGGCAAAGCGGATCGCCCACACGTATCCGCGTGCGATTTCCGGTTTGAGTTTTTTGTAGAGATGAGCCGTAGTGGACGGGTCAGTTCCAGGGGTGTTCCAGTTTTTGTCGTAGGTCAAAAGGCACTCGTACATGAGGATGCGTAATGGCTGATACGTTACCATCCGCACAAAACACAAATCCCGCTCCATACGCAGCCTCTGGGGATACCCCATGGCCTTGTTGGCATTGAGCTTTTGTTGCATGATCGTCGCGAGGTCAAGAAGCGAGTCGATTGGGTGTTGAGTGTTGATGTACCTAATGACCGGAGCGAAGGAGTCGCGGACGATAATTGGCTCACCCATCGCGTCACGATATCTCTCCAACCTCGTCTTTTGTAATTTGCACCACTCCGACCATGTTGTTTGGTCAGCTTCGTTGCTAGGGTTTAAATTCATTGACTCTGGGAGCCTGTTACCAAATTCCGGATGCTCTTTGACAAACCCATGATCTGGGTTTAAAAGAGAAATGCAAAAGCTAAGCATGCTTTGCAGGGTTGTCGTATATGTTTCCTTTGCCCCATCAAGCTTCAGCCGTTCAGCCAAAAAACCAATTACATCCATTACCATCTCTGCATCGCAGAGATAAACCATACTGAACCTTAAAGGATCCAGAGCATATGGGGTTTTATCCATACGCTTGACATGATGGATAATGGTTTTATCCTCTGACACCTCCTCCGGAACGCCCCTTAAGCAACCAAGAAAAGACAGGCAGCAGCAAAAATAATTTTTTGCTGTATACGACATCGTTGCGCCGCCATCAGGCGATATGTATTTGCCCTTCCACCCGAATTTGCGGGTTTTGTTTGTCGGTCTGACCTGTTCCCATAATTTTTCGGGATGCGTAGTGGGTTCGGCTTCATTGCCAGTCGCTGCATCTCTTGCCATCGCCATGGCCCTGGCTGTAGCTGTAGACTTCTTCGCGCACTTCTTCGTCACGTATTCAGTAAATTCAGCGCCAACACCATTCAAACCGTGATCTTGCGCCCATTGATCGTTGGCCTCTATTTCCGCTTTTGTTAAATAGTATTCTTGCAATCTAAATCGTCGCGCGCGTTCGCCATGTGGGCCTAAGGCTTCTGCTTGCCGTTCAGGCAACACGAATTGTGTGAGTTGCCCTCTTGGCCTAACGTCAAGGATCTCTTCGAGCATCTCAAGAGAAACTTTACTGGAGGCAGAACTCGATCGGTATGGGTACGCGCTTGTGGATGCTA